>Ga0224568_1000105_pt1 | contig 15205 bp, 9 predicted proteins | sample CLU5metagenome_FD_182727 | JGI IMG/M metagenome (GOLD analysis project Ga0224568, IMG submission 182727) | Spruce litter microbial communities from Bohemian Forest, Czech Republic - CLU5 | ecosystem: Environmental > Terrestrial > Plant litter > Unclassified | place: Czech Republic: South Bohemian... | reverse complement strand
GCACCCCATCCCGATGATCACGACCGGGTCCCCAGGTACCGCAGGCGCCGGCCGGGCCTGGACGGCAGCTGGCAGCTCGCCGAGCAGGTAACGGGCGAGGGCGACCGGGCTGGGATAGTCGAACACGGCGGTCGACGGCAGCCGCAATCCAGCCCCCGCGTTCAGCCGGTCCCGCAGCTGCACTGCGGTCACCGAGTCGAATCCCATCTCCCGGAACGCCTGCTCCGGCGCCACGTCAGAGGCGCTGGCGTGGCCAAGCACGGCCGCGGCGTGAGCGCGGACGAAATCGGTCACCGCCCGTTCCCGCCCTGCCGCGGGCAGGTCTGCCAGCTGTCCGGCCAGCCCAGCAGCCGGCCGGGCAGCCAGCTGAGCCGGGTCCGCGCGCGGGCCGGCCGGCTGGCCGCCGTCCTGCTGCACGCCGGCGTCCGGTATCTGGTCGAAGAGCCGCCATGCGCGTGCGGCACGGTAGACGGGCGCATACCGCGCCCAGTCCACGTCCGCCACCACGACCGATGTCTCGCCGTCGGCCAGCACGTCCGCTAGCGCCCGCAGTGCCCGGTCCGCGTCCAGGAACCCGAGCCCCTGCCGGCGCAGGTTCTCCGCGTTCACGCTGCGCGGCACCGCCGCGGCGGTGCCGCGTTCGCTGCCCGCCTCCCACACGCCCCACGCCACCGACGTGGCCGGCCGGCCTCGCGATCGCCTGCCGAGGGCGAGCGCGTCCAGGTAGGCGTTGGCCGCCGCGTATGCCCCGTGGTAGCTGCTCCCCCACACTCCGGTGATCGAGGAGAACAGCACGAACGCGTCCAGGTCCTCCCCTGCCGTCAGTTCGTCGAGCAGCACCGCGCCCGCCGCTTTGGCGGTCAGCGCGGCTGCCAGCCCGCGGGGACCCTCCGTCTCCAGCGGCGCGAGATCGATCACGGCCGCCGCGTGTACCACCGCGCGCAGTGGCGGCTTACCTGCCGCCTGAACCCACCGCAGCAGGCCAGCCAGCGGCTCCCGGCAGGCGATGTCACACGTCAGGACGCTTGCCCGGGCTCCGGCCTGCGCCAGGCCAGCGGCCAAGGCCGCTACCCCTGGCGCGGCAGGTCCCGTCCTGCTGGCCAGCACCACCTGCTCCGCGCCGCGGTGAGCCAGCCACCCGGCCAGGTGCGGGGCGATCGCGCCGGTCCCGCCGGTCAGCAAGACCGTGCCGCGCAGGGCCCGCGAGGTCCGCTGATCGCGCGCCGGCCCACCGCGGGACGGCGCCCGTACCAGGCGCCGTGCCAGCACACCCGCGCCGCGAATGGCGACCTCGTCTTCGCCGGTGCCGCCCGCCAGCACCCGGCACAGCAGCCCGGCCACCTGCTCGTCCCATGTCGGCGGCAAATCGATCAGGCCGCCCCACCGCCGCGGGTATTCCAGTCCAGCGACGCGCCCCAGGCCCCAGACCGCCGCCTGCGCTGGGCTTGAGGGTGCCTCGTCCGGGCCGGTTCCCGCCGCCCCGCGCGTCACCAGCCACAGCGGCGCGGTTACTTCCGTGTCGCCGAGCGCCTGCACCAGCGCCAGGGTTGCGGCCAGCCCGGCCGCCAGCACGGGGCTCGCGGCCAGCGGGGTCTCATCCAGTCCCAGCAACGACACCACTCCGGCCAGCGGCACGTCCCGCACCATGGCCAGGGATGCCGCCAGGGCTTCGCGCCCGGTCTGCGCCGCGACGTTCAGCAGTACGCTCCGCACGCCCGCGCCCGCGTGCAGAGCCAGCGCCGCCGTGATCCGCACGGCCAGCCGTACCTGCCCTGGCGGGACCGCCACCAGCCACGTCCCGGCCCGCCGCACCGCACCGGGCGCGGGCACCGGTGTCCACTTCACCCGGTACCGCCACCCGCGGCGAGGCCCCCGCGCGGGCGGCGGCCAGTACCGCTGCCGCTGGAACGCGTAGGTGGGCAGCTCCACCCGCCGTCCCTGAGCGAGCACCGCGGCCCAGTTAACCGCCGCCCCGCGCGCCCATGCCTCGCCCAGGCTAGCCAGCAGCCGCCCAGGGCCGCCGTCGTCGCGCCGCAGCGTACTTGCCGCCGCTACCGGGTAATCGCTGATCGCGGACGCCAGCACCGGATGCGGCGAGACCTCGATGAACACCCCGTGACCGCTGTCCACCAGGGCCTGCACGGCCCGGTCGAACCGCACCGGGGCGCGCAGGCTCTCGTACCAGTACCGCGGTCCCGCGTCCCGCAGCATCTCCCCGGTCATCGCCGAAATCATGGGAATGCGGAACATGCGGGGGTTTATCCCGGCGAGTGCGCGCAGCACGTCGCCGCGGATTTTCTCCACCTGGCCGCTGTGCGAGGCATAGTCCACCGGCACCCGCCTGGTGCGAACCCCGTCCGTCTCGCATGCGGCGGCAAGCTCATCCAGGGCGGCCGGTTCCCCCGAGACCACGACGGCGCCTGGCCCGTTCACCGCCGCGACCGACAGCCGCTCACCCCACCAGCCCAGCCGATCGCGCACCCGGTCCGCGGGCTCAGCAACCGACAGCATCCCCCCGTGACCTGCCAGCGTCATCAGCGCGCGACTGCGCAGAGCCACCACCTTTGCCGCGTCCTCTAGTGACAAGATCCCGGCTACGCAGGCGGCCGCGATCTCGCCCTGCGAATGCCCGACGACGGCGTCCGGGGTCACCCCGGCCGCCTGCCATACCGCTGCCAGCGACACCATCACCGCCCACAACGCCGGCTGCACGGTAGCGGCGGACCCAAGGTCACCGGACAGTACGTCATCCAGGGTCCAGTCCACGTACGGCGCCAGCGCACGACCGCACTCGGCTAGCCGCCCGGCGAACACCGGCGAGCACGCCGCCAGCTCACGGCCCATGCCCACCCACTGCGACCCCTGCCCGGGGAACACCAATACCGTCTTGCCTGGCCCGCGTGCCGCCCCGGGCACTACACCAGCTGACGGCGTACCGGCCGCCAGCGCGGCCAGCCCCGTACAAAGCTCATCCCGGCTCATCCCTGTCACCACTGCTCGTGCTGAGAAAACAGACCGGGTAGTGACCAGGGACCAGCTGACATCGGCCGGATCCAGCTCCGGGCGGCCGGCCACGTGCCCGGCCAGCCGCTCCGCCTGCGCACGCAGGGCGGCGCCGGTGCGCGCGGATAGCGGCCAGGCGTAAGGACCGGACCGCAGGACCGGAGCGGCCGCGGGCTCCGCCTCGGCACGGGCAGTGGCACCGGCCGCTTCCTCGATGATGACGTGCACGTTGGTGCCGCTGACGCCGAACGCGGAAACGCCGGCCCGCCGCGGCGCACCGGTCACCGGCCATGGCGTCGCCCGCGTCACCACCTCGACGGCCCCGCTGTCCCAGTCGACATGCGGCGAAGGGCGATCGAAATGCAGCGTCGCGGGTATCACCCCGGCCCTGATCGCGAGCACCATCTTGATCACGCCCGCCATCCCGGCGGCGGCCTGGGCGTGACCGAGGTTCGACTTGGCCGAGCCGAGCAGCAGCGGCCGGTCCGCGGCGCGCTCCTGGCCGTAGACGGCCAGCAGCGCTTCCGCCTCGATGGGATCGCCGAGCGCGGTCCCCGTGCCGTGCGCCTCAACCGCGTCCACCTCACCGGGCCGCAACCCGGCACCGGACAGCGCCGCCCTGATGACCCGCTGCTGGGCCAGGCCGTTCGGCGCGGTCAGCCCGTTGGACGCGCCGTCCGAGTTCACCGCGGAGCCGCGCACCACCGCGAGCACCTGATGGCCGTGACGGCGGGCGTCGGCCAGCCGCTCCAATAGCAGCATCCCGGCGCCTTCGGACCAGGCGGTTCCGTCGGCCGAGGCGGAAAACGGCTTGCACCGGGCATCGGGCGCCAGTGCCCGCTGCCGGCTGAACTCGATGAAGGCGAGCGGGCCGGTCATCACCATCGCGGCACCGGCCAGCGCGAGGTCGCACTCGTGCCCGCGCAGCGCCTGCGCGGCCAGGTGCAGCGCGACCAGCGCCGAGGAGCAGGCGGTGTCCACGGTGATCACCGGGCCCTCCAGCCCCAGCGTGTAGGCGATCCGGCCCGCGGCGATGCTGGCCGCGGTGCCGAGCGGCAGATAGGGGTCGGCTTCGCCGCCTGGCGTGTCAGCACCCTGCGCCCGCTCGCCGTCAGCCTCGCCGTAGCCCGCCAGCGTCCGCGCGCCGTACTCGCCATGGCTAAGCCCGGCGAAGACGCCGGTCTGGGTCCCGCGCACAGAAGCAGGATCGATCCCGGCACGTTCCAGTGCCTCCCACGCGGTCTCCAGCAGGAGGCGCTGCTGCGGATCCATCCCCAGCGCTTCGGCCGGGCTGATGCCGAAGAACCCGGCATCGAAATCGCCGGCGTCAGCCAGGAAACCGCCTTCGCGGACGTAGCTGCGCCCTGGCCGGCCAGGTTCGCTGTGGTAGAGGTCATCGAGGTTCCAGTCCCTGTTCTGCGGGAACCCGGAGATGACGTCGCGTCCGGCGGCCAGTACCTCCCACAGTTCCTCTGGCGAGTGCACCCCGCCGGGGAAACGGCAGCTCATACCCACGATCGCGATCGGCTCGGTGGCCGCCGCGGCAAGGCCGGCCGGCGTGCCGCACGGTGCGGCGGGGTCCGGCCCCGCGGAGCGGCCGAGCCGCCGGGCGAGCTCGGCGGCCAGCGCCGCCGGGCTCGCATGGTCAAAGATCAGCGGCGCCCCGACCCGGATGCCGGTCCGCTCCGTGAGCCTGTTCGCCAGCTCCACCACGGCAAGTGAGGTAAAACCCAGGTCGCGCAGGGAAGCCTGCGGCTCGACGCCGGATAGGCCGGGGCGCTCCAGGACCGCCGCCAGCTCGGCCCTGACAAGATCAAGAAGTATGCGCACCTGTTCGGCTGGTACCGCCGCGGCCAGCGACCCGGCCAGCCCGCTGGCTGAATCGTCCTGCGCACCGGGCACCGGTTCGCCGGCGTAGTCCGGCAGCGGTATCAGGTGGCCGGTGCCGCCGAGCGGCCCGCGCCACGAGACGTGCACGCCGTTGGCGTGCAGCTGCGCCATGGCGGTCAGCAGGGACTGCTCGTCCGAGCGGTCCGCGCCGCGCAGTGCGGGGATGAAGATGGCCGGGTCAGTGGCCTGCGGGCTCAGGCAACCGGGGCCGAGCGAGCTCAGCACCCCGCTGGCGCTGAGCTCGACGAAGGTATCGACCCCCGCCGCCTCCAGCCACCGTATCGCCGCCAGGAACTGCGACGTGCCCCGTACCAGCCGCGGCAGGTAGCCGGGTGCGCACACCTCCGCGGCGGTGGCCAGCCGCCCGTACAAGATCGAGACGAGCGGTATCCGCGGAGCCGATCGCGGCAGCCGTTCCATGAAGTGCTCGAAGTCCGGCAGCAGGGCATCGAAATGATGGGAGTGGAAGGCGCGGCTGACCGCAAGGTCCTTGGCCTTGCGCCCCCGCGCGGCCCACCGCCCGGCAATCTCACCGACTACCGTGCGATCACCGGACAGCACCACTGAGGCCGGCCCGTTGATCGCGGCGAGCCAGACCCGCCCCTGGCTGTCCGCTATCGACTCCATGGCCTCATCGGCTGAGATCGCGATCGCCGCCATGGCCCCGTCGGCCGGCATGTACCGCCGCACCAGGCGCACCCGTTCGGCCATCAGCGCGGCAACGTCATCCAGGGCGAAGACGCCGGCGGCCGTGGCCGCGGCGAACTCCCCTACCGAGTGCCCCAGCACGTAGTCAACAGGGACTTCCCAGTCTGTGAGCAGCCGGAACAGCGCGAACTGCAGCACGAAGAGCCCATCTTGGGTGTAGAGGGCATGCTCGTCTGCCGCAACGGCGGTACGCTCTTGCTGCCCGAGCAGCAGCTCGCGCACCGACCATGACCCGTGCGCCGCCATCGCCTCGCACGCTTCATCCAGCGCGTCGGCGAACACCCCGAACCTCTGGTGCAGCTCCCGGCCCATCCCCGGACGCTGACCGCCCTCGCCGGGGAACAAGAACGCGACCTGGCGCCCCGGCCGTGCCTGGCCCTCGATCACCCCCGGAGCCGGCTCACCGCCCGCCAGCGCCGATAGACGCTGCTGGAAGTCCTCGCCGTCGCTGGCCAGCACCACGGCCCGGTGCGAAAACCCCGGCCGGGCCGCGACCAGCGAGTACGCGACATCGGCTAGGTGCAGCTCCTGGTGGCTGGCCACATGCGCCGCGAGCAGGGCGGCCTGGCCTCGCAGCGACCGTCTGCTCTTCGCGGACAGCACCCAGGGCAAAATAGTATTCACGGCGGGCACTCTCCTGAACAAGGGAGCACAATGACCCGGCAGGGCTTTCTAGATTTCCCAGAAAATAGCAATACGCTACCTGGATCTCATGTTTTTACCACCGGCAGGCAAACGGTGTCTATCGACACGCAGAGGAAAATGTTCAGCTGCGGAGTTGCGTCAGTTGAACGCAATGACGCCCATGCGAGCGATCCATTCCAATGTAAACTGGCGTCCCTGGCCGCAATCTAGCATGCTTGCCGTCAATGGCGCTGATTAGATCGGCTATGGACGGGCAGGGAGGAGTGGCCATTTTATGGCTGTGACGTATGAGCAAGGCAGGGAGCTGCTTTTCGATCCGCGCGATCCCGGAATGCTCGCAGACCCCTATCCCTACTATCACCGCCTGCGCGAGACCGACCCGGTCCATCGGTCGCCGTTTGGCTACTGGGTGCTCTCGCGTCACCAGGATGTGGACGCTCTGCTCCGCGATACTCGCGCGTGCAGCGACTTCCCGCACGATGACGCGTGGGCACGGCATCGCGGCGGCCCGGACAGCCCGATCGTCCGCAGCACCATGCTGTGGATGATGATGAAGGACGGCGACGCGCACCGCCGTCTGCGCTCCCTCACCGGCCAGTTCTTCACCGCGCGTGCCGTACAGCTGCTCCGGCCGCGCATCGCCGCGGTCATCGACGGGCTCATCGAGGAGGTCGGCGAGGGCAGGATCGATCTGGTGCGTGATCTAGCGCTGCCGCTCCCGATCATGGTTATCGGGGAACTCCTCGGCATCCCGCGCGCGGACCGCGCCCAGTGCCGCGCCTGGACCGATCGCATCGGCCGCGTTGTCGATCCGATTGTCACACCCGATATGCGGGCCGCGATGAATCAGGCACTGACCGAGTTCAGTGCCTACCTCGCCGGGCAGGTCCAGGCGCGAAGAGCCAATCCCGGGCAGGACCTGCTGTCCGCTCTGGTGAGGATGGACGACAGCAGCGACCGGCTCACCGACGACGAGATCGTCGCCAATGTCCTCCTGCTCTTCAACGCGGGCCACGAGACGACCGTCAACCTGATCGGCAACGGGATGCTGGCGCTGCTCCGGCACCCGGAACAGCTGGCGCTGCTGCGCGGAAACCCTGATCTGATAAGCCAGGCGGTGGAGGAGATAAGCCGCTATGACTCTCCGGTGCAGATAGCCGCGCGTATCATGACCGCAGATATAGAACTCGGTGGCACGACGATTCCAGCTGGCGCCAAGGTGATGGTGATCTATGGCGCGGCGAACCGCGACCCTGCGCGCTATGCCGATCCGGACCGGCTCGATATAAGCCGGACCGGAGTCAAATCGCTTGCTTTCGGCGGCGGGCCGCATTTCTGCATCGGCGCTCCGCTGGCCAGGCTCGAGGTAGCGATGGTCTTTACCGCGCTGCTCGAGCGTTACCGGTCGATCGAACTCGCCGCGCCCGAATTGTCCTGGCGCGCCAACTTCAACCTCCGCGGCCTGAAGGAGCTTCCCCTGACCATGCTGCGCTGAGATGCCAGCCACCTGATGCCAGCCACTGATGAAGGTCGCCCATGAGACCAGCCTTGCTCGACGGCAGCACCCTCGGGGAAAGCCTGAGCCTGCTCGCCAGGGCCGCGCCCGGATCGGTGGCGGCCTTCCCCGCCGCTGGCGACCAGATCACCTCGCTGGAACTTGACCTGGCATCGGCCCGCCGGGCACGCGCGTTTCTCAGCGCGGGCATCGAGCCCGGCGCCCTCGTGGGCGTCCTGGTGCCCACGGACGCGTCGTTCCTGGTGACCATCTTCGCCCTGTGGCGGGCCGGCGCGGCGGTCAGCGTCCTGCCGGGCGAAGCGGGTTTCGGCGACGGCCGGGCCACGGCCGCCCGGATCGCCGGGGTCATCCGGAGGACCGGGATGCGTCATCTGGTACTCGACCAGGCCTACCTGCCCGTCGGGCAGCTGCTCAGGGAACTGGTACCCGGGCTTGCCGTTCTCGACCCTCGTGTCCCTGACATCGGCTCGTCCGGCGCGCTGCCCGCCGTTGATCCCTATTCGCTGGCGATCGTGCAGTTCACCTCCGGCAGTACCAGAGCGCCGAAGGGGGTGATGCTGGCGCACCGTACCGTCATGGCCGGGTTGCGCGGCTGCGTGGTCTCCGGCGCCTTCAGCCCTGACGACGTCTTTGTCCAGTGGGTGCCGGTCTTTCATGACATGGGCCTTATCGGGCTGCTCTCGCACTGGCTCAATGGCGCCGACGTGCACGCGTTCACCCCGCTCGCGTTCCTGCGGCGGCCCGTACCGCTCCTTGAGTATTTCGCCGGGCACGGCGGCACCGTCCTCACCGGACCCAATTTCTCCTATGACCACCTGATGGACGCCATCGCACCGGGGCGGCTCGCGACCATGGACCTGTCCAGCTGGCGTCTGGCCTTCAACGGGGCCGAGCCGGTCAGCGCCGCTACCGTACGCCGGTTCACCCAGGTGCTCGCCGCCGCGGGCGTCGGCGAATCCGTGATGTACCCGGTGTACGGGATGGCCGAGGCGACCTTGTCGATCAGCTATCCGCGTCCGGGCCAGGTGCCTAGGATCGTCGCTGTCGACCGGACCGGGCTCGCGGCGGGAGACCTTGTCCGCCCGCTTCCCCGCGTCCGGCCCGGCGCCAGGGAAATCGTGTCCGTCGGGCGCCCCGTGCACGGGATCCAGGTCAGGATCCGCGGCGGTGACGGGACTTCCCGGCAGGACGGACGGCTCGGCGAGATACAGATTCGCGGCGACGCGGTGACACCTGGCTACTACGGGGATCCCGTGTCGACCGGGCGGCTCTTCGACGACGGCTGGCTGCGCACCGGAGACCTCGGTTTCCGGCTGGACGAGGACCTGTTCGTGGCCGGCCGGCTCAAGGAGATGATCATCGTCCACGGGCAGAACTTCTTCCCAGAAGATGTCGAAGCCATCGCGAGGAACGTAGCGGGGGTTTACCGGCGGCGCTGCGTCGCTGTCGCCGAGCAGGACGATGACGGGAGCGAATACGCCACGGTGATCGTCGAGTCGGCGAGCGCGGCAGGTGAGATACGGGCCGAGATCACCCGGCTGGTGGCCGCTGAACTCGGCCTGGCGCAGGTGCGGGTCCACGTGGTGAAGCCGCGCTGGCTCAGCCGGACCACTAGCGGGAAATGGCAGCGGGCCCTCGCCGCGAAGCGAGTAGCCGCCGGCGAAACCGGAAATCTCAGCACCGGCACAGAGCCGGCCGATAAAAGAAATGGATGTCCGCCGACATGACCGACGAGCCGCAGGCCTATCGCGTTCCGGGCATCAAAGACCCCCACCTGCATAGCGCGCGGGTGTTCACCGCCTATCAGCATGCGACCTGGTCAATGGAGCAGATCCCGTGGGATGAGTTCCGGCCGGATCTCGTGGCGCCCGAGTACATCGTGTTCGCCAAGGGCGCGATCATGGGCGAGTCGAATTCGGTCGCGGCAACGCATGGACTGCTGGCTGAGTTCGCCGATGACTACGACTTCTCCCAGTTCGCCTGCATCTGGGGCTATCAGGAGATCCAGCATCATCTGGTATTCCAGACCTGGCTGCAGCTAGCTGGCCATACCGTCAGCTACGACACGGTGAACGCCATGCGCGAACCTTACCCGCCAGGCATCACCAAGGCCGCGAGCCTGGCCACTAACGTCATCTGCGAAGTGCTCACCAACCACATGTACAAGTGCGTTGGCCGCGCGATGCGGGAGCCGGTCATCGCGAAGATCGCCGGCCGCGCGAGCGGGGACGAAGCCAGGCATGCGAAGGAATTCGCGTACTACACCAAGCGGCGCCTGGCCGCGCACCCGGAGGAATGCGCCTCGGTCATTGAGACCCTGTACATCTACATGGGGGTGACCAGGGACCTCTACCGGCACCCGGTGAGCCGGTTCAAGGGACACTTGCCCGAACTCGAAGGCCACGAGACCATCGACGAGGTCTTCCGCTACTTCGCCGAAGTCGACCGGGCCAATGTTGAATGGCAGAAATGCTGCGAACAGCTCTTCGCATACTTCTCTGATATCACCGGGCACCGGATCACCAAGATGTCCGACGTCCGCCGGGCCATCGCGGCGGAGTCCCCGAAGGTCACGGTCAGCACATGAAGCCGGCCACGCTTTCCGCCGCGGGTGAGGCCGTCGACCTGCCCTGGGCGGACGAACCGAAATTCCGCTGTTTCGGCTGCTCCCCCGCCAATCCAGTTGGCCTGGCGCTAAAACTGCGCCGGCTGCCCGGCGGAGAGATCAGCGCTGAGACCACCTTCCGCGATGATTACGCTTCCTACCCCGGCATCGTGCACGGCGGCATCGTGAGCACGCTCGCCGACGAGGTGATGGGCGACTTGCTCGCACTGCGGTACGGAATGCTGGCATTCTCCGTCAGCCTGCGCATGAGAATGCTGCTTCCGCTGCGGGTGGGCGAACCATATCTCACGGTGGCAAGGATTATCGGATCAGGGAGCGGCGTAGTACGGACCGAAGCCGACATAACCGGCGCGGGCGGGGAAATGCACGTCGCGGCGAACGCGGCTTACCAGCCAATACGCTCGGATCAGGCCCGCCTCCTGATGGGCCTCGACCATGGTGAGCATGCTCGCCTGAGCCATTATTTCGATCACGAAATGGGGACGGTATGACCACACCAGCCACCGCGCCGACCCGTGCGCAGGTCGCTGCAGTCGTGCGGGAGTTCCTCGGCGAGGAACTGAAGATCACGCCCGCGGAGATATCCGACGACGCGGTATTGAAAGAACTGCCCGGCGCCGACTCGGTGCGCCTCGTGCGCGTTGTGTCTAGGCTCGAACGGCACTGGGACCGGGAATTCGATGACGACCAGGTGTTTGACCTGCATAATTTCGAGGACCTGGTCACCTTGACGCAGTCCTATCTCGACGAAGGCAACCGCTGACGTGCTCCAGCTACCCACGGCAGAACAAGCACGCCTGGCCACCAACCGGCACTATGGTCTTCCGACCGCGTTCTTTGCCGCCTACCTGGACCGGCGGCTCAAGTACAGCAGCGGCCTCTACCAGAGCCCGGGCACCACACTGGACCAGGCGCAGACCGCCAAGCTCCGTTTCGTCGCCCAGCGGCTGGGTGCAGCGCCGGGCTCGCGCGTGCTGGACATCGGCTGCGGATGGGGCAGCCTCGTGCTGTTCATGGCGGCGGAATTCGGCTGCCTGGTCACCGGCATCACGCCGTCGCCCGTGCAAGCCGCGTATATCGCCGAGCGGGCGGAGGAACTCGGCGTCGCGGGAAATATCCGCATCGAATGCGGCGCGTTCACTGACGTGCGGCTGCACGGCCGGTACGACGGCGTGACCATGCTCGGCTCAATCATCCACATGCCCGACCGGGCCGTGGTGCTAGCAAAGGTCAAGAGCTTGCTACGCCAGAGCGGGGTGCTCTACCTGTCAGAAAGCTGCTTCCGTAACTGGCACGCGTACGAGGAATTTTCCGCCAGGCCCGGTACCCGGCACGTCACTGAGAGCATCTTCGGCTTCGCGGACATGGTGCCGCTCTCCGCCTTGGTCGAGGCGGTCGAATCCGCGGGTCTGAGCCTCACCGGCCTCACCGACCTGACCGCTCACTACCTGCGCACAACCACTGACTGGGAACAACGGGCGGTGGCGAACCGCGACCGTATCGACCAAGCGGCTCCCGGCATGTTCGACCCCCTTATCCGGTACCTCCAGACGGCAAGCGCGGGCTGGGGATACACCACCAGGCATTACGCGATGACCGCCGCCAGATCACGCTTCTGCCCGGTGCAGTGACCATGACGAGCATCGGACTTGGCCCCATGCGGGACCTGGTCGGGCAATCCGCGCTGCGCGGCGCCCGGCGCCAGTGGAGCATCGACGACCTGGACTGGGCCGCCTTGGCGCCGGAACGCCTGAGCGCCACTGATCGATCCGTGGTCCGCTTCATCACCTTCATCGAAGACCACATCCCCGGTTACCTGACCTTTTTCCTCAACGCATTTCCGGTGGCCGGCCAGGATCTGGGCATTGAGGAGTTCTGTTTCAACCGGGAGTACTTCCGGTTCCTCATTGCCTGGGCACACGACGAGGAACGGCACGCGTCGGCCCTGACCAGATACCAGATCGAAGCCGGGATGAGTGAACCGGACAAGCTGGCCCGTGAACTCGCCGAGGAGGGCCGCAAGCAGTTCTCGCTGCCCTATGATCACCCGATCCAGGCCTTCGCCTACACGCTGGTTCAGGAGAAGGCGACGCAGCTGTTCTATCAGCGGTTCGCGACCATCGTCACCGAGCCCGTGCTGCACGACCTGCTCGGCCGCCTGGCCCGCGACGAATCCCGGCACTTCGCCTTCTACTGCCAGCTTGTCTCGGCTTATGTACAGCGCCATGGCCTGGCGGCGACCGTACCGAGCCTGAAGGAGGTCATCGGCACGTTCCGTATGCCGCTTGCGGACACCCTGGCAGGGTACTGGCGCTGGTCACTCAAGGTGGCCGACGCGGTCGGTTATGACCACACCGAGGCCTATGAGTCGCTGGCGCGAGTGGTCAAGGACTTCACCGGCGAGCGAGGCGAGGCTTCCGCCGCGGACCTGATGTCGTTCGTGCAGCGGATACGCGGACTGTGATGCGCGCCATGGCGACAGCACTACGGCGGCGGCAGCGGGCGCGCGGGTATGGCGCCATCCTCGGTGTCGGTGGTTACCTGCCGCGGCGGATCGTCACCAACCAGGAGATCTGCCGCCATGTTGACTCCTCGGATGAGTGGATCAGGCGGCGCACGGGGATTGCGACCCGCCGGTTCGCCGGGCCCGATGAAACCACGGCCATGATGGCCGCCGCGGCCGCGGGAAAGGCGCTGGCCCAGGCGGGCCTGACGCCGGGCGATGTGGACTGCCTGATCGCAGCGTCCATGTCGCACCTGTATCAGGCACCGCCGCTGGCTTCCCAGATCGCCGCCCTGCTCGGCGCCGCGCCGGCGGCATTCGACGTTTCCGCCGCCTGCGCGGGCTTCTGCTACTCCCTGGCGATAGCCAATGACCTCGTCTCGGCTGGCTCCGCGGAACACGTCGTCGTCGTCGCCTCCGAGCGGATGTCCGACATCATCGATCCGGCTGACCGCTCCACCGCGTTCATCTTCGGTGACGGCGCCGGGGCGGCCGTAGTCGGTCCCGCTGACCGGCCGGGAATCGGCCCGGTCATCTGGGGAAGTGACCCGGGCGGCCTGCACTGCATCGAGCAGCGGTCCTCGTGGAAACAAACCGGCGCTGCGGCCGGGGAAACCTGGCCCTACCTGCGGATGTCCGGACCAGAGGTCTACCGCTGGGTCGTCACTACGATGCCGCGGACGGCCCGGCAGGCGCTGGACGCGGCGGGGCTGACGGCCGGCGATCTTGCCGCGTTCATTCCTCATCAGGCAAACTTGCGGATCTCCGAGGCGCTCGTCAAGGCGCTCGGCCTGCCCGCTCACGTCCAGATCGCCAGGAACGTCATCGAGATGGGGAACACGAGCGCCGCGTCCATTCCGCTGGCCATGGAACAGATGCTGACCGCAGGCGAACTGCCCAGCGCCGCCCCCGCCCTGCTGATCGGCTTCGGCTCAGGGCTCGGGTACGCGGCCCAGGTAGTCACGCTGCCGTAAGCGTCCGCTATCTCCCGCCTGCGGGGAGTGACCTGGCCGGCACAGTGAGCAGCATGAGAACAACGTGGTCACAGCATGTCCAGGGTTGTTGCCGTGCGCAACCAATGTTGGCTATCGTCGCGGGCATGGTGGTTCTAACTCAGCGACGCGGCACCCGACTCGCCGCGTTCGTGTCCATTGCCTGCCTCGGGCTCGGCGCTACTGCCTGCAGCAGCTCTTCTACCTCCAGTTCCGCGAGTGCCCCCGCGAGTTCCGCGAGCGCCTCAGCCCCGTCGGCCCCCGCGAGTTCCGCGAGCGCTATGCCCAGCGGCGACGTCGACGTGTTCTCCGCTGGATCGCTCGACACCTTGATGACTAAGACGGTCGGGCCGGCGTTCCACGCCGCGACCGGCTACACGCTGGTCGACACCTCGCACGGGTCGGGAACCCTTGAGGCCGACATCAAGAACAAGGTCGCGGTCGCCGATGTCTTCGTCAGCGCCTCCCCTGCCGACGTGGCCGGCCTGATGGGCGCCAGTAACGGCAACTGGGTCTCGTGGTATGCGGCCTTTGCCTCCTCCCCTGAGGTCCTCGGCTACTACCCCAAGAGCAAGTTCGCCAAGGACCTGCAGACCATGCCCTGGTACAAGGTGGTCACCATGGCGGGGTTCCGCCTCGGCCGGACCGATCCCTCCCAGGACCCCGGCGGCGTACTGGCCGCGGAGGCCCTCAACCAGACCGCGAAGGCGCAGAATCTCCCGGCACTCAAGACGCTGGCGACCGAGCAGTCGGACGTATACGCGGAGGATCCCGAAGAGGCTGACATCCAGACCGGGCAGCTCGACGGCGCGTTCATGTACGAGGCTGACGCCAACTCCCAGGACAGCCCGTTCGTGAAGCTCACCGGCACCAACCTGGCCGGCAACTACGCGATCACGCTGCTCAACAACGCCCCCCACCAGGCCGCGGCCGAGGCATTCATCCAGTTCCTGCTTGGCCCCACCGGCCAGGCGGAGATGAAGGCGGACAACTTCCAGATCGTCTCGCCGGCGAAGGTGACCGGGTCCGGCGTCCCGAGCGCGCTCTCGAGCCTGCTCAGCCCGTGAGCCCTGGCAGGTCGCCGGGCCTGCTGCGCGGGCTCGGCGTCCTGCTGGTCCTCTATCTGGCATATCCGGTCGGCGCGTTCGCCTACCGTCTTTTTGACGGGCAGAACCAGGGCTGGAGCGCCGCCGGACTCTGGCCGGCCCTGGCGGTGTCGGTAGAGAGCGCCACCATCTCGCTGCTCATCGGAGTGGTGGGCGGCATCCCGCTGGCTTATGTCCTGGCCCGTCACCGAGGCTGGCTTTCTTCGGTGGTCGCCG
>Ga0224568_1000104_pt1 | contig 15298 bp, 16 predicted proteins | sample CLU5metagenome_FD_182727 | JGI IMG/M metagenome (GOLD analysis project Ga0224568, IMG submission 182727) | Spruce litter microbial communities from Bohemian Forest, Czech Republic - CLU5 | ecosystem: Environmental > Terrestrial > Plant litter > Unclassified | place: Czech Republic: South... | reverse complement strand
AGGGGTTTCGAGGCGGGGATCGAGAAGATGGCCGCGGAGACCGACGTGATCTTCGCGGTGGAGAACATGTTCCCGCTGCGGGCAGGCGGTACCGGGGTGGCCGGGTACGCACCGCACTGGGATCCGACCAAGCTCAGCGCCGAACACGTGACGCTCGACCTGTCGCACACCGCCGCGTCCGGCTCGGACGCGATGGCGATGGCCGCCGAACTCGGCCCCAGGCTGTCCCACGTGCACCTGGCCGACGGCACCGGCACGACCGTCGGCACCGGCCAGGACCAGCACCTGGTGCCAGGCCGCGGCGGCCAGCCGTGCGCTGAGTTCCTGCGCTACCTGACCGCCACGGGCTACGCGGGCACCGTGATAGTCGAGGTGAAGACGAACCGGGTGCCCGGGCACGCGGAGCGGATCGCGGACCTGACCGAGTCGCTCGCCTTCGCGCGTGAGCACCTGGCGAGATAACCGCCGGCTGGCGAACAGGTAACCTCGCGACATGGCCCAAACGCTCATCACCGTGGCTCCCACCGGCGCGGAGACGGACAAGGCGGCCGCGCCCGCGCTGCCGGTTACGCTGGAGGAACTGGTCCGCACCGCCAAGGAGTGCGAGGCCGCCGGGGCGGCGGTCATCCACGTGCACATCAGGGACGAGCACGCTCGCCCCACCCTGGACGGCACCCGGCTGGCCGACACGGTGGCCGCGCTGCACGAGGCCACCAGCCTGATCGTGCAGCTGTCCACCGGCGGCGCGGTGACTGACCCGTTCGACGCGCGGCTGGCCGTGCTTGACGCCGCGCCGGACGCCTGCTCGCTGACCTGCGGCACGGTGAACTTCGGCAACGACGTGTTCATGAACCCGTGGGATTTCGTCAAGGACCTGTACCAGCTCACCAGGGAGCGGGGCATAGCGCCCGAATTCGAGCTGTTCGACCTGGGCCAGGTGGCCACGCTGCACCGGCTGCTCAACGAGTTCGGCCCGCCCGCGGGCGGGCACGTGCACTGCGACCTGGTGATGGGCGTGCCCGGCGGGATGGCCGGGGACCTGCCCACCCTGGCCGCGGCGGTGGCCGCGCTGCCCGAGGGCGCCACCTGGTCCGCGACCGGCATCGGCCGCACCTCGCTGCCGGTCATGTACAGCGCGCTGGCGGCCGGCGGCCACCTGCGGGTCGGCATGGAGGACACGCTCACCTATGCCAAGGGCCGGCCGGTCACGGCGAACGCGGAGCTGGTGGCGCGGGCCGCCCAGCTGGCCGAGATCGCCCAGCGGCCGCCCATGACTCCCGGGCAGGCCCGGGAGTACCTGGCCATACCGGCCCGCTAGCAGGCCACCAGTGCTTGCCACGTGTTTGCTATTGCAAGCACGGTGGTAGGCTGTGTTCATGCGGAACGTATCGGTGAATTCGATCGGAGAGTACATCCGCGAGCAGCGCGAGCAGGCCCGTATCTCCATCCGCCAGCTCGCCCAAGCGGCCGGGGTGTCCAATCCGTACCTGAGTCAGGTCGAGCGCGGCCAGCGCAATCCGAGCGCGGAGATCCTGCAGCAGATCGCCAAGGGGCTGCGGATTTCGGCGGAGGCACTGTACGTGCGGGCCGGCATCCTGGAGGACCGCCCGGCCGACTCCGGGGTGCGGTCCGCCCTGCTCGCCGACCCGGACGTGACCGAACGGCAGAAGCAGGTACTGCTGGAGATCTATGAGTCGTTCCGCCGGGAAAATGCCGCGCTCGCGGCACAGGGGGCGGCACCAGACGCGGACGATGAGATTAGCCAGGCCGCGCCGGATTCAGCCGCAGCGCAAGCTCAGGCGCCGTTCGAAGGGTAGCGTGGCATTCGTGATCCACTTGTCAGCATTGTCGGTCCTCGGCTACTTCTTCCTAGCCGTCGCGATCTTCGCCGCGGTGGTCGAGGTCTGGGCGCTGGTCGACGCGCTCACCAGGCCGGCCCCGGCGTTCGCGGCGGTAGGCAAGCAGAGCAAGCCGCTGTGGCTGGTCATCAACGGCGTGGCGACCGTGGTCGGGATCGGCTACGCGCTCTATGTCGGCAGCGTGGCCGTGCTGTCGTTCCTGCCGGTGGCGGCGTTCGTGGCGGCAGCGGTATACCTCACCGACGTCCGGCCCAAGATCAAGGGCTTCAAGTCCGGTGGCGGCGGCAGCAACACGCACATGGGTCCGTACGGTCCCTGGTAGGCGTAGGGCCTGCTGGCCGTAGGGCCTGCTAGCCAGTAACTGCTAGGCCGGCAACCGGATCACTGGACCGGTCCGGAATTGGACCTTAACCTAGCCCGGTTAGCGCCATACGTTGCTGTGCATGAGCACAGCAACTAGCCAGGCGACCGACCGGTCAGCCACCTCGTCAACTAGCGCGAACCAGGGCCGTGCCCGGCTGGTCACTGGTCCGCTCGCCGTTACCTTCCTGGCCGGCTTCGGCGCGCTGACCAGTTTCGAACTGCTGCTCTGCGTACTGCCGCTGTATGTGGCGGGTGCGGGCAGCGCGGGGGCCGGGCTGGTCACCGGAGTTTTGCTGCTCGGCACCGTCGCGGCGGAGGCGGGCTCGGCGTACCTGATGAACCGGTTCGGCTACCGGGCGTCGCTGGCGGCCGGTGCGGTGCTGCTCGGCGCGCCCGCGCTGGCGCTGCTCACCCGCGATCCGCTCTGGCTCGTCGCGGTGACCGCGCTGATCCGCGGCTTCGGCTTCGGGCTGACCACGGTGGTGATCGGCGCGCTGGTGGCCGGGCTGCTGCCGCCGCAACGGCGGGGCGAGGGGCTTGGCCTGTACGGGGTGGTGGACGGCATACCTGAGGTGCTGGCGCTGCCGGCCGGGCTGTGGCTGGCCGAGCACTTCGGCTACCCGCTGGTCGCGGTGCTGGCGGCCGCGGCGGCGCTGATCCCGCTCGCCGTCGTGCTGCTGCCCGGCCTGCCTACGGCGGCCCTTGAGCAGATGGCGGGGCAGGCGGCGGGGCAGGCGGAGGATGAGAGGACCGGTACTGGCCTGGCGGATGAGGCGGCCGACCCGGGGCTTATGCAGGCACTGCGCGATCGCGGCCAGCGGGGGCCCGCGCTGATCTTCGCGGCCACCGCGATAGGCGGCGGCGTGATCGTCTCCTTCTTGCCGCTGGCCCGCGGCGTGCCGGTGGGCATCGTCACCGCCGCCCTGTTCGCGCAGGCGATCACCGCCACCGTTGGCCGCTGGTGGGCGGGCAGGAGCGGGGACCGGCACGGGCACGCGCGGCTGCTGAGGCCGGCCCTGATCGTCGCCGCGGCTGGCCTGGCCATGCTGGTCTGGCCGTCGTCGCCGGTGCTGATGATCACCGGCATGTGCCTGTTCGGGGCGGGCTTCGGCATTATGGCGAACGCCACGCTGGCGCTGATGCTGGACCGGATGCCGCCAGCTGGCCTCGGTACGGCCAGCGCGCTATGGAACCTGGCCTACGACGGCGGCTACGGGGCGGGTCCGGCCGCGTTCGGCCTCATCGTCGGCCGGACCGGATACCCGGCCGGATTCGGCCTCACCGCCGCGCTGATGCTGGCGGCCCTGCCAATCAGGATCCGGGCGACGGGGGCCGGGGCGGGGGCCGGGCGACAGGGGCCGAGGCGGCGGGCCGGGACGAGCACCACCGCTAGTTATGACAGAAATGACTGCTATGAGAAAACAAACATCAATGCGAGCGGTGCGGTGGCGAGCAGTGCGGAGAACACGCAGATCCCGGCCACCACCGGCCTGGGCAGCGGGTGCCTGGGCCCGAGCAGCCGGTTCACCCTGGCGGTGACCTCGCTATCGCCGGCCGCGGCGGCCAACGTGCCGACCAAGACCTGGCCGGCCGTGCCGACCCGGACCAGCGCGGAGACCAGCTCACGGGCCGGGCGGGCACGCAGCGCGCCATCGTCGGCCAGCATCTCGACCAGCAGCGCGACCTCGCGGTAGGCCTCGGCGCAGATGCCGGACCTGGGGAAGGCGCGGCGCAGCGCGGTGAACGGGAGCAGTACCAGGTCGTGCCGTTCGCGCAGGTGCGCACGCTCGTGTGCGAGCACGGCGGCCAGTTCGGCGTCGCCGAGCAAGGCCAGGGCGCCGGCGCTGACCACGATCTTGGAGCGCAGGCCGGGCACGCAGTAGGCGGCGGCGGCGGGATGGTCAAGCACGAGCGCGCCCGGCACCTTGGGGTCGCCGTGGGCGAGCAGGGCGAGCAGTTCGCGCTGGCGCCGGCGAGCGTAAAGCACCGCGATCCCGGCGGCCACCAGCACCCAGCAGAGCAGCGCGAACAGCGCCAGGCCGGCGCTGAGAAAGGCCAGCCTGACCATGATCAAGATGGTGGTGCCTTGCCTGCCCGCGAACGGCCTGGCAAACGGCAGGGCGCGGGCGGCGAAGAAGCCGCGGGGCACCGCGACGCACAGCAGCGTGCCCACCGCTGCCGTGCCGCCGGCCAGGCCGAGCGCCTGCCACAGGGCGATGGCGGCGGCCGGGGAGCGGCGCGGCCAGCCGGCTCGCACCAGGACCGGGACCGTCGCGACGCACGCGACGGCGACAACGGCTAGCAGTGCCGCGTCAGCCAGTCCCCTCATGATCTCCGCCGTTTTGCTCAAGGGCGTCGCGAAGCACGTCGGCTTCGGCGCCGGACACGAACCGGGCGAACCGGGCCAGCGCGGCGGTACGATCACCCGTCTGATCCAGCGCGGTCAGCATCAGTTCGGCGACGTAGGCTTCCCGCGTCGCAGCAGGACAATATCGCCATGCCCGGCCGTCGCGCTGCCGTCTGGCGAAACCTTTCTTCGCGAGCCGGTCCAGCACGGTCATGACTGTCGTGTGCGCGAGGTTACGTTCAGTAAGCCTGACGCTCACTTCGCGCACGGTGAGCGGAACGTCCGTTTCCCAGAGCACATCCATGATCGCGCGCTCAAGTTCGCCTAGCCGGTTCACGATCGTCAATGTACCCGTTATGCGCGCATTCAAATGAAGCTGTCAGCGATCAGGATCAGCGAATCGGGCGAAGGCGGCCAGATTGGCCAGCGACTCACCGCGTTTTGCCCGCCAGGCCCACTCGCGCCGGATCGCGGACGCGAAGCCCAGTTCGAGCGCCTTGTCGAAGTTCTCGTCGGAGTAGCTCAGCACGCAGCCGAGCAGGGTGTCGATGTCGTTTACCGCGACCAGCGGCAGGCGTCCCACCAGGTAGACGTCGCCGACCTGATCAAGCGCGAAGTGCACCCCGTACATCCGCCCGTTGCGGCCGAGCAGGAACCGGTAGAACTCGTCCTGGTTCTCATCGGGCCGCCGGCAGAAGAACGCCTCGATGAGCAGGCTGTGCCGGTCCGCGATGAGCCAGGTCATGGTGGCCAGCTTGTGCTGCCCGGCCAGCTTGACCAGGTACGCGCCTGGCCGCGGATGCTCGTAGTCGAGCCCTAGATCGGCTAGCGCCGCCTCGATGGTGGATGCCTCGTCCATCTCACCGGTATACCTGACCGGTCCGGTGCAGCTGTGCATGCGCGCTCAATGCGCCCGTGTACACCTCGATCAGCCCGTCCGCCGTGGCGTCCCAGCCGAACGCGGACGCGTGGCTGACCGCGCCGCGGGACAGCCGGGTCAGCGTCTGCGGGCTGGCCGCGAGCCGGTCGATGACACGTGCGTAGTCGGCCGGGTCGTGCCCGGGCACGAGCACGCCGGAGCTGCCGTCGCGCACCGCGGTGCGCAGCCCGCCGACGGCGGCGGCGACCACCGGCGTGCCGCACGCCTGTGCCTCTAGGGCGACCAGGCCGAACGACTCCGAGTGTGACGGCACCAGGACCAAAGTCGCGGCGCGGTACCAGTCAGCCAGCTCGCGTTGCGGGCAGGGGGGCTCGAACCTGACCCGGTCGGTCAGGCCGAGCTCGGCGGCGAGCGCGGCCAGCCGCCACGGCACACCCACTTCGGAGCCGCTGGGGCCGCCGACGAAGACCACAACGAGCCGGTCCGCCAGCTCTGGTGCCAGGCGTGCGGCGGCGTGCAGCACGATGTCCGGTCCCTTGAGCGGCTGCACCCGCCCGGCGAACATGAGCACGATGGCGTCCGGCGCGATGCCGAGGCGGCGCCGGACCGCGCCCTGGTCACCAGGCCGGAACAGGGACAGGTCCGCGCCTGGACTGACCACCTGCACTTTGGCCTGGCTGGCCTGGTACAGCTCGACCAGCTGAGCTGATTCCTCCGCGGTGTTCGCCACCAGCGCGTCGGCGGCGGCCACCACCTCCTGCTCGCCGCGGATCCTGAGCTCGGGCTCGGCCCGGTCGTCCGCGGCCAGGGCCAGGTTCTTGACCTTGCCCAGCGTGTGCATGGACTGCACAAGGGGCACCCCCCAGCGCTCGGCGGCCACGGCTGCCACCTGGCCGGACAGCCAGTAGTGCGCGTGCACCAGGTCGTACCTGCCCGGTTCGTAGGCGGCCTCGGTGCGCAGCACGCCGAAGGTAAACGGGCAGATCTGCGCGGGCAGCGAATTCTTGTCGAGTTCCTCGAACGGGCCGGCCACTACGTTGCGGACCAGGACGCCGGGCGCCAGCTCGACCAGCGGCGGGATGTCCTGTGCGACGGCCCGGGTGAAAATCTCCACCTCGATACCGCGCTGCGCCAGACGCCTGGCGGTTTCGGTCACGTAGACGTTCAGGCCGCCGGCGTCGCCGGTGCCCGGCTGGTCGAGCGGTGAGGTGTGCAGGCTGATGGTCGCGATCCGAGTTGGCTTGCGTCCCTGGGGCACACATTGGCTAACCCGGCCGGGTGGCACCGTGTTCCCGTTCGGTGCGGCCTGGTGCTGCGGTTCGCTGGCGTTCGGATCGGCGGGCCGGATCGGGCTTGGCTAGGGTATAGACCATGCGAACTCTGGTGCTGCTCAGGCATGGCGAAAGTGAGTGGAACTCAAAAGGACTGTTCACCGGCTGGGTGGATGTGAACCTGTCCGGGGCGGGCGAAGCGGAAGCCGCCAACGGCGGCAGGCTGCTCGCGCAGGCGGGCATCACGCCGCACGTGCTGCACACCTCGGTGCTGACCCGCGCCATCGCGACCGCGAACATCGCGCTCGGCGAGGCCGGGCTGGCCTGGCTGCCGGTGCGCCGGTCCTGGCGGCTGAACGAACGGCACTACGGTGCCCTGCAGGGCAAGGACAAGGCCAGGACCAGGCAGGAATTCGGCGACGAGCAGTTCATGCTGTGGCGCCGCTCCTACGACGTGCCGCCGCCGCCGATCGCGGACGACGACCCGCTGTCCCAGGCCGCCGACCCGCGCTACGCCGCGCTGCCGCCCGAGGCCAAGCCGCGCACCGAGTGCCTCAAGGACGTGGTGGGCAGGCTGCTGCCGTACTGGTACGACTCGATCGTGCCGGACCTGGCCCAGGGCACGGTGCTGGTGGTGGCGCACGGAAACTCGCTGCGCGCGCTGGTCAAGCACCTGGACGGGATCGGTGACGCGGAGATCGCCGAGCTGAACATCCCGACCGGCATTCCGCTGGTCTACGACCTGGACCAGGACTTCCGCCCGACCGGGCACCGCTATCTGGATCCGACCGCGGCGCAGGCGGCCGTGGCGGCGGTCGCGAATCAAGGGCGGTGAGGCCATAACGCGGCTGGTGACAAAACGGATAGATAACGGACCCTTGACGCGAAAGTGAACATCCGTCAAATATCGCCCGGCTTAGCCCAACACGCATTTTTCTATCTCGCGATCCCGCATACCATCGGAGCTGTGAGTCGTGACTGGTCAGGACGCTAGGCGTGGCACTGCGGACTAGGACTAGCCGTGTTCTGCCCAGTACCGGGCGGCTGAACAAGCCGCGTACCCGGCTGCGGGCCGCGCAGCAGTCGGCCAAGCTGCCGCCGGGCATCGCCTCCGTCCTGTCCGTCCTGTCCTCGTCCGCGGTCGTGCTGGACAGCCACGACCGGGTGCTGCGGGCAAGCGCCGCCGCCCGCGCGTTCGGCATGGTGAAGGGTGACCGGCTGATGGTCAGCGAGCTTGCCGCGCTGGCCAGGCAGGTGCGCAGGGACGGGGAGATCAGGGAAGGCGAGATCGAGGTCCCGGTGCCGAGATTCGGCGGTCGCACCACCAGCTTCGCGGTCCGGGTGGCGCCGCTTGGCGGCACGGTCGGCGGCGGCGGGCTGGTGCTCGTGCTGGCCGAAGACCAGACCGAGAGCCGGCGGGTGGAAGAGGTCCGCCGCGACTTCGTCGCGAACACCAGCCACGAGCTGAAGACCCCGGTCGGCGCGCTGGCGCTGCTGGCCGAGACGATCGAGGACGCCGCGGACGACGCGGAGGCGGTGCGCCGGTTCGCTGGCCGGATGCGGCAGGAGGCGGCCCGGCTGACCAACCTGGTGCAGGACCTGATCACGCTGTCCAGGATCCAGGCCGCCGAGCCGGTACCCGATCCGCGCCCGGTCGAGCTGGACGCCGTCGTCGCCGAAGCGCTGGACCGGTGCCGGATGAAGGCGAACGCGCGCGGCATCACGCTGGCCGCTGTCGGCACCGGCGCGCTGTCCGTGCTCGGCGATGAGGATCTGCTCGTCACCGCGTTGCGCAACCTGCTGGAGAACGCGGTGGCGTACAGCCCGGAACGCACCCGGGTGGTGATCGGCACCAAGGCGGACTCGGCGGGGTACGCCGAACTGAGCGTCACCGATCAGGGCATCGGCATCCCCGAACGTGACCTCGAGCGGATCTTCGAGCGCTTCTACCGGGTAGATCCGGCGCGCTCGCGGGCAACCGGCGGTACCGGCCTCGGCCTGGCCATCGTCAAGCACGTGACGCACGCGCACAACGGCCGCGTCATCGTGCACAGCGTGGAGGGTGCAGGGTCAACCTTCACGCTCTTCATACCGCTCCGCAGCGAGCATGTATCCCCTCAGGAGGGCCTGACGTGACACGCGTACTGGTGGTTGAGGACGAGGAATCGTTCAGCGATGCCATCTCGTACCTGCTTCGCAAGGAGGGGTTCGAGGTCGCGGTCTGCTCGACCGGTCCTGACGCGCTCGACACCTTCGACCGCACTGGCGCTGACCTGGTGCTGCTCGACCTGATGCTGCCCGGCCTGCCCGGCAGCGAGGTGTGCCGGTCGCTGCGGGAGAAGTCGAACGTGCCGGTGATCATGCTGACCGCCAAGGACAGCGAGATCGACAAGGTGGTCGGCCTCGAGCTGGGCGCGGACGACTACGTGACCAAGCCGTTCTCCTCGCGCGAACTGGTCGCGCGGATGCGCGCCGTGCTCCGCCGTCGCGGCGAGCCCGACGACGTTACCGAGAGCGCGCTGGAGTCCGGCCCGGTCCGGATGGACGTCGAACGGCACGTGGTGACGGTGCGCGGCGGCACCGTGCAGCTGCCGCTGAAGGAGTTCGAGCTGCTCCAGGTGCTGCTCCGCAACGCGGACCGGGTGCTGACCCGGATGCAGCTGATCGACCGGGTGTGGGGCGCGGACTACGTCGGTGACACCAAGACGCTGGACGTGCACATCAAGCGGTTGCGGGCCAAGATCGAGGACGACCCGGCCCGGCCCCGGCACATCGTGACCGTGCGCGGCCTTGGCTACAAGTTCGAGTCCGCCGCCGCTTAAGTTTTAAGGCGCCGGGGCTCAGGTTTTAGACGCCGCGGCTCAGGTTTTAGGCGCCGCGGCCGCGGCTACGGCGTGACAGACGGGGTTGGGGTGGCTGTCGCGTGCGCGTGCTTCTTCTTGTGATGGATGGCCGTGGTCGACGCGCTGCTGGTCGACGTGGCGACCGCGACAGGGGGCTGCTGGTAGGTGGCGTAGGCATCGACCTGCTGCTGCAGCGGCACGGAGACATGAACCGTGCCGGCCGACGCGAAGTTGAGTGTCAGCGTGATAACCCCGCCGGCGGCCACCGGCGCGGTCAGGTCCTCCAGCACGATCTCCGGGCGGGGTCCGGTCAGGTCCACCGCGCTGTCGCCAGGGATGTGCACGTTGCCCTTGAGCAGCTGCACCGACTTCACGCCGCTGGCCGAGGCCGAGATCAGCGTGTCACCGTTGTCGCTGGAGCTGTACAGCTGGAGGAAGACGCCCGCGTCACTGCCGGCCGGCAATGACTGGCTCTGCGCGGAGCCGAGCGCGAAGGCGTCGTTGATCGTGACGCTGCCCACGGTCGCGTAGCCCCCGTTCGCCGCCGGGTGGAACTGCATCGTCGGCGCATTCAGGCCGGCCTCGCATCCGGCCAGCGCCGGGAGCAGAGCCACGATGGCGCCAGCCATCAGGCGGCGAGTCATACGCGTCACCGGAACGGCCTCCCTTGATTCACTCCGTCTCAACCCGAAGCAAATCGTAGCGGTCAGCCGGTGGACTGAGCGCGCGGGGCACCCGAAGCCCGCGGGTGTCCCGATGCGGGAGAACTTGACGTCCGGCTGGCGGGCGCGGCGGAACCGGTGGTTCCGCCCGTGCTTGCGGTGGTGGTTCCGCCGGTGGTTCCGGTGGCGGGGGACTGGCGGGTGGCCGAACCGGGGGCGAGCGAGGCGGGCTGCGCCGAACTCGGCCGCGGGGTGGCTGACGTGGTCGTGGCCGGGTGCGTCTTGCCAGGTCCGTCGGTAGGAGTGATGGTGAACACCGACAGCATCAGGCCGGCCACCAGGCACACCGCGAGGACGCTGGCCATCAGCGGCATGATGCCCGCCTGGCCAGGCAGGTACTTGCGCAGCCGCCTGCGGCGGCGCAGGGCGCGCTGCTCGCGGTGGTAGGCGAGGACGTCGCGCTCAAGCTCCCGCGCGTCGTCTGGTACCTGAATATCGAGCGGGGTTCCATCCCACCCCGCATCGCCGCCAGGATTCACCCCTCACCTCCGGCGCCGTGCGTCTTGTCCTGTCCGTTCCATCCAGTATGGGTCCCCGCGCGGGTGGATGGCACGTCGATGCGTGCCATCGGTGCAGAGTCCCGCTAGCAGGGGGTTCTTCGGGGTAGACTGGAAGCCTCGATGTCAGCGCCTCCGGCTTCACCCGGACCCACCACGCCAGGTGAACGGTATTAGCGCGGCCGGTAATTGCGCGCTGACCTGCATATTCGGTGCGATAGGCATTTTATCGACACCGCAGAACGTGGTAAGATAGCCTTCAGCGGAAGGGGTACTTGCCACATGTCTTTCAACGTCGGCGATACCGTCGTCTATCCCCATCACGGGGCAGCTCGCATCGAGGCGGTCGAGACTCGCACCATCAAGGGCGTAGATAAGACTTATCTGGTCCTCAAAGTTGACAAGGGCGACCTTACAGTACGCGTCCCCTCGGACAATGCCGAGTTGGTTGGCGTTCGGGATGTCGTTGGCGCCGAGGGGCTTGAGCGCGTCTTCGAAGTGCTTCGCGCACCGCACACCGAGGAGCCCACGAACTGGTCGAGGCGTTACAAGGCCAATCTTGAGAAGCTCGCTTCCGGTGACGTGAACAAGGTCGCCGAGGTGGTCAGGGACCTTTGGCGCCGGGACAAGGAGCGCGGCCTGTCTGCCGGGGAGAAGCGCATGCTCGCCAAGGCGCGGCAGATCCTGGTCAGTGAGCTGGCGCTGGCTGAGAAGACCAATGAGGACAAGGCCGAGGCTCTGCTCGACGAGGTGCTGGCGACCTGAGCGGCCCGACCACGACGCCCGTGCCCAGAGTGGGCACGGGCGTCGATGTTCATCCGCTGGCCGAAGGCCGGGTGCTCTACCTGGCGGGCTTGGTGTGGCCCGGCGAAAAAGGCCTGGTCGGGCACTCCGATGGCGATGTAGCGGCGCATGCCATGTGCACCGCGTTGCTGTCCGCTGCCGGACTGGGTGATATCGGCGCGCAATTCGGTACGGACCGGCCGCAGTGGGCGGGCGCGAGCGGCGATGCGCTGCTGCGCGAGACGTTCCGGTTGATCACCGAGGCCGGATTTGTCATCGGGAACATCTGCGTCCAGATCATCGGTAACCGGCCCAGGATCGGCCCGCGGCGAACCGAGGCAGAAAAGGCGCTGGCGGAAGCGCTATCCGGGGCTTGCGTGAGCGTCATCGCGACGACCACCGACGGCTTGGGCCTGACCGGGCGCGGCGAGGGCATCGCGGCGATGGCCACGGCCCTGCTGATCCCGGCCGGCTGACCCGCGCTGGTCCGCGCCGGCTGGCCCGCGCCTGCCAGTGGTCAGCGGGGGTTAACCAGATCCCGTAGCCTTGCAGGGTGACGATGCAGATCCATGACTCCGCCACGCGTACCGTGCGGGAATTCGTGCCGCTGGTACCGGGCGAAGTGTCCTTGTACCTGTGCGGTGCCACCGTGCAGGCCCCGCCGCATATCGGCCACATGCGTTCCGGTGTGTGCTTTGACGTGCTGATCCGCTGGCTGGAGGCCACCGGGTACCGGGTCACTTTCTGCCGGAACGTCACCGACGTCGAAGACAAGATCCTGCGTAAGGCCCAGGCCGAGGGCGTACCGCCGTGGATAATCGCCGAACGCAACCAGCGGGCGTTCGCTTCGGCCTACGACGTGCTCGGCTGCCGGGCGCCGGACGTGGAGCCGCGGGCCACCGGGCACATACCGGAGATGATCGTGCTGATCCGCCGCCTGATCGAGGGCGGTCACGCCTACCCGGCGGGCGGCGACGTGTACTTCGACGTCCGCTCCTACCCGCAGTACGGCGCGCTTTCCGGCCAGCAGCTTGATCTAATGCGCCCGGCCGAGGATTCCGATGATCTCGGCGTTAAGCATGATCCGCGCGATTTCACCCTGTGGAAGGGCGCCAAGCAAGGCGAGCCCTACTGGGAAACGCCGTGGGGTAACGGCCGTCCCGGCTGGCATCTGGAATGCTCCGCGATGGCCACCAAATACCTGGGACCGGCATTTGACATCCACGGCGGCGGTCTGGATCTGGTTTTCCCGCATCACGAGAACGAAATAGCGCAGTCGCGAGCGGCCGGTGACGGTTTCGCGCGCTACTGGATGCACAATGGCTTGCTCGGCGTCTCCGGCGAGAAGATGAGCAAGTCACTGGGCAACTCCATGCTGGTGACCGAGATGCTGACCCGGGTCCGCGCGCCAGAACTTCGTTATTACCTTGTGCAAGCGCACTATCGCTCGCTGCTTGAATACTCAGAAGAGGCGCTGGACGAAGCGGCGTCCGCCTACCAGCGGATCGAGCGGTTCGTGAACCGGGCGGTCGAGGTGCTCGGCGTCGCCGAGGATGTCGACGTGCTCGGCGTCGCCGAGGATGACGTGGCGGCGCAAGTGCCAGTCTCGTTTGGTTCGGCCATGGACGATGACCTATCCTTGCCGTCGGCCCTGGCCGCCGTGCACGCTTGCGTACGGGACGGCAACCAGGCGCTGGCCAGCGGGGATAAGGCGACCGCACGGACGAGCCTGCGTGAGCTCAGGGCGATGCTCGGGGTGCTCGGCCTCGATCCGCTCTCGGCGCAGTGGTCTGAATCCGGGTCTGGCTCTTCCGGGTCTGGCTCGCGGTTGCGCCAGGTCGTCGAGGAACTGGTCCGGCTCACCCTCAACCAGCGGGACGCCGCGCGGGCCCGCAAGGACTACGCAGCCGCGGACGCGATCAGGGATGGCCTGGATACGATCGGCGTCATCGTCGAGGACACCGCCCAGGGCGCGCGATGGGAGCTTAAGCGATGAGCGGACAGGGCAGATCCGGCGGGTCCGGCGGCAGCCGCGGCGGTAAATCGGCTGCTGGTAAATCGGCGTCAGGCAAAGCGGCGGGGAACAAGGCGGGCACCAGCCGGGGCAAGGCCAGCCGTGCCGCGGCCGGGCTGACCAAGACCGGCAAGGCGCGTCCTGGCACTGGCGGCCTGGGCCGGCAGGCGCTGGAAGGAAAGGGCCCGACTCCGCCCGCCGAGCAGCGCCCTGGGCACCCCGCTCAGCGCCGCGCCGCGGCCAAGAAGGCGGGCCGCACCCCAGGATCTGGTGGCGCTGGCCCGGGTTCCGGCGGTGCTAGTTCTGGCGGTACCGGGTTCGGTGGTGCTCGATCCGGCGGTACCGGGTTCGGTTCGGGTGGCGCTGGCTTCGGCGGGGCTCGATCCGGTGGCGGCGGTGCCTCTGCCATCGGCCCGCACGGTACCGGCTCGGCCCGGTCGTGGACCGGGTCTGCCCGGCCCTCTGACGCGGCCGCACGCGGGTCAGGTGACGCGCCGGAGTTCGTGGCCGGCCGCAACCCCGTGCTGGAGTCGCTGCGCGCCAGCGTGCCCGCCATGGCGCTGTACGTAGGCCCGCGAGCGCAGCAGGACGACCGGGTCAGTGAGGCGGTCAAGCTCGCCGCCGGGGCCAGGATCGCCGTGCTGGAGGCCGGCACCGCCGAACTGGACCGGCTCACCGGCGGTGCGCTGCACCAGGGCCTGGCGCTGCGGGTCCGCCCCTACGACTACGCGCACCCCGAGGACCTGATCGCCCGGGCCGAGGCGGCCGGGCAGTTGCCGCTGATCGTTGCCCTGGACAGCATCACCGATCCGCGCAACCTGGGCGCGGTGGTGCGGTCAGCGGCGGCGTTCGGCGCACACGGCGTGGTGGTGCCGTCCCGGCGCGGTGCCGGGGTCACCGCAGGGGCGTGGAAGGCCTCGGCCGGAGCACTCGTCCGTGTTCCGGTAGCCCGGGCCAGTAACCTGGCACGGACCTTGCACAACTACCGCGAGGCCGGCCTGTTCATCGCCGGGCTCGACGCCGACGGGAACAACGAGATCAGGGACCTGGAGCTGGCCTCGGCGCCGCTGGTGCTGGTCATCGGCTCCGAGGGCAAGGGCATGTCCCGGATAGTCGCGCAGGCCTGCGACATGCTGGTGCAGATCCCGATCGCGGCGCGAACCGAATCGCTCAACGCGGGCATAGCGGCGGGCATCGCGCTGTATGAGGTGGCCTCGGTCCGATCTCGGCTACCATGAACACCCCGGCCGGTGTAGCTCAGTTGGCAGAGCAGCCGTCTTGTAAACGGCAGGCCAGCGGTTCGAACCCGCTCACCGGCTCCAGGTCAGAGGGGGTGCTTTCCTCTTCATGGCACTCTCCGTGGGATGAGTCGTGGGTCGAATGTCGCCCCGTGGCGTTACCCTGATGTCATGCCTAAGGTTGCGAAAGGTTACATAGAGCAGGTTCCGTTGCGTTCTTCGCAACGGTGAGGCCTTCGCGTTTGCTTAGGAGGCGCGATGACGAAGAAATTGTCAGTGCTTACTCTCTGTCCCGCCGAATGGCCGCGGCCTCCCCTGCGTGCCGCATCCGCTTCGCTGTTTCTCGCGAGCGCCGCCAATCGATCAGCAAGATTGTCTACAGTCGTGGCGAGGGCGGAAAAGAACGCGTCGGGAATGACATGGGCGAGGCGGCGGTAGATTTCGACGGCTTTATCGCTTGCGGCAAGTGCCTCTTCCCGCC
>Ga0224568_1000103_pt1 | contig 15326 bp, 15 predicted proteins | sample CLU5metagenome_FD_182727 | JGI IMG/M metagenome (GOLD analysis project Ga0224568, IMG submission 182727) | Spruce litter microbial communities from Bohemian Forest, Czech Republic - CLU5 | ecosystem: Environmental > Terrestrial > Plant litter > Unclassified | place: Czech Republic: South... | reverse complement strand
CCGGTCAGCGTGTAGCGCGCTAGCTACCGGGGTAGGCCGCGTCCAGCCGGGCCAGGTGCTCCGTCACGGCCGGCCAGTCGGCCGCGGTGACGCTGTACCTGGCCGAGTCGCGCGGGGTCAGGTCAGCGGCCAGCCGGTGCGCGGGCAAAATGGCGTCGAACCGGGCGCCGATGCGTTCCATGGCCGCACGGGACCTGGCGTTGCGCGCGTCCGTATGCAGGCACACTGACTTAACCTGCCAGCTTTCGAAGGCGTGGGTGAGCATCAGCCGTTTCATCTCGGTGTTGGCGCCGGTCCTGATCCAATCCGCGCCTAGCCAGGTGTGACCGATCTCGGCGGCATCGGGCGCGGCCGGACCGGGTCCGCGATCTGGCCAGGCCCAGTAGTCAAGGAAGCAGAACCGGGTGGACCCGATCACGGCCTGGTCGGCGCGGCGGACCACGGCATACGGCACCTGCACCCGCCGGTCCCTGGCAGCGAGCGCCGTCTCGATGTAGCGGTGCGCGTGCTCGATGTCACCTGGCACGAACGTCCAGCGGTACAGCTCGCCGCCGCCGGCGGCGGCACCGGCCAGGCTGGCCGCGTGCCGGTGGGTGAGCGGCTCGAGCCGGATCCGCCGGCCTTCCAGCGGCCCGGTATCCAGCGGGTCAGCATTGCGCGGGCCAGCGTCCGGCAGGCCAGCGTCCGGCGAGTCCGGTGCGGCCTGGCTGGTCCGTGGCCGCTCCAGGTAGCGGCTGTCCGGCGCGGCGAAGCCGAACTGCCGGTACAGGCCGTGCGCGTCCGAGGTATGCAGCATCCACCGGTGCCCGGCGCCCGGCCCCTGCTCGATCATCAGCCGCACCAGCGCCTTGCCCAGGCCGGCGCCGCGGTGCTCGGGCAGCACGTACACGTCGGCCAGGTACTCCGAGCTGCCGTCACCGCAGGTCCGGGCGAACCCGACCATCGCCCCGGTCACGTCGTACGCGCCGACCAGCCGCCATGCGCGGGCGATCTGCTCCTTGATGTCCTCGGCGGTCCGCCACCTGGCCCAGTACGCCGACGTGGTCAAGTATGCGATGGCCGCGTTCACGTCGATCCTGGCCGGGTTATCGTCGAGTTCGTAGCCGCCAGCGCTCACCCGCATCTCAGACTGCCCCCAGCGCGCTGTCGATGTCGGCGATCAGGTCAGCGGCTGTCTCGATCCCCGCGGACAGCCGGATCAGGCCGGCCGGCGCGGTCTCTGCAGGCCATCTGCCCCGCCGCTCCCAGGTGGATTCCACGCCGCCGAGGCTGGTCGCGGGCGCGATCAGGGTCGAGGCTGCCACCACCGCGTCGGCCGCCGCCGCGGAGCCCAGCTCGAAGGACAGCAGCGGCCCGAACCCGGCTGGCATCTGAGTGCGCGCCACGGCGCCCGCCGCCCCGGTGAGCAGGCCCGGGTAGTGCACGGCACGGACACCGGGGTGGGCGGCGAGGTGCTCGGCGATCAGCTGCGCGTTCTGCGACTGCCGTTCAATCCGCAGCGGCAGCGTCTTGAGGCCGCGCAGCCCGAGCCAGGCCTCGACCGGGCCGGCGATACCGCCGCCATTGGACCGCCAGCTCCTGACCTCGGCGATCAGTTCGCTGTCCCGGCTGACTACCGCGCCGAGTATCACATCGGAATGACCGGCCGCCGCCTTGGTCAGCGAGTACAGCGACGCGGCCGCGCCCCAGTCAAGCGGCCGCTGCAGTATCGCGGTGGCGACGGTGTTGTCCACGATCATCGGCGCGCCGGCCGCGCTGGCCAGCTCGCCCAGCCGGCCCAGGTCGGCGACATTCAGCAACGGGTTCGATGGTGTCTCCGCCCACAGCACGGCCGGCGCCGCGGCTAGCGCGTCTTTCACCGCGACCAGGTCCCGCAGGTCGGCAGTGACCGGCTCGGCCCCGTGCGGCCGCAGCCGGTCCGCCAGTACGCGCGCCCCGTAGTAGCCGTCGGCCGGCATCACGATGCGGGATCGCCCTTTGGCCAGCGCCAGCATCAGCGCCATCGAGGCCGCCTGCCCGGAGGCGAATACCACCGCCTCAGCCTGCTCCAGCATGCCGAGCGCCGTCTCCAGGTCCTCCCAGACCGGGTTGCTGTTCCTGGCATATCCGGAGGCCGGCTCACCTTGAGAGTAGAAGATGCTGGACAGCACCAGCGCGGGCACAACGGGCTCACCGGACACGCCCGAACCGCCGGCGTGCACCAGCCGGGATTGCGCGGAATAGCTCATGGATCCTCACTTATCCGGGAAATAATGTTACAGTACAAAACTGTGAACATACTGGTACGATATCGCCTGACTGGCCGCAGCGCCAGGGAGATTTCGGCGAGCGCGGAGGCCGCGGTCCGGTCCGGTGACCTTGCCCCCGGCGATCACCTGCCGCCGGTGCGTTCGCTTGCCCGCGAGCTGGGAGTCAGCCCCACCACTGTCGCCGCCGCGTACCGTGAGCTGCGCCAGCGCGGGATCACCACCGGTGCGGGCCGCGGCGGTACCCAGGTCAGGCCGGCCCCGCCGGTCACCATCCGCGGCCATGCTCAGCTGCCCGAAGGTACCCGTGACCTGTTCACCGGGACCCCGGATCCGGCGCTGCTGCCGGTCCTGCCGCCGCGAACTCGCACGTCCCGGCTCTACGCCGAGGCGCAGGTGGCGCCCCGGCTGCGCCGCCTGGCCGCGGATCAGTTCACCGCCGACGGCATCGACGCCGCCAACCTGGCGGTCACCGGCGGCGCGCTGGACGCTATCGAGCGGGTCCTGGCCACCTGGCTCACCTCTGGTGACCGGGTGATCGTGGAGGATCCCGGCCACGCGGTGACCTATGACCTGATTGCGGCAATGGGCCTGGTGGCGGTCCCGGTCCCCGTCGATGGCAGCGGCGCCCTCCCCGGTCCGCTGTCGGCCGCGCTCGCCGCCGGTGCCCGCGCAGCGATCTTCACCCCGCGAGCCCAGGCCGCCACCGGCGCGGCCTGGGACGCGGACCGGGCCGCCGCTCTGCGCGAGGTACTCAGCCGCTACCCCTCCGCGGCCGTGATCGAGGACGACCACGTGGGGCCGCTAGCTGGCGCGCCTGCCCATACCGTGACCCAGCGGCTGGACCGCTGGGTCACCGTCCGCTCGGTGTCCAAGTCGCTGGGACCGGACCTGCGGCTAGCCGTGCTGGCAGGCGATGAGAGCACTGTGTCCAGGGTAAGCGGCCGCCAGGCGCTCGGCACCGGCTGGGTGAGCTATCAGCTGCAGGAGACGGTGGCCGAGCTGTGGTCGGACCCGGCCTGGATGGACCACGCGGCCCGCGTCTACACCGAACGCCGGGACGCGCTGCGAGCCGCGCTGGCCAGGCACGACATCGCGGTCGCCGGCGGCCGGTCCGGGTTCACCTGCTGGGTGCCGGTGACCGACGAGGACCGGGTAGCGGCGGCACTGGCCGCGGCCGGCTGGGCGGTCGCGCCCGGCCGGCGGTTCCGCATCGCCTCGCCCCCTGGCGTGCGCATCTGTTTCGCCACGCTGGAGGCGGCCGACGCCGAGCGGTTCGCCGGCGCGTTCGCCGCGGCGCTGCGCTCTCGCGCGGCCCGGCTCGACTAAAAGCAGCCGACTAATCCGACTGGCAAAATATATATAGCCGGCCGGTGCTCGCGGGCACAGCTCTCCTACCGGTAGCGTTGTGCCATGAGCCGGCGTACCGAGCAGATCAGCCTTCACCTCAACGCCTACCTGTGCGCGCACAGCACTGCGCCGGACGCCATCTTGCGGGATCTGGCCAACGAGACCGCGTACCTGTACCCGCACGAGACTGATCTGCAGATTCCTCCTGAGCAGGGCACGTTCATGACCATGCTCGCCCAGTTCTGCTCGGCGGCCACGGCGATCGAGGTCGGCACGTTCACCGGGTACTCCTCGATCTGCATCGCCAGGGGGCTGGCCGAGGGCGGCCACATGATCTGCTGCGACGTCAACGAGGAATGGACCTCGCTGGCCAAGAAGTACTGGGAAAAGGCCGGGCTTGCGGACAAGATCGAACTGCGCCTCGGCCCCGCCATCGGCACGCTCCGCGCCCTGCCCAGGACCGAGGAGTTCGACCTCGCGTTCATCGACGCGGACAAGGAGGGCTACCTGGACTACTGGCGCGAGATCGTGCCGCGGGTCAAGCCAGGCGGCCTGATCATGGTGGACAACACGTTCTCGCACGGCCGGGTCATTGATGCCGGCAACGACAACCCGGTCGTGATCGCCATCCGCGACTTCAACGATCACGCCGCGGCCGATGAGCGGGTCGATCTGGTGATCACCCCGATCGGGGACGGCCTGACCCTGGCCCGCAAGAAGACGCTCTAGCCCTGCCCTGTCGGCACCGGATCGGTGGCCAGGCGGGCATGCAGTTCTACGTCGAACCGCTGGCCGTCGTAGCGGAGCTTCTGCCGTTCCAGTCCCTCCACCACGAATCCGGCCCTGCTGGCCACCAGGCATGAGGCGCGGTTGTTCACCCGGTGGCCCAGCTCCAGCCGGAACAGGGCGAGGTCGGCGAATGCCCAGCTGGCCAGCGTGCGGCAGGCCGAGGTTGCCACGCCCTGGCCGCGAGCGGCGGCCGTGGTCCAGTAGGACACCCAGCCGGTCAGGTGGCTGCGCTCGACGCCGCTTACCGTGACGCTGCCGAGCACGTGCCCGTCGCCGGCGACCGCCGCGAACGAATATGCCGATCCCGCCGACCACTGGTCCTGCCGCGCCTGCACCCAGTTCCCGGCCTGGTCCAGGGTGGTGATGGCGGAGTCGGCTTGGCGTTCCATCTCAGGTTCAGCGAACGCGGCCAGCACGGCCGGGGCGTCGCTGGCGGACCAGGGGCGCATCGTCAGTCCGGTGGCGGTAGTGAGCATGGCCTCAAGCATGGCGGACGCGGGGCGCGGCGGCTAACCGCGAAGGAAATCGCGCACGGCCGCCGTGAATGACCAGCAGTATCCGCCCGGGCGGTCCTGGCATCTCGGCCAGGAACAGGTCGACCCGCGGCCGGACGGCCACCCGGATAACGCTCTGGGTGATCACCGGGTCAGTCGCTGAGCTCGGCGGGCAGACCGAACCGGGCGAACAGCTCCGCCCCGCTGATCCAGGCGCCGGCCCGCGGCGGCGTGTCCGCGGCCAGGAACGCGGTGACCGCGCTGATCTTGTCTGCGCGCAGGGTCAGCACGTCGATGCCGTGCGGACGGTAGGCACCTGTCACCGGGTCGTGCAGGTAGCAGGCGACCGCGAGCTGGCCGTTGGCCTGGGCCGGCCAGTGCCGCCACCGGTCGGTGAGCGGGTAGCGGAGCAGGAACTGGCGCAGTGCCGCGTGCCCTCGGTACCACTCGGTGTGCGGCGGCATGGACCAGGCCGCGTCCTCGGTGAGCATGCTGATCAAGGTGGCGAGGTCGTGCCGTTCCATGGCGTCGGCGTATCGCTCGACCAGGGCCCGGGTGCGCTGGTCGCCGAGCTGGCGCAGGGTCGACTGCTGCGTCTGGGACGGGAGCAGGGCACGGACCGTGCCGCGGGCGCGCTGCAGCGCGCTGTTGACCGATGCCGCCGAGGTTTCCAGCTGGCTGGCGATCTCCACGGTGGAAAAGCCCAGCACCTCGCGCAGCAGCAGGGCGGCTCGCTGCAACGGCGGCAGATGCTGGAGAGCAACGACGAAGGCCAGTTCCAGGCTTTCCCGCTGCTCGTAGGAAGCCTCAGGCTCGGCGGCCAGCCACTGGTCGGGGAACGGCTCCATCCAGGGCAGTTCGGTGCCGGGGGCGGTCAGTTCCGCGCCCGGGTCGGCGGCCGGGCTGAAATCGACAGGGAGCTCGCGCCGGGACCGGTGCCTGGCGACATCAAGCGCGGTGTTGGTCGCGATGGAGTACAGCCACGAACGCACTGAACCGCGGCCCTCGAAGCCGGCCAGGCTCCGCCAGGCTCGCAGCATCGCTTCCTGCAGCGCGTCCTCAGCGTCGTGCACTGAGCCAAGCAGGCGGTAACAGTGAGCGCGCAGTTCGGCCCGGTACGCCCCGGCCAGCTCATCGAACGCGGCCGCGTCACCGTCCGCGGCCAGCTTCAGCAGGCTGCGCTCGTCAGGCGAGAACTCACTCATGGCTTCACCGTAACTGCCGGCCAGCGATCGGCGCGCGGTCTTGCGGACGGCTCGGCGTTAGGCTGGTGTCATGGCGCAGCTCGGGGTGGGGTATCAGGCCGGCGGCGCCCGGTGAGGGCGATGGTGATGGACCGCATCGGCGGCCCGCTGCAGGTGCGGGAGGTCCCTGATCCGGTCCCGCCCGCGGGCGGGGTCGTGGTCCGGGTGCACGCGACCGGGCTGTGCCGCAGCGACTGGCATGCCTGGGCCGGCCATGACGACATCACCGTGCCGCACGTGCCAGGTCACGAGCTTGCGGGCGTTGTCTGCGCGACCGGCACCGGCGTGCGCAAGTGGGCAGCGGGCGACCGGGTTACGGTACCGTTCGTGTGCGGCTGCGGCAGATGCCGGTGGTGCCTGTCCGGTGACGCGCAGGTCTGCCCCGATCAGCAGCAGCCCGGCTTCACCCACTGGGGATCGTTCGCGCAGTATGTGGCCCTGCACGCCGCCGACGCCAACCTGGTCGCCATCCCCGACGCGGTGCCGTTCACCGCCGCGGCGGCACTGGGCTGCCGGTTCGCTACCGCTTACCGCGCGCTGGCCACTCGCGCGCGACTGGGCGCCGGTGAGTGGGTGACGGTGATCGGAGCAGGCGGCGTGGGCCTGAGCACGGTGATGATCGCCAGGGCGCTGGGCGCCCGCGTCGTCGCCGTGGACCGCAGCACCGCCGCGCTTGCGGCAGCCACGGCGCTGGGCGCCAGTCACGTCCTGATCACCGACGGCACGGCCGGCTCTGCCGTCGCCGCCCGGGTGCACGAGATCACCGGCGGCGGCAGCCATGTCGCCGTTGACGCGATCGGCACCGAGCAAGCCTGCGCGGACTCGATCATGAGCCTGCGGCGCCGCGGCAGGCACGTGCAGGTGGGGCTGCTCCCCCAGGTGAGCGGCAATCCGCGGCTGCCGATGGCCCGGGTCATCGCGTGGGAACTGGACCTGCTGGGCTGCCACGGCATGGCCGCGGCCGGCTATCCCGCGATGCTCGACCTCATCGACCGCGGCGACCTGCGCCCGCAGCAGCTGATTGAGCGTGTCGTCGACCTGGCGGCGGCGGCGCTGCTGCTGCCGGAGCTGGACCGCGCCCGCCCGGCCGGGATGACCATGATCGACCCGCAGCGTGCCTGACCCGCGCTCAGCGGCGGACCTGCCCGGCGCTGTCCGCGTCGGACTCGGCGCGCATCACCTCGGGGTCAGAGTCCATCTCGTCCAGCGGCCCGATGTCGGCGGTGACCGGCAGGCGCAGGATCAGGCGCGGCGTCTCCAGAGTGAGCACCGGCCAATTATCGCAGGCACGGGCCTACGGCGGCCGGGCTGGCCCGGCCGCCGTAGGATTTCCCGCTGGCCCGCTAGGGCGGTGAGATGCCGGGTGGCTTGCCCTTGCCGAAGGCCCAGCCGTCAACCCAGCCGGACTGCGGGTGGTAGCTGGCGGCTCCCAGGCTGCTGTAGATCCATTTGCCGTGCGGTCTGGCGTGCCAGTACGACCAGTAGGCCGAGGCAGGCGCGCCGTTGCATCTGCCTGGCTCGTTGCTGATCCGGCAGATGAGGCCGGGCAGGCGCGGCACGAAGGTATAGCTGAATCCGGCCTTCTGCAGCGCTACCAGGCCGTTAGCCGGCCGGGCGCTGTCGCAGCCGACCTTGATGCCGCGGTGGAATCTGGTCAGGTCGATGACGACTGTCACGCCTTGCCTATGCGCGCTGCCGCAGGCGGCCGCGGCGGCCGGCGTGGCCCTGACCACGACGGCGGCCAGGGCCGCGGCCAGCAGGACGGCGACCGCGGCCACCCTCGCCGCGCGCGCGGCGAGGGTGGTCAGCCAGGAGAGGGCAGTAGCCACGGCAGGCATGGCGACGGCGCTCACGCCTGGCAAGCGGGCAGCGGCACCACGTCGCCGGGACCGGCAGAGCTCAGCTTGGCCAAGCTGATGTCCGCGATACCGAGGATGCCCTGGGCGGTGGCGTCGACCGCGGTGCTCTTGGCGAACCCGCTCGAGCTGTAGGCCAGGGCGCCGCGCTCGGCCGACGGTGCCGAGCAGCCGGCCTGCAGGCTGACCAGGAACTTGCGCGCCCGTTCCGCGCGCAGCGGCCACCCGCCGGCCTCGAATGCCTGCCCGGCCAGGCCAGAGGTGTTGGCGTTGGGTGCGGACGCGCCCACCGCGTCGAGTCCGCCGCTGCTCTTCTGCACGGTCGCGAGCCAGCGCAGCCCGCGCCAGGCGGCGGCACGCTGGCCGACCGCGAGCAGCGCCTGGACATCCAGGGCCGTGGCGTCGGTGTCACTAGCGCAGGACTTCTGGCCGAAGTCGAGCGGGTAACCGCCGTTCTTGCATTCACTGGCGAGCAGGAACTTGACCGCGCTGGCTGGCGCGCCGCCGTGCCGGCTGAGCGCGATGATGGCTAGCGCCTGGCTGAAGGCGTTGCTGTAGTCGCCGTACTTGGAGTGATCGGAGTACCGGCCGGACTTGGCCAGCAGCTTGCCCAGCCGGGCGATCAGGTTGACCTTGCCGAATCTGGCCGGGTTGAGGCCGCGGACCTCCGCCGCCAGGGCGAGCTTGGCGGTCTCACCCGCATAGGACTCCGTACCGGCGCCGATGTAGCCGGCCAGCACGGCTGGCTGCTCCAGCCAGGTGGTCGCGCGCGACGCATAGCTGTTCTCGCTCTTGGTCGCGGCGAACGCCAAGATGGCGTCGATCGTCTCGCCTTGGTCCGGTGAGGTGACGCCCTCATACACCGAGACGAAGTGGTTGCCCTGCACCAGCTGGCTGGCGAGCCAGGCTGAGGCTTCCTGGGCGCTGGCGGGAGCCGCTGCCGACGCGGATAGCGCGGGAGCGGCCACGGCAGCGGTGCAGCCAACGGTCAGGGTTATCAAGAAAACGCTGGCGCGCGCACGCAGATGAGTCATCGACCAGGCCTTTCCAGTCCGGACTGCCCGGACTGGCCGACCGCGGACGACCAGACTCCGGCCCGCGGACCACGACGGATGGGGAGTTCGTGCTGCGACGATCGCGGGTACTCGGGCTCGCCGCGACAGGTCGCGGCATTTACCGTTGCGGGTCAGCGCCGGGATCTCACCGGACTTCCCCCGCTATCGCGCATCTTCAATTGTGCTGCCAGCTTCAGTAGTTCCGCTGGCAGAGGTAAATGTCCCGCATGCGGCTGGCAGTGTCAACAACGCGGCATCTCAGGCCGGCCGCTGGCGACCCCGGGCAGAGCGCGGTAGCTGGGCGGCGGCAGTGATGTCGGATAAGCTCCGACTGAACCAGGGGAAGCCGGTCCAAGTCCGGCACTGACCCGCAGCCGTGGGCCCGCCTGTGTGCGGGCGAGTCGGAGCACCTGGTTCGGCAGCGGCATTGTCCTAGCGTCGTCGTGGTCTGCGGCGCGGAACATCGGGCCTTCCGGCGCAGGCCGGGTGCCTGGGGTTTCGCGGCCAGCGGCCTGAACCCCGGAGGCTTGATGGAGCTCGGAGCCCGGCTTGGATCAGCCGCCTCCGCGGTACTGTGCCTGGCCGCGTGCGCGGCGCTGGCCATCAGCGGCCCTGGTGCTGCCGCGTCCGGCACTGGCGTGGCACCGGACCTGATCTCCGCAAGTGCGTACCTAGCCGCTCCGGCGAACCTGATCGCCGGGAAATACTACGAGTCATTCCCCGGTACCGCCGATTTCGGCCTCACTATCGACGGCGCGCTGGCCCTGGCGGCGACGGGAGCCGACAACGCCGCGCTACGCACGATCGTGACGTTCATCGATGAGGACGGCAAGGACCCGTCAGGTAACACCGTCAACGACTGGACCGGCATCGGCACGGCCGACGCCAGCGGCGGCTCGATCGGCAAGGAAGCGCTCCTGGCCGAGGTGGTGGGCGATAACCCGCGCGATTTCGGCGGTCACAACCTGGTGGCCGCGCTGGATGCGTCCGTCTGTACCCGGCCATCGGCCGGCCCCGCCACCTCCTGCCCGGCGCCCGGCAGCTTTCTCAACGCCACCTCCGTCTTCGACCAGGCGCTTGGCATCATGGCCCAGTTCCGTGCGGGTCAGGCGAGCGAGGCGGCAGCGCCCGTCGCCTACCTGGAAACGCTGCAGCGCGCTGATGGCTCATTCCCGAGCCTGATCCCGCCGAGCGGCGGACCTGATATCGACAGCACCGCGATGGCGGTGATGGCACTGGCACTGGCTCCCGGTACGCGCGCCGCGGCCGGGGTTGTGGCGGGCATCGGCTGGATCGCCGGTCAGCAGGAGCGCAACGGCGGATTCCCCAGTGCGGGCGCGGAGTCCGTCAACTCGACCGGGCTGGCCATCCAGGCACTGACACTGCGGCGCGCCAGCTACAGGGCCCGCATCAGCAATGCGCTAGCGTTCCTGGCCAGCCAGCAGAACAGCAACGGCGGATTCAACGCCAATGCGGGCCAGCCCGGCTCGGATCTGCGTGCTTCGGCCCAGGCGGCAGGCGGGGCGGCCGGGCCGTCGTTCGGCACCTTGCATATCGATCTGGGCAGGCGCTCTTCGCCTATTAAGGCTGCTACCCAGCCGCGCGGCGGGCACGGGCGGGGCTTGCCTGGAGCGTTGCTGGCGCTGGTTATCGCCGTCGCGGTCGTGGCCGTCATCGCCCTGACGCTGCTGCTCCTGCGCCGCCGGCGGGCAGCTCGCGCCGCCGCCGGGTCAGCGCAAGCGGCGCCACCGCGCAAGGTCAGCTCATGATCAGCACGGGCGCCGGGCTGGCCGCCGGCCTGCGGCGGCGGACCGCGGCGGCCCGTGCCCACCTGATGGGTGCCCACCTGATGGTTGCCAGCCTGGTGCTCGCGGTTATGACCGTCGTTGACGCCGGGCCCGCCGCGGCCGCGGCCATGCCGCTGACGGATTGCACCGCGACAGCCGGGGCGATCATGGCGGTGGATTTCAGCCACTGGGCGGGACCATTGCTCCGCTCCTGCGCCAGCACGCCGACGACGGGCTATGCCGAGCTCAACCAGGGCGGCTGGCGTAGCACGGGCACCGAGCATGACGGCCCTGGCTTCATCTGCCGGATCGGGTACGGCGGTTACCGGCACGACGCCCAGTACCCCGCCGCCGCGCAGCAGTCGTGCCTGCAGACACCGCCGGCCAGCGCCTACTGGACCCTGTGGCAGGCCGGCCCCGGCCAGATGTCGTGGACCTACAGCCTGTACGGCGCAGTGAGCTACCATCCGGCGCCTGGCAGCGTCAGCGTGTGGGTTTTCGGCGGCACCGACCTCGGCGGTACCACTGGCACGGCGATACCGGCATTCAGCCCGCAGAGCCTGCGGTCGGCGGCGACCGGGACGGTTGTGCCGGACGGCCCCGAGGTCGTCAACGCGCCGCCCGTAGCCGCCAGCGTGAGCGTGAACCGCGGCTCTGCCTGGCCGACGCTGCTCGCCGCGGCAATCGCGGTTCTGCTCGCCTCGGCAGCGGCCCTGGTCGTCGCGCGCCGACGCCGTCTTGAGCGGGCCTGATGGCAGCCGGCCAGGCCAGAGCGCCAGCCGCGCGCAGGCCAGCGGCACTGGCGGGCGGCCGCAGGATTCCCCGCGGGCTGCATCCGGTGGCCTGGTGGATCTGGGCTCTCGCCCTGGCCGTGGCCGCGAGCCGGACCACGAATCCGCTCCTGCTGCTGCTGATCCTGGCTGTGCTCGCCCTGGTGGTGGCGCTGCGGCGCGGTGCCGCGCCGTGGGCGCGCGGGTACCGGTTCTACCTGGCGATGGCGCTGACCGTCATCGTCGTCCGGGTCCTGTTCCGGATAGTGTTCGAAAGCGGGACCACGCCCGGCGATCAGATCCTGTTCCGGCTGCCCAGTATCCCGGCACCCTCGTGGTACGCCGGCGTGCAGATCGGCGGCCCGGTCTCGCTGCAGGCCGTGCTGTCGGCCGTCCTGGACGGCACCAGGCTTGCCTGCCTGCTGTGCTGCGTCGGGGCCGCCAATACCCTGGCCAACCCCAAGCGCGCGTTGCGGGTGCTGCCCGGCGCGCTGTACGAGCTTGGCGTCGCCGTCACGGTCGCGCTTTCCGTAGCCCCGCAGCTGATCGACAGCGCCCAGCGTATCCGCCGGGGCCAGCGCCTGCGCGGCACGGAGCGCCGTGGCCTGCGGGCACTGCGCGCGACCGCCATCCCGGTCCTGCATGACGCGCTGGAACGCTCGCTGCGGCTGGCCGCCGCGATGGACTCGCGCGGCTACGGTCGCACCGGCAGCGCGACCCGCGCGAGCCGGCGGATGACTGCCGCGCTGCTGCTGGCCGGCTTGTCCGGGCTGTGCCTGGGTGCGTACGGTCTGCTGGACAGCTCGACGCCGGCCGCGCTGGCGATCGGCGGGTTCGCGGCCGGCGGGGCGGCGTGCGCGGCGGGACTGTTCCTCGGCGGACGGCGCGTGTCGCGCAGTCACTACCGTCCCGATCCCTGGGGCTGGCCGGAGTGGGCCGTTTCCGCGGCCGGCCTGGCCAGTGCGGCCGGACTGTGCGTGACGGTCGGCTACAACCCGGCGGCCGTCAATCCGTCGCTGTATCCGCTGCAGTGGCCATCGCTCCCCCTGGTCCCCGCGGCCGCGATCCTGGTGGCCGCGTTCGCCGCCGTGCTCGCACCGCCGCCCCCGGCAGCAGAGCATGCTGCGCGCCGCGCGCATCCGGCCAGCGGCGCCGTCGCCGGAGCGCCCAGGTGATCCGCTTCGACCAGGTCAGCCTCAGCTACGACCAGAGCCCGCGCCCGGTGCTGCGGGCAGTGAGCCTGCGGATCGAGGAAGGCGAGCTGTGCCTGGTCATCGGCCATACCGGCAGCGGGAAGTCGACTCTGCTCGGAGCTATCAACGGGCTGGTCCCGCACTTCACCGGCGGCACGCTGACCGGACGTGTTGTCGTCGACGGCCGCGACACCGCGCAGTTCAAGCCGAGGGAGTTCGCCGACGTCGTCGGCGTCGTCGGGCAAGATCCGATGGCCGGGTTCGTCACCGATACGGTGGAAGAGGAACTCGCGTACACCATGGAGCAGCTAGCCATCGAGCCGGCCGCCATGCGCACGCGGCTGGAGGAGACCCTCGATCTGCTCGGCATCGCCGATCTGCGCCGCCGGGCCCTGCACACCCTCTCTGGCGGCCAGCAGCAGCGCGTCGCGATAGGGGCCGCGCTGACCGCGCAGCCGCGGGTACTGGTCCTGGACGAGCCGACTTCGGCGCTGGATCCGACCAGCGCCGAAGACGTGCTCGCCGCGATCACCCGCCTGGTCCATGACCTCGGGGTTACCGTCGTGCTTGCCGAGCACCGGCTGGAGCGGGTGGTCCCTTACGCCGACCGCGTCGTGTACCTGACCGGCGACGGCACCGTCGAGGACGGCAGCCCGGCCGCTGTCCTTGGCCGGGCGCAGGTACGGCCTCCCGTCGTGGAACTGGGCAAGCTGGCCGGCTGGGAGCCGCTGCCGCTGTCGGTGCGGGACGCCCGCAGGCTCGCTCCCCGGCTGCGCCAGCGGCTGCCGGACATCCCGCCGTGCCCGGCTCGCCCGGCCCGCCCGGCGCCAGCGGGCCCGCCAGCCCTGACCGCCCGTGACATCGTCGTGCGGTTCGGCCCCGTGATCGCGGTCCGCGGCGTCAGCCTGACCCTGCGCGCAGGCGAGTGCGCCGCGCTGATGGGACGCAACGGGTCAGGGAAATCATCGCTGCTGTGGGCCCTGCAGGGAACCGGCAGCCGGGCCTCGGGCAGCGTCAGCGTCGCGGCCGCTGACCCGGCCCGGCTCCCGCCTGGCCAGGCACGGCGGCTGGTCGGCCTGGTCCCGCAGACCCCAGCGGACCTGCTGTACCTGGAGACGGTGGCGGCCGAGCTCGCGCAGGCGGACCGCGAGGCCGGCCAAGGCCCTGGTTCGCGGCCGGCCAGGGAGATCCTGGACCAGATCGCGCCCGGCATCGCGGCCGGTGTCCATCCCCGGGATCTATCGGCTGGCCAGCAGCTTGCCCTGGTGCTGGCGATCCAGCTCACGGCCGCGCCGGCGGTCATCTTGCTCGATGAGCCCACCCGCGGGCTCGACTACCAGGCCAAGGCCAGCTTGACCCGTGCCCTGGACGAGCTGGCCGCCCGCGGGCACGCGGTGGTCGTCGCGACACACGACGTCGAATTCGTGACCCGCGCGTGCGACCGGGTCGTGGTCATGGCCGAGGGAGAGGTAGTCACCGACGGGCCGGCCACGACAGTGCTGACGGCGTCCCCCACGTTCGCCCCGCAGATCGCCAAGATCCTCGCCCCGCTGCCTTATCTGACCGAGGTTCAGGTGGCCGCCGCCTTGGCCGGGCAGAGCGCGTGCTGAGGAAACGGGCGCCCGCCCGGGTCGCGGCCATAGCCGTCCGGCCCCGGTCCGTGATCGCGATCACGATGGCGTCAGCACTGGGGATCGTGGCCTTCTGCTGGCCGTTCGTCATCCCGCCCGGGACCTTCAGCTCCACCGAGACTCCCCCGCTGATGTTCGGCGTCCTGCTCGCGCTGGTGCTCGCGGTCGTGTTCGCGGAGATAGCCGACGGCGGCATCGACGCCAAGGCGCTGGCGATGCTCGGGGTGCTGTCCGCGATCAACGCCGCGCTGCGGCCGCTCGACGCCGGCACGGCCGGCATCGAGACGGTGTTCTTCCTCCTGGTTCTGGCCGGGCGGGTTTTCGGCGCGGGTTTCGGCTTCGCCCTCGGCTGCACCTCGCTGTTCGCGTCCGCGCTGCTGACCGGCGGAGTCGGGCCGTGGCTGCCCTATCAGATGTTCGGCTGTGCCTGGATCGGCATGCTCGCGGGACTGCTCCCGCCGCTTCGCGGCAAGGCCGAGATCTTCATGCTCGCGGCGTACGGGGCAATCGCCGGCTACCTGTTCGGGTTCTTGCTCAACTTGTCGTTCTGGCCGTTCTCGCTCGACCCGACCAGCTCGATCGCCTACCTGCCCGGGCTCTCATTCTTGCAGCAATGGCATCGCTACCTGCTGTTCGACGCCACCACCTCACTCGGCTGGGACACCGGCAGGGCCGTCACGAACGTAGTCGCGATCCTGCTTGCCGGGCCAGCCATCCTGGCCGCGTTCCGGCGCGCCGCTCGCCGCGCCAACTTCCGGCCCGCCGGCACCGATACACAGCCGCCGGCCGCGGCTTATGTGGACCAGGCGGCAGGCGCCCCGGCCGGGGAACCAGGCACCGAACAGCCCTGAGCGCCGCCGTCCCGCCGCTGGCCAGCAACTCCCGCCGCAGCCCGATGCCGCGCGGGAGTC
>Ga0224568_1000102_pt1 | contig 15403 bp, 14 predicted proteins | sample CLU5metagenome_FD_182727 | JGI IMG/M metagenome (GOLD analysis project Ga0224568, IMG submission 182727) | Spruce litter microbial communities from Bohemian Forest, Czech Republic - CLU5 | ecosystem: Environmental > Terrestrial > Plant litter > Unclassified | place: Czech Republic: South... | reverse complement strand
GGCCAGGTCCGGGCCGAGCCCGGTCAGTTCCTGCCGTGCCGCTGGGGTGAGCGGGACGCCCCGCACCGTGGTGCCGTCCGGGCCGGTGAGCAGCAGCGTCCCGGGCAGCGTGGCCAGCCGGGCCGTGTTGGCGGCCAGGTCCGCGGCGAGCTGCTGGCAGAATCCGCAGCCCGGCGACACCGCGACGGCCAGCACCGGGTGCGGGCCGGCCAGCGCGCGAGCGCGGGCCAGCAGCGGGCTATCCCGCGCACTGCCTGGTTCGGGGGCAGCACCCTGGCCGTCGTCGCTGCCGAGCAGGCCGGCCGCGCGCCAGGCAGCCATGCACTGCCGGTATACCTCGGCGTCGCCCGGGTCAGGGGGCTGCCCGGCCGCCCACGGCAGCGCCCTGGGGGCGACGAATCCGGCCACGAACACGTCCTGACGCAGCAGCACCCCGCCGCCTGGAATCACCGCCAGTACCGTCTGCGCGGCTAGCCCAAGGCCTGCGGCTAGCCCAGGGCCTGCGGCTAGCCCAGGGCCACCTGTTACCACCGAAGCCCTAATACGCAGGACCACATCTTGTATAGGAGCAGACATAGGGAATGCAGCACGGGGCCCAGGCAGCCCCGCATTGCGCGCCATATTCTCCGCACGTCGGCGAGGGGTAATCAAAGATCTCGATCACGGCCTGGAGTGCGTCCTCGATCTCGGCTACCGCCGCCAGGTCCACGTCCGCGCCGCTGGTGTGGCCGTCAGTGCCCAGCCACAGCCCTTCCGCAGTAAGAGTTATCATGGCGTGATCGTCATCTGGCGGCCGCGACCCGTCAACACCACCGCAAGCCACATTCCGCTATCCCGCAGGTGACACCATGCTCCCCTGCCGGAACCGCCACCTACGGACGCGACCGCGGCCGGTTCAGGCCATGCTCGTACGCGTACACCACGGCTTGGACTCGGTCGCGCAGCCCTAGTTTGGCCAGCAGCCGCCCGACGTGGGTCTTGACCGTCGCCTCGGCCACCACCAGCCGTGCCGCGATCTCGGCGTTGGACAGGCCGGCCGCGACTTCGGTCAGCACCTCGCGTTCCCGCGCGGTCAGCTCGCCCAGCTCTCGCGGCAGCGCAGGACTGCCAGCGCCGGCGGCGGAACCGGAGCCGGCTTCGGGCAGGTAGGGCAGGAACGCGTCCAGCAGCCGACGGGTGACGGCGGGGGCGACGACGGCGTCACCGCTGGCGACCGCGCGGATCGCGGACAGCAGGTCGGGCGGCGTGACGTCCTTGAGCAGGAAACCGCTGGCACCGGCCCGCAGCCCGGCGTAGGCGTATTCGTCCAGGTCGAACGTGGTCAGGATGAGCACCCTGGTGCTGCCAGGTCCGCTGGCTATCTGCCGGGTGGCCTCGATGCCGTCCATTCCCGGCATCCGCACGTCCATCAGCACCACGTCCGGCCGCAGGGCTCGCACCATCCGCAGTGCCGCCGCCCCGTCACCCGCCTCGCCGGTCACGTGCATGTCGTCCTGGGCATCAAGGACCAGGCGGAAACCCAGCCGCAGCATCGGCTGGTCGTCGACGAGCAGAACCGAGATGCTCACATACCCTCCCGCGCGGGTGCCTGATCCAGCCGCAGCACGGTGTGCACCCGCCACCCGCCGCCAGGACGCGGGCCCGCGGACAACTGCCCGCCAAACACCGCCGCGCGCTCCCGCATGCCCGCGATCCCGTGCCCCCCAGAACCAGGCCTGACCCCGATGACAGGTCCACCGCTGTCGGTTATCTCCAGCTCAACTTCGCCGGGCTGATAGGTCAGGTTTACCTGCGCGGCCGCGGTTCCCGGCGTGTGCTTGAGCGTATTGGTCAGCGCCTCCTGGATCACCCGGTAGAGCACGAGCCCGGCCGTCGGCGGCAGCGGGAACGGCTCCCCGGTCACGGTCATCCGCACCGGCAGGCCCGCCGCCCGCACGGTCGCCAGCAAGGCCGCGGCGTCGTCCAGGGTCGGCTGCGGAGCACGCCCGGACTCGGCCGGCTCGTGCAGCACGCCGAGCAGCCGGCGCATCTCGGCCAGCGCGGACCGCCCGGTGGCCGACACGTGACCCATCAGCGACACCGCCTGGTCGGGGCTGGCCGCCGCGGTGTAGGCGGCGCCGTCGGCGAGCGCGATCATCACCGCGATGTTGTGCGCGACGATGTCGTGGACTTCCCTGGCGATCCTGGTCCGCTCGGCCGCGGCGGCCAGCCGCGCCTGCTGATCGCGGTCCCGCTCCAGCCGGTCCGCCCGGTCCACCAGCGCCGCCAGGTACGCCCGCCGGGCACGGGCGTAGTAACCAAGCAGGCCAGCCCCCGCGACCAGCGCGGCCAGCAAGGCGTAGACCTGCGCCGGGTGAGAGGCGGACGAGGCGAGCAGTCCCGCTCCGGCGGCCATGATCGCCGCGGCGGCCAGCACCCGGCGGGGTGGTTCATACGCGGCGAGCGTGTAGCACACGACCAGGATCGCGGTGTAGTCAGTCAGCTCCTGACTGACGAAGAACTGCGCCAGGGCCAGCCCGGCCATCAGCAGGAAGACCGGAAATGGCGCCCGCCGCCGCCAGATCAGCGGGCAGACCAGCGCGACGGCCAACACGATGGACACCGCCTGGCCCTTGCCGGGCACGGCGCTGACCGGCGGCAGCAATACCGCGAGCACCACCGCGGCCAGGGCGGTGTCGGTGACGTACGGGTGCCGCCTTATCCAGTCCAGCGCCTTGTCCCGCGAGGCAAGCACAGCAGGCAAGCCGCGCGCCGAGATGTGCTCCAGGCGCGCGGCGCTGCTCATGGGATCTATCATCGCGCCGGGATCGGGTTGGCGTAGACCGCGCCGGGCACAGTGCCGTAGGACTGCGATGCTGATGGACGCTCCCCGCGGCTGCATGTAGTCATGGAAGACCTTGGCCGTGGCGCCCATCATTCCCTAGCAGCATTTTTACTCATAACATCAACGCTAGAAAGCGCGACCCCTCCCCGCGTCGGCCGGAAGAACCCCCTTGATCAGCCTCGCCTGCGACCTGCGGCGTACCGGCTACGCCGCCAGCGGTACGCCTGTACTGTTTTGCCCGGGATACGCCAGGCGGCACCGCCGGGCAGCACCGCCAAGCAGTACCGTCGCGACCGGGAGATGCATCCGTTCATGTCAGCCACGCTCGAGCAGACCCTGCTCGCACCCGATACCCAGCCGCAGGTAGTCGCCGACTGCCTGGTACTGATCAAGCAGGAGCTATCGGACATGTCCGGGGTCTCCGGGACTGCGGTCAAGCTCGCCTACAAGGCAGTGGTCGCCTTCTCTCCTGCTCACATCCAGCACATCGTCGAGGTCCTGCTCCCGCAGATGGCGGACGGACTCGAGCCGTACTGGGCGGACTTCACCGCCTCCGGTGACCCTGACTTCGGTACCTATCTCGCCCAGCACGGCGACGAGGTCACCAAGGTGCTGCTCGCGATAGCCGACGCGCGCGGCGCGACTTCGTCCCGGCCGGTGATCATCAAGGCGTACGGCGCGGTCCGCGGCAAGGCGGAGCCGCACGTGACCGCGGCGCTCCCCCGCGTCGGCGCCCTGATACAGAAATACGCCCAGCGGGCCGGGTAGCCCCGCCACTTTAAGTCCGGCCGGGTAGCCCCGCCACTTTAAGTCCGGCCGGGTAGCCCCGCCAATTTAGGTCCGGTCCTACCGGGCGATCAGTACCGCGGCGAGCGCGAGCGCACCGGGCAGCGCCTGCGCGAGCAGGATCCGGCGGTTCGCGGTGATGCCGCCGTACAGGCCGGCCACGAGCACGCAGGCGAGGAAGAACACCCGGACGCGGAAACCGGTCGGGTCAGCTGCGATCAGGCCCCAGATCAGCCCCGCGGCCAGGAAACCGTTGTAGAGACCCTGGTTGGCCGCCAGTGCCGCGGTCGCCTTGGCCATCGCCGCGTCGAAGCCGGACAGCTCGCGGCCCGGCTTCTTCTGCCACAGGAACATCTCCAGGACCAGGAAATACACGTGCAGGGCGGCGACCAGGCCCACCAGGACATCAGCGGTCGTCTTCATTCTCGGCTCTTCTCCACGGGCAGGCAGCGGACGCGCGACGGATGCAGCCTAATGCCATGCCACACTGACCACATGTCCGACCTTGAGATCATGCGGCACGCCACGGCGCTGCGGCCGGTTCCGCTGGTCCCGGAGATCTCACTGCACCTGGCCGACGAGCCGGTGGAGCTGTGGCAGGACATCGAAGATTGCACTGGACAGACCGGTACCGACCCGCCGTTCTGGGCCTTCGCCTGGGCGGGCGGCCAGGCCCTGGCCCGCTACCTGCTCAACCACCAGGAGGTAGTGCGGGGCAGGCGGGTGATCGACATCGCGTCCGGCTCCGGGCTGGTGGCGATCGCCGCCGCACGGGCCGGGGCGGCAGCCGTGACCGCCTACGACATCGACCCGCTCGCCATCACCGCCATCGCCCGCAACGCCGCTGCCAACGACGTCCGCATCCAGGCCGAATGCACCGACATCCTGGATCAAGATCCGGACCCGGGCACCGGCACCGGCACCGGCACCGGCACCGGCACCGGCACCGGCACCGGCACCGGCCTGATCCTGGTCGCCGACGCCTTCTATCAGCGCGAGCTGGCCAGCCGGATAACCAGGCTGCTCACCAGAGCGCACGCGCGCGGCATCGCCTTCCTGGTCGGCGACCTGGGCCGCGCCTATCTGCCCCGCGATCTGCTCACCCCGGTAGCTGCCTACGACGTACCCGGCCTGGGTGCGATGGAAGATCGCGACATCAGGCGAACCACAATCTGGACCGCCGCCGGATGAGCCCGGATGAGCACGGATGAGCACTGTGCCCCAGGCGCGCCCGCCGTTCGATCCGTGGCCAGCCAGCCAGGTGCACGTCGAGTGGGGCGCGACCGGGGCCAGGCTCGGCGCCGCGCGCGGCGATGTCATCGTCGTGGTGGACATCTTGTCCTTCTCCACCACGCTGGCCATCGCCGTCTCCCGTGATTTCTCCTGCCTGGTGTTCAGCCCCGCGGAAGTGGCCGCCCTTGGCGGCATCGAGCAGGCGGCCGCGCGGTTCGGCGCGCGGCCGCTCAGCAGGCAGCGGCTGGTACCGCCCGGTCAGCTATCGATCTCCCCGGCCAGCCTGCTCACCGCGGTTCCCGGCCAGCGCGTGCTGTTCACCTCGTTGAACGGCGCTGCCGTAACAGCGGCCGCGGCCGCCGCGCCGGCCTTGCTGGTCGGCTCGCTGCGCAACGCGTCGGCTACCGCGACAGCCACCGCCCTGCTGCTCAGCCAGGGCCTGGCCGGCCGGGTCACCGTCGTGCCCTGCGGCGAGCGGTGGGGCCCGGTCGAACCGGACGCGCCGGGGTGGCGCCCGGCACTTGAGGACTGGCTCGGCGCCGGACTCATCTGCGCACGGCTCGCGGAGCACGGCCTGACCCTGTCCGCCGAGGCCGGCGCCGCCGCTGCCGCCTGGACCGGCCAGGACATCCGCACCGGCCCCAACCTCCTCACCAGCTGCGTCTCCGCGCGGGAACTGCGGGCCCGCGGGTTCAGCCAGGACGTGACGCTTGCCCTATCGGTCGACGTCAGCGAACGGGTGCCCACCCGCGTCAGCGGCGCAGCCGAAGAAGATGCAGCAGCAGGCCGCCTGTTCCGTTAACCACCCGGCATTACGGTTTCCTGGCCACCGCCGCGTACAGCGGTATCAGCTCGGCGGGGACCTGCTCGCCGGGTGCGGGCCGCCACTGCGGGATGGTCACCAGCCCGGGCTCGACCAGGTTCAGGCCAGCCAGGAAGCCCGTCACCTGTTCGCGGGACCGCAGCTTGACCCGCTGCGCGGCGAGCTGGTTCCACCGGCGTTCGGCTTCCAGCAGCGCCGGGTCCAGGTCGCTGGCCGGGTGCATGATGGCCAGGTAGCTGCCGGCCGGGACGGCGTCCATCACCACGGCCACCGACGCGGCGGCGGTAGCGGTGTCCTCGATGAAGTTCAGCAGGTCGATCATCATCACCGCGACCGGCGCCGCCAGGTCCAGCGTTTTCGCGGCCTGGGCGAGGATCGTCTTCGGATCGCGGGCGTCCGCGTCGATATAGCTGGTGCTGCCTTCCGGAGATGAGGTGAGCAGCGCCCGGGCGTGGGTGAGCACCACCGGGTCGTTATCCACGTAGACGACGCGGGAGCGCGGCTCGAGTGCCTGCGCGATCTCATGCGTGTTGCCGGCCGTCGGCAGGCCAGTGCCGATGTCGAGGAACTGCCCGATGCCCGCGCCGACCAGATGCGTGACAACCCGGCGCAAGAAGGCGCGGGTGGCCAGCGCGGCCACCTCGATGACCGGCGCGGCTGTCATCAGCTGGCGGGCGGCCGCACGGTCTGCCTCGAAGTTATCCTTGCCGCCAACCATGAAGTTCCAGGCCCGCGCGGTATTAGCGACAGTGGGATCGATCTTGGGTACAGGTAACGGGTAATGCTTACCCGTCCAGGAGTCCGCTGGCACTACCGGCGTCCCTCCTCCGGCTATCAAATCCTGCGGCTAGTCGCGATGGCTAATAGCACTGCGGTCAATGACACCCTATGGTGCGTGACGCAATTGCGCTAGCTAATACCTTCGTGCACAACGGCATCAAAACGTGACCAGGAGCCACCGTCCATTATGCCGGAATTGTGGCAAGTGCGGCGTCCAGCGCGGTGGCCAGCCGGTCGACGTGCTCGGTGCCGAACGGCAGCGGCGGGCGGATCTTGAGCGTGTGGCCGTGCGGGCCGGTGGCGCTGATCAGCACCTGGCGATCGCGCAGCTCGTTGACCACGGCCAGGGCCGTATCGCCGTCGGGTGCACCGGTGCCGGGATCGATGAAGTCCACCCCCGCGTACAGGCCCGCGCCGCGGACCGCGGCGATGCGCGGGGAGGTCGCGACGAGGCCGGCCAGCGTGTCGAGCAGATACTGGCCGGTGCGGCGGGCGTTTTCCATCAGGCCCTCGTCCTCGATGACGTCGAGCACGGCGGCGGCCGCGGCGACGCAGACGGAATTGCCGCCGAAGGTGTTGAAATAACGAATTTTGCTGCCGAACTCCTCAATCAGCTCCGGCCGGGCCGCGACCGCCGCAATCGGCATGCCGTTTCCCATCGGCTTGCCCATAACGGCCAGATCGGGCACGATCCCGTGCCGCTGGAAACCCCACATCGATGCCCCGGTCCGGCCGAATCCGGGCTGTACCTCGTCCGCGATATACAGGCCGCCGTGCTGGCGTACCACCTCGGCCACCGGGCCGAGGAAACCGGCCGGATCCGGCACTATCCCGTCCGAGCTGAACAGGCTGTCCGCGATGAACGCGGCGAACTTCACCCCGTGCCTGGTCATGTCCTCGATCGCGGCCAGGACGTGGTCGGCCGTGCCGTCCGGCGGCGGTATCGTCCACACGGTCCGGCCGAGCGGGACCGACGGCCCCAGGCTGGGCGAGATCTCCGCGGCCGCCGTGGTCACGCCGTGGTAGGCGTTCTCGGTGATCAGCACCCCCTCGCCGCCGGTGGCGAACTTGGCGATGCGCAGCGCCAGGTCCACCGCCTCGCTACCGGTGCAGGTGAACATCACGTGGCCGAGCTGCGGCGGGAAGGTCGCGAGCAGCCGTTCGGCGTAGTCGAGGATGGTGTCGTTGGCGTAGCGGGTGTGCGTGTTCAGCGTCGCGGCCTGCCGGGCGATCGCCTCGGCCACCCTCGGGTGGCAGTGCCCGACGGCGGGCACGTTGTTGTACGCGTCCAGGTAGGCGGTGCCGTCGGCGTCGTACATGTACACGCCCTCGGCCCGGACAAAACGCACCGGGTTCCGGTAAAACAGCTTGTAGGCGGGGCCGAGCAGCCTGGCCCGCCGCTTGACGATGCTGGCCAGCTCGGGATCGAGCTGATCGACCGTGTCCATGTCGAAGCTGTTCACCATGTGCGTGGCATCAGGCATCGGGCTGCTCCGTTTTCGCGTGGATTCTCTCGGCCAGTTCGCGCTCGGGGACGGCGAGCAGCCGGTTCAGCTGCCCCCAGGCCATCGCCGTGCTGCGCAGCAGGTAGTCCTCGTTATCGGGGAAGCGCAGCGCCCGCCACCTGGAGATGGCGACCCGGGCGGTGAGCCGGGCCAGCATCAGGCCGGGCAGCAGGTCGAGTTCCTCATCGGTGAGCGGGGTGCTCGCGTGGTAGCCGGCGATCACGTCCAGCGCCGCCTCGGCCACGGCCGGCTCGGCGCCCCCGGCCGGCTGGCCGCCCCCGGCCGCGCCCTGCTCGCCGGTCACGGTGATGTGGTAGCAGGCGGCGATGGCGACGTCGTTGACCAGGGCAGTCACCGTCATATCGCCGAAATCCAGGATGCCGTCAACCCGGCCCCGGCCAGCGTCGATCAAGACGTTGTCCACGTTGAAGTCGTTGTGCACGAGCTGGGTGCGCTGGTATTTCAGCCGCGGTTCAATGCTCTGCGCAAACCTGTCGATCAGGGCGGTGAGCAGGTCGCGGCCGAACCGCGGCGGGAGTTCGGCGGCCAGCGGACGGAGCTGGGTGAGCTGGGCGATGTCCCACAGCAGCGGCCGGGGCTTGGCGGGCACCTCTTTCAGCGCCTGGGCCAGCACGGCGAGGGTGGCGCCCAGCTGGCGGCGCAGCGCCTCGGTCATCGCGACCTCGCGCATCTGCGTGCCGGGCAGGTATGTGGTGACCAGCACGATGCGCTCCTGCGCGCGGGCGCGCGGCAGCCCGTCCAGGGTTGGCACGACCCGCTGCACCGGCAGGTCCGTGCTGGCCGCCAGCTGCCGCAGCGCGCGCACCTGCGTGTCGATCACCTCGGGGTCGGTCATCGGGTGCGCGAACTTCAGCACGTAGCCGCCGGCCTCGGGCGTGCGCAGCAGGAAGTTGTCGTCGGCCTCGCCCGGCAGCCGGTCCAGCTCGCCGGTAAGCCCGTAGTCGGTGCGCAGCACATCGGCGGCGGCGGCGAACGGCACGGCCGGGCCGGCCTCGCCGAGCAGGGTCACGTTGGCTTGGTTGTCCATATATCGCCGCGCTCTCCGGTAGCCGGGCAGTCGGTTACTGCTGAGATTACTGATCCACGCGCCACGGCACTAAAAATCGTGCGGCTGTCGAAAATGGCCGGGCCGGCCCGACGTAGTGGTGTACGAAGCAAGTAACCGCCAGGGAAGGAGAGCCGCTATGGCTCAGTACGCAGTCTTGCTCTACCCACGTGACAGCGCCGATCCGGCGCGGGACGCTGCCGACACCGCGGCCCACCAGCGCCACTCCGATGAACTGGTCGCCAGCGGCGCGCTGGTGGGCGCGTTCGCGCTGACGCCCAGGGACATGGCCACCTCGATCAGCGGCGACACCATCACCGACGGGCCGTTCCTGGACGCCAAGGAGGTCGTGGCCGGCTTCTACGTCATCGAGGCCGCCGACCTGGACGCGGCGCTGGCGATCGCCCAGCGCTGCCCCGCCGTGCATAACGGCGGGGTCGAGGTCCGGCCGGTCGCGGGCTCGCTCACCCCAGGCATGACCACAACGGGCTCGGGCACAGGGGCCTCGAGCGCGGGAGGTTCCGGCCCGGGGGGTTCCGGCGCAGGGGGCTCGGGTACGCCGCAACGGTGACTGACGTCGAGTCGGCGGTAGCCGATGCGCACCGTCGCGAGTGGGCCCGGGTGCTCGCCGCGACGGTGCGGGTCACCCGCGATCTCGACCTTGCCGAGGAATGCGTGCAGGAGGCGTACGCCGCCGCCTTGCGCCAGTGGGCACAGGCCGGCCTGCCGGACAATCCGGCCGCGTGGCTCACCACCACGGCCAGACGCCGCGCCGTCGACGCGATCAGGCGCGAGCAGACCGCCCGCGCCCGGCTTCCGCTACTGATCACATCAGAACTACTGGCCGCATCAGAACCATCAGAATCGTGCACCGCGGCAGAACATCCGGACGCACTGGCCCTGATCTTCACCTGCTGCCACCCGGCGCTGTCCCAGGACGCGCAGACCGCGCTCACGTTGCGGCTGGTCTGCGGCGTCGCGACGGCCGACATCGCCCGGTCGTTCCTGGTCTCCGAGGCGACCATGGCGGCGCGGATAACCCGCGCGAAGAAGAAGATCGCCACCGCCCGGATCCCGTACCGGGTGCCCGGGCCGGCCGAGCTGCCCGGCCGGCTCCGCTCGGTGCTCGCCGTGATCCACCTGCTGTTCACTGCCGGGCACACCGCCCCGTCGGGTCCCGCGCTGCTGCGCGCCGACCTGGTGGACCAGGCCATGGCGCTGGCCGAGCTGCTCAGCGAACTCATGCCCGCCGACACCGAAGTACGCGGCCTGCACGCGCTGCTGCTGGTCACCGACGCTCGGCGGGCGGCACGCCTGGACGGGAACGGCCGCCTGGTCCGGCTCGGCGACCAGGACCGGTCGCGCTGGGATATGACGGCGCTGGCCCGGGCACACGACCTGATCGTCGGCTGCCTGCGGGCCGGGCCACCCGGGCGTTACGTGCTGCAGGCCGCGATCGCGTCCCTGTACACGCAGGATCCGACCGACTGGACGCAGCTGCTCACCCTGTACGACCGGCTGCTGGCGCTCTGGCCGTCACCGGTGGTGGCGCTGAACCGCACCGTGCCGCTGGCCATGGTGGCGGGTCCGGCGGCGGCGCTGACCGAGGTCGGCCGGCTCGAGCAGGACAGCCGCCTGGCCGGGTACCAGTACCTGCCGGCCATCAAGGCCGACCTGCTTGCCCGCCTGGGCCGCACCGCCGAGGCGGCCGACGCCTGCCGGCTGGCCTTCACCCTGGCCGCCAACGAAGCAGAACGCGCCTTCCTCGCTGACCAGATCGCCGACTACACCCAGCTCAGCTGGCAGCCGGATCAACCGGAACAACCGGAACAACCGGATCCCTGAGCGCGAGCAGCACGACCGCGGCCAGGGTCAGCGCGCCGCCCAGGTACTGCGGCGGCCGCAGCTCCACGCCCAGGAAGGCGGCGGCCGCCACCGCGGCCAGGGCAGGCTCCAGCGTGCTAGTGATGGCGAACTCGGTGGGCGTGATCCGCTGCAGGCTGGCCACCGACACAGTGAACGCGATCGCCGTGGCCGCCACCGCGATGACCGCGACCAGCACCGCGACCAGCACCAGGCTGCCCGTCGGCCGCGCCGTCCACGGCGGCGCCCAGATCAGCAGCGGGATGGCGCCTATGCTCAGGCCCCACGCGGTCGCCGCACGCGGCCCGATGCTAGCTCCGAGCCGCGGCGAACTGAGCAGGTAGTAGGAGTAAGCCACCGCGGACACCAGCGCGAACACGATCCCCACCGCGTCGGCGCGGGAGAAATGCAGCCCGCCGCTCAGCAGCCACAGCCCCGTGGCCGCCGCCACCACCGCGACGATCCGCACCGGTGACGGCCGCACCTGCCGGCGTGCCATCTGCCAGGTAGCCGTCATCGCCACGGCGCTGTACTGGACGAACGTGGCCAGCGCGACGTTGGAGTCCTTGATCGCCTCGAACCAGGTGACCTGCGCGCCGGCGATGCCGATCGTCGCGACGGCGATCAGCCGCACGGTATGCCCGCGCGGCCAGGGCGGGCGAAACACAGCGAGCAGCAACAGCCCGCCCGTCTCCATCCGCACGCCGACCAGCCAGGCCGGGTCGATGTGATGATGGCTGAACAGCTCCTGCGCGGTCAGCCCGCCGACGGCCCACAAGGCGGCCGCCGTCGCCGCCAGGGCCAGGCCGGTGACCCGCCCAGGGGAGGCAGCACGCATGATCACTGACTAAACCGGCATCCCAGGCCAGGGTCAAGGCGCCGGCCGGCCACAATCGGTGCATGGTCTCTGAGATCTTCGAAGCTGATCGCTGGCACACCGTCGAGGGGTTCGACTTCACTGACATCACCTACCATCGCGCGGTTGACTCAGGCACGGTCCGGGTCGCGTTCAACCGGCCCGAGGTGCGCAACGCGTTCCGGCCGCACACCGTCGATGAGCTGTACCGCGCCTTGGACCACGCCCGGATGTGCGGCGATGTCGGCTGCGTGCTGCTGACCGGCAACGGCCCGTCGGCCAAGGACGGCGGCTGGGCCTTCTGCTCCGGCGGCGACCAGCGGATCCGCGGCCGGGACGGGTACCGGTATGCCGACGGCGAGACGGCGGCGGCGATCGACCCGGCCCGCAGCGGGCGGCTGCACATCATGGAGGTGCACCGGCTGATCCGGTTCATGCCGAAGGTCGTCATCTGCGTGGTTCCCGGCTGGGCGGCCGGCGGCGGGCACAGCCTGCACGTGGTCTGCGATCTCACCCTGGCCAGCCGCGAGCACGCCCGGTTCAAGCAGACCGACGCCGACGTGGGCAGCTTCGACGGGGGTTTCGGCTCGGCCTACCTAGCCAGGCAGGTGGGACAGAAGTTCGCCAGGGAGATCTTCTTCCTCGGCGACACCTACGACGCCGAGGCGGCGTACCGGATGGGCATGGTCAACGCGGTCGTACCGCACGCCGACCTGGAGCGCACCGCGCTGGACTGGGCCGCGAAGATCAACGCCAAGAGCCCGACCTCGCAGCGGATGCTGAAGTACGCGTTCAACCTCATCGACGACGGGCTGGTCGGCCAGCAGCTGTTCGCCGCCGAGGCGACCCGGCTCGCCTACATGACCGACGAGGCCGTCGAAGGCCGTGACTCGTTCCTGGAAAAACGCGACCCAGACTGGACCCGCTTCCCCTATTACTTCTAGCTCAGGGCGACTCGGCTAGCTCAGGGCGACTCGGCGCCGGGACGCGGCTTGCCGGGTGCGGCGGTGCGGGCCAAGATGGCGAGCGTGGCCCGCAGCGCGCTCTCCGGCACGACCGGGAAGATGGCCGAGTCCTTCCAGCTCTGCTCGGCCATCGACCAGTCGTAGTACGAGGTGACCAGCGTGCCCGCCTCGATCCGCTCCAGCCGGTAGCCGTACACGTGGCCGATGTTGAACCGGCCGCGCACGGTCCAGGCGATCTCCCGGTCCTGCTCGAAGGTGAGGATCTTCACGGTGACGTCGTAAAGCCCGAGCGGGCGGTCGTTCAGCGCCTCCCGGTCCATGTGCACCACGAACGTGTCCCCCACCGCGGCGACGGCGTCCCCGCTGGCCCCCATCAGCATGCCGGAACTGTCGATGGCCACATGCCCGCGCGGATCGGTGAGCACGGCGAAGATCTCACCCGGCGACGCGGCCACGGCACGCCGCACCTCAAGTCGTTCGTCCATCCGCCCATTGTCCCCGCACCACCAGGAGCCGCCGGCCCGGGCCTGCCAACCAGGACCCGAACCCGCGGTTGTCACGTCGTGATTTACTCCTTCCTCCGGGATCGGCCGTAATCCTGCCTGGGGCGCGAACTGCGTCCGGTACAACCCCGCGTAGACCCCGCCCGCGGCGAGCAGTTCGTTATGCGTGCCGCGTTCGGCGATCTGCCCGCCGTCGACGACGAGGATCTGGTCCGCCGCCCGGACCGTGGACAGCCGGTGCGCGATGACCAGCGATGTCCGCCCGGCCAGCGCGGTCGCCAGCGCTCGCTGGATCGCCGCCTCGGATTCGGAGTCCAGGTGCGCGGTCGCCTCGTCAAGCACGACCACCGACGGGGCCTTGAGCAGCAGCCTGGCCAGGGCCAGGCGCTGTTTCTCCCCGCCGGAGAACCGGTAGCCCCGGTCCCCGGCGAGCGTGTCCAGCCCGTCCGGCAGCGACGAGATCAGCTCCCAGATCCGGGCCGCCTGGCACGCCTCGGCCAGCTCGCTCTCGGTTGCCGACGGCCGCGCGTACATCAGGTTGGCCCGGATCGTGTCGTGGAACAGGTGCGCGTCCTGCGGCACGACCCCGACCACTGACCGCAGCGAGTCCAGCGTCAGGTCGCGGACGTCGTGCCCGCCGATCCGGACCGCCCCGCGCACCGGGTCATACAGCCGCGGCACCAGGTGCGTGATCGTCGTCTTGCCCGCCCCCGACGGCCCGACCAGCGCGGTCAGCTTCCCCGCCGGCACCTGGAAGGTCACCTCTCGCAGCACCCACGCGTCACCGGGACGTTCCGACGCGGGCAGCGCGGCCGGCTCAAGCGAGGCCAGCGACACCTGGTCCGCCTCCGGGTACCGGAACCACACTCCCGCTAGCTCGAGACCCGGCGCTTCCCGCGTCTGAGCCAGCGGATACGCGGCAGGCCGTTCGGTGATCAGCGGCTCCAGATCGAGGATCTCGAAGACGCGGTCAAAGCTGACCAGCGCGGTGAGGACTTCGACCGGCAGGCTGGACATGGTGTTCAGCGGCCCGTACAGCTGCGAGACCAGCGCGATGAACGCCACCAGCGTGCCGAGCTGGAAAACGCCGTGCATCACCAGCGTCCCGCCCAGCCCGTACACCAGGGCCGTGACCAGCGCCGCGAGCAGCGTGACGAACACGAGGATCCGGTTCAGGCCGGCCCGGCTGGCAACGCTCAGGTCACGGACCCGGCTGGCCTTGCGGGTGAATACCCCGGCGTCCTCTTCCGGCCGCCCGTACAGCATGGCCAGCAGCGCCCCGGACACGTCCGACCGCTCGGCCATCATCGCGGACAGCTCACCGGACAGCTGCATCTCCTGGCGGACCAGCCGCTCTGACCGCCTCCCGGCCACCCTGCCGGGCAGCACGAACAGCGGGATCACCGCCAGCGCGACCAGGCTGAGCTGCCACGACAGCCAGAACATGGCCGCCAGCACCAGGACCAGGTTCAGCAGCACCGACAGCGACTCCAACATCAGCCCTCCGACCACCCGCTGCGTCTCGTTGATGTCGTCCAGGCGGGAGACCAGCGACCCGGTCTGGGTCCGGGTGAAGAACGCCAGCGGCTGCCGCAGCACGTGCCGGAACACGCTGGTCCGCAGTTCCAGGACCAGGCTTTCGCCGATCCAGTCCGAATACCGCGCGCTCAGGTGTTGCCCACCCGCCTCCACCAGCGCCAGCGCGGCGACGGTCAGCGCCAGCGCGACTACCGCGCTCTCCCTGTGCCGCAGAATGCCGTCGTTGATGACCAGCCGCAAGATCAGCGGGATCGTCACCACGATGGCCGAATCCACCGCGGTCATGAGCATAAGCAGCACCATCGGCGCGCGGTACCGCCGCAGGTACGGCCAGACCCGCCTGGCCGTACCCGGCCGCACCTGCTGCCGGGTCACCTCATCCTCGTGGAACCGCCACCAGACCCCGGGACTCTCGATCATGGGGCCACTATCCCCCGCACCCCCCATCGTTCCGCAAATCATTTTTATGCTCAGCATTATGCCCGGCATTATGCCTGGTATGCTGTCGGGCATGGTGAAGTCATGAGCGTCCCGCACGTGCTGCTGGCGCTGCTGTCGGAGGGGCCGAAGTACGGGCTGCAGCTGCGCGAGGAGTTCGAGGCCGGGACCGGCGAGGTGTGGCCGCTGAACGTCGGCCAGGTATACAAGACGCTCGGCCGG
>Ga0224568_1000101_pt1 | contig 15500 bp, 13 predicted proteins | sample CLU5metagenome_FD_182727 | JGI IMG/M metagenome (GOLD analysis project Ga0224568, IMG submission 182727) | Spruce litter microbial communities from Bohemian Forest, Czech Republic - CLU5 | ecosystem: Environmental > Terrestrial > Plant litter > Unclassified | place: Czech Republic: South... | reverse complement strand
CCGGCCACGCAAGGGAGGGAAGGGGCGGGCATGGGGTGGCTTAGTGCGGGCCGGGTTTTCCGCGCCGACGTGACGAGACCGGTGAGCTGACATGCCGCCTCGCGAAGTTCTGCAGCCTGGTTCCAGCGAAGGTAACGACGGCGGTAATGGTGGCGACGACGGAAACGGCGCCGACTTCGGCCCGCCAGATCTTGATCCGAGCGTCCCGAACGATCCGGGCGGCCCCGCCGACCTCCCCAATCTAGAGATTGCCGGTACCGACGACGGTCCCAGCGCGGACGGCGACGGCCCCGGCGACGGCGACGGCGACGGCGGCCCGCCCTCCGAAGTCGACCAGATGCTGTCCGGCTTCGAGCTCACCGACCAGGTCAACGACATGTTGCAAGGCTTCGAACTCGAAGACGGCGTCACCGCGATGCTGGACGGCGTCAGCATCGACGGCACCGACGACGACGACGACGACGATCCGCCGCCCCCAGGCGGCGACCCGTCCGACGGTTCAGACCCCTCCGAAGCACTGGAAGGTTCTGATGGCGGCGGCTCCGACGGCGGTGACGCCGGCGGAGAAGGCAGTGACACCGGCGCAGAAGGCAGTGACACCGGCGCAGAAGGCAGTGACACCGGCGGAGATGACCCGGGCAGCACCGGCGGCAGCGAACCCGCCGAACCGCCCGACCCACCTGGCGACCCCGGCGACCCCGGCGAAGAGGACCCCGGCGGCATGCTCGGCGGCTTCGGCATCAACGACCCAGGCGGCGAAGGCGGCAGCGAACCCGCCGACCCACCCGAACCGCCCGACCCACCCGGCGAACCAGGCGAACCAAGCGACCCCGGCGGAGACGACCCTGGCGGCATGCTCGGCGGCTTCGGCATCAACGACTCAGGCGGCGAAGGCGGCAGCGAACCCGCCGACCCCGCCGAACCGCCCGACCCACCTGGCGAACCAGGCGAACCAGGCGAAGACGACCCCGGCGGCATGCTCGGCGGCTTCGGCATTGATGGTAACGATGAGGACGACAATTTCTCGCTCTCACCTCAGGACGCGGAGCGCCTTACTTCCAGCACCGAGCAGGAACAGGACTCCGATAGCGAGTCGGCGACCCTGATCGACTCGGCGTATGTCCCGGAAAACCAGCCGGAGAGCGAAGAGTGGACTGCCAACTTGACTGAGCAAGTGGAGGCAGGCAATACCGAGGTGGAACCGGACGGCGGCGAAGGCGGGGACTCGGGCACCGATTCCAACGACGGCGGCGGCTCAGGTGACGGCGGCGACGGAGGTGACGGCGGGTCGGGCGACAGCGGCTCAGGTGATGGTGGCGACGCCGGCTCGGGCGGCGAATCGAGCGATTCGGGCTACGACGGCGGCTCTGACATCAGTGATGGCAGCGAGGGCAGCGACTACGCCGATTCCGGTGACCTCTCCGAGGGGTCTAGCTACGAAGATTCCGCGCCAGCAGAGGAACCCGTGGAAGAGGCCCCGCCGCCCGTGGATCCGGGTGACTAACAGGCATAGACGACTACTGATATCGCCCGGGAATTCACTTATGCTACTGCCATATCCGGTCGGAGAGTCGGCCGTGCGAGGGGCGGGCTTTAGGGGTGGATGCACGGTGTGCGGACAATATCCGCGTCCGATGATCACTACGTCTGGCTATGGCCGCGTGTCATGACCACACCTGAAGACAAGCCGGCGCCGGTTACGTTCCGCCCGCTCGGTGCGGTCATAGATGCCGTTGCCGCGCTCGCCGAACAGGCCTTGCTCACCGTGACCGGTTCCACCCAAGCCGATCTCACCCAGATCGGTAACGCGCTGCGCGAGCCAGTGCGTATCGCGGTGGCTGGCCGGGTCAACGCTGGCAAGTCGACCCTGGTCAACGCGCTAGTCGGGCAGAACATAGCGCCCACTGACGTAAGCGAGTGCACCCGGCTGGTCACCTGGTACCGCTACGGCAGCCCGCAGCGGCTGGAAATCGTGCTGCGGGACGGCACCCGGCGGCGGGAGCGGCTTGGCGTTGGCGGCACCCTCCCGTCCAAGCTAGGCATCGAGCACGATGATGTCCGTTGCCTGGAAGTGTGGCTCGCCAACGAGATGCTGCAGTCGATGACGCTGATCGATACACCTGGTCTGGGATCGCTCAACACCTCTTACAGCGCCGCCACCGAGGAGCTGCTGGCCATGGGCCAGGCGTCGGCGGAGGCAATGGCCTCCGCCGACGCGCTCGTCTACATCTTTAACAACGACGTGCGGGCGGACGAGGTGGCGGCGCTGCGCGCCTTCCGCGAATCAAGCGGCGGACTTGGCGGTGCGGCCGGGAACGCGATCGGGGTGCTGTCTAAAGCGGACAAGCTCGGGTCCGGGCCTGGCTGGTGGGATACCGCGGAACGGGAGGCGAAGCGGCTGGCCGAACAGCTTGGTGATGACGTCGTCTCGGTGCTTCCTCTGGTCGGCTTGACCGCGCAGACCGCGGAAAGCGCCCAGCTGACCGAGAACGACGTACGGCACCTTGCCGACCTAGCCGCCATGGATGAGGAAGCCCTCGAACTGCTGCTGCTATCTGGTCAGCTCTTCGAGCAGGAACCAGCGCCGGTGCCCGCCGAGGCACGCTCGCGCCTGCTTGCACTGCTCGGCCTGCAAGGCATCGCTACCGCGATCGAGCTGATCCGGGAGGGAGTCAGCGGCGCCGCGCCGCTGCGCACCGTGCTCGCCGACCGGTCCGGCATCGGGGCGCTGCGGACGGTCATCAATGAGACGTTCCGCGGCAAGGGGGAACGGCTCAAGATCCGCTCTGCCCTGCACGCCATCGAGCGGCTATGCAGTGTCCAGGACACTGATCCGAACGCGGCGCCGCTGCGCGCACTGGCCGATCAGTCCGAACAGCTTCAGCTCGGCGCGCTGCTGCACCAGCTCGCGGAGGCCGAGGCGCTAGCGCTGTCCATGGCCGGTGTCGTCCCGCTGCCCGCGGAGCTGGCGCTGGACGTCCGCCGGATCGGTTCCGGCCTGACGCTGGCCGAGCAGCTGGGCATCGCCGACGCCAGCCAGGCGGCATTGCGCGCGGCCGCGCTGGCCGGCAACGCGCGCTGGCGGACCGCCCTGGTGGCACCATCACCCGCGCAGGCCCGGCTCGCCCAGGTGATCAGGCGCTCGTACACGCTGGCCAGCCAGCAGGAGGAGCAGCGATGAGCCAGCCGGGCACCGGCGAGATCACCAGGCGGTTCCGTACCGCGGTGAACGATTCTGTCGCTGAGTTCAAGGCGGCCGGCCGGCTGGATCTGGTCCGGGAAGTGGCGGCGGAGACGAAACGCCCTGCCGTCGAGCGGCCGGTAGTGCTGATCGCCGGAGAGACCCGGCGAGGCAAGAGCTCGCTGGTCAACGCGCTGCTACGGCATCCGGGCCTGTCCCCGGGCGGACCTGGCCTGGCGACAACCGCCTACCTGCTGTTCAACCACGGCGAGCAGACCAGCGCTACGCTCACCATCCAGGGCGCGGCCGACGTGGAGCGGCGGCCCATCCCGCTGGATGAGATTGGCGACTGGGCGACGACAGAAGGCAATCCCGGTAACGTCCGGCGGGTGCTCGCGGTCGAGGTGACGGTGGACACGCCCGTGCTTAGTTCACTCACCATCGTCGATACCCCCGGCCACGGCGGGCTTGACTCGGCTGAGGGCTCGATCAGCGTGCCGATAGCGCGCCAGGCGGACGCGGTCGTGTTCGTGCTGGACGCGGGCTCGCCCATCAGCGATCCCGAACTGGCCTTCCTGCGCTCGGTATCGGCACGGGTGGACGCGGTCATCGTGGTGGTCACCAAGACCGATGACCACCCTGGCTGGGCGCGCATCGTAGCCGACAACCGTGAGCTGCTGCGCCGCTATGCCCCCGAACTGGCGAACGTGCCGGTGCTCGCCGTATCCGCCCGCGTCGCCGAGAAGGCGCTGGCCCGCCCGCCGGGTCCGGTCGCCGACCGGCTGTGGCAGGAGTCCGGCCTAGAGGAGCTGCAGCAACTGCTCAAGCAGCGCGTCGCCGGGCGGGCCAGCCTGCTGCGCGCGTCCAACATACTGGTCACCGCCAAGGACGGGCTGCTCACCGTGAACGGCTTGGCCGTGCTCGGCGTCGCCGCGGCCAAAGGCGAGCCGGGCGTGAAGAGCGCCATAGAAGCAGAACGCACCCGGCTGCGTCAGTACAGTTCACGCTGGAACTCCCGGGTGAACGCGGGCATCGGCAAGATCAAGCTGGATCACGGCAAAGCGCTCGGTACCGGCCTGGGTGAACTCCAGCGCAAGTACGTCGCCATCATCGAGAACTCCGATCGGCATCAGCATGAGGCCATCGCCGACCGGCTGGTCACCGACATCAACGAGCTGGCCGCGTCGTTGTCCAGACAGGCCGGCCTGGCGCTCGCCGAACTGATCGCCGAGATCACCGCCGAGATCGCGGCGCAGGAGCAGCTTGACGCGATCGTGGATGAGGCGTCCGCGACGATCAGCGAGCACGGTTCCGTGCAGCGAGTCAGCAAGGCGAGCGAACGCAGGCTGACCAAGGTCGACAAGCTCGCCGGGTTCGTGAGCTTCTCCAGCGGTAAGTCCATCGCGGGCATCGCGACCGCGCTGCCGCTAGTCGCAGGGTTCGGCCTGCCGATCATCGGGGTGGGCCTCGGCATGGGCGCGCTGTTCTCCTACCTGATGACCACCAGCAGGCGAGAGCTGAACCTGCAGAACAACCTGAAGGCCTGGCTGCAGGCACAGGTCACCGAGGCGAGCCGGCAGATCACCGCCGACTTCGGCACGCGGATGATCGACGCACAGGAAAACCTCAAGGATGGTCTCACCGCGCACCTGGAGCGGTGCCGCGCCGAGCTGGACGGGGCGGCGGCACAGTACACACAGCAGGCAGCTGGCGCCAGCAAGCAAGCCGCGGTGCGGACCGCCGAGGCGGAGATGACCCGCATCGGCAACCTGATCGGCGAAACAGACCAGGTACTCGCGCTGCTCGGTGCCTTCCGCGCGCCCGCGAGAAAGGCGGTGCGCCAGTTATGACCTACTCGCTGTCCATCTCCCTCGGTTCGGTATCCACCGTCGCGGCCATTGCCCCTGGCGGCCCGCCGTCCGTACTCGACATCACCGGCGAGGGGACATCGATGCCGTCGGCCGTCTGGCTGGACCTGGACGGCAGCTGGCTGGCCGGGACGCCCGCGCTTGGCCGGGCCGCAGCCGCGCCGGACCGGTTCGAGCGGGCCGTACCGCGCGTCGCGGGGGAAGACACGGTGCTGCTCGGGGACCGGCTCGTCTCGGTCGCTGACGCGCTCGGCGCGCTGATCAAGCGGGTGCTGGACGCGGCGCGGGCGGCTAACGGCACGGATCCGCGGGACGTACGGCTCACCCATCCGGTGCACTGGCACCTGCCCAGGCGCGAGGTGCTCCAGCAGGCCGCCCGCTCGGCCGGGCTCGACGACGTCACGTTGATTCCCGAACCGGTAGCCGCCGCCACCCGGCTGGGCAGGCAGCAGGCCGCCTCGGATAAGCCTGTCGCGATCCTCGACATCGGCGGCTATGCCGCTACCGCGACCATCTTGCGCCGCACGCCGGCTGGCTTCACGGTGACCGGCACACCAGCCGTTTCCGACCGGCTGGGCGGTGAGCAGGTGGATCAGCTGATCATCGACCACCTCGGCTTCGGCGCCCCTGGCCTGCACCCGGACTGGCCCAGCCTGCTCGACCCGCCCGATGAGCGCTGGCGGCAGGCCGCGCTCGACCTGCGCACCGCCGTCCGGACGGCCAAGGAGCAGCTATCGGGGCGGATGGCGGCGCAGGTGCCGTTGCCGGCGCTCGGCATGGAGGTCCAGCTCACCCGGTCAGAACTGGACCCGATGCTGCTGCCGGTGGCGGACGAGGCCATCGATCTGCTTTCTGCCGCGGTCACCGCGGCCGGTGCCGAACCGGACGCCCTGGCGGCCATCTACCTGATCGGCGGGGCGAGCCGCAGCCCGCTGATCGCGGACCGGCTGTGGGAGCGGCTGGGCGTCCAGCCAGAGCTGGCGGGCGAACCAGAATCAGTCAGCGTGCTCGGCGCGGCCGAAGGCATCGCCAAGCACCGGATAACTGGCGGCGAGCGGTTCCGCGGCAAGCTGGCCGGGATTACGGTGAACGCGCTTTGGAAAACCGGCACCACCGCCTCGGCCAGGCTGGTGCTATGGGGTGACGCGGTGGTGGTCATGGCGGCCGACCTGCCGCGCACAGGCAACGGCGTCGCCGAACTCGCGGCCACGGCCACGGCGCGGCTGACCGCCATGCCGGGCTATGCCGAGATCGGGCTGACCCCGGCCCAGGTGCTCGGCACCGGCGGCGGGCTGCAGCGCAAGTACCTGGTTGCCGAAGGCGGCCAGCGGACCGAGTACATCGAGCGGTATCTGGAACTGGGCGACCGCTGGCTGACGCTGACCGCTCCCGAACGAGCCGGCGCGGTGCTGGACAGCCTGGCCATCGAGCCATCGCGTTCCGATCTGGCCAGCCATTTCGAGCTGCGCATGGGTGCTGATGTCCCGCAGGGCTGGGCGGCCGCCGAACTGGTCGAACTGCGCCGGGAGAAGAACGGCATGCGGCTGACCGGGGAGAGCTTCCCGTCCACCCCGGATCAGACCTGGGCGCAGCACGCCGAGTGGTGCGCCCAGACGTTTCCGCCGCCCAGATACGGCCAGGTCGGGCAAGGCAAGGCCGGGTTTCTCGGCCGGCACGACGCGATCACCACCACGATCCGCGACAGCGCCGACGGATCGTTCATCAAGGTCTGGTCCGGCTTCATTGACGGCCGCGGCTTCCGGGTCACCGCCGCCGCGCCCGCCATCCAGCGGCTCACCCTGCCGGTGATCGCCAGCCAGATGACCCTGCCCTAATTTCCGTCATAACGTCGCCGCCTGAGTCACCGACGTCCGCCCTCGCCGCCCCAGGCCCGGCACCCCGCATAGCCAAGCAAAACCAGCCGTCACTCCAACCGCCCGCGCCATACCAGCCACACATCTACGACCCGCTTCGATGATCGTGCGTCCCTTTACCCGTCCCCACGGCAATATAGACGCACGATAATTCGATTTCTGCTGTTAATGCATGTCGAACGTCCGCCGTAGATAAGCTCGCACCGGCTCGTAGATCAGGCCGGCCATAAGCTCATCCGCTTCAGCCACAGTGGCCCAGCGAACCTCGGCCAGCTCCTGCGCATCCCCGACCCGAATATCCGTACCGCGCGCAGGCAGCGCTGCAACGTAGACCATTGCCCGGCCGGTACCGGGATGCACTCGCTGCCCAATGACGCTACCCGCGCGGACGCGAAGGCCTGCCTCTTCCTGTACCTCGCGTACGGCCGCATCGGCCGGACTTTCACCGGGCTCGATCTGCCCGGCTATAAATGTCCATGCTGGTCGGCCGTCGTTTCGCCGAGCGATGAGCACACCGGCAGGGCTGGTGACAATCGCGGCGACCACCGGGCGGACGCCGCTCGCCAGCTCGCCCGCGGCCACCTCGCGTCAGCGTGAGTGCAGCTGCGGCTCGGTCTTCTCGCGCACCTCATCTTCACTGACACCGGGCGCCAGCTCGATCAGGTACAGACCGTCGGCTTCGACGTCGATAACGGCCAGGTCGGTAATGATCCGCTGCACCACACCGCGGCCGGTATAAGGCAGCGAGCACTCCTCGACGATCTTGTACGAGCCGTCCTTGGCGACGTGCTCCATCAGCACGATCACCTTCTTCGCGCCGTGGACCAGGTCCATCGCGCCACCCATGCCCTTGACCATCTTGCCGGGGATCATCCAGTTCGCGATATCACCCGCCTTTGACACCTGCATCGCGCCCAGGATCGCGGCATCGATCTTGCCGCCGCGGATCATGCCGAACGAAGTCGCCGAATCGAAGAAGCTCGCACCGCGGCGCAGGGTCACGGTCTCCTTGCCGGCGTTGATCAGGTCGGCGTCTTCCTCGCCTTCGTCCGGATAGGCGCCCACCCCGAGTATTCCGTTCTCGGACTGCAGCACCAGCTCCACGTCGTCGGCGACATAGTTCGGCACCAGCGTCGGCAGCCCGATGCCGAGGTTGACGTACGAACCGTCGGCCAGTTCCGCGGCCGCACGGGCCGCCATCTCCTCGCGTGACCAGCTCACCGGGATCGCACCGTCCTCTTCTCGATCTGCTTGTCGGCGGCCTGCTCCGGAGTCAACGCCACCACTCGCTGGACAAAGATTCCAGGCGTATGGACGTCGTCCGGGTTTATCTCGCCGGGCTCGACCAGTTCCTCGACCTCGGCGATGGTGACCCTGCCGCACATCGCGGCGAGCGGATTGAAGTTGCGCGCGGACTGGCGGTAGACCAGGTTGCCGTGCCGGTCGCCCTTCCACGCCCGCACCAGTGCGAAGTCAGCCACGATCGCGTGCTCAAGCACGAACTCACGCGGGCCTTGCGCGGTGTCGAACACCTGGGTCTGCTTAGGTGTGCTCGACACCACGACGTTGCCCGCTGCGTCGTACCGCCACGGCAGGCCACCCTCGGCGACCTGGGTACCCACCCCGGTCGCGGTGAAGAAGGCCGCGATCCCCGACCCGCCGGCCCGCATCCGTTCGGCCAGCGTGCCCTGCGGCGTCAGCTCCACCTCAAGTTCGCCGGACAGGTACTGCCGTGCGAACTCCTTGTTCTCTCCGACGTAGGAGGCGACAATCCGCCGGATCCGTTTCTGCGCGAGCAGCACCCCCAGGCCCGCGCCGTCCACACCGCAGTTGTTCGAGACCACCTCAAGCGCTGTGGTCCCGGCGTCGAGTACCGCCTGGATCAGCACCGCCGGAATCCCGCAAAGACCGAAACCCCCCACTGACAGCCTGGCGCCGTCGGGGATGTCCGCGACCGCCTCAGCGGCCGAGCCCGCCACCTTATCCATGCCTGGAAATGAGAATGCATGCGGCAGCGGAGGTCAAGAGCCAGGGCTGCTTTGTGCCGAAAAGATCAGCCAGCGAGCCGCCGCTGGCGAGTAGCGTTCACTGAGTGGACACACCAGTGGACATGCCAACCCGGATCTTCCGTCTCCTGCGCGCAGTCGCCAGCTTCGAACCCGGCGGAGCAGGCACTTCGGGCATAGCGCGCGACACAGGCCTGGCCAGGCCGACTGTTCATCGATTGTTGCACGCACTCGAGCGTAACGGACTGGTCGAACGCGCAGCCGATTCGGGACGGTGGCTGCTGGGGCCGGAGTTCTACCTGCTCGGCGTGGCGGCCGCGCCCCGGTATGACGTCACCGAGATCGCCGGGCCGCACGTACGCGGTCTGGCGACCACGACGGGCGAAAGCGCCTTTTTCTCGGTCCGGCGCGGTGATGAGACCATCTGCCTGCACCGGGAGGACGGCGCCTTCCCGATCCGCAGTCACGTGCTGTTCGAGGGCGCCAGGTTCCCCCTCGGCGTCGTCTCAGCCGGAATGGTGATCCTGGCTCATCTGCCCGCCCCGGAGATCGAGGAGTACCTGCGGCGCGCGGATCTCGAGCGCGCGTACGGCCCCCAGCACGCACCGGACGAAATACGCCGGCACATCGGGCTGACCCGCCAGCATGGCTACTCCGTCAATCCAGGCCTGGTTGTCGAAGGCAGCTGGGGCATGGCGGCCGCTGTCTTCGACGGCGAGGGGAAGCCGAAGTGGGCACTCACCCTGACCGGTGTTGCCCATCGTTTCCCGCCGGAGCGACAGCCCGGCCTCGGCGCCCTGCTGTTGCGCCAGGCACACGACCTAGGGCAGCAGATCAGCCGACGGCAGGCAGCCAGGACAGTCCGCGGAGATTAGCCGCTCTTTCTCACGTTCGGATTTCCGCCTGCCCGTTCATTCAGGCCCAGCACGCGCCGCTCAGATCGGGCAGCCCGCCGCGATGGACTCGGCGGCACAGCTCATCGCGCTGTCGCGGCTGTAGAACGCGATGGCCGAGGAGGTCCCGTACACGTGCTCGGGTACCCGCATCAGCCACTGCTCCGCGTCAGTGGCCGGATTGAACCACAGCAGCGAGCCGCTGCTGGTCCCGAAACAGCTGGCCGATGCCACCACCAGCAGCCTGGAGCCAACCGCGGTGACCACCTGGACGTCGTCGTCTTTCGTCCCGGGAACCGTTACCAGGGGATTGCGGCTGGACTGGTTCCAGAGAGCCTGGGAGCATCCACCGTCCAGGTAAACGCCGCTGCCTAGCTTCCAGGCGTCAGAGTAACCTTCGTCCGGCGCGGCCTGGCCGGTGAGCGCGGTAGGCCGTGCCCCGCTGACCGGGACGAGCCATAGCTGCGCGCCGCCGATGCTGGAGGTGTAACCCGGCGCGTCAGGCGGATAGCACAGGGCCAGCATCGTGCTGCTGCCCCACCAGCGGACCGGTGCGCACGAGGTCGGCTCCATGCCGGGAATGCGCAGCTGCCTGATGGCGGCGCCATTGCTGCTGGCGAGCTCCAGGCCGCGGCTGCCGCTGGTGACGAACTCAGTGCCGCGGGCCGTGTAGAGCACCTCGCTGGAGTGGCTGCCGAGCGAGTGGATAAGCGTGCCGTCCTGGCTGAATCGGCCGAAGTCGCAGTCCGGCAGGCAGTTGCCACGCGGGGCCGGCTTGGCGCCCACGATGTCGGCGCCGCGGGGCGTAGTGTAGCCGGTCGGCACCGCGCCGCCCGCGAGGGTGAAGGTCGTCGCCTTGCCGGTAGCCAGGTTCAGCTGCTCCGCCCGCTTGCCCGCATTCAGCGTGAACAGCGCCCGCGTGCCATCTGGTGACCAGGCGAGCAGTTGCGGCGCGGTGTCGCTGTCCGGCCAGCTCGCGAGCCGGTACCGGGTGCCCTGCGGGCTGAACAGGTACAGCGTGGCCGGGCCTGGCTTGCTGGGGCTCGCCACCGTGTACTGGTCAAGCACCCAGCCCGATCCGACTTCGCTCCACGGCACGTGCTGTGCCTGGACCGGTGCCGGGGCGGCAGCAGCCGCTCCGGCGGGCATCGCTGGTGTGAGGATGGCCGCGGCGAGCAAGCCGGCCGCCGCGACGGCCATCGAGGCCGGCTTCCATGCGCACGTCATATCCTTAAGACGCGCGAGCAGCTAGTCCGGATGGCCGGGCCGGGCCGCCGCGAGGTCTTCCAGCTTGGCGATGGAATCCTGGAGATCCTCGGTAGTCAGCGCGTCGGCCAGAACTAGGCGGATGGCCGCCAGTTCCCTGATCAGGTACCCGATGTCGGCCTGGGTCCGTGCGGCCACGTCCCGGTCTCGCTCGATGGTGGCACGATCCCGGTCATCTTGCCGGTTCTGGGCGAGCAGGATCAGCGGCGCGGCATAGGCAGACTGGGTGGAGAAGACCAGGTTAAGCAGGATGAACGGGTACGGGTCCCAGCGGTGGATGAGCCCCAGCGAGTTGAGCACGACCCAGATGATCACCAGGATCGTCTGGACCGCGATGAACCGGCCAGTCCCCAGGAAACGGGCGATAGCCTCAGAGAACCGGCCGAACGTGTCGGGATCATGGCGGCCGCTTCGGGACGGCAGAACTCCGCGCGGGACAGTCAGGTCTGCTTGCTGCCGCAGCCGACGGGATTCAGCACGGGACATCATCGGCCTCCGCTCCGCGATGCGAGCGCCGCAGGTCGCGACTTGCCGGTACCGGCCGGGATAGGGACCCTTCCCACACTAGACCCGCAGACCAGCCGGCAGCAGGTGCGGGTGCCTAGATCAGGTCTGATCCGTGGCCCCGGCGGCCATCAGCCGACCATCAGTACCAGCCTGCCTCGTACGTGACCGGTCTCACTGGTGCGATGCGCCGCGGCGACTTCGGCAAGCGGGAAGGTCTTGTCGACAGGAAGCCAGAACCGCCCGGTCTCGATCAGGTCGCCCACCTCGGTGAGCGCGTGGAAGGCGTGACCGTCGACGTATCCGTTGCTGAACCGCACGCCGTGCTCCTGCGAACCGTTGAAGTCGGCGAGCGTTATCACGTTCCGCGAACCGCCGGCCAGGTCGATGAGCTGAGGCAGGACACCGTTTCCGACGATGTCGAGTGCGGCGTCGACGCCGTCGGGAGCGATGGCGCGGGCCCGCTCGACCATGCCCTCGCCATAGGTCACCGGCTCCGCGCCCAGCATGGCCAGGTAGTTGCGGTTGGCCGCGCTGGCAGCGCCGAGCACGCGTGCGCCGCGCGCGACGGCGAGCTGGACGGCCGTGCTGCCGATCCCGCCGGAGGCGCCGTTGATGAACAGCGTGCTCCCGCTGGTGACGCCGAGCTGATCGAGCGCGCGGGTAGCTGTCTCGAGGGCGACCGGCAGCGCGGCCGCTTCGATGAATCCCAGTGATCGGGGAATGATCGCGCGGAAGGTCATCAGGGCCAGCTCAGCTGCTCCGGCGTTGCTGTCGGAGATGCCGAACACCCGGTCGCCGACGGCCACGTCGGTCACGCCCTCGCCGACCTCATCGACCACACCGGCGATGTCGCTACCCGTCGTCTGCGGAAGTTTGGCACCGAACGTCAGCGTGCCCGCGCGCAGCTTAGAATCGGTCGCGTTGATTCCGGCCGCGTGCACGACGATACGGACTTGACCGGGACCCGGATGCGGGTCTGGAAGGTCGACGATCTCCAGGACCTCAGGGCCACCGTACCGGCTGAACTGTACTGCCTTCATGATCGCTCCTTGACTAGGTGCAGGTGCTAGGGCACTGCGACTGGCGCGGCATCCGCTTCGACCGGTAGCGGACCGCTGCGGAACAAGATGGCCGCCAGTACGGCGCTGACCAGGAACACCGCGGCCGCGATCCAGAACACCAGGTGGTAGCTAGCCACGGTGCCGGCGGCGACGGTCGCCGCCTGCCTGGCCGTCGCGGCGTGCGCGTGCAGGTAGTTCGTGATTGCGGTGGCGGCGAGCGCGCTGAACACGGCCGTTCCGATCGACCCGCCGATCTGCTGGCCGATGTTGACCATTGCGGACGCCACCCCGGCCTCGCGGGAGGTGACGCCGCTGGTCGCGGCATTCTGCGCCGGGCCGAAGATCAGCCCGAATCCGAAGCCCATGACGAGCAGGGCGGGCAGCACGCCGCCGGCGTAGCTGGAGGTAGTGCCGATGCCGGTGAGCAGCACCAGTCCGATCGCGCCCAGGACGCACCCGACCGGGACGATCGGCCGCGGGCCGGTACGCGGCATGAGCACTGCCCCGGACACGATCGCGCCCACCACCAGCAAGCCGACCATCGGCAGGAACGATATGCCGGTCTGGATGGGGGTGAACTTCAGCGTGTCCTCCAGGTAGTAGGTGAGGAACAGGAACACCGCGAACGATCCGATCCCGGTGATGCCCACCGCCAGGTACGCCGTTCCCCGGTTGCGATCCAGGATCACCCCCAGCGGCAGCAGCGGGTGGCCGGCCCGGCGCTCGATCAGCACGAAGATGACCACCAGGATGGCTCCCGCGATCACCGCGATGAGCGTCGCCGCGTCGGTCCAGCCCTTCGAGGCGGCATTGCCGAGACCGTAGACGATCCCGACCAGGCCAAGGACGACCGTGACCGTGCCCGCGATGTCGAGCCGCACCCGCTCGGGACGCTCCCCGTCGCGGAGCCAGACCAGCGCGCCGGCGAACGCGATCACCGCGATGACCAGGTTCACGAACAGGCACCACCGCCAGGACACGCTCTGCGTGAGGATGCCGCCAAGCAGCAGCCCTAGCGCACCGCCAGCACCTGAGACCGCACCGAAAATCCCGAACGCGCGGCCCCGCTCATTCGCGTCGCCGGCGAACGTGACGGACATCAGCGACAGAGCCGCGGGCGCCAGCATCGCGGCGAACGCGCCCTGGGCGACGCGCGCGATCAGCAGCATCCCGAACCCGGTAGCCGCGCCGCCGACCGCCGACGCGGCCGCGAAGCCGGTCACGCCGATGATGAACAGCCGCTTGCGTCCGAAGAAGTCAGACAGACGACCACCGAGCAGCAGCAGGCTGCCGAACGCAAGCGCGTAGCCGGTGACCACCCATTGCCGGTCGTCGGTCGAGAAACCCAGGTCCCGTTGCGCGACCGGCAGTGCGATGTTCACGATGGTGGAGTCCAGGATGACCATCAGCTGAGCCAGGCTCAGCACGGCCAGCGCGATCCACCGGTTCGTGCCCGCGGCACCGCTGGCCGCGGCACCGCTGCGCACCGCTCCTCGGCCGCGGCCCCCGGTGGGGCTAGCCGGCCGGCCAGTTTCCTCCCGCGATGTGTCAGAGCTCATTGTGCCCCTCCAGCTGCGGCGCAAGGCCGCCAGGCTGCGGCGCAAGGCCGCCGAAAAGCCGGCCGAGCGTGGCGTCGAACCGGTCATGCCCCTCGCCAGAAGTCAGCTCCGCCGCATGCGCGCGGATGACCGGGAAGCGATCCGCCGGCAGCATCGCGAACCGCTCGATCCATTCAGCCTTGTCATCGACTTGCTCGTCGGCGTCGTCGGCGTGCCGCCGCAGCGCTACGACGCTGTAGGCGGCGATGTAGAGGAACGCGGCGTCGGTTGCCCACGCGGCGTCCTGCGGCGACGCCCCCGCGGCCAGCAGAATCGCGAGCAGGCCCTCGTTGATCCGCAGTGCGTCGAGGCTGAGCGGAGCCGCGGTCATCGTGGCGCGCGAGATTCCCGGATACTGGAGGTACTGGTCGCGCAGCTGCCGGCAGACGTCCGTCACCTGCGCCATCCACTGCGCGGGATCCGGCCCGGGCAGCCGCACCCGCGAGCACAGCTCGGCGATCATCAGATCGTCGAGTTCCGCCTTGTCGCGCACGTGCGCATACAGCGCCCCGGGGCTGACCTGCAGCACGCCGGCGACGCGGCGCATCGTCAGGGCGTCGTAACCTTCCGCCTCGACCAGCCGCAGAGCGGCGTCCACGATCCGGCCGGCGGTAATGGGCTCCTTACGCGGCGGCTCGTCTAGGGCGGCGATCTGCGCCGCCCACTGATCGCGGGAGACGATGCCACGCGGAGTACGTTTCGAGGTCATGCATGAACAGTAACATGAATTATGAACACTGTTCAAAAATAAATTAAGTGTTCAAAACAAGGAGGGACGATTAGCTGGGAGAAAGAGCAAGCGCTCCTATCCCTCCCGACTGAAGATCCTCCTCCCCGACTGAAGGTCCTCCCTCCCACTGAAGATCCCCGGCAAGATACGGGACTACCAGGCTGCTTCGCGCAGCGCCCGGTACAGGACGCGCGCGTCACCCAGCCGATGCCGCAGGGTGTTCTCAAGCCCCGCGATGGGGACGAGGTTCTGCGGGGCGCGGGAGTCCTTGTACGCGACTGAGGCATAGCGGCACAGCACTGCCTGCGACAGGTTGGCCAGCGCGGTTAGCTGAGGCAGCGACAGGTCGGTCGCCGCTTCGCACCGGACCACACCGGCCCAGGGCGCGCCAGGCACGTCGGGAGTGGACGGTAGCCGCAGGTACCAAGCGTGCCGTTCCCAGGAGGTACCCATCAGGAACACCGGGGTGCGCTGCCCCGCGGCAAGCGCGGCAACGACCTGGTTCAGCTCTGCGGG
>Ga0224568_1000100_pt1 | contig 15543 bp, 12 predicted proteins | sample CLU5metagenome_FD_182727 | JGI IMG/M metagenome (GOLD analysis project Ga0224568, IMG submission 182727) | Spruce litter microbial communities from Bohemian Forest, Czech Republic - CLU5 | ecosystem: Environmental > Terrestrial > Plant litter > Unclassified | place: Czech Republic: South... | reverse complement strand
GCGGCCGACTCGGCGCTGTACTACGCCAAGGACAACGGACGCAACAAGTCTCACGCGATGGCGGCGGTCGGCCTGCGCTGACCCAGATCCGGGGCTAACGCGTGGTCGTGCTCTATTAACCCGGGGCGGCCCGGCAGCGGCTGCTCGCACCAGACCACCTTGCCGGTGCCGCTCCTGCGGGCGCCCCACCGCTGGGCGAGCTGGCGGACCACCTGCAGCCCGCGGCCGTGCTCGTCATCGCCGTTGGCCTGGCGCAGCCGCGGCATCGCGCCGGACCCGTCGATGACCTCGCAGACCAGGGCCCGCTCGTTGACCAGGCGCAGGGTCACCTCGCCGCGGGAGTACCGGATCGCGTTGGTGACCAGCTCGGAGACGAGCAGCTCGGTGGTGGGCAGCAGGTCCTCAAGGCCCCAGCGGAGCATCGGCTCGCGGATGTCATTGCGTGCCTGCCGGACCGAGGTGAGCCGGGACGGGAACTTCCAGGTCGCGTAGTTCGCCGCGGGCAGCCGGCGCAGCCGGGCGAGCAGCACGGCGATGTCGTCGCGCTGCTCGTCGGAGTACACCCCGTCCAGGGTTTCCTTGCACAGGTCCTCGAGCGGCTTGTCCGGCGAGCCGGGACCGAAGATGGCCTGCAGCCGGTCGAAGCCCTCGCTGATGTCCCTGCCCTTGTTCTCCACCAGGCCGTCGGTGTAGAGCAGGAACAGGCTGCCGTCCTCGATGGTGAAGTGGCGGCTCTCCACGTCGCCGTCGCCGACGCCGAGCGGAGGTGAGGGCGGCACGTCGAGGTACTCGTTGGTGCCGTCCGGGTGCACCAGCAGCGGCGGCAGGTGTCCGGCCACGGCCACCTCGCACTCGCCGCTGACCGCGTCGTAGACCGCGTACGCGCAGGTGGCGAAGTGCGGCTCACGTTCGCCGATGGTGTGCATGAGCTCGTCAAGCTGCTGCAGTGACTCCGCGGGTGCCAGCTCGAGCAGGGCCAGTGTGTGGATGGCCGTGCGCAGGCGGCCCATGGTGACCGCGGCCCGCACGCCGTGCCCGGCCACATCGCCGACCACCAGCGCCACCCGCGCGCCCGGCAGCGCGATCGACTCATACCAGTCGCCGCCGACCTCGATCAGCTTGCTGCCTGGCAGGTAGCGGTGCTTGACCTCAACCGAGGACGGCGCGGACAGCCCGGTGGGCAGCATGCTCCGCTGCAGGGTCAGCGCGGTCGCGTGCTCGCGGTTGAATCGCCGCGCGTTATCGATGAAGACCTGGGCCTTGTTGGCGAAGGACTTGCCGAGTTCGACATCCCACGGGTCGAACGGCCGGAAGCCGTCCTGCCGGATGCAGGCGAAGAAGCCGAGCATGCCGTGCTGGCCGAACAGCGGCAGCAGCACCATCGACGCGCCGGACAGCAGCCTGGCGACCGGACGCCGCCGCCACGCCTTAGCGAGCTGGCCCGCCTGGCCGCCGGTGATGTTCACCTCGAGGATGGGCTTGCCGGTTTCCATGCAGCGGAAATACGGCGACTCGGGCGGGTAGCGCAGAATTTCCCCAGTGGGGAAGGCCGCTTCCCAGGCCGGATCGTTACGGTCGTGGGTGAGGATGATGCGGCGCAGCTGGTGGGTGCCATCGGGCCCGGACGGCGGGCTCTCGTCATTGCCGATCAGGCTCTCCAGCAGGAGCAGCTCAGCGGTGTTGCAGAAGCCGGGGACGAGGGCCTCGAGCAGTTCGCGGGCGAGATGGTCGATGTCGAGCGTGTCGCCGATGCGGGTCTCTGACTCCACGTCCACCGTCTCGCCGATGCGGGTGAACGTGTCGTCGAGCATGTGGCTGCGCATCACCGCGGGGTCCACGAACCGTTCCGAGTTCGGTACCGGGATCTTGAGCATGGCGAGCGCGATCAGGCTGGTGCCGTTAGCCCGCATCGGATGCACCGTCACCACGGCATCGGTCTGCGGGGCTTCGCTGGTGTGGATGGTCAGCATCGCGCTGCCCTCGCGATCAGACCTGATCGCATCGAGCAGCCCGGCGACCGCGGCCGTGCCGTCGACCCCGCTGGCGCAGAGGTCGCCGAGCGCAATGCCGAGCAGTTCCTCTGGCTTGCGGGCCAGGATCTGCGGTGCGGTCCGGTCGTGCTGGACGATGTGGCCGTCAATATCGATGCCGAGAATCAGGGTGCGGACCGACGAACTAGCCATCGGGTGCGAATGCGGATCCGCGGCCGCCGCCCTGTCATCAGCCACCGGTTCCGCGGCGGCAGGTGCGGGCTTCTTCCCGTTGCGGGATCTGCCTCCCGCCCCTCTCCGGGCACGATTGACCGGGGCCTCGCCCTCGGGATAACTGGTCCCGAGACCGTTGCCGCCTTTCGCCGACACGCCGGATGTCACGTGTTGTCTCCTATGGCATCGCAGGCTGCGCTCGTGTCAAGTATGGGCCACGGACAGTGTGTTCCGACAGGAGTTCCGATGACTCACCTTTATCCGTAAGCTCCCCTTCATGTCATTATGACCGTACTCCTGGGAAAAAAAATACCTGATGAGGCTAAAGGGAGAGCCAGCATCCGGACTTTCGCGGCCTCCAGGCACAAATTTAGCCCAGCCTACCGCCAGTTTGGCTACCCTTTGAAATATGTATATTACCCTAAGTAGGTAAAGCTGTGCGCGCTACTGTTAACCGCAAGCAATATTGAGGTTCAGTCGCGAGGAGGCAGCTGATACCGGCACAACCGGGCGAGATCACCGTCGGCCAGCTGGCCGAGCGCAGCGGCGCGTCGGTTTCCGCACTGCACTTCTACGAGGCCAAGGGCCTGATCCAGGCCCGCCGGACAACGGGTAACCAGCGCCGGTACCCGCGGCTGATGTTGCGCCGGGTCGCGTTCATCCGCGCGTCGCAGCGGGTGGGCATCCCGCTGGCCACGATCAAGGCGGCGCTGGACACGCTGCCAGCCGGCCGCACGCCGACAGCCAGGGACTGGGCCCGGCTGTCCCAGGCCTGGTGCCAGGACCTGGACGAGCGGATCAGCGCGCTGCAGGATCTGCGCGACCGCCTGGCCGGCTGCATCGGCTGCGGCTGCCTGTCGCTGACCGGCTGCGAGCTGGCCAATCCTGGCGACGTACTCAGCCGCGAAGGTGCTGGCCCGCGGGTGCTGCGGGCCCGGCGGTTAGGCCAGCCGCGCCACCGCCAAGGCGGTGGCGAACGCCATGATGGCCCAGGACGCGGCGCGCAGCGCGCGTTCCAGCGGCCGCATCAGTACCTCGGCGGACAGGTCGACAATACGTCCGGACTCGAAGGTCACGGTGCCGGACACCGCGCTGACCCGCCGCCGGATGTCCCTGGCGGGCGTGCTCAGCGCCCGCTGCGCGTAGGACAGCGCGTACGCGGCCACGGCCGCGAGCACGGCCGCGACCGACAGTGTCCCGGTCTGCGCGACATACGCGGTCAGCAGCGGGAACGCACCCCAGGCGAGGGCGAAGCCGAAGTCCGTGTGCAGGAACAGTTCGGCGTTGTAGCCGATCACCAGCAGCGGTCCGGCCACCATGAACGGGATCAGCGTCCAGCCGGTCCGCAGCACGCCGAAAATGCCGAGCACCAGCGCGCCGAGCAGGCCGAGAATCGCGACGAGCAGCAGTACCCAAGACGGGATCTGGGTGCGCAGCGGACGGCCGTGCAGTTCATCGAGTGCGTGCGCGGCCAGCCCGACCGCGAGGAAAAACGCCAGCACGGTCGCGATCAGCGTGCTGGTCTGCACCTTGGCCGCCAGGCAGGCCCCGATCACCACGTAGGACAGGTGCCAGCCGGTGTACGGCGGATGCAGCAGTGTCCACCAGTCCCGCCAGCCGCCGGACCGCGCCGCGTAGTACGCGGGCCTAGCCGACACGCGTTCCCCACATGACCAGGCCGCCGCCCAGGCTCATCCGCCGGTAGCCGACGTCGGTGAAGCCCGCCGCCTGCCAGGCCCGCACCGTCCAGTCCACCGGGTACTTGCGGTAATGCCCGGAAATGTTCGGGCCGAGGAACCGCCCCACCCGCCACCAGGGCGGGCCGCCGGTCGCCAGGCCGGCTACGGGCAGCAGGAAACGGGTGTAGGCGAACCACGACGGCCACCAGATCGGCCCGGATGGCACGGCGAATTCCAGGCTCGCCATCACCGCGCCCGGCTTGAGTACACGGGCGAGCTCGGCCAGGGCGGCCGCCGGATCCGGGACGTAGCGCAGCAGATAGGTGAACGTCAGCGCGTCGGCCGCCGCATCCGGCAGCGGCAGCTGCTCGCCTCGTCCGCACACCAGCCGCACCTGCCCGGCCGAGCCGGCGGCAGCGACCCGGCGCCGCCCTTCGCCGAGCATCGGCGCGGACAGGTCCACGCCGACCACCCGCGACGCTGGTGAGCGCGACGCCAGCGCCAGCGTCACCCCCGCGGTGCCGGCCGCGACGTCAACGACCAGGCCGGCCCCGGTGGGCACGCGGCTGACCATGAGCGATCGCCATCTGCCGTTCTGATAAAAGGAGAGAACTTCGGCGAGACGGTCATAGCGGGCCGGCAGCGGTGCGAACAATGAGCGGGAATCGGCCATGCTGGCAACGGTACGCCGGTTTCTTAGCTCAGCGCGGCCCTGATCTTGGCGGCGCATCCGGCTGCCGGGTGCTCCGCGTCGTACGGGTGCCGCGGGCCCAGCCAGAAACGCAGGCCGTCGCCCTTCACCCGCGGGATCACGTGCAGGTGCAGGTGCGGCACGGACTGGCTGACCACGTTGTTGATCAAGATCATCGAGCCGTCCACGCCCAGCCCGTCCTCCACCGCGCGCTCTAGCCGCTGCGCGGTGCCGAAGAATGCGGCCAGCTGCGGCGGCGGCAGGTCGCTGAGCAGGCGCATATGCACCGTCGGCACGAGCAGCACATGGCCGTGGAACAGCGGCTTGTGGTCCAGGAACGCGATCAGGTCGTCGCCGCGGTACACAACCTCCGCGGCGGCGGACCCGTTGATGATCGCGCAGAACGCGCATTGCGCTTTAGCAGGCATCGGTGCATGAGCTTAGCGTGCGAGAGCAATTTCCAGTGTGCCGGTATAGCCAGCACCACCATAAGGTCGGACTCGCTCGCTACTGCTCTGCAGACCTGTGCACGGGAGGCTGGACTAGGTAACCAGCCGAGCTTAGGGAGGCCAGTAAATGGCGATCGTGGCGCTTGAATTCCGTCCGACGCGGCGACCGTCGCGGTCCCGTGCGGCCAGCCTGGATCAGCACAGCCTGGATCAGCACAGCCTGGATCAGCACAGCGTTGGTCAGCACGGCGTTGGTCAGCACAGCGTGGGTCAGTGCAGCACGGCTCAGCGCAGGCTGGGCCTGGGGCTGCTCGGCTGCGGGTTCGCCATGGTGCCCTGGCTGTTCGTGCTGGCGGCCACGTTGCCAGGCAGCACCGGCGTGCCGCACTGGTCGCTGGCCTGGGTCGGGCTGGACGCGATGGAGGCGACCGGCCTGGTCCTGACCGGCTGGCTGCTGCGCCGCGATGACCCGCGCCGCGCCCTGACCGCGATGGCGACCTCGGCGCTGCTGGTGACCGACGCGTGGTTCGACATCAGCACCGCCGGGCCGGGCGGCGCGCTGTACGAGGCGATCGCGATGGCGGTCTGCGCCGAGATCCCGATGGCGGTGCTGTGCGCCGCGCTCGCCCACCGCGCGATCCGGCGCGACTAGCCGATCTCGAACCAGACGCAGGTGCCGGCCGCCTCCCGCAGGAAGCCCCAGCGGTGCGCGATCTCGTTAATCAGCTGGAAGCCGCGCCCGCTCTCGTCGTCACCGCGAGCCTCGCGCCAGTGCGGGATCCCGGTCTGCCCGTCGTCGGTGACGTCCACGTGCACGAACTGGCCGCGCCGGGCGATCGTGACGGTGACCGCCGCGGCATCAACGGCGTGCTGGACCGCGTTCGTGACTAGTTCGCAGGCGAGCAGCTCAGCGTCCTGCGAGCCGGGGTGGCCGTCCAGGCAGTCGCGGACGAACCGGCGTGCGACCGGGACCTGGTCCGGTCTGCGGGAGAATGAACGGGTTTGCGAACTGCCGGGTGGCGCGGTGCGGACCGGCGAGACGGATCCGTAAGACCGTGCCCATTGCGCGTCAATGACCGTGATGGGCCCAGCGGACATATCGTCCTCCGCAATCGTGCACGACTACCGTCAGTACTACTACGGTAGCTCAGCGACGCGAATTGGTCACCTACTGACAGGGAACGATTACAGAACGCTGCATTAAACGCGGGCCGGCCGGGTCGGCCTACCGCCGCCACTGCACCGCCTAACCCGCGTGTCTTACCTGGTCACGGAGTTGCCTTACGACGGGTCAGGTGGAGGACTGGGTCAGCGTGGTGTCGTGCCCGGTGATGGTGATCAGCACGCCCTGCGCAGTGACGGAGACGCCGGCGATGTTCATCCCGGCCGGCAGCTGCGGAACATTGACCTTGAAGTTCGCCAAGTTGCCCAAGATGCTGGCCGGCACCCCGCCGGCATTGAGTACCTGCACGTCGAACTGGTCCGAGCTGATCTTGGTCACCTGCGCGGTAGCCGAGGCGGTCAGGCCGAACACGCTGACCGAGGCCTTGATCTGGCTGGAATTGGCACCGGGGGAAAGCTTCATGCTGGACGGGAGGTCGCCGGCTTTGGCCAGCGCGCTGAACGTGATCAGTGCACTGCCGTTGAGGCTGTCGATCCTGGCGCCGCTGAAGCCGTCGATCAGGTGCATGCCGTGCAAGGTGGCGTTGATGCTGGCGATGGTGAGTGAGCCTTCGACGACATTCGAGGCGCTGATCTCTACCTCATTGAAGTCCCTGGCTGCCAGCTGGGTGAGGAAGGGAAAGCCCTCGATGGTGACATCCGGCTTGACCGGCAGGCCATTCTGCTCGATTTTGTCCGCCATCTGGTTCTCGGCGAAGCTGGCGGCGAACCGGTCCGCGCCCGCGGCCAGCGCGAGCAGCACGATTAGCACGATCGCGGTGACTAGCGGCCAGCGCCTGCGCCTGCGCCTGGGCGCCCGCCCGGTCGGAGCCGCGACATATTGCTGGTCCTGCCGGTATTGGCGCTGCTGCTGGTCGTAACCCCGGTCCTGCCGGTACTGCTGGTCCCGCTGTTGCCACGGGTCCTGTTGCCGCGGGTCCTGTTGCCGCGGGTCCTGTTGCTGCCGGTCGTGGCCCTGGTCCTGCTCGTACCAGCGCTGCGGCGAGGGCTGCTGCTGCGAGGGCTGCCGCGGCGGCTCGTAGCCGGGCGGGCGCGGCGGCTGGTACTGCGCATTAGGGGTGAACGTCGGCCGGCGCTGGCCAGGGGGTGGAGGCAGCGGGCGGGTTGGATCAGAGCTCATCGCGTACGCACCATCCTCAGCGTGCCTCGTTACCTATGGTAAGTATCGGCGACCTAGGCAAGTGAAATGCGAAAAATACGCACTCAACCGGATAGTTCATCCGATTCCTGATTGCTGAACCCAGCCCTACACTTCGTTCATGCCCCCGGAGCAGCATTACAGAGGTACCGAGGGAGAGCTCGAATCGAATGTTCCTGAGCTGGTGGTGCGCACCCGCCGTTCGGATCACCGGCTGCGGGCCGGCAAAAGCTACCGGGTCGGCCGGGATCCCGCCTGCGACATCGCGCTCAGCGACACCCGGGTGTCCTGGCTGCACGGCGTGTTCCAGGTTGACCGCGGCGGCTGGGTGTTCGCCGACGCGCGGAGCACCAACGGGACATTCCTCGGCGCGCGCCGGGTCACCCAGATCGAGCTCAGCGGCGACAGCGTGCTTCATCTGGGCAACCCCGACGACGGCCCGGTGCTGCGCTGCATGCCGCAGCGGGCCGGTGCCGCCAGGGCTGCCGCTGGCCCGCTGCCCGGGCCGAGCGTGGACAGCCGCCCGAGCCAGCGGCTGCCGCTGCCGGTCAGGTCGCTGCGGATCGGCCGCGCTCTGGACAACGACATCTTGCTGGCTGGCGACCCGGAAGCCTCCAAGCATCACGCCGAACTGCGCAAGACGGCCTCCGGCAGCTACGAGATCCTCGATCTCGGCAGCCACAACGGCACGTTCGTCAACGGGCAGCGGATCGCCAGGAAGCAGCTGACCGAGCAGGACATCGTCAGCGTCGCTCACTCCACCTTCCGGCTGTCCGGCGGCGAGCTGCGCCAGTTCATCGACGACGGCCAGATCAGCTTCGCCGCGGACGACCTGGTGGTCAAGGTGGGCGGCGGGAAAGTCCTGCTTGACCACATCAGCTTCCCGATACCGGAGAAGTCCCTGGTCGCAGTCATCGGACCGAGCGGGGCCGGCAAGTCCACGTTGCTCGGCGCGCTGACCGGGATGCGTCCCGCCGACACCGGCTCGGTGCTGTACGACAACCGTGACCTGTACCGGCACTACGCCGAGCTGAGGCACCGGATCGGCCTGGTCCCGCAGGAAAGCGTGCTGCACACTCAGCTGACTGCCCGCCAGGCGCTGCAGTACTCGGCCGAACTGCGTTTCCCCGCGGACGCGAGCAAGTCCGAGCGCGGCACCAGGGTCAATGAGGTCATGGCCGAGCTCGGCCTGACCAAGCACGCGCAGACCCGGGCGGACAGATTGTCCGGCGGCCAGCTCAAGCGGGTCAACGTCGCCCAGGAGCTGCTCACCAAACCGAGCGTGCTGTTCCTGGACGAGCCGACCTCAGGCCTGGACCCAGGGCTGGACAAATCGGTGATGGAGCAGATGCGCGACCTGGCGCACGACGGCAGGACTGTCATCGTCGTCACGCACAGCGTCGCGAACCTGGACACCTGTGACCGCCTGCTCGTGCTGATCCCCGGCGGCAAGATCGCCTACTACGGACCGCCCGCCGACGGCCAGGCCTACTTCGGCCTGCCCGGCTGGGCCGAGGTGTTCCAGGCATTCGATCGCTACCCGGACCGTGACTGGGCCGCCGAGTTCGCCCGGTCACCTGCCTACCAGCAGTACATTATCGGCCAGCGGCCCGGGCCGGCGCCAGCCGCGCGCGGGCCGCTGCCGGGCAGGCCGGCCGGGCCTGCCGCGCCCAAGCACCGCGGTGCCCTGCGCCAGCTCAGCACGCTGACCCGGCGGTACGTGCGGGTGACAGCCGCTGACCGCGGCAACCTGATGCTGCTGGGGCTGCTGCCGATCCTGCTCGGCGCGCTGATCTACTTCGTCCCGGCCAGGGAAGGCCTGGCCGACGGCGGCATCCCGGGCAGCAACACCGACGCGGGCGAGCTGCTGCTGATGCTGGTCATCTGCATCTGCCTGTCCAGTTCCTTCGGCGCGGTCCGCGAGCTGGTGAAGGAACATGCGATCTACCTCAGGGAACGAGCCGCCGGGCTATCAGCCGGTGCCCACCTGGCCGCCAAGCTGATCGTGCTCGGCGTGATCGTCGTCGTGCAGTCGGCGGTGCTGACCGGGCTCGGCCTGCTCGGCCGCAAAATGCCGGCCAAGGGGGCGCTGCTGGCCGGGCCGTTCACGGAGATCTTCCTGGCCATCGCGATGCTGGGAATCGCCTCGATGTGCCTGGCGCTGCTGGTTTCCGCCCTGGTCAGCACGTCAGAACGCGGCATGCTGGTGGCCGTCGGGGTAACCGCGTTCCAGATCATCTTGTCCGGCGGCGCGTTCGTGCTGACCGGCTTGACCGGGCTGTCGCAGCTGTCCTGGCTGGCCCCGGCCCGCTGGGGGTTCGCGGCGCTGGCCGCCACGGTCAACTTGAACCAGATCCAGCCCAGCGCGGCCGGCGCCGATCCGCTGTGGACCCACTCCGCGCCGACCTGGGCGCAGGACATGGCCATCCTGGCCGGCCTGGCCGTGGTTTTCGGGCTGCTCGCCTACCTGCGGCTGCGCCGCCTCGGTCCAGGGCGGCGGCGGTAACCGGCAGCTGATTAACCCAGGGGGTGGCCTGGTCGCTGCCGGTGCGCATGCCGCGCGCAGTTCGCGCAGCGCGGATTCGCTGGCGTCCAGGCCGTGCGTCACGAACGCGGCGAACGAGCCGTACCGGCGTTCAGCCTCGTCGAAGGCCGCGCTGAGGTAGGTGGGACTCTGCTCCAGGACCGGCCGGATCAGCTCCTGGTCGGTGATCAGGCCGGCCTTGAGCAGGTCATAACGCAGTTTCTGGTAGCCGGCCCAGTGCAGGTCGTTGGACAGCAGGTAGTCGCGGATCACGGATTCGCGCGATACGCCAAGAACAGTCAGCACGATCGCGGTCATCCAGCCGCTGCGGTCCTTGCCGCCGGAGCAGTGATACAGCGCGGGCAGCGCGCCGGGACCGCCCAGCAGCCGCAGCGCGGCGCCGAACATCTCCCGCTGCCGCGGATCAGCCACGAACCCCCTGTTGATGTCCACCATCAGCGCGGCGGCGCGGCCATCGCCGAGTTCGCGCCGCTGCCGGGAGTGGTCCGCGCTGGCGATGATTTCGTACACCCCGGCCAGATCCCCGCCGGTCACCGGCATGGCTACCGGTGCCATGCCGCGCGGCAGCCGGTCCTGGCCGCTGACCAGTACCTCGCCCGGCGTGCGGAAGTCGATGACGGTGCGCAGGTCCAGCGCGGCGATGGCAGCCAGATCCGGGTCGGTCAGCGTGGTCAGCGCGTCCCCCCGGTACAGGCGGCCGCGGGTCACGGTAGCCGCGTAGCCGGTCCGGTACCCGCCGATGTCGCGCACGTTGACCGCGCCGTCCAGTTCAACCCGCCGGGACGGGGTGAAGTAGCCGGTCACAGGGACAAGGCCATCGCGCACCACCTACTCGGTCCCGGTACGGCCAGCGTACGCTCGGGTGTATTACCCTGCCAAGGGTGACAAACAGGCTGCTCCTCATCGATGGCCACAACGACCTGCCCTGGGCGCTGCGCAAGGCAGCCGGATCGGCGCGGGCGGTGTCCCTGGCCGAGCCGCCGGCGGCGGCGCACACCGACCTGCCCCGGCTGGCCGCTGGCGGCCTTGGCGCGCAATTCTGGTCGGTGTACGTGCCGTGCTCGTATGCCGGTGACGCCGCGGTGACCGCGGTGCTGGAGCAGATAGACCTGACCCGGCGGATGATCGCTGCCTACCCGGAGACGTTCGAGCTGGCGCTGACCGCGGCTGAGGTGGAGCGCGCGTTCGCGGCCGGGCGGATCGGGTCGCTGCTAGGCGCCGAGGGCGGGCATTGCATCAACGAGTCGCTGGGTGTTCTGCGTATGTTGTACGCATTGGGTGTCCGGTACATGACGCTCACCCATAACGCGAACACGCCATGGGCGGACTCGGCCACCGATGCGCCGGCCGTCGGCGGGCTGACCGAGTTCGGCCGCGAGGTGGTACGCGAGATGCAGCGGATCGGCATGCTGGTCGACCTGTCCCACGTGGCGCAGGCCACCATGCACGCCGCCCTGGACGTCGCGCTGGCCCCGGTGATCTTCTCGCACTCGTCGGCGCGCGCGGTCTGCGACTGTCCGCGTAACGTGCCGGACGACGTGCTGTCCAGGCTGGCCGCGAACGGCGGCGTGTGCATGGTCACGTTCGTGCCGAACTTCGTCTCGCAGCAGGCCGCCGACTGGACCGAGGAGCTGAAGGCGGAGATGGACCGGCGCGGCCTGGATCGCCGCGACATCGGCCTGCTGCTGGAGCTGTCGCCGCAGTGGGAGGCTGTCCATCCCCGGCCCGGTGCCACCTTGGCTCAGGTGGCGGACCACGTCGAGCACGTCCGCGACGTGGCGGGGATTGACCATGTGGGCATCGGCGGCGACTTCGACGGCACCGACCTGACTCCGGTCGGCCTGGCCGACGTGGCGGCCTATCCCGCCCTGTTCGGCGAACTCCGGGGCCGCGGCTGGACCGAGCCGGACTGCGCCGCCCTGGCCGGGCAGAACCTGCTCCGCGTGCTGCGTGCCGCAGAATCGCACGCGGGCGGGACGCACGCGGGCGGGGCCGGAGCGTAACCGGTCTCGGATAGGCTCACTGGCGATGTCATCGGTGAAGTTTGCGACCTGGCCTGAGCTCGCGGGATCCGGGGTAGATGCCGGGGTAACCGCACGGTCAGGCGGCGTGTCGTCGGGGCCGTACCGGTCCTTGAACATGAGCTTGTCCGTCGGTGACGAGCCCGCGCGAGTGCTGGAGAACCGGCGCCGCGCGGCGGCGGCGACCGGCGCCGCGCTGGCGGACTTGGTGTTCGCCCGCCAGGTGCACGGCGCCGGCGTGCACGTGGTCGGTGCCGAGCACCGGGGCAGCGGAACCCTCAGCCAGGACAATGCCATCGCGGACGCGGACGCTCTGGTCACCACATCATCGCAGCTGGTGCTCGCCATCTTGACCGCTGACTGCGTGCCGATCGTGCTGCACGATCCGGTGGCAGGCGTGCTGGCCTGCGTGCACTCGGGCTGGCGGGGCACAGTTGCCAAGGTAGGAGCCGCGGCGGTCGCGGTGATGAAGCAGCTCGGTGCCGACCCGGCCCGCATCGTGGCTGGCCTTGGCCCGGCCATGGATCCGGCCCGCTACCAGGTAGGACCCGACGTGCACGCCGCCATCAGTGCAGCCCTCGGGCGCAGCGCCCGGTCGTGCTGCCGCCCCGATCCGGGCCAGGATGACAGGTGGCTGCTCAACCTGTGGGCCGCTAACCGGATAGTGCTCGGTACGGCGGGCCTGCGTGAGGAGAATATCCACGTGACGTCCATCTCTACCGGCGGTGACTTCTTCAGCGACCGGGCCGAACGCCCCTGCGGCAGGCTGGCCCTGCTGGCTCGGCTGACTAGCGGGGAGCGGGCCAGGTGAGCAGCGTGTTCGGTTATGAGTCCTATCGCAGCGACGCCAGCACCGGCGTGCTTACCTGCACCTACTCACTGGACGGCCGCGAGTTCAGCGAGCTGGTGCGGCTGGCGCCTGGTCCGCGGTGGACCAGCGCGGCAGCGCAGGCCGCGGCGCGGCTGGTGTTCCTGCTGGCCGGCGTGTCCTACTACAAAACCGCGGCGCCCGCCGTCATCGACCTGGGCAGCACCGCGCTGACGCCGCTAGAGCAGGATTTCCTGCGCGACTTCTACGTCAACGGCCTGGCCGAGTTCGCCTATCACAATGGCGTGGACCTGTCCGCCCTCACCTTTGCCGGACCGGTGACCGGGCCCGTCACCAACGCCGCCGCCCCGGTGCTGGCCAAAGACCTGGTGCTGGCCAAAGATCAGGTGGCCGCGGACCGGGTGCTGGTGCCGTTCGGCGGCGGGATCGACTCGATCGTGACCGTGGCGGCGGTCAGGGAGCGAGTCCGGGACGTGGCTCTGTTCGTGGTGAGCCGCCCCGGCGATACCTACGATGCGATCGAGCGGCCGGCCGCGGTGACCGGCCTGCCGGTGTGCAGAGCCACCAGGGAGATCGACCCGCAGCTGCTGGCTTCGGCGCAGAACGGGTTCCTGAACGGGCACGTGCCGGTGACCGGGATCATCTCCGCCATCGCGGTGCTGGCGGCGGTGCTCGATGACCGCTCGCCGGTGGTCATGTCCAACGAGTGGTCGGCGTCCATCCCGACACTGGAATACCAGGGCAAGCCGGTCAACCACCAGTACTCCAAGAGCGACACGTTCGAGGCCGGGTTCCGCGCCGTGCTGGCCCAGTACGGCCTGCCCGGTTACTTCTCCTACCTGCGGGACAGGACCGAGCTGTGGGTAGGCAGGGAATTCGCGGCGCTGCGGCAGTATCACGCCACGTTCCGCAGCTGTAACAAGGCCTTCTACGCGGACCAGAGCCGGCGCCTTGATCACTGGTGCGGGCAGTGCGACAAGTGCTGCTTCATCGACCTGATCCTGGCGCCGTTCCTGACCAGGCAGCAGCTGCGCGACATCTTCGCGGTGGCAGGGGAGCCGCTGGCGGACCCGGGGCTGCGCGAGAAGTTCCGTGCTCTGCTCGGCGCGGGCGCCAAGCCGTTCGAGTGCGTTGGCGAGGTGAACGAGTGCCGTGCCGCTGTGCTGCTCGCCGCGCGGCGGCCAGACCGGGCGCAGGACCCGCTGCTGGCCGAGCTCGCGGCCGAGGTCGGTCAGTGGCCGGACGCGCCATCGCAGGACGACGCGGCGGCGATGCTGGCTCCGGTCGGTGACAGCTTCGTCCCTGGCGCGTACCGGTGATCACCTGGGCGGACCTGCCCGGCAGCCGGGTCGGTGTCTGGGGGCTTGGCCGGGAGGGCCAGGCGAACCTGCGCAAGCTGCGCTCGCTCGGCATCGAGCCGGTGCTGGTCGATGACCAGCCGGCCGAACCTGGCGTGCTGGGCACCGATGATGGCGGGCTGGCCGCGTTGAAAGCCTGCGACGTGGTGCTCAAGACGCCAGGCATCAGCAGGTACCGGCCCGGTGTCACCGAGATGACGATCACCAGCGGGCTGAGCTTGTGGCTGGCGGAACAGGACCTTAGCCGGGTCATCTGCGTGACCGGGACCAAGGGCAAGAGCACCACGGCCTCGGTTATCGGGCACCTGCTGACCGGCCTGGGTCATCGCAGCATGGTGGCCGGCAACATCGGCCGGGCGCCCTACGACGGCGACGAGGCGGAAAAGCCGGACTTCTGGGTCATCGAGGTGTCCAGCTACCAGGCCACTGACTTGCAGTGCGCGCCCCCGGTCGTCGCGGTGACCTCACTGCACCCCGACCACCTGGACTGGCACGGGGGAGTGCGGCAGTACTACCAGGACAAGCTGTCCCTGTGCACCAAGCCGGGCGCCGAGCTCACCGTCGCCAACGGGGACAGCGACTTGCTGCGCAGCCGGCGCGCGGAGCTCGGCCCGGCGGTGGACTGGGTGAGCGCGAGCGACGAACCGGGTGCGGACTGGATGGATCCGCTCGGCCTGCGCGGCGAGCATAACCGGCGCAACGCGATCATCGCCAGGCGGTGCCTGCGCGCGCTGCCGGTCAAGGAGCCTAGCCAGGACGAACTGCGCGCGGCGGCACGTGGCTACCAGCCGCTGCCTAGCCGGCTCGCCGTGGTCGCCGTGCTGGACGGCGTGAGTTTCATCGACGACAGCCTGTCCACGAACGTGCTGCCGACCCTGGCCGCGCTGGACGCCTTCGGCACGGACCGGACCGCGCTGATCGTCGGCGGCCACGACCGGGGCATCGACTACGCGCCGCTGGCGGCCGGCATCGCCGCCCGCCAGGCGCCGACGCTGGTGCTCACCTTGCCGGACAGCGGCCCGCGTATCCGCGCCGCGATCCAGGCGGCTGGCCACCACGATGTCCGCGACTGCGCTGATCTGGCCGAGGCCGTCCGGGCCGGTGCCGCCTGGGCGCGCCCAAGCGGCATCGTGCTGCTATCGCCGGCCGCGCCGAGCTTCGGCCAGTTCAAGGACTACCGGGACCGGGCCGAGGCGTTCGCCCACGCCGTCCATGGCCTCAGCTGAGCGCCGTGATCAGGTGCGCAGGACCGTTATCCGCACGGGTCTATCTGCACGGGGTCTATCTGCACGGGGTCCTGGCCAGGATCTCGCGCATCTCACCGGTGACCGCATCGGGGTAGCTGGCCAGGGTCGCCTCGATGTCGTGCCGCTGCGCCCGGGTCGAGTATGTACTCAGCTCGCGGGCTAGCCGCTGCTGATCCTGGCCGGGGACGGCGGGGTAGAGA
>Ga0224568_1000099_pt1 | contig 15553 bp, 19 predicted proteins | sample CLU5metagenome_FD_182727 | JGI IMG/M metagenome (GOLD analysis project Ga0224568, IMG submission 182727) | Spruce litter microbial communities from Bohemian Forest, Czech Republic - CLU5 | ecosystem: Environmental > Terrestrial > Plant litter > Unclassified | place: Czech Republic: South... | reverse complement strand
AGTGACACTCTCCAATATAGGATAGTGATGCTATCTAAAGCAAGATAGTGGCGCTATCCAATTAAAACTGGAGCGATCAGGGGAGTGATGACCGGTGCGGATGGCCGAACTGAGCCAGCAGAGCGGAGTCCCGATCGCGACGATCAAGTACTACCTGCGGGAAGGGCTGCTGCCGCAGGGCCTGCCGGTGACGGCTACCCGCTCGGAGTACGGTGACGCGCACCTGCGCAGGCTGGGGCTGATCAGGGCGCTGGTCGAAGTCGGCGAGGTCCCGGTAGCCGGCATCGGCGCCATCCTGAGCGATGTCGATGACCGGTCGGTGCCTCCGCACGTGATGCTCGGCACCGTGCAGTACGCACTCAGCCAGCAGCCAGCCGCCGTACCGCAGCAGGACCAGGACCGGGAAGTGGCGGAGGCCGAGGTGGCCGGGCTGATCCAGGACATGGGCTGGGAGATCACGCCGGACGCCCCGGCGCGGGACCTGCTGGCCGCCGCGCTCGCCGCGCTGCGCCGGACCGAGTCCGCGCCGGCCGGACCTCCGCTGCTGGTGTACGCGAAGACCATGGCCGAGCTGGCCGGCGCTGAGGTGGCCTCCGTCGTCCAGGAAAACCGGTCCGAGCTCGCCGAATCGGCCATAGTCGGTATGGTCCTGTATGAGCGGGTGCTGGTCGCCATCCACCGGCTGGCCCAGGAAGATGCCTCTGCGCAGGTCTTCGCATCAGCTGATGATGTCGAGTACATTGAGTTACGGAGGGAATGCGGAATGCGCGCACGAGATGTTTCGGCGGGGGCGCCCTGCTGGATGGACCTGAGCACTTCGGATCCGGCCGCGGCCAGGGATTTTTACACTGGACTGTTCGGCTGGACGGCCGCCGAGGCGAGCGAGGAATTCGGCGGCTACTTCATGTTCAGCCACAACGGCAGCCCGGTCGCCGGGTGCATGCCCGCCATGGCCGGCGCGCCGACCGAACTGTGGTCGGTTTATCTGTGCGTAGCGGATGCCGCCAAGACGATCGAGACCGCGCCCGCCAGCGGCGGGCAGATCGCGATGTCCGCGATGCCCATCGCCGACCTGGGCACGATGGGCGTGGCGATCGATCCGGGCGGTGCCGCGATCGGCCTGTGGCAGCCCGACCAGTTCCCCGGCATCACCGGCGTCGGGGACCCCGGCCTGCCGAGCTGGTTCGAACTGCACTCCGCCGACTATGCCGGCGCGCTGGCGTTCTACCGGGACGTGTTCGGCTGGGCCGTGCAGACCATGTCGGACACGCCCGAGTTCAAGTACAGCGTCCTGGTGCACGACGGCACGGAACTGGCAGGCGTGATGGACGCGAGCAGCTGGCCCGCGGCCAGGCTCGGCTGGACCTTCTACGTCTGGGTGCAGGACGCGGACGTCGCTGCCGCCAGGGTGATCGAGCTCGGCGGCTCGGTGCTCGATCAGCCCGCCGACACGCCGTACGGCCGGATGGCGACCGTGGCCGACCCGGGCGGCGCCGTCTTCAGGTTGCAGGCGGCCAACGACCAGATGCCCGGCTAAGCCCGTTTGCGCAAGCTGAGCAGCGTGTAGACGGGGTCAGGGCGGAACCGGTCCTGGCCGGGGAGTGCGGCGAGTTCGCCATCGAGCCGCTGGACGCGGTCCGCGCCCACTTCGGCGGCCCAGCCGTAGCGCCGGTCGCGCAGCTGCGCACGGCACTGGCTGGGACTGCGCCCCTGGCCGGCCCCGGCGAAAGTAGTCCGCGCCCAGGGCTGCATGCCGCACGCGGCGGCGACGGAGACGACACGGCCGGCCGCGTCGCACTGGTCCGCGTCGCGCTGGTCCGCGTCGGCCTCGGCACGGACCGGCCAGATCACCCGGGAGATATCGTCGCCGGCCAGGCCGGCGGCGCCGTTCTTGTCCACGGTCGTGATCAGCAGCCCGCCGGGGCGCAGCACGCGGGCGGCTTCGGCGATAACCGGCCCGGATCCGTCCATGCCGAGCAGGTGCAGCAGCCAGATGATCGTCACCGCGTCGGCACATCCGGCCCTCAGCGGAGTCCTGGCCGCGTCGGCGACGATGATCTGGCCAGGCAGCCGCCGCGTGGCCACCGAGGCCATGCCCGCTGACCTGTCCACGCCGAGCACGGCCAGGCCCGGGCCGGCCAGGCGAGCGGTGACGATGCCGGTGCCGCAGGCCAGATCCACGAGCCGGGCGGCGTTGGCCGGCAGCAGGGCGGCAATCGCCGCGGCCGCGGCGTCCGCCCGCGCATCGCCGCCCCTGGTGGCGTCGTATCGTCCGGCTTCCTTGTCGTAGTCGAGCACGGATCGAGCCTACGGCTGTGCGCTGATGGGTGGCGGTAGCAGCACAATTCATGACTTCGCCTGAAATAGAGGCAGTTCGTATGTTCCACTAACCCTCTGGACGGCCCTCGTTGACCCGCGGGTTCGTTGGGGAGTGGAAATGAGCGAGCAGCCGTCATGGCCGTCGGTCATGCGGACGACGCTGCACCTGTGGTTTAAGCGGCGTAGCTTGAGGATTGGCCGGCGTGGGGTCGTCGGTCTATCAGTGCTGCTCACAGCCGGTCTGGTGGCGGCGCTGTGTATCGTCTTGGTGATCCGCCCTGGTGCCACGTCCGCTTCAGTGACGCCGCCGGGCTCGACCCAAGCCGGGCAGTCGCCGGATCAGGGGCCGCTGCAGGCCGAGGCGGCGCTGCGGGGTCAGGCGGCGGCCTGGATCGCGGCGCAGGTGAGTCCGGCCGCCATTGTGTCCTGCGACCCGGCCATGTGCGCGGTGCTGCAGGCACACGGAGTGCCGAGCAGTCAGCTGCTGGTGCTGGTGCTGGCGGACGCGGACCCGCTGGGGTCCGATGTCGTGGTCGCCACGCCGGCCGTGCGCAGCCAGTTCGGCGCCCGGCTGGGCGAGGTGTACGCGCCTGAGGTGATCGCCAGCTTCGGCTCGGGAGCGCAGCGAATCGATGTCCGGGCTATCGCGCCAGACGGCGCGGCGGCCTTTGAGTCCGCGCTGCCGGCCCAGAACGCGGCCCGGATCACGGCAGGCCAGCAGCTGCTGGCGAACAAGCTGATGATCGTGGCGCACGCGGCTCGCCCCGCGCTAGCCGGGGGCGAGGTCGATCCGCGGCTGCTGGTGACGCTGGCCGCGATAGCGGCGCAGCAGCGGGTGAGCGTGCTGTCCTTCGGCGATCCTTCGCCCGGCGCCCCGGACGTGCCGTTGCGCGGCGCCCAGCTCAGGGTGGGGACCCGCGCGGAGCTGCGCACGCTGCTGTCTTTCCTGCGGGCGCAGCAGGCGCCGTACCTGCCCGCGGCGATCAGGACTGCCGGGGGAAATTACACGGTCAGCATCTACTATGACGCCCCGGGTCCGCTCGGGATGGGAGGGTAATCATGAAAGCAGCGAAGTTCACCCGAAGAACCCTTGCGACCGTGGGCCTGCTGGCGCTCGGCCTGGGCGTGGCGGTGGCGGGCACGGCTCGCGCATCTGACGACGCGGGATCGGCGGCGGCTACCGGCTGGATCCGGCTGGCCCACCTGTCGCCGAACACGCCGGCCGTCGATGTCTACCTGTACTCTTTCGGATCCACTAACGCGATGATCGTGCTCAAGCACGTGAGCTACGGGACCGTCTCGCCTTATGAGCAGGTCGCGACGGGGGATTACAGCGTGGCCATGCGCGCGGCCGGCGCCGCGCCCAGCAGCAAGGCCGTACTCTCGACCAGCGTCGACATCGCGGCAGGACACGCCTACACGGTGGCCGGACTCGGTCCGGAGTCGGGTCTGCGGATCGGCGTGATGCAAGACCAGCTGACCACTCCGCCCGGTCAGTCCCTGGTCCGGGTGATCGAAGCGTCCCTGGTCCAGCGGGTAGCCACCGTCACCTTCGACGGCACCACGCTCGCGAGCAAGCTGACGTTCGGGTCGGTCAGCTCGTATCAGGCCGTGCCCCCAGGTTCAGGCAGCGTGCAAGTCTCGGACGGCAGCGGCGACATCGGCACGTCCGTCTCGCTGAAGGCGGACACGGTGCACACCCTGGTCGTGCTGGACGGGGCGAAGGGGCTTGAGGTCGTGGACCTGCTCGACGCGGCGGGTAACACCACCGATCCCGTGGGCGGCGTGGCGACAGGCTTCGGCGGGACCGCGCCGCACGGGCCTTCCTCGCCGGTGCCGTGGCTGGTGGCCATCGTGGCCGGGCTCGCGCTCGCGGCCACTGCTGGCCTGCGGCTGCGTCGTTTCTCCCGGGCCTGAGGGTGCGAGCCGGCAAGCTGGTCGCGGCCATCGTGGTCGCGGCCGGTCTTGTCGCGGCGGGCGTGGGCGCTAGCGGTCTCGTCCTGACCAGGCACTCCGTGGCCGCTACCCCCCGGACCCCTGGGCCGGTCCTGCCGACTCCGACGGGCCGTATCGTCGCGCCGCCTGAGCCGTCGTACGCCGGCCAGGTGGCGACCCCGTCCTCGCTGACCATCCCGCAGATCGGGGTCCGCACCAAGCTGATCCGGCTCGGGCTCACCGCCAGCGGCGCGCTCCAGGTGCCGCCCACGACCGCGGTCGCCGGCTGGTACACCGGCAGCTCGCGTCCGGGTGCGATCGGGCCGGCCGTCATCGACGGGCACATCGACTCCTACCTCGGCCCGGGCATTTTCTTCCGGCTCATCGAGCTGCGCAAGGGCGACCGGATCTACGTGCGCCGGGCGGACGGCACGCTCGTCGTGTTTTCTGTCACCGCCGTGCACATGTACTCCAAGAACGCATTCCCCACCAAGGCCGTGTACGGGGCCACTCCCGACGCCGAACTGCGGCTGATCACCTGCGGCGGGGTATTCGATCCCGCGCGCGGCTCCTACCTGAGCAACGTGGTCGTCTACGCGGTCGCGATCAAGTGAGCCGCCGCCGCCGCGCGTGGCCGGCCATGGCTCATCCGCAATTATAACAGTACTTACATAAACACTGTTATAATTGCCGGATGCGGTCACTCCTGCCCGACCTGAGTCCCCTCGCCGAGCATCGCGCCTACCGGCGGCTGGTGCTCGGCGGCATGCTGTCCAGCCTGGGCGGATCGATGACCACATTCGCCATCACGCTGCAGATCTGGGATCTGACCAGGTCCTCGTTCGCCGTCGGCGCGATCGGCTTCACCTGCCTGCCGGTGCTGTTCGTCGGCCTGGTCGGCGGATCGGTCGCCGATCACATGGACCGGCGCATGCTGCTGCTCGTCACCAGCATCGGCGCGTGCGCCGTCTCGGCGCTGCTCGCCGTCCAGGCCTACGGCGGATTCGGCCAGCTGTGGCCGCTCTACCTGCTGGTCACGGTGAGCCAGCTGACGGGTGCGCTCGGTGCCCCGGCTCGCCGTGCCATCTTGCCTCGCCTGGTCCCGCCGCGACGGCTGCCCGCCGCGGTCGCACTGCAGACGCTGACTGGCCGCACCGTCATGCTCATCGGGCCGGCCCTGGCCGGCCTGGTGAGCGGCGCCTGGGGCCTGAAGGCCTGCTACCTGATCGACGCGGTCAGCTTCGCCGGCGCGTTGTACGGCCAGTTCCGGCTGCCGGCCATGCCCCCGGCCGGGGACGGGACCGGGCGCCGGTTCAGCATGAGCTCGATCGCCGAGGGCTTGGGCTACATCAGGGGGACGCCGGTGCTTCTCGCCGCGTTGCTCACCGACCTGGACGCGATGCTGCTCGGGCTGCCGGTCGCGCTGTTCCCCGCGCTGAACGCGGAGCATTTCGGCGGTCGCCCGCAGACGCTGGGGCTGCTGACCACCGCGGTCGGGCTGGGCGGGATGCTCACCGCGGTGCTGTCCGGGCCGGCCGCCCGGATGTCCAGGCACGGGCTTGGCATGCTGGCAGGCACGGCGCTATGGGGTGCCGGGATCGCGGTGTTCGGGTTCACCAGGAGCCTGCCGCTCGCGCTGCTCGGGCTCGCCGTGGCCGGAGCCGCCGACACGCTGACCGTGACATTCCGGTCCAGCATGGTGCAGGTGATCACGCCGGATGAACTGCGCGGACGCGTCTCCAGCGTCGAGTACATCATCGGCGCCAGCGCCGGCGGCGGGCTCGGCAATATCGAGTCCGGCTCGGTCGCGGCGCTGACCAGCCCGGTGTTCAGCGCGGTGGCCGGTGGCATCGCCTGCATCGCGGTAACTATCGTGATCGGGCTCGCGGTCCCGGCGTTCGCGCGCTACGACGCGCGAGCAGCAAAGCCGGCCGAAGATCCAACCACTGTGACAGCATCGGCGTCATAAGGTGTGACATGGCCTGGGTGGCTACAGGAGGCGGCAAGATGAGTCGGCGTATTGCAGGGTTCGCGATGCTCGGTGCGGTGGCGCTGCTCGCCACCGCGTGCGCGAGTTCGTCAACGACAACCGCGGCGGGTTCCGGCTCGTCCGGATCCCCGTCGGCTCCCGGCTCTGCCTCGGCCCCCGGGTCGCCGGTCGCGCCGGCCACCAGCCCCGCCGCCTCGGCCCGCGTGGCCGGCGTGCCTGCCTGTCCCACCAGCGCGCTCACCGTGAGCCTCGGCAGCTCACAGGGCACGGCGGGCAGCGTCTATGAGACCATTGACTTCACCAACAACGGGACGTCGAGCTGCACTTTGTACGGTTACCCTGGCGTGTCGCTGCAAGGCGGCAGCCCGGCCGCCCAGGTAGGTGCGGCCGCGGCCAGGACCACGACGACAACGGCCAGCGTGGTCACGCTGGCCCCTGGTGCGGTCGCCAACGCGGTCCTGCAGGTCACCGTGGCCGGCAACTACCCGGCATCGACGTGCAGCCCGACGCCGACCAGCGACCTGCTCATCTACCCGCCGAACCAGACGGTCTCCGCCAGCGTCGCCTACTCCAGCACCGGCTGCTCGTCCACGAGCGTCATCTTGCTCCATGTCGGTGCGGTGCAGGCGGGTGCGGGGTCGGCAGGATAATCTCCAGCCTATGGAGCTTGCGGTAGCGGACAATCCGGACCAGGCCCGGTATGAGATCACGGCCGACGGCGAAATCGCCGGTTTCATCAATTACCACCTCCGCGGCGGCGCCATCTCGCTGCTGCACGCGGAGATCGAGCCGCGCTCGCGGGGTAACGGGCTCGGCGGACGGCTCGTGCGCGACATGCTGGACTGGGCCAGAGACCGAGGGCTGGAAGTGCTGCCGTTCTGCCCGTTCGTGCGGAACTGGATAGCGGAGCACCGCGATTACGCGGACCTAGTGCCGCAGGATCGTCGCGCGGAGTTCGGGCTGTGATCACCATCTGGCTCCCTGACCAGTCCGCGGAGCAGGTAATGGGCGGCCTACCGGACGGGTTCCGCGCTGACGTGTGGACCGGGTCAGCCCCGCCCGATTCGGCCGGCCAGGTGGAGATCGTCATCCCGCCGCTCCCCGCACTGCGTCCTGACCTGGCCCTGCTCGCCAAGCTGCCCATGCTCCGGCTGGTGCAGCTGCTCTCGGCCGGAGCGGAGAAAGTCATCCCGTATGTCCCGCCGGGAGTGGCACTCGGGGTGGCGCGCGGTGCCCACGACGACGTTGTCGCGGAGTGGATAGTGGCGGTGACCTTGGCTCAGCTGCGATCGCTGCCCAGGTTCATCAGTGCCCAGCGGTCGCGGCAGTGGGATTTCGCGCGCACCGACACGCTCGGCGGCAAGAGCGTGCTCATCCTCGGTTACGGCTCGATAGGCGCGGTGCTGGCCCGGCTGCTGCAGCCGTTCGACGTGACGGTGCTGCCGGTGGCGCGGCGGCCACGGCCGGGGGTATCGGTACTGGCCGACCTGCCGTCGCTGCTGCCGTCAGCCGATGTGGTGGTGCTGCTGGTGCCGGTGACCGACGAGACGACAGGCATGGTGGACGCCGCGTTCCTCGCCTCGATGAAGGACGGCGCGCTGCTGGTCAACGCCGCTCGTGGCGCGGTGGTGAATACGGCCGCGCTGGCGGCGGAGCTGTCGTCAGGACGCTTGCTCGCCGCGCTGGACGTCACCGACCCCGAGCCGCTGCCCGAAGGGGACGCGCTGTGGTCCGCGCCCGGGCTGCTGATTACCCCGCACGTTGGCGGCGCGGCCGGCCAGCCGATGGCCCGCTCCATGGTCCTGGTCCGGGCGCAGCTCGAGCGGTATGCCGCGGGAGAGCCGCTGCGTGACCTGGTAGGTGCGGACGGATATTAGCGGAGGTAGTAGCCGATGGACACCGTCCTGGACCGGGACTTCGCGGCGCTGGCGCAACGGCACCGGCGCGAGCTGCATGTGCACTGCTACCGGATGCTGGCCTCGTTCGACGATGCCGAGGACGCGGTGCAGGAGACATTCCTGCGCGCGTGGCGAGGTAAATCGGGTTTCGACGGGTCGGATCAGTTCCGCGCCTGGCTATACCGCATCGCCACCAACGTCTGCCTGGATCTGCTGCGCAGTAAGTCCAGGCGCGCATCTTGCGGCCCGGCCGAGGTGGCCTGGCTGCAGCCGTATCCGGACCAGCTGCTTGATGAGGTCATCCCGGCTGCTGCCAGCGAGGAACCGCAGGAAGTGGCGGTCCGGCGGGAGACGATCTCGCTGGCGTTCCTGATCGCGCTGCAAGTGCTGGCTCCCCGCCAGCGCGCCGCGTTCATTGCCCGCGACGTGCTCGGCTGGTCGGCCGCCGAGACCGCGCAGCTGCTCGGCACCAGCGTGGCCGCGGCGAACAGCGCTCTGCAGCGGGCCAGGACCGCGATGCTGCAGCACCTGCCGCCGGCCCGGGCGGACTGGTCGGCCGCCGCACCCACCGCCGCGGAGCGGGCCCTGGTGGCTCAGTTCATCGAGGCACACGAACGGTGCGACGCGCAGGCCGCGGCGGCCATCGCGGCGGCCGACGTGAGGATCACGATGCCGCCGCAGCCACTGTGCTTCACCGGCCCGGAGTCGATCCTGCCGCTGATGGGCCGGGCCGCCGAAATGGGCATGTGGCGGCTGATCCCGGTCGCCGCGAATCGCATGCCAGCCGCGGCGAGCTACCTGCTGCGCCCTGGCGACACCGAGTTCCGTGCGTTCAAGTTCGACGTGATCGCGATAACGGACGGCCAGATCGCTGAGATCACCACGTTCGACGGGACGCTGTTCCCGGCGTTCGGGCTGGATCCGGTGCTGGGCTAGCTAGGGTCGGCCCGTGCTGCCTCCAGCTGGGTAAGGTCACGCTGGGCGTAGCGGTTGTGCCAGAACTCTTCCTCCAAGACGGTATAGATGCACTCCCGCAGCGGGTTCGTGCCGTTCTCCAGCACCTGGACCGACGCGCTGAGGTCGGCCGTCGCTACCGATGCGAGATAGTCGCGCAAGCGCGCGGCGCGATCCGCGCGCACGGCGAGAACTTGCGCGAGCGTCGGGGTCAGCTGGTAATCCAGGCCGGGCCAGTCCAGGCCGGCCGAGCCGGTGTTCGGCAGCCCGATCGGGTGGAAACCTGCTGCCAGGACCGGTGCGGTGAACCATTTGTCCATCGCGAAAACGAGATGGCGCAGCGTCTGAACGAAGGACCACTCCTGGTTAACCGACTCGTGCAGTGCGTCTTGGGGGAGAGCTTGGGCCCGGGCGATCGTCTTGGCCCACTCCTGTTCGAGCGCCGCCCACGTTGCGCTCATGCCGTCGGGGTCCGGCGGCCGCAGCATCGCCCGCAGCGGGAACCACGGGTCGCGTTCGTTCACGTAGGCAGTGACATCGACGCCGTTGATGACAACCTTGTCGACCAGCGCGTCGATGTCGACATTGACGAGCCAGGCATGGCTGATCCTCGCGTCGGTGAGGTTGACGTCGCGGAAGCGCGCGCCGCGCAGATCGGCACCCCAGAACACCGCTCCGGCAAGATCCCCCTCGAACTCTTCCGGCATACCGCCTCCCTAGCTTCACTGCCTGCCCCGTTTGCCCGCAGTCCTGTTGCCCTACCCTCGGCAGGCAGCAAACACACCCGGGCTCCGGGGCAAGCGGCGGCGTCGTTGCGCGGGCCGGCTTGTAGGCTCGGGCGCAGGGAGAGGAGCACTGGTGGCAATGGAGGTTTCCGCGCTGCTGCGACGCGGCGCAATGGCGGTGGCAGTTGGCCGGGTGGCCTTGGGGGCGGCCGCGCTGGCACGGCCCTCCATCCCGGCTAGACCATGGGTGGGTGCGGTCGCGGCGGACAGCGTGGCGGGGCGGGTATTCGGGCGTGCCCTCGGCGGGCGGGATCTGGCGCTAGGGCTCGGCACGTTGACAGCCTGCGGCCGGCCAGACGGGGCGGGCGCGTGGATAGCGGCCGGGGTGATATCAGATGTCCTGGACGTCGCGGTGACCATGTCAGCGTGGCGGGAGCTGCCGCGGACCGGCCGGTGGCTGGTCCTGCTCTCGGCCGGGGGAGCGGCCGCGGCGGGTGCGGCGGGTGCGATCAGCGAGCTGGCCCAGGGGCACGTGGAGCCGCACGCGCCCTAGGCCGCCGCGTCGTCAGCTCGCGCGCTCGCCGGTCATCGTCACGGCGGGAAACATCCCGGCTTTTGCCTTACCGGACAGCTTGTCGCCGTCGACGGTGACAGAGCATTTCAGGTGCAGCTTCATCGGCTTGGTGATGGCCTGGTGCCAGCTGACGTCGTTGCCGTCCACCGCTATATCACTCAGGTCGGATGTCTCGCCGGTGCCATCGGCATGCGCGGTACCGTGCCAGGTGCCGTCCGCGTTCTCGGCGAACTCCAGGCGCGCGTGCTGTTTGCCGATCGGCGTATCTATCGTCAGGTTCCAGGTGCCTGCGGCTGACATGTAGCTCTCCTGTGACATGGACGTGCAGCCCAGCCCTGATGGCTAGATCATGTTCTAGTTTTTATCACCTCTGGGGCGGCCCGAGTATGGGTCTTGGCCGCGCGGGCGGCGGCGGTAAGAATTTGCCGCGCAGGGCATTCAGGACGTCGGCGAACTCACCTTCGACCCGGACGGTGAGGCTGGCGCTATCGCTGCCGAAGGTGAGCTGCTGCCAGCTCAGGTCCCGGCGCCAGAACACGTGCGGCGAGAGCCGGTGCCGCCCTTCGCTGAACCGCGCGTACCCGATACGGGCCATGAGTTCCAGCGACGGGAGCAGGCTGCCCACGTCCCTGATGACATGGAACATCACCATCTGCCTGGTCGGCATGCAGGTCAGTACGCCGTGCGGCGCGGTCGTCTCGCCGGTGAGCTGGGCAAGCATGTGCGGCAGCACCAGCAGCCGGTCGGCGGTGTAGGCGGACTCGTCCAGGATGAAGTCGCAATGCCCGGCGCCGGGCTGGCCTGCGTGGTGGACGGTGAGTGAAGGCAGCAGGCGCAGGCTGGTCATGGCCGCTGCCCGGACAGCGGCCGCACCGCCTAGCCGCTCCACCTGCATGTCACTCAGGTAGGCGACGGTCTTGGGCTGGTCAAGCACGAGCATCTCAGCCAGGCCGGGCGCGAGCAGCCGCGCGTACTGGGGCAGTGGCCGCGATCCGCCCATCGTCCGCTCAGGGACGATGTGCGGGTAGACCCGCCCGGGCAGATCGGCCAGGGTACGGCCGGCTAGCTCGCCATCGATGTCCGTGTTCGCGGCCGCCGTGACGATATCCGCGTGCCTGGCCACTATCTTCGGCCAGGCACGCTCACCGCGCGGGCTCTGGTGGCAGGCCACCGCGACGTTCCAGAGGCCGAAGTAAGTGGGTCCATCACCCTCGATGTGGCCGCCGCGAATCATCGTCTCACGGCCGCGTTCGGCCATTGCCAGGCGGAACAGCGCCCTGACCCGGTCGGCCTGCGCCTGACTCAGGAACGGGAGATGCGCGTCTTTGGCCGCCGCGCCGTCCGGCCCGTCATCGCCAGCAGAGCCACGGCGGCGGTGCATGATGCCCATGGCTGCTCCCGGAATTGTGGTGGCCCAGCGAGAGTTTAGTCGCTTTTGGCCATATATACGCTGTTGTGGCTGCTGTCTTAGCCGCCATCGGGCGCCTGACCGAGCACATCCAGCAAGGTACGTACCGCTCCCGGCGGCATGTCGCCGTCCCTTACGATCTGCACCCCCCGCACGCCGGCCAGCTCCGCGCCGGCGCAGCACGCCGCCTGATCGTCCACGAACACCGCGTCCGCGGCGTCGGCGCCAAGCTCGCGCAGCGCATGCCGGTAGATCCGCGGCGCCGGCTTGATCAGTCCCACCTCGCACGACAGCACGACCACGTCGGCGAGTGCGACGATACCGAGCGAGGTGAGCAGCGGCCGGGTCTGGTCGCCGCAGTTGCTCACGATCGCGATCGCGATTCCCCGCGAGCGCAGCTGGTCCAGAAACGGCAGCGCGTCATCGAAGAGCCGTCCCGTGGCCAGAATCAGTTCCTGGTTGGTATCGACCAGTTTGCGCACCAGTTCCTCGCGCGGCTTGATCCCGCAGGTGCGCAGCACGATGTCGAACAGTTCGTGCCTGGTTACCTGGCCTAGGCCATCCGCCGGATGAGTGCGGGACAGCGCGTTGCGCCAGCGATCCTGCGTGATCCCGGCCAGCTCGGATAGCACCCGGTCGTGTGTCTGGAAGTCGCAGGTCAGCAGCGTGTCGTACACATCGACGAGGCAAGCGGAAACCATATGATCTAGTTTCCCACGGCCAGCGGCGGTTGCCTGTGCCGGGAAAATGAACTTCTGCCACGGGACGGTCGCGACCAGATGGCAGGCGATCAGCCGGCCCGCGGGCGATACGCTGTCAGGCGTGCTGGAGCAGGTGACCGTGACGCGGTACGTGACGCCGCTGCGCGAGGGCGGATCGCTGCCGGCCATCGTGGAGGCAGACAATCTCGGGACCTACGTGCTGAAGTTCCGTGGTGCCGGGCAAGGCCCGCTGGCCCTGGTCGCCGAGATCATCGCGGGGGAGCTGGCCCGGCGGCTGGGCCTACGGGTACCGGAGCTGGTGCTGGCCGATCTCGACCCGCAGATCGCCGACACTGAGCCCGACGCCGAGATCCAGGACCTGCTGCGCGCCAGCGAGGGCATGAACCTGGGAGTTGACTTCCTGCCCGGTGCGGCCGGCTTCGACCCGCTCGGCTGGACGGCGCCGGCCGGCTTCGCCGCGCAGCTGCTGTGGTTCGACGCGCTGGTGCAGAACGTTGACCGCACCTGGCGGAACACGAACCTGCTCGTCTGGCACCAGGACATCTGGCTGATTGATCACGGCGCGGCGCTGTACTTCCACCACAACTGGAAATCCGCGGATCCGGGCAGGCCGTTCGACGCCAGGGACCATGTGCTGAAGCAGGGCGCCGCCGGGCTCGCGCAGGCACACGCCGCGCTGGCGCCGCTGGTCACGCCGGCCGTGCTGGCGGAGGTGGTGCAGTCCGTTCCAGCTCAGTGGTTCGGCGAGGTCACGGCGCAGGACTACGTCAGCCATCTCAGCCGGCGCCTGACCCTGATGCCAGGGGTGGTCAGCACGTGAGCGCGACCGAGGTGTTCGAGTACGCGCTCGTGCGCGTCGTGCCGCGGGTCGAGCGCGGGGAGGCCATCAACGTCGGTGTGATCGTGTACGCGAGGGCGTTCCGCTACCTGCGCGCGCGGATCGAGCTGGACCAGGCGCGGCTGCTAGCGGTGGATCCAGGGGTGGACCTGACCGCGGTGCGCTCGGCGCTGTCAGCATTCGAGCGGGCGTGCACGGACGGCCCGCTGGCGGAACGGCCGCTGGGGGAACGTTTCCGCTGGCTGACCGCGCTGCGCTCGACCATCGTGCAGCCTGGACCGGTGCACACCGGGCTGACCGGTGACCCCGCGGCCGAGCTTGACCGGCTGTTTGGCGCCCTGGTGCTCACGACGCGGCGCGCTGCGCCGGGGTCTGGGTAAAGGTTCTCGGCACGTCCAGCTTGAGCTGGTCCAGGTTGGCCGCAACCGGCTCGAGGAACGTGTACTGCTCCTGCTCGGTCCACTGCCCGTACTTGATGGTCTGCGATGCCAGCGGCAGGTGCCTGCTCTGGCTGATCCAGAGCTTGAATGTCTCGCCTTCGCTGACCTGCTGGAGCTCGATGGTCTTCTGGCCATCGACGACCGGGTAGGCGATGATGCGCAACCCGGGCGAGAGCATGTCCAGTCCAGGCGGGAGGGTGACACACGGCGGCGGAGCCGCCTGCCAGGTGTGGTTGTAGTAATCCACGGTGACGCCTATCGGGGCCAGCCTGCATTCATTGCCGCTGCCCACTTTCAGCTGGTCAGTCTGCGGCACCTTGAAATTCAGCGACCAGGCGGTGACCAGGCTGCCATTTTCTCTTTCCTTGCCGACCTGTTCTACCTGGGTGCCCGGCAGGCCGGTCCACGGGACGTCCCATACGAACCAGGTGTTGACCAGGCCGGTAACCAAAGTGGTCGTCGACTGCGTATAGACGATGTAGTTCGCGTCGCCGTGGATCGCGGCGGCGACTTTGGTGAACAGCCCGGACGTCGCCCCGGCCGCAGGTTTGCCTGCCGCCGGGCCGGTGCTGGCCGGTACCTGAGTCAGCAGCGCGCCGGCGATGGCCGAGACTACCGCGACGGCGGTAAGGGTGAGCGCGTACACCGGGCGAAACCACGGGGCGCGTAGTTTGACGCCCCGGTGAGGACCGCGGCTGCGCCCGGACTCGGCGCTGGCAGCCGCGATCGCGGCGCGGGCGCGCAGCCACGCGTCTGTCGTCGGCTCCGGCATATCGTCGCGGAAGCCCTTGAGCAGGTCGATCTCGTCCATTATTCGGCTGGCCTCGGCGCAGGGGCGCATTCAGGCGTGTCCGCGAACAGCCAGCGGTCGAAGTCGAATTCGCCAAGATAGTCGCGCAGCTTGGCGCGCGCACGGGACAGCCGGGAGCGGACGGTACCGGACGGCAGCTCCAGCGCCGAGGCGATCTCCTCGTTGGAGAGGTCAGCGTAAGCACACAGCAGCAGGACATCACGCTGCTCCAGCGGCAGCATGCTCAGGGCCCGGGCCAGGCGTGGTGCCACCCATGCGGCGAGAAGCTTGTCGTCGATGTCCGCTCCCATATAGCGTGCGTCCGGTTCATCCATCAGTCTGGCCTCGAGTGCGAGCGTGTGCTGTTCGGCACGCCAGTGCGCGCGCAGCAGGTTCGTGGCGATGCCGTACAGCCAGGGCAGCAGGGCACCGCGCTCGGGATCGAAGGACTGTCTTCGGCGGAACGCGATCGCGAACGTCTCGGCGGCTAGGTCGTCGGCTACCGAACTACCCGCCCGGCGGGAGAGGAACTGGTGGATGGTCCGGAAGTTCGCGGTGAAGGCACGCTCGAAGCCGTCACCATCGATGATCGAGTCCTCGTGCTTGCGCGCCACGACAGTATCTTGTCCCAGACCTGCTGAAGTGTTGCCGTTCTGGTGTCAATGTAAGGGTTGATGTGTAGGAGAAAAATTCCGGGCCAGCTGATACGTGTGCGGCGCGCACACCTGGTTACGGCCATTCGCCTTAGCGTGATACAGCGCCGCGTCGGCCGCGGCGATCATGTCATCCAGGTCCGCTCCTGACGCCAGCTGGCCCGGACGCTGGTGCAGACGCGGCTCCGGCCGCCGGCCTGGACGCAGGCCCGGCTGGTCATCCGGGTCCAGCGTGACGACGCCTACCGAGACCGTGATGCGGGCCAGGCCGACGGACAGTCCGGCTGCCATGACGCGCAGCCGCTCG
>Ga0224568_1000098_pt1 | contig 15575 bp, 15 predicted proteins | sample CLU5metagenome_FD_182727 | JGI IMG/M metagenome (GOLD analysis project Ga0224568, IMG submission 182727) | Spruce litter microbial communities from Bohemian Forest, Czech Republic - CLU5 | ecosystem: Environmental > Terrestrial > Plant litter > Unclassified | place: Czech Republic: South... | reverse complement strand
CAGCACGGTCATCGCCGGCGACGGCAACCTCGGCGACTACCTGCGCACGCTGGACCGGCTGCAGGCCATGGCGGGCCTGCGGGTGCTGCTGCCCGGGCACGGGCCAGTGCTGGCCGATCCCGCGGCCGCCCTGACCCAGTACATCGCCCACCGGGCCGAGCGCCTGGACCAGGTGCGGGCCGCCCTCGCCGCCGGTGCCAGCACACCCGCCGAGATCGTGGCGATGATCTACGCCGATGTGGATAGGTCGCTGTGGCGGGCCGCGGAGTGGTCGGTCCAGTCCCAGCTCGACTACCTGGGCGTCAGCTAACCCAGGGCTGGCCGTTAGCTAGCGGGCCCGCTTGCGCAGCCGCTCGGCGTCCAGGATCAGCACCGACCGCGCGGATATCTGCAGCCAGCCCCTGGCCGCGAAATCGGCCAGCGCCTTGTTCACCGTCTCCCGGGAGGCGCCGACCAGCTGGGCCAGTTCTTCCTGGGTGAGGTCGTGGTGGACGTGCAGCCCGTCAGGTTCCTGCCGGCCGAACCGGTCAGCCAGGTCCAGCAGGTTCTTCGCCACCCGGCCAGGCACATCGGTGAACACCAGGTCGGCGTTCAGGTCGTTGGCCCGCCGCAGCCGCTTGGCCAGCGCCTGCAGCATGTGCAGGGACACCTCGGGCCGCTCCCGCAGCCATGGCCGCAACGCGTCATGGGTAAGCGCGGCAAGGGCGGCGTCGGTGACCGCGCTTGCCGTGGACGTACGCGGCCGGGGATCGAACAGCGAGAGCTCGCCGAACATCTCGCCCGGACCCAGCACGCTGACCAGGTTCTCCCTGCCGTCGGCGGCCGCGCGAGTCAGCTTCAGCTTGCCCTCAAGCACCACGTACATCCGGTCCCCGTCTTGCCCTTCGAGGAATAGGTGCTCGCCACGACTCAGGTGAACCTCTGTCATCTGCCGTCGGAGCACGCGCGCGTTGTCCTCATCGAGGCCCTCGAAAAGCGGTGCCCGCCTGAGCACCCGTTCGGCGTCCTCCACCAATCCTCCTGTCCGTTCGTGCCTGCCACCTATAAGTGTGGATCATCGCTGCTCGTTAGGTGTGCCTGGGATCACATTAAGCGTTCGGCGCCACGGTGCGGCCCCGAGACCTTCGCTACTTTGCGGAGTAAAGTCACTACGATGCGTAGCAATGGGTCTGCCCGCAGCCTGCGCGGGCGTGTCGGTAGCTGGGCCGTAGCGGGCTGCGGCCTGCTGCTGGTGGTGGTGCTGTTGCCCGGCGGAGCTGCCCGGGTGCGGCTGGACTCAGACCCGCGGCCGCCCAGCGCGGCCCAGGTAGGTGCCGCCGCCGGCCAGGTTAACCGTAGTCAGGCAGCGCTCGGCACGGACCAGAAAAAGCTATCGGCCGCCAGCAGGCAGCTGATGGCCCTGCGGACGCAGGCCGAGGTGCTGACCCAGCGCTATGACCAGACGCTGGTCAACGAGCAGCGGGCGCAGTCTGCCTACAAGATCACCGAAACCAGGCTGGCCAACACCGAGCACGCGGAGCGGCTGAGCCGCCGCCGGGTCAGCAACCTGGCCGCGGAGCAATTCGAATCCGGCGTCGACTTCAACTCAGCCAGCGACATGCTCGGCGACGAAAGCGGCTCGTCGGCCTATCTCAGCCAGGTGGGATTCGGGCAGGTGCTGGCCCAGTCCGGCACCGATACGCTCGCCTCGAATCAGGCCAATGCGGCGGTAGCCAAGGTGTTCCGCATCCAGGCCCGCGATCTGCTGCTGGCGCGGCAAGCCGACCTGCGCGCGGCCAGCGACCTCAAGGTCGCGATCCAGGCGGCGGTAGGCCGCCAGGCCGACTTCGTCCAGGCCGCCAGGAACACCGCGAACACGGCGGCGGCCAAGCTCACCGCGGCAAAGGCGCGCGAGGCGTCGCTGCGGGCGGCCAGGCAGGCGGCACTGGCCGCACAGGCGGCGCAGCTGGCCGCCAGGCAGGCGGCACAGCAGGCCGCCGCGGCGGGCGAGTCGTCCGGCACGACCCAGGCACCGAGCTGGGCGATCAGCTCCGGTGCGTCCCAGACACAGGGGGATATCGCCGCGAACTGGGCGCTCAGCCAGCTGGGCCGGCCGTACCTGTGGGGCGGGGCGGGGCCGCAAGCCTACGACTGCTCCGGCCTGACCATGGTGGCCTGGGCGCAGGCGGGCGTGACGCTGCTGCACTACACCGGCTACCAGTGGAATGAAGGCCCGCGCGTACCGCTGGACCAGCTGCAGCGCGGCGACCTGGTCTTCTACGCCACCGACACGGCCGACCCCGCCACCATCCATCACGTCGGCATCTACATCGGCAACGGCGACATGGTGGACGCCCCGTTCACCGGCGCCTTCGTCCGGATCGACTCGATCTACAGCGTCCCCGGCCTGATCGGCGCCATCCGCCCGGCCGGGGAAGCCGGATGAGGCGTCAGCACAGCCGCTGCCGCAGCCACCAGCCGCAGGACACCGCAAGCAGCAGCGCGAGCAGCAGGTAGATCGCGGTTTCGCCGCACTGAATCGGCCAGAACCGGGCGGCCGGCTGGTAGCTGACCAGCTGCCGGTAGCCGAGTGCGGCGAACCTGGTGAAACAGCCCTGCTGCTCGCGCGCGGAGCCGATGCAGTCATACAGCCAGGCCGGCGGGGAGACCGGATGGCCGGCCGGGTTGAGCGTCTGCTGGGAGATGCTCCAGGCGCCGGGCAGGGCGAGCGTCACGGTCATCGAGTTGAACATGTCGATGTTGAGGAAGTTCGCCGCGCTGACCGGCACGACCAGGTGCTCGGGACCGATCAGGACCGGACGCAGCACGAGCGCGAAACCGACCTGGACGGCGACGAAGACGACCGCGGTGACCGCCATCGCGGGCAGGGTCCGGCGGATCAGCGCCCCGATCGTGGCACCGAGCATGAAGCCGGCCGCGGCGTAGCCGATCGGCGCGATCCCGCGTTCGTCGAACATCTCCGGCGACAGCCGGGCAAAGATCAGCAGTCCCGGCCCTGGCCGGCCATCCAGGTTCGCGACCGCGGTGTCGATGGGGGCGGCCCACCAGGTGACCAGCAGGCTGAGCAGGCCAGCCGCCGCCATCGCGGCCAGGGCGGTGCCGGCCAGCTTGACGGCCAGCCAGCGGGCCATGGCTACCTGCGTCCAGGCCAGCCGGAAGGTGCCACCCTCCAGCTCCCTGGTGATCAGCGGCGCCCCCCAGAACATGGCGATCAGGCATGGCAGCACCAGCACGGACAGCGCGCCGGCCAGGTACAGCGTGCGGTAAGTGCCGCTGATCCTGGTGAGAAACGCGGCGCCGTCCTGCTGGTACTGCTGGCTCAGCCCGGCCCGGGTGGCGGCGAGCAGCACGGCGAGCACGGCGACCAGGCCGAACAGGACGGCCGCTTGAGTACGCAACTGGCGCCAGGTCAGCCAGATCACCTGGCCACCCCCGCTGCCGGTGCCAGGAACGACAGCACCAGGTCCTCCAGGCTGGCCGCATAGGCGGCCTTCAGCCGGGACACATCACCGGCCAGCCGCACCCGCGAGGCGACCAGCACGATCAGGTAGTCGCAGACCCGCTCCACATCCGCGACCAGGTGCGAGGAATGCACCACGGTCAGCCCCTGCGCCGCGGTCGCGTCGGTCAGGTCCTGCAGGAACTCCCGCCGGGCCAGCGGATCCAGGCTGGCCACCGGTTCGTCCAGCAGCAGCAGCCGGGGCCGCTTGGCCAGGGCCAGGGTGAGGGCGAGCTGGGCCTGCTGGCCGCCGGATAGCTGGCCGGCCCGCTGCCCGGGCGGCAGCCCGATCCGCGTGATCCGCGCCCGGGCCAGCTCGCCATCCCAGCCGGAGTTGACCCTGGCCCCGAGGTTAAGGTGATCGGCCACGGTGAGCTGGGCATAGACCGGCGTGTCCTGAGCGACATAGCCGACCTGGGCCAGCTGCGCCTGGCCGCTGCCCGGGCGCCCGCCGCACACCTCGATACTGCCCGCGCTCGGCCGCAGCAGGCCCGCCGCCAGGCTCAGCAGCGTCGTCTTGCCCGCACCGTTGGGCCCGACCAGTCCGGTCACCCGCCCAGCCGGTATGTCCAGCGTGCAGTCCGCGAGCGCCCATCGTCCGCGGAACCGTTTACCCAGACCCTGGGCACGCACAATAGCCGTCATTTATGACCTCCTGAGGTTTTCCCGGAGTCCACTGTGCGCGCGGCCGACGCCAGGCGGTATCGGCCATGCGGACGATCTGCCCAGCTAGGGGTCGTACTTTCGGCCGATGCCCGCGCCGCGGCGGCTGCGTAGCCTAGCGGCATGTACCGGATGGTCAACGCGGCACTCGGCGTCGTGCTCGCCGCGATGCTCGCGGCGCAGGCACACACGCTCGCGCAACAGCACCGCGACTGGCTGCTCGGCCTGGTTACCGGGCTGCTGCTGAGCGGGCTCGTGCTGGCCAGGGCACGGCAGCCTAGCCTGGCGGCGGTGGCCGGGCTCGGCCTGTGCGCCGCGGCCGAGGTGATCGCTCAGCTCGCCCGGCTGCCCGGTGAGCCTGGCCTGGCCGCCACGCTGGCCCTGGTCGTGCTGATCGGATCGGCGGTGCGGCGGCTGCCGGTGCCCGCGGCGGCTTGTATCGCGGCCGGCGGCGCGGCGGTGACCGCGGGCGTCATCGCCAGCCACCCGGACGTGGGCCTGCTCGCCGCCCAGCTGTGGGCCCTGGCGCTGGCCGCCGGACTGTGCCTGCGCCTGCTCGATGCCAGGCACCGGGCCCTGATCCAGACGGTGCGCCGGGACGAGCGGCTCGACCTGGCCAGGGAACTGCACGACGCGGCGGCCCAGCACATGACCGGAGTCGTGCTGCAGGCCCAGGCGGCCCGGCTGGTCGCCCGCCGCGACCCGGCCGCGATTGACGGCGCGCTGGCGGGCATCGAGGCCGCGAGTTCGGCCGCGCTCAGCTCCATGCGCCAGGTCATCGGCGTGCTGCGGGAGCCAGACGACGCGGCCGGCCGTACCCCGCCCGGTCACGGTGACCTGGACGAGCTGGTGCACCGGTTCGGTACCCGGGTGCGGCTGCGCCGCCCGGACGGCCCGGACGGCACGGCCTGGCCGGCCGAAGTGTCCAGTACCATCTACCGGGTCGTGCAGGAAGCCTTGACCAACGTGGCCAGGCACGCGCCTGACGCCTGCGACATAAGCGTGACCCTGGCCGACGACCCGCGTTCGGTCACCGTCCTGATCGCCAACGACGGCGCGCAGCGATCGGTGAAAACCGGCGGCTACGGCCTGATCGGAATGCGCGAGCGGGTGCAGGCCCTCGGCGGGACGCTCAGCGCCGGGCCGGACGGGTCCGGCGGCTGGACGGTGCTGGCCACCTTGCCCCGGCTGAAGGCCAGGACCGGATGAAGACCAGGACCGGATGAAGGCCAGGACCGGATGAGGACCGGATGAGGACGAGTGCCGGATGAGGACGAGTGCCTGATAACCGGGAGGACGGGGAGGACCGGGTGCCGATCCGGGTGCTGATCGCCGACGACCAGGCGCTGGTGCGCGGCGGACTCCGGCTGATCCTGGACGACCAGCCGGACATCGAGGTCGTCGGCGAGGCGGCCGACGGGGCGGCGGCGGTGGCGCTGGCCAGGCGGCTGCGGCCGGACGTGTCCCTGGTCGATATCGCGATGCCCCGGCTGGACGGCATCGAGGTCACCAGGGCGCTGGCAGGCCCCGGCCTGGCCGACCCGCTCAAGGTGGTCGTCGTCACCACCTTCGACCTGGATGAATACGTGTACGGAGCGCTGCGGGCGGGCGCGGTCGGCTTCATCCTCAAGGACGCCGGGCCGGCCCTGCTGGCCGAGGCGGTCCGGGCGGCTAACAGCGGAGACGCGCTGATCTCGCCGTCGATAACACTGCGGCTGCTCAGCCACCTCGGGCCGGCCATGTCCCGCGGCGCCGCCGCCGACCCCGCGCTGTCCAGCCGCGAAACCGAGGTGGTCCGGGCGATCGCCGTGGGCAGGACCAACGCCGAGATCGCCGCCGAGCTGTTCATCTCGCTCAGCACCGTCAAGACCCATCTGGCCAGCATCCAGGCCAAACTCGGCGTGCGGAACCGGGTGGAGGTGGCTGCCTGGGCCTGGCAGAGCCGTCTGGGCCCGGCCGGGCGTGCTTAGACTGGCCCCAGCTGGCCGCGGACCTGCCACCGCCGGCCGGCTGGCCGCGCGGGCTGGCCGAGGGCTGGCCGAGGGCTGGCCACCGAGGGAAGGACACAATTGACTGAGCTGGCTGAGTATTACCGCGAACGAGCCGCCGAATACGACGCCGTCTACGCCAAGCCAGAACGCCAGCACGATCTGGCCCGGCTGCACGAACAGCTGCCCGGCCTGGTCGCGGGCAGGCGGGTCATCGAGATCGCCGCCGGGACCGGCTACTGGACCCGGACCCTGGCCACGTCCGCGGCCGCGATCACCGCCACCGACATCAACACCGAACCGCTCGCGATAGCAGGCGCTCGTGCCTACCCGCCCGGCCGGGTCACCTTCGCCACCGCCGACGCCTACGCGCTGGACCAGGTGCCAGGGGAGTTCGACACGGCGTTCGCCGGCTTCTTCTGGTCCCACATTCTCCGGGCCGACCTGCCGCGCTTCCTGGCCGGCCTGCAGGGCCGCCTGGGCCCGGGTGCGACGGTGATAGTGCTGGATAACCGCTACGTGCCGGGCAGCAGCCAGCCGGTCACCCGGACCAGCGAGCAGGGCGACACCTTCCAGCGGCGCAAGCTGCGGGACGGCCGCCAGTACGAGATCATCAAGAACTTCCCCGGCCAGGACCAGTTCGCCGCCGACATCGCCCCGGTAGCCACCGGCCTGACCTGGACCGAACTGCGCTACTTCTGGCTGGCCACCATCCAGCTGACCAGTTCCGCCAGCTGACCAGTTCCGCCAGCTGACCAGTTCCGCCAGCTGACCGCGTCCGCCAGCTGACCGGGTCAGCTGGCTAGCCGACGGCGGGGCCCGCTAGCCGGCCGCGTGCGCTAAATCAGCGGGGCCGGCCGGTGACTCGAACTGGGCCGGCTCTACGTTGCTGAGCGCCATGCCGTAGGCCTGTGAGATCAGCTTGACCACGTTGCCGTGCGCGCCCAGCGGCGCGGCGCACTTGGCGCCGATCGCCGACGCGGCTTCCTCGATGGCGGCCATGTCCACCTCAGGTCCGATCACGCAGGGGGCGAGGGCGATCCGGCTGACCCCCATCGCCTGGATCTGCGCGGCCTGCTCCTGGATGGTCGGCCTGCTGTCCAGCGAAGCGGGCAGCACCGGCAGCGCCAGCCGGGCCGCCAGCAGGACCGCGGTGACACTGCCCATGGCGATGGCTTCCTGGCCGCCCACGGTCGCCACGATGATCCCGTCGGCCGAGGTGGTGATGCTGAACATGCGCACCCGGTCAGCGCGGGCCAGGCCGGCGTCGGCCAACCGGATGTGCAGCGCCTCCGCGAGCAGGGCATTGGTATTGAACACCTCGGCCACGCACGCGTTGACGCCGCTCACAGTGATGGCCTCGTTCAGCGCGTGCACGATTGCCGGATGCGGGCCGGTGATCATCGGCAGCACGACCGCCGCCAGTGTGCCCGGCCGCCTGGCCGCCGCCTGCTCAAGCGCCGCCCTGATCCCGGTCGAGTCGCCGGGAGCAATCCTGGCCGGCACCACATCGAGCGCCGGGTTGTCCAGGCTGAGGATGGTCGCGATCTCCCGGACCGGCCCGTGCAGGGATTCGTCGCTGCGGTTGGGCACCGCCAGGATCAGCGCGGGCGACCCCTCGGGCAAGCTGGCTGGTACCGCCCGCCGGTGCCGTCCGCCCGGCTGGACCAGCCTGGCCGCCGGCTGGCGGGTCGGCTGGCGCATCGGGAAACCAGAACTGGACTGACGGGGCGGCAGCACGCGGTCGGCCAGCGGCGGATTCTGCGTGTCAGCCGGGCTCTCGGCCGCGTGCTGGCCTGGCGATCCCGCTTCTGCCCGTCGCCTTCCGGGCAGGCCGGAGGAAGGGTCGCGAACGTCGGTCACAATTGCGAAGCGTAGTCCCCCGGTGGTGACTCAGATACAGAAACCGGCCAAAACGCGGATATCGACAACGACGCCGGCCGCTCGCCATATTTGTTACTGGCGGGTAGCATTTGCTTGACGACAGGAACGCGGCGAATGGCGGACGGCGATGAGTCACTACAAGAGCAACCTTCGTGACATCGAATTCAACCTGTTCGAGGTGCTGCGCCGGCAGGACCTGCTGGACAGCGATGCCTACCCGGAGCTGGACAGCGACACGGTCCGCGGCATCCTGGCCGAACTGGAACGCCTCGCGTCCGGCCCGCTCGCGCAGTCCTATGCCGACGGCGACCGTAACCCGCCGGTCTTCGATCCGGCCACGCACTCGGTCGCCATCCCCGACTCGCTGCGCAAGTCCTACCGCACGTTCATGGACGCGGAGTTCTACCGGCTCACGCTGCCGCCGCAGATGGGCGGCACCAACGCGCCCCGCTCGCTCAACTGGGCCATGGCCGAACTGATCCTGGGCGCCAACCCGGCGGTGTGGATGTACGCGAGCGGCCACACCATGGCCCGGGTGCTGTGGGACCTGGGCACCCCCGAGCAGAAGCGGTTCGCCGAACACGCGGTCGAGCGCGAGTGGGGCGCCACCATGGTGCTCACCGAGCCGGACGCCGGCTCCGATGTCGGCACCGGACGCACCAGGGCCATCGACAACCAGGACGGCACCTGGCGGATCGAGGGCGTGAAGCGGTTCATCACCAGCGCCGAGCACGACCTGGCCGAGAACATCTTCCACCTGGTGCTGGCCAGGCCGGAGGGGGCCGGCCCGGGCACCAAGGGCCTGTCCATGTTCCTGGTACCCAAGTACCACGTCAGCTCCGACGGCTCGCTCGGTGACCGCAACGGCGTCTACGTCACCAACGTCGAGCACAAGATGGGCCTCAAGGCGTCCACCACGTGCGAGGTGACGTTCGGCGCGAACCCGGACGACCCCGCGATCGGCACCCTGGTCGGCGGCACGCACGACGGCATCAAGCAGATGTTCAAGATCATCGAGGACGCCCGGATGATGGTCGGCACCAAGGCCATCGCCGCCCTGTCCACCGGCTACCTGAACGCGCTCGACTTCGCCAGGAACCGGGTGCAGGGCGCCGACCTGACCAGGCAGGGCGACAAGAACGCGCCGCGGGTGACGATCATCGCCCACCCGGACGTGCGCCGCATGCTCATGCTGCAGAAGGCCTACGCCGAGGGCATGCGCGCGCTGGCCCTGTACACGGCCACCATCCAGGACGACATCCAGCTGGGCAAAGGCGACGCCGAGGCGTCCGCCGGGCTGAACGACCTGCTGCTGCCCATCGTCAAGGGCGTCGGGTCGGAGCGCTCGTATGAGCTGCTCACCCTCTCCCTGCAGACGTTCGGCGGGTCCGGCTTCCTGCAGGACTACCCGATCGAGCAGTACATCAGGGATGCCAAGATCGACAGCCTGTACGAGGGCACCACCGGCATCCAGAGCATGGACCTGTTCTTCCGCAAGATCATCAAGGATGGCGGCAGGGCGCTGGGCCAGCTGCTCGGCTCGGTCAAGGAGTTCGCCGCCCGCGACGACGGCGAGCTCAAGCAGGAGCGGGCCGCGCTGGCCGAGGCGGTCACCCACATCGAGGCGATGGCCGGCGCCATGACCGGCTTCCTGATCGCGTCCCAGGAGCAGCCGGGCGAGATCTACAAGACCGGGCTGAACACGGTCCGGTTCCTGCTGGCGCTCGGCGACCTGGTCATCGGCTGGCTGCTGCTCTGGCACGCCGAGGTGGCCCAGCAGGCGCTGGACGGCGGCAGCGGCGAAACCGACTTCTACGCCGGCAAGATCGCCGCGGCGCGGTTCTTCACCGCGACCGTGCTGCCCCGGCTGGCCGCCGAGCGCAAGATCACCGAGGAAACCACCGACGATCTGATGCGCCTGCCGGAAACCGCCTTCTAACCGCCCGTTCCTTCAGCAGCTAACGTGTGTCATCTTCCCCCCGATAGCGGCAAAAAAGACGCACGTTAATTCGATACGCTAACCTCGAACTGGACGGCCGCCCGGGACGCGGTGATCGGCGTGATGTGGTCGCGGATCATGGCGCGGTGCTCCGGGTTGTCCCGGTAGGCCAGGTAGCCGTCCATGTCGTCGAAGCCGGCGAACACGGCGAAGTCGTAGCTGCCTTCGTTAATGCCCAGGTCGGCACCGAACTCGTAGCTGCGCAGGGTCGGCACCAGCCCGGGCAGCCGGGCCAGCTCAGTCGAAACCCGCTGCTTCTGCTCCTGGGTGGCCTCGGGCTTCCAGCGGAACACGACGGTATGCCTGATCATGGCTCGACCCTACCCGCCGCCAGGCACCTACCGGCCGCTGCTGCCAGGCGGTGCCCGGCCCGGCCCGGAGCAGCCAGCCCGCCAGCACCCCGCCCGCCAGGCCGCCGCCGCGCCCACGCCACCAGGACGTCGGGCCAGTTGCGGTCGAAGAACCCGCGCACCTGTTCGGTGCCGGCGGTAATCACGTCCAGGCGAGCATCCGCACTGGGTCCTGGAGCATCGAGCCCACGTCACGCAGGACCGCCGAGCCGAGCTCTCCATCGACGATACGGTGATCGAACGAGAGTGACAAGGTGCAGATCTTGCGTACGGCGAGCTGGCCGTCGACCACCCAAGGTGCGTCCTTGACCTGCCCGAACGCCAGGATCGCCGACTCGCCGGGGCTGAGGATGGGGGTGCCGGCGTCGACCCCGAACACGCCCACGTTGGTGATCGTGATCGTGCCGCCGCTCAGGTCGGCCGGGCTGGCCTTGCCTGCCCTGGCGGTCAGGCTCAGCTGCTGCAGGGCGCTGGCCAGCTGGGGCAGTGCCATGGCGCCGGCGTTCTTGACGTTCGGCACGATCAGCCCGCGCTCGGCCGCCACCGCGATGCCCAGGTTGACCTGCCCGTGTACCACGATCTCCTGCGCGGCCTCGTCCCAGCTGGAGTTGATCAGCGGGTGCCTGGTCACCGCGACCAGCAGCGCCCTGGCCACGAACAGCAGCGGCGACACCCGCACCTCGCCGAATTCGGGCAGCTCCCGGACCCGGCGCACCGCGGCCATCGTCTCGCTGACATCAACCTGCAGGAACTCGGTCACATGCGGAGCGGTGAAGGCACTGGCCACCATGGCCGCCGCCATGTGCTTGCGCACCCCGCGAATGGCAATGCGCTGATCTTCATAACTAGCCGTGCTGGCAGTCGCGGTACCGGCACCAGTCCCGTTGCCGGTGCCATCCGCCGGGCCGGCCGTGGCCGCCCGCTGCACGTCATCGCGGGTGATGGACCCGGCCGGGCCGGTCCCGGTCAGCCCGGACAGGTGCACGCCCAGGTCCTTGGCCAGCTTCCGCACCGGCGGCTTGGCCAGTACCTTGCCCTCGCTCGCCGCCGGGCGCTGGGCGGTAACGCCTTCCCTCGTCGCTCCTTCGTCGCTCCTGCGTCCAGGCGTCACCGCGCCCGCTGGCTCACCCGGGACGTGGTTGGCGGCGGACTTGCGGGGGCGGCGGGTGGTCGAGGACGCCCGGACGCCGTAGCCGACCAGGACGGCCTGCCGCTCCTGCGGCGCTGGCGGCGGCGCGGGGTCGACTTCCGCCGCCGTCTCGGCCGGTGATGACCCCACGGCGGTGCTGGCCGGTGCGAGGCTGGCCGGTGCGGTGCTGGCCGGCGGCTCGGCCGCGGCCGCCCCGCCGGGGGAGGTGTCCACGGTGATGATCGGGCTGCCGACGTCTACCGTCTCACCCGCCTGGACCAGCAGGCTGGTCACCGTGCCGGTGAACGGGCAGGGCAGCTCGACGACCGCCTTGGCGGTCTCGATCTCGATGATGATCTGGCCGTCCTTGACCGGATCGCCTGGCTTGACGTGCCAGGCGACGATCTCGGCTTCGGTCAGGCCCTCGCCTACATCAGGGAGACGGAACTCCTTGAGCTCGCTCATGATCGCTTCCCTGCCTCAGTAGCCGAAGGTGCGGTCGACGGAGTCCAGAATCCGGTCCAGGTCCGGCAGGTAGTGCTCCTCAAGGCGAGAGGGCGGGTACGGGGTGGCGAAACCGCCGACCCGCAGCACGGGTGCCTCCAGCTGGTAGAAGCAGGCCTCGGTGACGCGCGCGGCGATCTCGGCGCCGAGCCCGGCGAACACGCTTGCCTCGTGCACGACCACGCACCGGCCCGTCTTGCGCACCGACGCGATGATCGTCTCCATGTCCAGCGGGGCCAGCGTGCGCAGGTCGATCACCTCGACGCTGCGGCCGCCCTCGCGCGCGGCCAGCGCCGCGTCGATGGCCGACCTGGCCGACGGGCCGTAGCCGAGCAGCGTCACATCCGTGCCCTCGACGACGACCCTGGCCTTGTCCAGTGGCTGCGCACCAGCCAGGGGGCCGGCCGTATCCACCTCGCCCTTTTCCCAGTAGCGCCGCTTGGGCTCGAAGAAGATCACCGGATCGTCGCTGCGGACCGACTGCTGGATCATCGTGTACGCGTCGGACGGGTTCGCGCAGGCCACCACGCGCAGGCCCGCGACGTGCGCGAACAGCACTTCGGGTGATTCGCTGTGGTGCTCGACCGCGCCGATGCCGCCGCCGCAGGGGATGCGCACGGTAACCGGCAAGGTGATCTTGCCCAGGGAGCGGTACCGCATCTTGGCCAGCTGGCTGACGATCTGGTCGAACGCGGGGAAGACGAAGCCGTCGAACTGGATCTCGCAGACCGGCCGGTACCCGCGCAACGCGAGCCCGATGGCAGTGCCGATGATGGCCGATTCGGCCAGCGGGGTGTCCACCACCCGGTGCTCACCGAAGTCCTTCTGCAGCCCGTCGGTGACGCGGAAGACGCCGCCGAGCTTGCCGACGTCTTCGCCCATGATGAGTACCTTGGGGTCATCTTCCAGGGCTTTGCGCAGGCCTTCGTTCAGCGCCCTGGACAAGGTGAGCGTGGTCATCGCGCGCCTCCTTCGGCGTCGGCCAAGGAAGTCCCGGCCGCGGTCCCGGCCGCGGTGCCGGCCGCTGTGTCGGTGAAGGAGTCGGTGAAGGAGTCGAGGTAGGCGGCGAACTGCTCGCGTTCGGCCTCGACGATGGCGTGCGGCTGGGTGTAGACGTTGGTGAAGATGTCCATCGGCGGCGGATCGGGCAGGGTGCGGCAGGCCTCGCGGACGCTGACGCCCAGCTTTTCCGCCTCCGCGTCCACCTCGGCGAAGAAGTCAGGCTCCGCCTGCCCGGACCGGACCAGGTAGGCCCGGACCCGCTCGATCGGGTCCTTGAGCTTCCACGCTTCCACATCGCTGGCCACGCGGTACCTGGTCGGGTCGTCCGTGGTGGTGTGCGCGCCCATCCGGTACGTGAACGCCTCGATCAGGGTCGGCCCCTGGCCCTCCCGCGCCGCCTGCATCGCCTTCTTGGTGACCGCGTAGCAGGCGAGCACGTCGTTGCCGTCCACCTGCACGCCGGGGAAACCGAAGCCGTGTGCCCGCTGGTACAGCGGGATGCGGGTCTGCCGCTCCAGCGGCTCGGAGATGGCCCACTGGTTGTTCTGGCAGAAGAACACCACCGGCGCGTTGAACACCGAGGCCCAGACGAACGCCTCGTTGACGTCGCCTTGGCTGGTGGCGCCGTCACCGAAGTAGGCGATCACCGCCTCGTCGGCGCCGTCCCGCTGGATGCCCATCGCGTACCCGGTCGCGTGCAGCGTCTGGGCGCCGATCACGATCGTGTACAGGTGGAACTTGTGTTCCTCGGGATCCCAGCCGCCGTGGTTCACGCCGCGGTACAGCCCGAGCAGCTGAATCGGGTTGATGCCGCGGCACCAGGCGACGCCATGTTCGCGGTAGGTAGGGAACGCCATGTCGTCCGGGCGCAGCGCGCGCCCGGAACCGACCTGAGCGGCCTCCTGGCCGAGCAGCGAGGCCCACAGGCCGAGTTCGCCCTGCCGCTGCAGCGCGATGGCCTCGTTATCGATCCGCCGGACCAGGACCAGGTCCCGGTACATGTCCCTGATCGCCGCCGCGTCCAGGTCGATCGGATAGTCGCGATGCTCTATCCGCTCGCCCTCGGGCGTAAGCAGCTGAATCGGCTCAGCTGGTGCTGACGTGGTAGCACCGTCCACACTGACGGTCACGTGCCACTCCTCTCCGCGCCGGCGCCGGGGTCGCCGCGGCCGGCTATACGGGTTAGGGTTCCCGGGCGTTGTCTTCGCCAAGCGATGGCGTACGCTGCGTGCCCGGTGGGGCACTCACGTGCTGGGTCGCTCTTCACCTGACGATATATGCCCTGTTTGCCCAGGAGGATACGTGGCCCGTGTGATAGTTGACGTGAGGCTGAAGCCGGAGATCCATGATCCACAGGGTGAGGCTATCCTCGGCGCGTGCCACCGGCTGGGGTATGGCCAGGTGCGTTCGGTCCGGCAGGGAAAGCGGTTCGAGGTGGAGATCGACGGCGAGGTCGACGCGGCCGCCCTCGACGCGATCCGCACCCTGGCCCACGAACTGCTGGCTAACCCCGTCATCGAAGAATCCGCGCTGCACGAGGCCTGACCGCGGCCGGCCAGTGCACGGCGGAACGGCATACGGCGGAACGGCATACGGCGGAGCGGCGTAGGCCGGCCCGGTGAGCAGGTGCTGGTTAGCGGGAGCTCAGGGCGGGCAAGCAACGCGGTGTGACTACTGAGTCCGTGCCTGCTGAGCTGGTAAGTGCTGAGCTGGTAAGTGCTGAGCTGGTAAGTGCTGAGCTGGTAAGTGCTGAGCTGGTAAGTGCTGGGCCGGTGCCGGACGTGACGTTCTGCCTGGCGTTCGGCTGGGATGAGCTGAGCGTGCCGGTGATGCGGCAGGTGCTCGGCGACACCCTGCGCGGGCTCGGCGTGGAGGAGGACTCGGTCTACGACATCCTGCTCGCCGCCACCGAGGCCTGCACCAGCGTGCTCAGCGCCCCCGGTTATGCGATCGTGACTACTGTGTCCGGCACCAGGTGCCGGGTGCAGGTGACCGGGCCGGATTGCCGCAGTCGCAGCCTGAGCGTGGCGCGCGCCTGCGTGGACGATGTCACGCTGCGCAGGCGACGCGGGCGCGGCGCCGTGGTGACCATGGACAAGGACATCAGCTGGTGCTGGGACGCTCCGCTCAGGCGACTCGCCGCCGCAGGCTAGTCTCTAACAAGTGCGCATCGGAGTCATTACCTTCCCCGGATCGCTGGACGACCAGGACGCGGCCAGAGCCGTTACCCGCGCCGGGGGCCAGGCCGTGCCGTTGTGGCACGGCGACCAGGACCTGCTGGGCGTGGACGCGGTCATCCTTCCCGGCGGCTTCTCCTACGGCGACTACCTGCGCTGCGGCGCCATCGCCAGATTCGCGCCGGTCATGGGCGAACTGGTGCCCGCGGCGAACAAGGGCCTGCCGGTGCTCGGCATCTGCAACGGCTTCCAGATCCTGTGCGAGGCGGGGCTGCTGCCCGGCGTGCTGACCCGCAATGCCGGACAGCGGTTCATCTGCCGTGACCTGACCCTGCGGGTGCAGACCGCGGACACCGCCTGGACCGGCGGCTACCGGGCCG
>Ga0224568_1000097_pt1 | contig 15717 bp, 13 predicted proteins | sample CLU5metagenome_FD_182727 | JGI IMG/M metagenome (GOLD analysis project Ga0224568, IMG submission 182727) | Spruce litter microbial communities from Bohemian Forest, Czech Republic - CLU5 | ecosystem: Environmental > Terrestrial > Plant litter > Unclassified | place: Czech Republic: South... | reverse complement strand
CACCGGGACCGTCGCCACGATGATCATCCAGGAGAGCAGCTGATCAGTGGTCTGCGGCTGAATCCGCTCGGTGCCAGGCTCGGGCGAGATCACGTGCTTGACCGAGGCGAAGAATGCCTTGATCAGCCGCAGCCAGTCCCGCCAGAAGAAGGCGATCATCGCGATCGCTGTCGCCACGTGCAGGCCGACGATGAAGGCCAGGTAGGGCGATTTGGCGGCGGATACGTTCAGGTCGTGCGCCCAGGATCCGCCGATCAGCGCGGGGATCAGCACGCTGTGGCCGAGGCTGGACAGCGGGAATAGCTCGGTCACTCCCTGGATGAGGCCGATGAACCCAGCCTCCGGGTACGTCAGATGCGACATGCCTGCCCTTCAAGCCCGCCACTGATTCGGCACCGCCGCGCATCGCACGGCCATCTCGGGACGACAATCCCGGCCCCAGATATCGTAGTGGTCCGGCCGGCGCTCCCGCGTCCATCTCAGGTAGGGCGTTGCCGGACGGCGAGTCCGACCTGCGGCCGGCGAGCCGCTGCCGCCGCGGGGTTTGCGGCTCTGATTGCAACCAGTTGGTGCGCGATGGCGTCCCCAGTTATGTCCGGACCGCGCTGGTCCGGAGCTGACTAGGGAAGGGGCTGCTGTGAAGGGTTTGCGGCTATCGATATTTGGTTGTGTTTGTGCATTGGGCGCTGTCACCGCTGTCACCGCGACGGCGTCGGCAGCACCCCGCTCTGCTCAGGTTGCTCAGGTTGCTCAGGTGCCGGCGGCGAGCGGCTGGCGAGTTGCCGACACCGTGTATCCGGGCAACGGTGACCGCGACTATATGTCCAGCGTCTCGGCACCTGGCGGCGGCGACGTGTGGACGGTCGGCGCCAGCATGACTGGCACGGACAAGAGCTTCCCTGTGCTTAGGCACTGGAACGGGCGGACCTGGACGTCCGTCGCGATGCCGCGCTCGTTCGAGGGCGTCCCGTTCCAGCCGTATCAGGTCGCCGCCGCATCCGCGAGCAATGTCTGGGTGTTCACCTCATCGCCCGGGGCGTCCGCGATGACTTCCGGCGGCCGGTGGGCGCATTGGAATGGCAGGTCATGGACCATGGGCACGCTGCCCACCATCCTGGTGGCCGGCAATGACAGCCCGCAGGTGGTGATTACCGCCGCGGCGCAGGCGGGGACCGGTGATGTGTGGGTGGGCGGTACCGTGCTGGACGGGCAGTCCAAGTTCGGCCTGCCGGCGGCTGGATTCCTGGATCACTTTGACGGGCACGGCTGGCGGACCTACCGGCTGCCGGCCAGCACGCCGTCGCTGGCCGGGATCAGCGCGCTCAGCCGGACCGACATCTGGGCCGCCGCCACCGGCGGCCAGGGCTCGGCGGGCATCGGTCAAGAGGTCTCGACGCGGAACGTGCTGCTGCACTGGAACGGCAGTTCGTGGCGGTCAATCCCGGCGCCGAAGGGTGTCTACATTACGGACGTGGCTGGCCTGTCGGCGCACGGCGCCTGGGTTACCGGCGAGGTGCCCGGCAAGGGTCCGGACCACCTCACGTTTGCGGCGGGCGCGGCGTACTGGAACGGATCACGCTGGACGATAGTGCCTGACCCGGCCGCCGACGCGCAGTTCGCGCAGGTCGACTACGTCTATGAACTGACCGGCGTGGTAACGGACGGCCGCGGCGGGCTGTGGGCAGTGGCGGAGCCCTACCCGCCGCTGCTGAGCTCGCTGCCGGGGCCGGCCGCGCTGTGGCATTACACCGGCGGGCACTGGACCAGCGTCGCGCTGAGCGGCCTCCAGCTGAGCAGCAAGGGCGAGCTGGACCTGCTCCAGCTGGCGCGGGCACCGGGGAGCACGTCGGTCTGGGCGGTGGGCACGGACGTGACCCAGGCCTCACCGGGGTACCCGCAGGACGGATCCATTCTCCGGTACCAGGGCTGAGGCCGCACATTTTTGGGGCTACCGGCAACCAGCCGGTACGGTGCGGCGTCCTCTGGCACTGGACCGGTGTGCAGCCGAGCGGCCTTGGTGACCTGAACCTGCTCCAGCTCGCGCGGGCACCAGGGACCGGGTCGATCTGGGCGGTGGGGACGGGCTTTACCAGGGCCGAACCCGTATACCCGCAAGAGGGGTACTCCATCGAAGCCGGATACATCCTGCGGTACGGAAACTGACCTCCCGCGCGGGGGCGGCTGGCCAGTTGGCGATCCCGGGGTCCTGCCTGATGGCAGGGCCCCGGGATCGGCTGGGCTAAGGGCCGGTTCGGCAGAGAGTTACTACTTGCCAGGGACCTTGGGGGTGTCCTTGGCGGGGCGGCCGAGCCCGATCTTGGTGCCGAGCCAGACCAGCGGGTCATACTTGCGGCCGACGATGCGCTCCTTCAGCGGGATCAGCGCGTTGTCGGTGATCTTGATGTGTTCCGGGCAGACCTCGGTGCAGCACTTGGTGATGTTGCACAGGCCAAGGCCGAAGTCGTCCTGCGCGATCTCGCGCCGGTCGGCCGTGTCGGCCGGGTGCATTTCCAGCTCGGCGACACGCATCAGGAACCGGGGACCCGCGAACGCGGTTTCGTTGTCCTCATGGTCGCGGATCGCGTGGCAGGTGTTCTGGCAGAGGAAGCACTCGATGCACTTGCGGAACTCCTGCGACCGCTCGACATCGATCTGCTGCATCCGGAACTCGCCCGGCTTTACTGCCGGGTCCGGCGTGAACGAGGGGATCTGCCGTGCCTTGGCATAGTTGAACGACACGTCGGTGACCAGGTCCCTGATCACCGGGAAGGTCCGCATCGGCGTGATCGTCAGTGTCTGTTCCGGCGCGAAGGTGGACATCCGGGTCATGCAGGCCAGACGCGGCCGCCCGTTGATCTCCATCGAGCAGGACCCGCACTTGCCTGCCTTGCAGTTCCACCGGATGGCCAGGTCATTGACCTGCGTGGCCTGCAGGCGGTGCAGCACGTCCAGCACCACCTCGCCCTCGTTGACCTCGACCTCGAAATCGGCGAGGGAGCCGGCGCCAGCATCTCCGCGCCACACCCGCAGCGAAGCCTTATAGCCCATCAGTGTGCCTCCTGTGCCGACGCGTCCGGCGAGCCCAGTACGGCGAGCTCTTCCTCGGTCATGTACTTCTTCAGCTCGCCCTGGTCGAACAGGGAGAGCAGGTCCACCCGCATGGGCACGATGGGCTGGCGGCGCAGTGTCACGTTGCCAGCGGACTCGTCCGCGGTCAGCACCAGGTTGAGCTTGCGCCAGTCCGGTGACATCGCCGGGAAGTCCTCCCGGGTATGCCCGCCACGCGATTCCTGCCGCTCCAGCGCCGCCATCGCGACGCACTCGGCGATCAGCAGCATGTTGCGCAGGTCCAGGGCCAGGTGCCAGCCCGGGTTGTAGGCCCGGCCGCCGGGGGCGGCGATCGAGGCGAACCGGGTCCGCAGCCCGGCCAGTTCGGTCAGCGCCTGCTTGAGCTCGGACTCGCGCCGGATCAGGCCGGCCAGGTCATTCATCATCTGCTGCAGCTCGGAGTGCAGCGCGTACGGTGACTCCCCGCCGTCCCGCTCCAGCGGCTCCAGTGCCTCGGCAGCTGCCGTGGCCACATCCGCGTCGGACACAGCCGGCGCGTCCGCGCCGAGCCCGGAAACGTAAGCGGCAGCCCCGGCGCCGGCCCGCTGGCCGAACACGATCAGGTCCGATAGCGAGTTGCCGCCGAGCCGGTTCGAGCCGTGCATGCCGCCGGATACCTCACCGACCGCGAACAGGCCGGGCACCTTGGTGGCGCCGGTGTCCGGGTCGACCTCGACACCGCCCATCACGTAGTGGCAGGTGGGCCCGATCTCCATCGGTTCCTTGGTGATATCGACGTCGGCCAGTTCCTTGAACTGGTGATGCATCGACGGCAGCCGCTTGAGGATGTAGTCGGGGGAGCGCCGGGACGCGATGTCCAGGAAGATGCCGCCATGGGGTGAGCCGCGGCCCGCCTTGATCTCGGAGTTGATCGCGCGAGCTACCTCGTCCCTTGGCAGCAGTTCGGGCGGACGCCGGTTGTTGTCCGGATCGGTGTACCAGCGGTCGCCTTCCTCCTCGGTCTCCGCGTACTGCGCGCGGAACACGTCCGGCACGTAGTCGAACATGAACCGCTTGTTCTCTGAGTTGCGCAGCACCCCGCCGTCACCGCGGACCGACTCGGTGACCAGGATGCCGCGCACCGACGGCGGCCACACCATGCCGGTCGGGTGGAACTGGACGAATTCCATGTTGATCAAGGTGGCCCCGGCCAGCAGCGCGAGCGAGTGGCCGTCGCCGGTGTACTCCCAGGAGTTCGAGGTCACCTTGAACGTCTTGCCGATACCGCCGGTGGCCAGCACCACGGCCGGCGCCTCGAACAGGGCGAACTGGCCGGTGTCGCGGATGTAGCCGAACGCGCCGGCGATCTTGCCGCCGGTCTTCACCAGCCGGGTGATCGTTGTCTCGGCGAAGACTTTGATCATCGCCTCGGGGTCGCCGTGCTCGACGGCGTCCTCCTGCTGCATCGCGACGACCTTCTGCTGCAGCGTGCGGATGATCTCCAGGCCGGTCCGGTCGCCGACGTGCGCCAGCCGGGGATACTCGTGGCCGCCGAAGTTGCGCTGGCTGATCTTGCCCTCAGGGGTCCGGTCGAAGACCGCGCCCCACGCCTCGAGCTCCCAGACCCGGTCCGGTGCCTCCTTGGCGTGCAGTTCAGCCATCCGCCAGTTGTTCAGGAACTTGCCGCCGCGCATGGTGTCGCGGAAGTGCACCTGCCAGTTGTCGTTCGGGTTGGCGTTGCCCATCGCGGCCGCGCAGCCGCCTTCTGCCATCACCGTGTGCGCCTTGCCGAACAGCGATTTGGAGATGATCGCCGTCTTCTTGCCGTCAAGCCGGGCCTGAATCGCCGCGCGCAGACCCGAACCGCCAGCGCCAACGACGACCACGTCGTAGGAATAGCGATCTATGTCAGTCATAACCACTGCCGTTCTGACTAATTGAAGATTCTGGGGTCTGAGAACGCGCCGCTGGCCACCAGCATGATGTACAGGTCGGTCAGCATCAGCGTGCCGAGGGTAGTCCAGGCGAGCTGCATGTGCCTGGCGTTCAGCCAGGACACCTTCGTCCAGGCCCAGTAGCGGACTGGGTGCTTGGAGAAGTTCCTCAGCCGGCCGCCGGTGATGTGCCGGCAGGAGTGACAGCTCAGCGTGTAGGCCCAGAGCAAGACGACGTTCGCCAGCATGATCAGCGAGCCGAGCCCGAAGCCGAAGTTCCCGTCCGGCCCGCGGAACGCCTGCGCCGCGTCATAGGTGTTCAGGATCGAGATCACGATGACCATGTAGAAGAAGTACCGGTGCAGGTTCTGCATGATCAGCGGGAAACGGGTCTCGCCGGTGTACTTGGCATGCGGCTCGCGCACCGCGCAGGCCGGCGGCGACTGCCAGAACGCGCGGTAGTAGGCGCGCCGGTAGTAATAGCAGGACAGCCGGAACCCGAGCACGAACGGCAGTGAGATGAACGCGTACGGGATGATCGGCGGCACCGCGGGAATCCAGTGGCCGAGCGAACTGGCCCCCGGCACGCACTCGCCGTTAATGCACGGTGAGTAGAACGGGGTCAGATAGTGATATGCGGGCACGTAATACCAGTGTCCGGTGAAGACCCGCACGGTGGCGTAGGCGACCCAGATGCTGAGCAGCGTCGCGGTGATCCGCGGCGACTTCCACCACTGGTCGGTCCTGAACGTGCGTTCGGAGATCTGTGCCCTGGTACGTGCCGGAACTTCCGGTGCCTGTGTCATCCTCAGCGTCCTCGCTGCATTCGTATGTAAGCGTAGCGCGACGCACCGCAATGGCCGGTCCCCGCGCGGGCCGTGGCGCGTATGCGAGAAACCTATTGCAGACGGCAGCCGATTCGCAGTGACCAAGCACTCATAGCCAGTGTGACGCTGGCTACATTGCAGCTCATGGCTGGGGTCGTCGTTATCGATCCGAAATTATCAGCCGGTGCCTGGCCGGGCGTTATAAGTTCCGGTCATGAGTCGCATCTACCACATCGCGGTCCGCTCGGACTGGGCGCACGCGCGGCAGAACGGGGAGTACACGATCTCGACCAGGGGACGGACGCTGGCCGAGCAGGGCTTCATTCACTGCTCCAGCGCCGGCCAGGTCGCCAAGGTGGCGAATTTCGTCTATCCGGGCGTGCCCGACCTGGTCCTGCTGGAGATCGACCCGGACCTGGTGCGGGCGCGGGTGAAGTACGACGACGTACCCGGCGAGCCGGCCCCGTATCCGCACATCTACGGTCCGCTCAACACCGACGCGGTAATCGGCGTCCAGCCTTTCGCGCCGGGCCCTGATGGCCTATTCCGCTTTGACGGTTAGATGAAATTCCGGCCCGCGGGCGTGACCGATACCGCTGTCCAGATGGCGCTGGCGCACGGGTGGGGCCTGGGTGCCGATGTGCCGCGCTACGCGCCGGTCGGCGCGGGCGGCTATCACTGGACCGCCGGCCGGTTCTTCGTCACGGTCGATGACCTGGACGCCAAGCCCTGGCTGGGCGCTGACCGGGACCAGGTAATGACCGGCTTGCGCGCGGCGATGGACACCGCGCGTTCGCTCGCGTCGCTGCCGTTCGTGCTCGCCCCGATCCCGGCGCGGGACGGCGCGGCGGCGGCCAGGCTCAGCGACCGGTACGCGGTGACGGTTTTCCCTTACCTGGACGGCGTGGCCGGACAGTGGGGCGATCAGCGTGATGAGCGCGAGCAGGGCGAGGTGCTGGACCTGCTGGCTGTCCTGCACCGTGCGGAGCCGGTGCCCGCGGCGCCTGCCGCGGTCGCGGTCGCGCTGCCTGGCCGTGCGGCCATTGCCGCGTTGCTCGACCGGCCAGCGGCGGACGACGGCCCGTACCTGGCCGAGTTCCGCGCGCTCCGCGCTCAGGCCGGCCCGCGCATCCGCGAGCTGCTGGCTGCCTTCGACCGGCTGGTGCCGGTCCTGGCCGGGCTGCCGGACGTCATCACCCACGGTGAGCCGCATCCGGGCAATTTCATCCGCACCAGCGCCGGGCTCGTGCTGATCGACTGGGACACCGTCGGCCTGGCCCCGCCGGAACGCGACCTGTGGCTGCTGCCCGGTGGCCACGCCAGGTACCAGGCCGCCACCGGCTACCGGCCCGACCCGGCCGCGCTGGAGCTGTACCGCATCCGCTGGCAGCTCGATGACATCTGCGCCTACCTCGGCGACCTGCACCGGGCCAGCGAGCGCAATCCGGCCGCCGATCAGGCCGTCCAGGCCGTCCAGGCCCTGGCTGGCATCACCGGGCAGCTGTGAGGTCATCCGTCAGCCGTTTTCAACGATCGTGCGTAGTTTTTCCCCTGATAGCGGTGAAAAGGACGCACAATAATCGAAACGACACCGATGACCGGTTGGGTGAAACATCAAGAATACGTTTTAGCCACGGGGGCCTCAGCGGCTGGGCGGGCTGGTTAGCGGGACTTAGTGGGGGACGGGCTGGCCGGGGAATTGCTCGTTGGGCGGGGCTGACTGGGCGGGGATGGCTAGCTAGCCTGCGACGGCGGATATACCCGGAACTGACCATGATCCGATGGAAGCTGGCTTAGCGCGATGACGGTGGGGGTTTCCCCCCGGGTAAGACGGCCGGTAACCGCATTACGGCGGCGGCAGGCGCTGCGTAGCGTCGCGGGTATGGATATCACCACTGCCGCGCAGGCAGCCGCCGCGACCGGACCGCATTCGCCCGGCCTGCCCAGGCAGATCCTCGCGGTCGTCGTACTCGGCTACGTCCTGTTCGCGGTGGCAGTCATGATCGCGAGCGCCTTTTCCAGCCGGTGGCGGCGCATCACCGTCCGCGCCGTCGTCATCCCGGCCGGAGCGATCGCCGCGCTGTACCTGGCCGGCCGCGCGATCGCGGAGTTCTTCCTGGTCAACTACGCCGACCCGGCCAGCTACCGTAACGCCTGGGGCGGGCCCAGCCTGGCCGGCGTGTTCGCGGTACACGCGGGCCCCGGCCTCGCGGTGCTGATCGCGGCGATCGGCTGGCTGTACCGCCGCCGGCACCGCCACCACCATGGCCTGGCTCAGCTCAGCGCGCAGGTCAGCTAACGAAGGTGGAACCCCCGGCCGCTGCGCGGTGCACCCGGCCGCTGCGCGGGCCAGGACCGGGCGCCGCGGAGCTTGGCGGCAGGTCAGCTGTCCGCGGCGGGAAGCTCCTGGGTGATCTCCCAGATGTGGCCGCCCGGGTCGGCGAAGGTCGCCGTCCGCATGCCCCAGTCCCGGTCGGCCGGGCCGCTGATCAGCTGTATGCCACGCTCGGTTACCTGGGCGCAGACCGCGTCCGCGTCATCGACGATGATCGCGAACTGGCCGACGCCCCGCCCGGCCTCCTGCAGGACCTCAGGCAGCGGTGGCGCCGCCGCCTGGGCGCGGTGCAGGAATACGTATGTATCGCCGAACCGCACCAGCACCGTGTCGTCATCGACCGGCTTCACATCCAGGCCGAACGCGTCCGCGTAGAACTTGCCCGCCGCGCCGAGGTCGGGGAAGTAAAGCGTTACCGCGCCGATCCCGGTGTTCCAGTCCGCCATGTCGCCGCCTTCCTGTTTTGCTTACCGTACCGTGGATCGCGACCGTACTGGGCCCGGATCCCGGTCAGCGGCGCGCGCTGTCCGGGCGGGCAGCGGCTCAGCTGAGGTTGAGGGACCGGCGGAGGAAGTCAAGCTGGAGGTTGAGCATGTTCTCGGCGACGGTCTCTGATGAGGCCATGTGGGTGATGCCGGTCAGCGGCAGCACCTGGTGCGGGTAGCCGGCCGCCAGCAGCGCGCTGGACAGGCGCAGTGTGTGCGCGACTACCACGTTGTCGTCGGCCAGCCCGTGGATGAGCAGCAGCGGACGGTGCGGAAGCGCCGCTTCCTGTGCTGACAGCGCGGTTCTTTCATAGTTTTCGCCCAGCTCAGTGCCTAGATAACGTTCGGTGTAATAGGTGTCGTATAGCCGCCAGTCGGTGACCGGGGCGCCGGCCACCGCGGCGTGGAAGACATCCGGGCGGCGCAGCACGGCCAGGGCGGACAGGTAGCCGCCGAACGACCAGCCGCGGATGGCCACCCGCTCGGTATCCAGGTCGGGGAACGTCGCCGCCGCCGTGTACAGCCCGTCGATCTGGTCCTCGAGCACCGGCCCGGCCAGGTCGCCCGCCACCGCCCGTTCCCATTGCGGGCCGCGTCCCGGTGTGCCCCGGCCGTCGGTGATCACCACGGCGAAGCCCTGCTCCGCGAACCACTGCGGTTCCAGGTACAGCCCGCGGGCGGCAAGCACCCGCTGCGAGTGCGGGCCGCCATAGGGGTCGACGAGCACGGGCAGCCTGCGCTCGCCCGGCTTATGCCAGGACGGCAGCAGCACCGCGGTGCGGACACCGCGCTGGCCGGCCGCCAGCAGCACCGGCGCGGGCACCGGCAGGGCCGGCTTCTCCGCGAACGAAGCGATCGTGAGCGTGTCGTTGCCCGCCCGCACCTGGACGGCCAGGCCGTCGTGGTCGAGCGTGCGGCTGGCGATCAGCGTGGTGGTGCCGGACCGGCTGCCCGCGTGCACGCCTGATCCCTGGCTCAGCTTGGTCAGGCCCTCCGCCGGGTGATAGCACCACAGGTCGATCTCGGCCGGTTCCAGCGACGAGGCAGTGAACAGCACGCTGTCGCCGGATACCCCGGCCACCTCGCGGACCTGGAGGCCTGGCGGCGTCACCGGCTCGGCGCTGTGCTCGCGCAGCTCTGCCGCGCTGGCCACGAGCAAGCGGCGGGTGTCGTCGCTGTCCTGCACCCAGACGAGCTGGCCAGTGCTGATCCAGGCGGGCACGCCGGGGACGATCTCCAGCCAGTCCTGGTCGGTATCCTCGCGGATCAGCTCGGTCTTGCCGGTGAGCTGATCGACGCTGAGCAGCCGCAGCACCCGCTGATCCCGGCTCTGCACGACGACCAGCGGGTCATGGCCCTGCTGCCATCTGGCGGTGGTGATGTAGGGAAACGCGGTGTGGTCGATGTCCACCGCTACCTGGCGGCCGTTGAGCCGGATGATGAGCAGGCTGGTGCTGGCGTTCGGCGTGCCGGCGGACGGATAGGCGACCTCGGCGGGCACGCTGCCCGGATTGGCCGGATCGGCGATGTACCAGCGCTGCACGCCGGTGATGTCGACCCGCTCGACCAGCAGGGCATCCCCCTCCGGTGACCACCAGTAGCCGCGGGTGCGGCCCATCTCCTCGCCGGCGATGAACTCGGCCAGCCCGAAACTGAGGTTCTTGTCGCCGCCAGGGTCCGCCAGGATCCGGTCCCAGGATTTGCCGGACAGGCCGGTGACCCGCAGCACGCCGCCGCAGACGTAGGCGACGGTGCGGCCATCGGGAGCCGGCCGGGGGTCGAGCGCCGGCGTGTGCGTGGTCACCTCGGCTGGTTCGGCATCGGGGCTGGTCAGGTCCACCGCGTAGACCCGGCCGGAGAGCGGGAACACCGCGATCCGCGCGGCCCGGTCGGTGGCGTAGGTGACGATGCCGCCGTGCGCCTCCCTGACCCGTTCCCGGCGGGCCTTCTCCTGCGGCGGCAGGTTGTCCTCATTCACGCCCACGGCACGGGGGTCGGCGACCAGGCGTTCGTGGCCGGCCGCGACGTCCAGCGTCCACAGGCAGCTGACCGGGTCAGCGCCGGTGCTGGTGCGCAGGAAGACGATGCGGCTGCCGTCCGGTGAAATACGGAACGAGCGCGGGACGCCGAGAGTGAACCTTTTCGTGCGCGCCTGCTGTCTGGGGAAGCTTTCGCTCATGAACTCTGATCATGCCAGGTCTGGCCGCGTAGTCGAGAAGATCGATCGACCCTATGCTCGACCCCATGACCGAACCCCGGCTGCTGTTCGTGCACGCTCATCCCGACGATGAGACGATCGGCACGGGCGCGACGATGGCGATGTACGCGGCCCAAGGCGCTCAGGTGACGCTCGTCACCTGCACACTGGGCGAGATGGGCGAGATCATCCCGCCGGCGCTGCGCCACCTCACCCCGGATCAGCTGGGGGAGTACCGGATCGGTGAACTCAGGGCCGCGTGCGCCGAACTCGGCGTGAGTGACCACAGGTTTCTTGGCGGCCCTGGCCGCTGGCGCGACTCGGGCATGATGGGCATGGCGTCGAACCAGGACCCGCGCTGCTTCTGGCAGGCCGATGCCGGGCAGACGGCGGCGGCGCTGGGCGCGGTCATCGCCGACGTGCGCCCGTCGGTGATCGTGACGTACGACGCGAACGGCTTCTACGGGCATCCCGATCACATCGCGGCGCACCGGGTGACCCGTCGCGCCTACCAGGCCGGCTGCGATCAGGAGCTGGTCAGCCTGTACGCGACGGCGGCACCGGACTTCACCGGCGTGACCACACGGGTGGACGCGGGCGCGTACCTGGACCGCAAGGCCGCCGCGATGCGCGCGCACGCCACCCAGATCACGGTGACCGAGCCGTACTTCGCGCTGTCCAACAACATCGGCCAGGAACTGGCCGGCACCGAGTGTTACACGCTGCTCTGCGGGCCCGGCGGCACCGGAACTGATCTGTGCGGGCGGTAACCTACGGGGCATGACTGGCTCGTCCAGCGATCGCCCGGCCTCATCGTTGGTCAGCGGCGCCGCCTACCTGATGCTGGCGCTGTTCGGCGTGGGGCAAGGGATGCTCGGCGGCTTCCAGTACAGCAGGCTGGCGCCGGCTGGCGCGATCTTGTTCTGCGCCGCCATCTTCGTCACCTGCCTGGCCGGCGGCTGGGCGATGCAGTCGATCGCGGGCGCGTTCTTGCCGGCCGTCGGCTGGGTGCTCGCCGCGTTCATCTTGGCCGAGCCGAAGTCCAACGGCAGCGTGATCATCGCCAACACCAACGCGGGCCAGTGGTTCCTGTACGGCGGCACGCTCAGCGCCGCCGTCGCCTCGATCGTCGTGTTCGGGCTCTGGATGCGGACCACAAGGCGCCCGTAGCGGCGCCTTAGCGCCGGCTAGCGGGCTGGCACCGCCCGGCCCGGCCGAGCGGGCCGACGGCGCCAGCTGACGCGCGTTATGCGGTGAGGGCCTGGTCGATGTGGTCCATGGCCCAGTCGAGCTCGGTGTCGGTGATGATCAGCGGCGGGGCCAGCCGGATCGTGTTGCCGTGGGTTTCCTTGGCCAGCACGCCGTGCTCGGCCAGTCGCTCGCAGGCGGCCCGGCCGTCGAGTGCGGAGAACACCACCCCGGCCCACAGCCCGCGCCCGTGCACGCCGGTGACTACCGAGTCCGGCAGTGCGGACAGCCGCGCGTGCATGACCTCGCCGAGTTCTTTCGACCTGGCCTGGTATGAACCCTCGCGCAGCATCGCGATGACCTCACGAGCCAGCGCGCAGGCCAGCGGGTTGCCGCCGAAGGTGGACCCGTGCTGGCCCGGCTGCAGTACGCCGAGCACCTCCCGCGAGGAGACCATCGCCGAGACCGGCACGATGCCGCCGCCCAGCGCCTTGCCGAGCAGGTAAGCGTCGGGTACCACGCCCTCGGCCTGGCAGGCAAAGGTGTAACCGGTACGGCCGAGCCCGGACTGGATCTCGTCCGCGATCATCAAGATGCCGCGCTGGGTGCACAGCGCCCTGATGCCGGGCAGGAACTCGGCCGGCGGCACCAGCACGCCGGCCTCGCCCTGAATGGGCTCGACCAGCACCGCGACCACCCGGTCGCCGTGCTCCTCGACGGCCGCGGACAGCGCCGCCAGATCGCCGTAGGGCACGCTGACGAAGCCCGGTGTGTAGGGACCGAACCCGTCGCGGGCGTCCGGGTCGGAGGAGAACGACACGATCGTGGTGGTCCGGCCGTGGAAGTTCCCGTCGAACACGATGATGACCGCCTGGTCCGCGGGTACCCCGCGGACGGTGTAGCCCCACTTGCGGGCCACCTTGATGCCCGTCTCCACCGCCTCCGCGCCGGTGTTCATCGGCAGCACCATGTCCATCTGGGCCAGTTCGGCCAGCTCGGCGCAGAACGGGCCGAACTGGTCGTGGTCGAACGCCCGGCTGACCAGCGTCACCCGGTCCAGCTGGCGGTGCGCTGCCTCGATCAGCCGGGGGTGGCGGTGGCCGAAGTTCAGCGCGGAGTACGCCGCGAGCATATCCAGGTAGCGGCGGCCGTTCACGTCGGTCACCCAGACGCCCTGCGCGGTCGCCGCTACCACCGGCAGCGGCGAGTAGTTGTGCGCGCTGTACCGGCTGGTCAACGCCGCGAGATCGATCGTCTCAGTGGTCATCTGCCTTGCTTTCTTGGTCGCTGGTAGGAGGGCTTACCTGCGCGCTCCGCTTCGCTAGGGACGCAGCTCCAGGGTGCAGCACTTGGGTCCGCCGCCGCCCTTGAGCAGTTCGGACATGTCCACGCCGATCGGCTCGAAGCCATGCTCGGTCAGCTGGGCGGCCAGGCCTGCGGCCTGGGCCGGCAGCACCACGTGCAGGCCGTCGCTGACCGCGTTCAGGCCGAGCACCTCGGCGTCCTCGTCCTTGGCCTCGATCAGCTCGGTGAACAATTCGGCGAGTGCGGCCCTGCCCGCGTCGTCGAACGCCGCCGGGTAGTACATCGCGGTCGTCGCGTCCAGCACGCACAGCGCGGTGTCCAGGTGGTAGTAGCGCTGGTCCACCAGCCGCAGACTGATCACGGGCAGGGCGAAGGCACGGCAGATCTCGTTCACCGCGGCCTGGTCGCTGCGGAATCCGTAGCCGGCCAGCACGGTGGCGCCGGTGAACAAGATGTCGCCCTCGCCCTCGTTGACATAGTCGGGTACCCACAGGTCCTCATACCCGCTCTGCCGGAACCAGTCCAGGTAAGCCTCCGCCTCCTCGGCCCGTTGCGGGTAGCGGAACTTGGCCGCGAGCACCTTGCCGCCGATGACCGTGGCGCCGTTGGCCGAGTACACCATGTCGGGCAGTCCGGCAACCGGCTCGATGGTGCGCACGTCATGGCCGAGCCGCACGTAGACATCGCGCAATTGCGCCCACTGACGCATGGCGACGGCCGAATCGGTCGGCTCATCTGGCCGCATCCACGGGTTGATCGCATAGGTGACGGCAAAGTGCTCGGGCGGGCACATCAGGTAGCGGCGCGGGGTCGCCTGCCGTCGCGACCCGGCCGGGCTGAGGTCGTTAATCATGGACTCAGGTTAGGGCGTCGCCATGCCGGAATACATCCGCTGATCATGCGTATTGATGGTGATTCGTTGCGTTATCTGGCTGTCTGACAGCTGTTTGTTGCGTTATAGCGGAGTATTGTCCGCGAGTTCAGCTAACCGTCAGGTCGCGGTAGGAGGGTCCGGCCTGGTCGCCTGCCGTCGCCTGACCCGGAGCCGGGGGCCGCGGGCGGAAAAGCCGGGTATCGCCGGGTAAACGCCCTGCCGGCCGGCCGGCCAGCCGTTGGCGCAGGCCGTTATTCCTGGCGCCAGCGGGCCCGGCCGAACATGTTGCCGTAGAGCCCGTGGTTGCCTGCCTGGTCAATGGCGTTGGCGTAGAGCACCGGCGCGCTTGTCGGCGGCTGCAGCAGCCCGAGCTGGGACTGGTCCAGGTCGCAGCGGATATAGCCGACGGTGATCGCCGATATCTTGTCCGCCTCGACAAAACGCAGGTCGTTGTGCCGGAACCGCTCAAGGAGGTGGGCGACGGTCGTGGAACCCATGCTCAGCTCGCGCTGGACCTTGCGTTCTGTCCAGCCGCCACCACCGACCCAGACCACGATGCCCTCGAAGATGTCCTCTTCCTCGACGGCAAGGACGTGCTCCAGGATGCCGAACTGCTCGCCATCCTTGGTCAGCACCGGAACACCGAGTGTGACACCCTGATAGGAAACCTGGAATTCTTCGTCCATACCGGCTAACGCTACCGGTAGCTCCCTGACCGAAGCCGCCGCGGTCGCGATCCGCTCGTCAGTGGCGGTCAGCGCCACCCGGACGTGCTGTGCGCCGCCGGGCCCGTACAGCTCGCCCGGCGCGGCCAGGATGCCGCACGAGGTGGCCAGCAGCCCGGCCGCCGACCAGCAGTCGTGCCCAGGACGGGTCACCCACAGATACAGCCCGGCTTGCGAGTGCTCGATCCGCCATCCGGCCGAGCTGAACGCGTCCGCCAGCACTGACCGCCGCCGCTGATACCGCTCGCGCTGTACTTGCGCGTGCGCGTCGTCGTTCAGGGCGGCGGTCATCGCCGCCTGCACCGGGCCGGGCATGATCAGCCCGGCATGCTTCCTGATCTCGAGCAGCTGGCCGACCAGCGCGGGATCACCGGTCACGAACCCGGCCCGGTACCCGGCCAGGTTGGACCGCTTGGACAGCGAGTGCACCGCGAGCAGGCCGTCGAACGAACCGGCGCAGACCGACGGGTGCAGGATGGACAGCGGCGGGTCGCCGTCCCAGCCAAGGGTGAGGTAACACTCATCGGAGGCCAGCACGCAGCCGCGTTCGCGGGCCCAGGAAACCATCTTGGCCAGATGCGCGGCGGGCAGCACCTGGCCGGTCGGGTTGGACGGCGAGTTCACCCACAGTAGCCCGGGCCTGGCCGGTCCGGCGGCGAGCGGGTCATCAGCGGCCAGCGCGGTGGCCCCGGCCAGCCGGGCGCCCACGTCGTAGGTAGGGTAGGCCACCGCCGGGTGCAGCACCACATCACCCGGCCCGAGCCCGAGGTGCAGCGGCAGCGAGGCGATGAACTCCTTG
>Ga0224568_1000096_pt1 | contig 15843 bp, 13 predicted proteins | sample CLU5metagenome_FD_182727 | JGI IMG/M metagenome (GOLD analysis project Ga0224568, IMG submission 182727) | Spruce litter microbial communities from Bohemian Forest, Czech Republic - CLU5 | ecosystem: Environmental > Terrestrial > Plant litter > Unclassified | place: Czech Republic: South... | reverse complement strand
TCCTACCAGTTCAACTTCAGCGCAAACTGGAACTGCCGTGGATCGTATGCCGCTGTAGCTTGCCCCGCATTTGTAAACAGCGGGCTTACTGCGGACACGTTGTACCGATTCGCGAGATTAAACATGTCGACAATTAAGTCCGTGTTAAATCGCTCATTGAAATAGATACGCCGTGCGATCCGCAGATCGTCGAACACGGTCCACGGTTGAACTCCCGCGTTGCGCCCGAGATTGCCGTCGAGAGAAAGCAGCGAGCCGTTGAAATTGGCGAGGCAGGGCTCCTGAAAAACTCCGGTCGGAGAGAACTTCGAAGTTACCGCGGGAAACCCGAGCGAGGTGCATGCTGCACTGACAAAGGTATTGGGGCGGCCAGTCAGAGAAGACAACTGGAGATTATCGTCGTTGCTGGTAATGATGTTAAACGGCCGGCCGGAGCCGAATTCGATCAGCGGAGCAACCGTCCAATTGCTGAAAAATTTGCTGCCGAAGTTGTTGCCGCCAAGCCTGCCCGATTGATAGACACCGCTGAAAACGAACCGTTGCCTTTGATCAAACAAAGACGTAGCCCGGTCATGGCTGGGATAGTAGCTATCCTGCGGAGTCAGCGTCGATTCCAGATCGGTGGAATCGTCGATGGCGTGTGACCAGGTGTAGGAAGCCAAAAATTCGTAGTGATTGCCAAAACGTTTGCGCAGGTTGGCGCTGAGCCCATTGTAAACGGAACTGCCATTGGAGTAGTTGGCATCCATGTCGCCAAACGGGATGCAACCGCTCAAGCTGACAGGATTGCAATTAGTGTTGAAACCCTGACTCGCGAGGGCTTGCAACATGTTCTGCGCCAGAGTGACGCAGGCCGCGCCTCCGCTGGCCAGGTACGCACCCGCAATCGAGGCATTCAAGCCCGAGGGCCGGAAGAAATTCATCAGCGAAGAATCGACATAGGGCGTACCGGTGGGGCTGGCCCCGCAGCCGGTAACCGTAAACGGGCTGGCAGGTGGAGTTGCCCCCGCTGCGACCGCCGCCGCCGATGCGGCGTTGAAATTGTTTACCATCAAATCGCCGCGAATCGTGTCGGCATTGATGGGACGATTGAGATGCCGCCCGCCGTTGAAGTTGTAAGCCAGATTGAAAGCGAATCCGCCACCCAAATCCTGTTCGATACTGAAATTGGCCTGCTGCGCGTAGGCGTAAACGAAGCCTTTTGCCTGCGGATAACCGAAGGGTTGAAAGCCGAGTGGTAAGAATGTCGATGGGTTCAGATAGTTCTGATTGAGAAATTCCGATTGAGGAAAGTTCAACGCTTGGAATTGCTGTTGATTCGGCAAATAGCCAAGATTGGCGTTGCCGGCAGGCGATACGGACGGAGTGCATGAAGGCTGATTCAATAAGCCCTGGAAAATAGTGAACGCGTTGAGGTTCGACGGGTTTCCGGCACCGGCGCAAAGTCCCGTGCCGGCGAATGCCAACTGGCCGCTGGTTGAGCCATCCGAGGCGTCGCCAAGAAAGTAGAGTCCAAGCAGCGGGTGGTCATAGAACAAGCCGTAAGAAGCACGCACTACGGTCTTCCCGTTGCTTCTGGGATCCCATGCGAGACCTAATCGCGGCTGAATATTGTTCTTGTCGGTTTGAATACCTTTTTGCAACCCAAGATAGTTGTAACCGGCCAGCGCGAGTGCCGTCGGTGACTTGAACTGAGGCGGAATCTCGACGTCGTAACGCACGCCGTAGTTCAACGTCAGATTCGGACGGATTCGCCACGAGTCCTGCCAGAACGCTCCAATAGGGATGTTGTGAAACGTGCCGCTAGGACTTCCCAGGCCTTGAATGAAGTCTCCGGGTAAACCTGCGCCATACGCCTGCACAGGAGAAAGACCTGGAAATGGATCATTAGGTACCGGAGAGACGAAGCCCAAATCAGCCGAACTGAAAGCCCCAATATCGTATACGCCACCGTAGTTGACGGTGAAAATAGCGGTGATCGGCAAGTAGTTAATGTCGAATCCGAACTTCGTACTGTGCTGCCCGATCGTCCAGGAGAAATTGTCCGTGAATTGATAACGTTGTTCGGTGCGCTGAATATATGAGTATGGCTCACGCCCGAAGTATGCGAAGCCGGGAATATTTACCGCCGGATCGGAGCCTCCGGGAATTTTTGTGTTGTAGAAGTAGGAAAGGCCGCGGCGCGCGTACTGAAACGTGAATTCGTTCACGCGGTTAGTGCCGATCGTCCAGGTGTCTTTCACTACGCCGGTCACATCGCGATAGGTTTGTTGAGAGGTTCGCGAATATGCATTTTCACCAACCGGCTGATCTTCGCCGCTGACTTCAATTCCGGTGACGGTGCTGGGGCTCACATTCACGCGCAGCGTCAGCCGATTGTTGTTATTGATATTGTGGTCGAGGCGCAGAGAATACAGGCTGGTTCCTTCAAAAACAGGAAAATTTCCCTCCTGTGATGTCAAGGTTTGATAAGAGGCGGGTACGGGAGCGCATACGCTTCCTGGCGAACAGGTAGTAGGAAAGCCAGCCCAGGTATTGAGCAGCCCTCCCGTTGCACCAGCGACAAGCTGGCTTGGCCAGACTCCTTGTATTGCCTGACCTGAAGATGCGCCGGTCAGAACAGCATATTGTTCCACTCCCGCCAGAAATGCAGGATTAGCCTCCGCCGCCAGCGTTGACGAATTGGTAAAGAATCCAACCTGGGCTGGAGTCAGCTGCAAGGTGCCAAACGGTAGCCCTACCTCGCTTGTGTCGAATGGTACAAGCCCAAAATTATCCGCGCCGATGTCGGAGAATCCGGTTTCGTGCCGGCGGGTGATCTCATAAGAAAAATAGAAATAAGTTTTGTCCTTCTTGATCGGGCCGCCGAAGGCCGCTCCAGCCTGCACGCGTGTATAAGCGGGATTCGATACCGTGCTGAACGGGTTGACCGCCTGAAAATTCCGGTTGCGCAAATAGCCAAAGAGATCGCCGTGGAAATCGTTCGATCCCGAGCGTGTGATGATATTCACCACGCCACCGGCGGCTCGGCCGTACTCCGCGCTGTAACTGTTGGTGATGATCTGGAATTCCTGCACCGCTTCCTGGGAAACGGTAGATCGCACTCCATTGACAGAGTTGTCGGTGGCATCAGCGCCGTCTACGTTCACTAAATTTGAGCGTGCGCGCTGGCCGCTCATGTTGAGGCCGGAAGTCGGGGCCGCTCCCGTATTTGGCGCATTGTCACGCACAACCTGCGAATCGGTCAGTGTGAAGTTGATGTAGTTGCGGCCGTTGATTGGCAGGTTGTCGATGCGCCGCTGTCCGATCGTATCGGTTGTAGAGGTGCGCGAGGTTTCTACCAGTTCAGCCTGCGAACTCACCTCGACCACTTCTTTTCCACTGGCCAAAGTGAGCGCAATCGGAAGCTCTACTTGACCACCCACCGTTATGTTTACTCCCGTGGCCGCAACTTTTGCGAAACCTTGCGCCTCCACAGTGACTGTGTAATTGCCCGGAGGAAGAAGCCGCGCACTATAGCCTCCCTGGCTGTCGCTCGTAGCGGTACGCGCCAAACCCTTCGCAACGTCGGCAACCGTCACCGCGGCATTAGTCACGATGTTCCCTTTGGGGTCCTTCACCGTGATGCGCAAATCGCCAGTGGCAACGCCGCCCTGGCCGATCGCCAGAGAAGAAAACAGCAGGAGAAACACCAACAAGACAAGGCTGGAAACGGAGAAGGTTTTCGCACTGCGAATTGCAGACGTGTGGATCAGGATTGAGCGGATTGGCAATGACCGGATCATGGAGTCTCCCTTCACTTCGACACTTGGAGAGTGGCGGTAGAAACAATTCCAATGGCGAGCGGCTGAATTGCGCCAAAACATTTGCAGGCAGAGAAGTCCCGCTGGTTTGTACACCATCAGAGTAAGTGAAAACAAGAAGGGAATTAAGCGGAGGTAGTGTGTAAGTTACTACGCAGGTTTTCAGCAGATACAGCTCTATCGGGGCGAATTATCGCGCGCCCTGATGGCCACCGTGACCGTCGCCACAGCATTATCTGCATCAAGACAAACCGTAATCTAAACCCAAGCGCAATCAGGACAAACGCACTGCGGCAGCTGGATTTTGCAGCCGGCCCAGCAGCATGGCGGAGCCGCTGACTTGCTCATAGCGGTCAATTACGCGCACCGCGACAAAACTGGAATTGGGCCATGCCAGGGCTATGTAGATCCGCGCCAACGCCAGCGTTGTATTCCGCCGAAGCAAAAGCGCGTCATTCACCAGTTGCCCAGCGGCTTGGGCGATTCGCGGATCGCCGGTGGCAAGCGCGGCTTCGCCCACACGAATCAACACGGCGGCGTTCATAGCTGCGGTTTGGATATAAGCAGCCATGGCGCGCAAGCGCTCACGGCGGACTTGCCTGAAATCCCCCGGTGGCAATCTGCGGCGCAGGTAATCATCTTCGGCGTTATTCGTGAGGTTGCGGAAGGCCACTACGTCAATGGGGCGGATGGTTACAGACAGGCCAGAGCTTTCCTTAACCTGAAGGCTTTGCTTCACGGCGAGGCGCAGGATAATAACAAGCGCAGCGGCGGCGGTGACGACGAGCACGATGGCCAGATTCATTGTTGGAGTAAACGCTCCAGTTCCCGGTTCCAAATTGCCAGATTGTTGTCGGGCAACGGAACCGCAGACTTAGTGGCTTCTTTCTGGGGAACGAGCAGGTAGTAACACCAAATCAGGACGCAAAGGTGGTAGGTGGCCATATTCAGGAAGTCGAGTAGATAGCGTTTATCTAAAAGCCCGCCATTGGCAGCGACCGCCCACGTGCCTAGGTGGACACAAGCCGACACCGCCAGACCTAGTGCTATGCCAAGCGAAGCCCTGCCCCAACTGAGTTTGAAGTATCTTGCAAAAAGAAAGATGAAAAGTATCAGTCCGCATTCCACCAAATAAATTGTCTGCTCGAGGAGATGCGCTCCCGAAATCAGCCAGTGATAATTATCCTTTTGAGCATAAGCCGCGCCAAGAACAGCGCTTAATAATAGGGTAGCCCCAACTATGCTGATGAGCGTTTTGCCAAGATGGACCACTGACGGATAAGAACCGAAAATATTTCCGAAGATTTCGCCAATTAAAATGATCTTAAGCAGACCGTCAATCAGCAGTCCACCCCAGAATATTCGCCAAAAATTCTCGGCTGTAATCCAGGGTGTAATGTCAGCGACGTAGAGAGTCGCTTGTACTGCCGAACTGAAGAAGGCGAACAGAATAAAGGCAGGAAACTTTTCGCGGAGCCCTTGGAGCCATGAAAAGATGCCCAAACACGCGAGCATAATGTTTGGGCCTATCCATAAGTAATGCCAAAGAAATGAATGCGGCTGCAGCATGGCCGGATCAGACTATATCCTTAAATACTGCAGCTCGCAACGATCTCAAAGATTAAGTTCGGTTTTTGTAAATCTTCACTGCTACGGTTTGCACATTCCATTACCACCACCGCAGCTTGTCGTACCGGCGCCACCGTCGGCATGAGCCAGATTCGGAACTGCAAGAGTACTGAGGAACATCAGGGTTGCGGCAACGACGAATAGCAAACGTTTCACGGTTGTTTTCTCCTTGTGTTAGAAAATCGAGCCGTGATACTTTCATAAGCTGCATGTAGCTGAAAAGTCCTCTTTGAGTCTTTGTTTGTTCGGAATTCGTAACAGGAATCAGGCGGTCGATGACTCTCAAGTCCGCATTGCAGGATTTGCGGGAAACCACGCTGGTAGCCGTTTCCGGTCTGCTTGCGAAGCTAAGTTATTTAGCCTCCCTGCGGCGGAAAGAGGGCGGCTACGGGCATTGGGGCATGGCGCTGGTGCACGGGGAAGAAGCTTCGGACCGGGCGCTAAAGACGGCTCATACCGAGGTTCTATCGAACGTGCTGCGCACGCCGATATCGGAACTGGAAGAAGATTTGCGCGAGTCGAGCCAAGGTGAGGAAACTGCCGGCGCTTATGTCGAAGGCATGCGCGAACAGTTCAACGAACTTCTGCCTTCACCGCAAGACGCGGCATCCGCGCGCCACCTCAATTCAGTGCTGATTGCGCTTTCGCGGTTGGAGAAGAGCCGAAAGCCTGCCACTCCGTCAACTTCATAGCGACCCCAACCACCTGGCCGATAATCTCGGCTTCCTGCGGGTGACGTAAGACTTTGATCTGCACCGGCGAAAGCGGGTGCGGTTGCAAAATTAAATCGTCACGCCTCATGCTGCACCAGCAGCAAGTATGCCCGTCACGCGTTTCCACGAAATAAATTGGCCTCTCATACTCCGATCGCCACACGCCTTCCACAACCTTATTTTTTTCCTCGTCCACTTGAATAAAGCTGCCCGGCGGAAGAATCGGGTACATGGTGAAATCCTGGTGCCCGATGTAGCCGTAGGTGAAATCGCTGTGCGCGAATTGTGCCAGATATGAGAGCGGCACCAATCCCCACTGCTCTACCATGCGTCCTAAATTAATCGTGCGTTGCTCGTCAAAGCCAGGATCCATGCGGATTGGCATCTGCACGGAAGACAGTCCTTTCAACGTCTCCGAGACGTGCGAACGGGGTGGTGCGATCATGCCAAGATCCGCAGGCATGTTATTCAGGTCGACCCCGTACCACGTAAGCAGTTCCCGGATGTCGCGTCGATAAATGACCGCCAACGTGTACATGCGGAAAATGCTGGGCAGTACACCCTTGGTTTCGATGTCCGACAATCGGCTGGGAGGAACGGAAAACTCCTCATTGCGATACTTCTCGGCGATGCGCGCGCTGGAAGTTTCAATATCGCGCATCGTCAAGCCGAGCCTTTCGCGTAGCGTGCGAAGACTTTTACCCGCCGGGAGCATGGCTGGCCTCCATGGAAATGGAAGAAAACATCTGAAAGTGCCCGCAATCATAGCAAAGAGCGGGAGGGTATGTCATAAATTTGTCAAGAAATTTTACGAGGACCAGGTTTGTTACGAAATCCGAACAAGCCTAAGCCAGCACAAACACTGGTGATTGCCTGATCTATCGGCTTAAAGCCTGACGTGTTCCTCGATCTTCCTGGAAAGACTAATTTCTCTATTTGTTCGGATTTCGTAACAAAGGGTACCTGAAATCGCAAAAACAGGCATTTCTCTAATTCTGAAGATAAGCCAGAGAGGACCGATTTTTTCGCTATTCGTAACGAAAGTTGCCATGACATTTGTCACGCCAACGCCGTGATGAACGGCACTGGTGCCGTCATTCCGCTTCCGCGATGATGAGTCACCGGATAAAAGAACCGGCCAATGAGCATCAACAAAGAGCTGCAAAGAAGAGAAGCAAAGCGGAGATTGCCCACATGATCGCGACTCTGGAAAAACCACAGCACGTAAAACAAGCAGGTTCTGGCTTGGTGGTGGCAAGTTTAGCGGGTGTAACCAAAAACTACAGAGAAGTATGCGCCCTGCGGAATATGACATTTCAGGTAGGTGCAGGTCAGGTGGTCGCACTGCTGGGTCCGAACGGAGCAGGGAAGACCACCGCTGTGAAACTACTTCTTGGGTTGCTGGAGCCGAACTCAGGCAAAGTGCGTGTTTTTGGTGGAGATCCCACAAATCCCCAAAATCGGATGAGGACGGGCGCGATGCTGCAAGTGGGACGTGTTCCCGAAACCCTGCGCGTGCGCGAACACATCGATTTGTTCTCCAGCTACTACGCCAGCCCGTTGCCGCTCGCCGAAGTTTTGGCTACGGCGGGCCTTGAAAAATTGGCCGATCGCAAATTCGGTGATCTCTCCGGCGGTCAGCGGCAGCGCACTCTGTTCGCGCTGGCAATCTGCGGCGATCCCGACCTTTTATTTCTCGATGAGCCGACCGTAGGGCTGGATGTGGAAGCCCGCCGGGCTCTCTGGGATGGCATTCGTCACTTAGTACAGCGCGGGAAATCCGTTCTCCTTACGACGCATTATCTCGAGGAGGCGGACGCTCTCGCCGACCGCATCGCAGTCATCAACCAGGGCACGATCATAGCCCAAGGCACGCCGGCGGAAATCAAGGCGCAGACCAGCGGCAAACGCATCCGTTGCGTCACAAGCTTGGATCTGGCAAGCCTGTTGCAAATTCCGGGCGTAATCGAGGTAAAGCAGGATCGTAACGCGGTGGAGATTCAGGCGCGAGAAGCAGAGTTGGTGGTGCGCGCATTACTGGCCCGCGATTCCACGCTTTCGGGATTGGAAATCACTACCGCGGGACTGGAAGAAGCATTCCTCGCGCTCACGCAAGACAACAATGCAACCGCAAATCGCCAAAACTGATTTCATGACGTCCGGCCGAGAGATGCTTGGCTAAGACAGGAGAAAAATATGAGCACCACCGCAGCGGTTCTCAGCAATACCCAAATCGAGCGCACTCCAGCCCACACCGCGACTATTTATTTGAAAGAAGCAAGGTATGAATTCCTCAAGAACTTTCGATTGCGCGTATACACGGCGTCGGTAATCAGCTTCCCGCTAATGTTCTACGTTCTGTTCGGCTTGGTACTGAACGCGAAAGAGACGATCGGAACGACCGGCGTTCCAACTTACATGATCGCGACCTACGGAACATTCGGAGTGATGGGTGCCTCGTTGTTTGGCACTGCATCGGGCCTTGCGGCCGACCGCGGCCTGGGATGGCTGCAAGTGAAGCGAGCCAGCCCCATGCCGCCATTCGCCTACTTCGCCGCCAAAGTGATTCTGAGCATGATTTTCAGCGCCATTGTCGTAGCGCTACTACTCCTGCTCGGGATTAGTTTTGGCGGTGTGCGATTGCCCTTTGTCGAAACGGCAAAGCTGATCGGAACGCTCGTTGCCGGATCGCTTCCATTCTCTGCCATGGGATTGGCCATCGGTTACTTCGCCGGACCAAACTCCGCTCCCACCGTCATTAACCTGTTTTATCTTCCGCTTTCCTTTTGCAGCGGCTTATGGTTTCCTTACATGTTCCTTCCCAAACTGGTGCGGCAAATAGCCCTGGTGCTGCCGCCTTATCATCTATCGCAACTGGCGCTGGGAATCGTCGGCGCCGGACGCCATGAATCCGCCGCAATACATTGGGAAGTTCTATTTGCCTTCACTCTGATTTGTCTTGGAATAGCGCGCATCGGCTTCCAGCGCGATCAGGGAAAACTCTACGGCTAAATATTTAATTTCCGGCAAAGACGCGTACTTAGGTCGTCATTGCAGCGACACCGCAAGCAGGAAAGGAGCATGATTATGAGCGCAGATATCAAGAAAGGTTACGGATCGACCATCTTAATGATGATTCTCGGCATGCTGGCGGTCTATGGCGGTGCGCAGTGGCTGATAGTGTTAATTCCCGGTGCGCTTATGGTCTGGTATGCTGCCACGCGAACCATGCTCAAACGAAGCCGCAACTGATGCGGGAAGATCGACGCAGGAAAGATCCACGATAATAGGTACGATATTGGAGTAACCATTATCCTGTTCCCGGAATCGCGCGAATGCGCCGCGTCTTATGAGGCTGATTCCTAAAAATAGCGAGTACGGCTGGGCGCTTTACTCCGTCCTGTACTTCGGGTTTTTTTTCATCGATCCCATCGAAAGCCATGCCGACGCCCGGGTATGGTTCTTCACGTTGCTGGCGACTGTAGTTTTTCTGGCGCTGTATTTTGGATTGTTCTGGGTTAGTTCCAGACAGGGACTGCTCCACATTGCAGCCATGGTTTTGATGGGCGCGGGCTTCGCCAGGTACAACGGTGGCGCGACGACTTTTTTCATCTTCGCTGCCGCCTGCGGGCCTTTCGTCGTAGACAACGAAGTGGACGCGATTAAGGTCCTTGTGGCAGTCGAAATCGCCGCTGCCCTTACCTGGTGGGGGTTTCATCTGAATGGCTGGTTCTTGGTTTTTGCAAATGGCCTCGCGTTTATTGTGGGCGTTAGCGACATTCATTTTGCGCAGCGCAACCGGGCCAATCGAAAGCTGCTGAAGGCGCAGGAAGAAATCGAGCATCTCGCCAAAGTCGCCGAGCGCGAACGCATCGCTCGCGACCTGCATGACGTGCTCGGGCACACCCTTTCTGTGATCATCCTGAAATCCGAACTGGCCGGCAAATTGATGGATCGCGATACCCAGCGCGCGGGCAACGAGATCCGCGAAGTTGAGCAAATCTCGCGGCAGGCGCTGTCGGAGGTTCGCGACGCTATTCGCGGTTATCGTTCGCAAGGATTGTTAGCGGAACTAACCCAAGCCAAGGCCACGCTTGAGACTGCCGGGCTGTCGGTGAAATGTGAGGCGGCCAAAATCGCTTTGCCTGCGCTACAGGAGAGCGTGCTGTCGATGGCGGTGCGGGAAGCTGTCACTAATGTTGTTCGCCACGCCCAGGCTCACACTTGCAGCTTGCGCCTGGAACAGCAAAATGGCTCCTGCCGTCTTGCCATCGAAGACGACGGCCGCGGCGGTATGCAGAGCGAAGGCAATGGCCTCCGCGGCATGAGAGAGCGTGTGGAGATGCTCGGTGGAACGCTCGATCACGATTCGCAATCCGGAACGAGGCTTACGATTACTCTTCCGCTAAAACAAGTCGTGCCGAAACCCGAGGGCAGCGCGAATTGAGTCCCATCGCGAAAGAGAATCGAAAGACGATTCGTGTCGTCCTCGCCGAGGATCAGGGCATGGTGCTCGGCGCATTGGCCGCTCTTCTCGAAATCGAAGGTGATATCTCGGTGATTGCCCAGGCGCGAAACGGCAAAGAAGCGCTGGATGCGGTTCTCGCCCATAAGCCGGATGTTCTGATTACCGATATTGAAATGCCGCTCCTGACCGGCCTCGATGTCGCCGCCGAACTCAAGCGCCATCGGGTAAGCACACGGGTCATCATCCTTACTACATTCGCGCGCGCTGGATACCTGCGGCGCGCGTTGGAGGCGGGCGCCCTTGGCTACATGTTGAAAGACATGCGAGCCGAGGAACTCGCCGAGGCGGTTCGCCGCGTGCATCAGGGATTGCGCGTCATCCATCCCGATCTCGCGACCGAAGCCTGGGGAGAAACAGATCCCCTCACCGATCGCGAACGCCAGGTCCTTCGATTAGCGGGCGAAGGCATGCAGAGCGGCGACATCGCCGCACAGCTAATCTTGTCCGAAGGAACTGTACGAAATTATCTCTCGGAAGCTATCAGCAAAATGGGCGCCAGCAACCGCGTGGAAGCCTCGAGAATCGCCAGAACCAAAGGCTGGCTCTGACTGTGTGGCCGCGGGCGACCCGCCCGCATGCAGCACCCATGCTCTGATCTTTGTAACTACAGCGTCCCGCTGGGCCCGCCTGCAATCCTCCACGCATACATCAAGAACGAAGTCGCCGTTAGATCAATCGCCGGTTCATCGGTGGAATACGACTGCACATTGTCTTTGTACACCGCACCGTTGCCATTGAACTTCTTGTAGACATCGCCGCCGCCCGGGGGACAAAACAACATGTTCGTCACTAATCCTGATGATGCCGCACTGTTTGGCCCTTCCACCACTGCGCCATCCAGTACCGGCGGCTGCCCGTTCAGCGACCCCACCAGATTTGCCACCTGATGCTGCATGCAGTCGGGGAACGTATCGCCATCGCCCACCGTGAACGTCACTCCCCAGGCATTCGCGCCGGAAATATTGCCTAGCCAGCGCCGCGAATCGGTCGCGTAGCTGCCGTTATTGGTCAAATACGAGTACTCCTTCGCCATCACGGAAAGTCCGGCACCATGGGAGATCGTATCGTAGCTGTCCCACGGCCAGCCAAAGCCAAAGGGATCATTCGCGCTCGCAATTGAGGTCGTCATCTGCCCTTCGAGATCATTGAGCAGTTGCGTTTTCGTCACCGCCAATCCGGAAGGATTTCCAGCCAACGTAATGGCACGGAAAAGCTCGAAGTGCGCCAAGCCGCTCACGTCGTATAAATTCAGCGTGTCGGTCTGGTCATTCGGCCCGGTAATGTAGGCATTCGCCCACTTCGCCGCGGCAGTCAGGTAATACATGGGATTGGTGTGCGGCAATCCCGATGGCAGATTCCCTCTCTGTAGCGCAAAGTACAATTCCGTTGCACCCAGTTCAAGATCGTCACGCCATTCATTCTCGGGGTAGAAATCGTACGGCGCAGTGGTTAGCAAATTTCCTGTGAGAGAAGTATTTGCGAGATCGAAGATGTGCTCTGCCTCAAGAAGGCATCGATTCGCTAATGTGGGATTCGTCGCATCGTACACCTGAAAGCACTCCGCAAAGTCAGCGGACAAACGTCCCGCAAGGTTCGGGCTGATCTGCGCTCCCGCGGCTCCGGCTACGAATACCGGCCGGTGGCGGATGTATTGATAAACCGAGTTCGTCCCGTCGTACGTATCGTCCGCCTGCGGCAACCGCCAGATATCGTGATCGCTGAGATAGTTGAAGCTCTTGAAATCTGTGCCGATCCCTACCTGGTAGTAAAGCGTTTCCGTCGAGTCGTTCCACATCCGTTGCAGCCAGTTCAGGCCGAACTCCGCTTCGCTCGTATAGTTCGACGTGGTCGAGAGGCTACCCATCTGGTTGGGAAAGTCGCGTACCCCGATCAGCATTAGGGCCACCACATAGCTATGCGTCTGCACAAACTTCAAATAGTCGCCGGCATCCCACCACCCGCCTTCAGCGTTAATCGTCGCACCAGTCGGGCTCAGGCTACCGAGGATGAGGTCATTATTGTTGAACGTAGGACTGCTATAAACCGTCGCGCTGGCATCATTGCGATGGCCTGCCGCTGTACGTAGCGGGGTAGGAATAAAGTTCGGGCCGTCGCGTTCGTTCTCGTAGAAGTAAAGATTGTTCGCCAGCGGTGTAGCGTAGAGATTCGCAGGAGTGTCCACGCGAAAGCCCGGCGAGGTTGCCGAGACCGGGCCGCTTACTGAAATCGTGTAGGTGTCGGCAGTCGAAAGCATGAAGTCCATCGGATAGACGCTGTAACTTCCCCACGCCCCCAGCTTTGCTCCAGCCGTGCCGGATGCGATCGTCGTACCACCGGAATTTTTTACGGCAAAGTTCACGCCGCTCACTGCGCTGGTTGTCATCAAGTAAGCGCGCATGGAAAGGCCGGCTTCATACCCGATTTGATTGACTCTTATGTAACCCGTGACGGCATGAGCGGGCAAGGCTGCCAGGAGCAGGAAGACGCTCAGGCAGGAGAGAAATAGCAGGTTGTGAATGGATTGAAGGCGGCTAAGGCGTTGCGACATAAGTCCTCCTTCGCGAAAAAGCCTTTATTAAAACGTTTGAATAATGATACGGACGCTTTCGCCCTGTCAAGAAAAAACTCCGTTCGTGCGATTTCGTCAGTTCTCTTTTTCGTGGTAACATCACCCCGCCTCAACAGAGTTGTTCTACGACGCCAACCCCTACGAGAGCGCAAGGAGCAAAATGTATGCCTAACAGCACAGCCACAGCTATCCGGAAGATACTCACCGCGCTCATAGTCACGTTTGGATTGGCAGTTACCGGTTTCGCACAGGCCACCGAGAAGATTCTTTACACCTTCACAGGCGGCAACGATGGTGGCCAACCCCTGGCCGGACTGGTCCTCGACACCAAAGGAAATCTTTATGGAACGACTCTGCAGGGCGGGGCTAATTTCGCAGGTACGGTTTTCGAACTGACACCGAATTCAAATGGTACTTGGACCGAACAAGTGATCTACAATTTCAACGGTTTCAGCGGTACCGGGGATGGGTACTTCCCTTACGGTACTCTGGTGTTCGATGCAAAAGGGAATCTTTACGGTACGACGAGCGGAGGTGGTGCCAATTCTTCCGGTACGATCTTCGAAGTTTCGCCCCAATCAGGCGGTTCATGGACAGAGAGCGTGCTGTACAGCTTCACCGGTGGAAGTGACGGAGGAGATCCTTTTGCGGGCGTGATATTGGATGGCGCCGGCAATCTGTACGGCACCACATTCGGTGGCGGAGCGCAAGGGTTCGGCGTAGCTTACGAACTTGTGGCAGGCGCCGAGTGGTCGCAGAAAGTGCTGCACACTTTTACTGGTGGTACCGACGGTGCCAACCCCTACTACGGATCTTTGGCATTTGGTGAGGCGGGAAATCTCTATGGCGAGAGTTTTACCGGAGGTGCACACGACTACGGCGTCGTCTATCAATTGTCGCCTGGCTCAAACGGCGATTGGACAGAAAAAATTGTCCATGCATTTGCGGGCGTTAGTGACGGCTCCAGCACTGCAGGCAATGTGGTCGTCGATAAAGCTGGCGACGTTTTCGCTGAATCCGGTTTCACGGTCATGGAACTGATTCCAAGCGCGAACGGGATTTGGACGTCGAAGATTCTCCACAACTTCGTCGGCGGTAGCGATGGCGCCTCGCCGGAGGGCGGCCTGTTCCTCGACACAGCCGGCGACGTCTACGGCACAACCTATAACGGAGGATTGCACAGGGGAACGGTTTTCAAGCTGACCCCCGGTTCGGGCGGAACCTGGACGGAACGAATACTCCATAAGTTCACGGGTGGCAGCGACGGAGATTTTCCTCAGCTTGCGCCTCTCACGGTGAATGCGGGTGGAACAGTCTACGGCACAACTTCCAGCGGTGGGACGTTTAATACGGGCATGGTGTACGAAATAAAGCCGTAGCTTTCTCTCGTGGAAACCGCCTGGGATCTATCCACAAACACTACCTAATTCAAATAGTATGTAGTTCCATGCCCTCCGCCAACATCCTCGGCATCGAAAGTTCTTGCGACGAAACTGCCGCGGCCGTCGTGCGTTCCGGTGAGCAGTTGGTTTCGAATGTAGTGGCTTCGCAAATCGCCACGCATCAGCGCTTCGGTGGCGTCGTGCCGGAACTCGCTTCGCGCGAACATTTGCGCGCGATTGTTCCCGTAGTGCGGCAGGCTCTGGCCGAGGCCGAGCAGACTTACGAATCGATAGACGCGATTGCGGTCACTCAGGGCCCGGGGCTCGCGGGAGCGTTGCTGGTCGGCATCAGCTATGCCAAAGCCTTAGCCTACGCGCTCGATAAGCCGTTGATCGCGGTCAATCATCTCGAAGGCCACATTCACGCAGTCTTGCTGGAAGAACGGCAGAAAGGCAATTACGAACTGCAATTTCCGGTGCTGGCTCTGGTGGTTTCAGGAGGGCACACCCATCTTTACCTGGCCGCGCGGAAGAACGACAGTTGGACCTACGAAAACATTGGCCACACTCGCGACGATGCCGCCGGCGAGGCCTTCGACAAAGTCGCCAAGTTACTGGGCCTTGGTTATCCTGGAGGCCCAATCATCGATCGCCTGGCGCCAAACGGCGACCCCGACGCTGTTCGGTTTCCGCCCGCGCAAATTAAGCATCGCGACCGGCGCGAACATCGGGAACAGAAAAGCGGCGGACAAAAAGAGGTTGATCTCGAGCATCCACGCTTTGATTTTTCCTATAGCGGAATCAAAACTGCCGTTTTGCGCTACGTAGAAGTTCACAGTATGCGCGATTCCATTGAAGCGCGCCGCAAGGCCCTCTCCGAAATTCCCAAGCCGAAGCTGGAAGACTACCTCGCGAACTGCGACCGCCAGACGCTCGATCTGATCGCTTCGTTTCAGCGCGCAATTGTGGAAGATCTGGTGGGCAAAACTCTGGCTGCGGCCCGCGAATATGATGTGGCTACGCTTTTCGTTACGGGTGGAGTTGCCGCCAACGGCGAGTTGCGTAAGACATTTGAGCGCGATGGCGCTGAGGCAGGTGTGCCGGTGTATTTTCCTTCGCGTGCGCTTTCTACTGATAACGCTGCCATGATCGCAGCCGCGGCCTATCCCAAATTTCTTGCCGGCGATTTTGCTGCGATGGACTTCTCGGCGGAAGCAAA
>Ga0224568_1000095_pt1 | contig 16049 bp, 18 predicted proteins | sample CLU5metagenome_FD_182727 | JGI IMG/M metagenome (GOLD analysis project Ga0224568, IMG submission 182727) | Spruce litter microbial communities from Bohemian Forest, Czech Republic - CLU5 | ecosystem: Environmental > Terrestrial > Plant litter > Unclassified | place: Czech Republic: South... | reverse complement strand
GCTCGGGCTGGACGGAATTCTCTCGCCGGCCGTGGCGCACAACATGGGCGCTGCCTTTATGCTCTACGCCCAGGGACTGCTTCCATTTTTGCTGCCTCTCAGCGTGCTGCTGTTCGAGTCCGACGCAAGCAGCCGGCGCCGCATGCTTCCGTTCCTTGCGATCGGCACCTTTACCACGCTTTATATTTTGTGGGCCCTTACCGCGTTTCCCACGCAGGTTTATATCAGAGGAAACAGCATCGTTTATTTTAATCAGGCAACCAACAACATGCCCGTTGCCGTGTTCTACGTTATCGCAACCTGCGGATCGTTATTCTTCTCAAAGGTTCGGGCCATGGTGGTGTTTGGCGCGGCCAACCTCGCCATTCTTCTGTTCGTTATGGAGGTCCGCCGCTATGCTTTTACTTCCTTGTGGTGCGCCTATGCCGCCGTTGCCAGTTTCATCATCCTGGCTTACTTTTGGCGCAGCGCCAAGCAGCGTCCGTTCCACTATGCGTAGGTTTTCTGAAGTTGCAAACCGGCTGTCTGCTGTTGTTGAAAAGGATATCCACAGGCCGCGACACAACGCCCCGATTAGTGGTATCTTTCTATCCTTACTAGAAACCCGTAAGGTTGGAGGAATCAATACTCATGGCTCAAGTTAAGATTACCGTTCGCCCGAATGGGCCTTTTCGTGTGGAAGCCCCCGAAGGATCAGTGGAACTCGTGGATGTCAACGGAACGCCGTACGATCTCACCGGCAAGCCGGCTTTTTCTCTTTGCCGCTGCGGCGGATCGGTAAACAAGCCTTTTTGCGATGGTACGCATAGCAAGATCGGTTTCCAGGGTGCGGAATTGGCGGTGAAGAAAGCGGATGGGCAGTAGCGGTTTGCGCCAGCGAATATGAGCGACTACACAGACCGCGAATTGGGAATGAAGCGCAGGATCACGCGCCGAGACTTTCTCAATGGTGTGGCTGTGACTGCGGGCGCGGCCATGGTTCCCCGGAAACTCCTCGCAACCGACGAATGCATTCTTACCAGGAGCGAGGCGGAAAAGCACTCGCCGTACTATCCTCCTGCGCTGACGGGATTGCGCGGAAGCCATCCTGGCGCTTTCGAAGCGGCGCACTGTCTGCGCGACGGCACCTTCTTTGAAACCTTTCCAACTGCGCAGGACACCGGCGAGAGCTACGACCTCATTGTGGTGGGAGGCGGGATCAGCGGTCTTTCCGCAGCGCATTTCTATCGCAAACATGCGGGAGCAAACGCGCGCGTGCTCATCCTGGAAAATCACGATGACTTTGGCGGCCACGCCAAGCGCAACGAATTTAGCATTGGCAAGCGAACCCTGCTCGGATATGGCGGAACCTATTCGATCGAAAGCCCGGATCCTTACAGCGCCGTGGCGCAAGGGCTGATCGAAGAACTGGGAATCGAAGTTTCTAGTTTCCCAAAATATCTGGACCGGGATCTTTACCGTTCCCTGGGCCGCGTGCCCAAGATTTTTTTTGACAAGGAAACGTTTGGCGTCGACAGGCTGATGGACGATCCCTGGCCTTTTCCCGGAGGCGAAACCTACGATCTTGCGGTTCCCGCATCCGATGCGTGGACGCGCTTCATGAACGACGCGCCCATTGCCGAGCAGGCGCGCAAAGATGTGCGCCGTTTGTGCATGGAGAAGAAAGATTATCTCCCTACCCTCAATGTGGAGCAGAAGAAAGACCGCCTGGCGCGTATTAGCTACGCACACTTTCTAAGCGATGTGGTGGGAGTGCATCCCGATGTGCTGCGCCTTTATCAGGCCCTGCCCCAACCGCTGTTTGGCTACGGAATCGATGCGGTTCCGGCGATCGACGGCTGGGATGCGGGCTATCCCGGCTTCACCGGAATGCTGGAAGAGCCTGAGGGCCTGCACAACGAGCGGGTTCACTTTTTTCATTTCCCGGATGGAAATGCCAGCATCGCGCGGCTGCTGGTGCGCAAGTTAGTTCCGGCAGCGATGCCGGGAAACTCGGCGATGGATGTAGTTTCGGCGCGCGCCGACTACTCCAAGCTGGATGAAAAAAATTCCCCAGTACGCATTCGCTTGAACAGCATGGTGGTGCGGGTGAAGCACGTGGGAGATCCAGCACACGCGACCGAAGTAGAAATTGCTTACGAGCGTGACGGCAAAGTGTTTACCGCACGGGCAAAGCACTGTGTGCTTGCCTGCTGGAACATGGTGATTCCTTATCTCTGCAATGAACTGCCCGCGGAGCAGCAAGCGGCGCTGGCGTCGGCCACAAAGGTTCCGCTGCTTTACACCAACGTGCTGCTGCGCGATGGCAAAGCGTTTCAAAAGCTGGGCGCGAATGCCATCTACGCGCCCAATGGATATCACACGCTGGTCGATATGGATTTGCCGGTGAGCATTGGAGGTTATCGTTGCCCGCAAACGCCCGAAGAGCCAATGGTGGTGCATATGAGCAAGTCTCCATGCCATGCGGGATTGCCGGCGCGGGAGCAGCATCGTATGGGGCGATTAGAACTTTTCACCACCACGTTTGAAACCATGGAGCGCAAAATTCGCGAGCAATTGACGCGCATGCTGGGGCCCGGCGGATTCGACCCGGCGCGCGACATTGCCGCTATCACGGCGAATCGCTGGCCGCACGGCTACGCTTATGATTACAACTCTCTGTTCGATCCATTCGTGCTGGAGGGGGGCGAGACGCCGTGCGAGAAAGCGCGCAAGCCTTTTGGACGGATCGCCATTGCCAATAGCGACGCGGGCGCGCATGCCTTCACCAATGTAGCGATCGACCAGGCATGGCGGGCAGTGGGAGAGTTGAAGAGCTAGTGTTGAACTTGCTAGTAGATACCGGCTCGCCCCAAGCGCAGCGGTATGCCATGGTAGTGAGCTAAACCGGCGGCTCCCGCTGCCAGAGCTAGCGCTACAGCTACGAAGATTACGACGCGGCGTCCATTGTGATCCTGTTGTGGAGCGATGAGGGCTACGAAAGCGCCGACAATCAATCCGGTCACGAGGCCGCCGATGTGGGCAGCGTAATCAACGCCGGGAAGTGCGAATCCCAGGATGAGGTTGTAGAAAACAAACGCACCAAGGCTGCGCAGCGTGCCGGAAAGCGCCTCGCGTGGAACTGAGAACTCGCCTAATTTGAAAGCGGCGATCAGAGCGCCGGCCAGGCCGAAGATCGCTCCGGAAGCGCCGACGCTGGGCACGCCGGGATGCCAAGTGACGCTGGTGAGGCTGGCGCCAACGCCGCAGAGGAGATAAATGGTGGCATAGGTCCAGCGGCCATAGAGAGCTTCGGCCAGAGCGCCCAGATTCCAGAGGCACCACATGTTGAAGGCGATATGAATGATGCCACCGTGCACGAAGACGGAAGTCAGCAGTCGCCACCATTCTCCTGTGATCGTGAGAGGCCCCCAGTTTGCGCCCCAGCGGATGGTTTCCTGCGGAGAAAAATCCATGACGGTGGAAGCGGCCAGTGCCATGCCAAGAAAGACGGCAACGTTCATGCCGAAGATGATTTGCGTGAGGCTGATGGATGGGGTTCCGCGGCGGACCCAGGGTGTGCGCATGACCGGTTGCGGTGCATCGCCGGCGATTTCGCCGCGCTGATAGGCCTCGTGGTGTACACACCACGGGCAGACTTTTTTGCCGAAACTAAAGCCGGGAAGCTGACGTCCGCATCGAATGCAATTTGCCATGTCTTTATGAAAGCGTATCAGCAATTTGCGTTTGGAGACAAAGGTTGGGGCGTTATAACTCAGTGATCGCAAACCGGAAAGACAAGCGCAGGGATTGCTTCAGGCCTAGAGATTTCTAGTAAGCGAATCCAATTCCTCGGGGGGTAACTGCACGAAGGCTGCGGCAGCCACTGTTTTCAGAGCGCTATAGGTCTCCAGGCCGTCGATATCGCAGGTTGTGCGCAGATGCGCCAGGGCGGGTATTACCGCCAGGATGTCGGAACGGAGAAACAGGCAAAGCCGGAGTTTGATCCCGGCCAGCAGCGCATAGATGCGCACCTCGATTGCTTTTTCCTGCAATGCGGAAGCTAGGCTGGCGCGGCGGGGATCGGGACTGTTCTTTTCCGCGTCGGCATATTCCACCAGAACCCGGGAATTGTGAGCCATGCGGCGCGTGAGTTCCAGATACAAACGCATGCGTTTACGCTGCGCCGCGCGAAACTGGCGCGGGCTCAGATTCCAGCGATATTCGAATTCGGAGGCTGGATCGAGCAGCGACTCGGCCAGGGAAATATCCACTGGGTAAAGGAACGGAATGACGTCATCGACGTCGCGCTTCGGAAAGCGAGACCAGGCGCAACGCAGCATGTAAATGCAAGCTATAGCGCCCCACGCAACAATCAGCCAGGTAAAAACAATGGAAAACATAAACCTAGCGCATTCTCCGTAACGCATCCTTGTATTGCTTTAGATCACCGGGGGAAGGGGCCGATAGTCCCGAACTAGATTGCTCCACTTTCTGAGGTACGCTGAAAAACCAAATCCAAATCAATACGGCAAGAGAGTATGCCACAAGAGAGGTCACTCCCCACAAAAATATGAATCTTGTTCCAAAATCCGAAAACTTAGTAGTGAGTAATAAGGAAACGGTGGCATAAAGTCCAAACCCTGTGGCTACACCAAAAGGATACTGTCGCCAGCGCAGGCCTATAAGTGGGACAAGAGTGACTAATCCGGAGAAAACGAATACCTGCACGAATCTGACAGCAATCTCACCAACCAGGATGTAATACGCCACGCGCCGACCGAGTTGTATCGGCGTTGCGGTTGCGCGCGCCAAGCTAAGGCCTAAACCGGCAAGAAGGATAGCAGGGAAGGCAATGCGCGCCCACCACGACTGGCTCAAATTTCCGAGTACACCACGAGTGGCTTCGTACATTACCAGTATTCCGAGAACATCGTAGCCGGCTTCGGTGGTCCAGTAGGTTACGTAGTAGGGATGTTGGTAATTGTGCGCCAGGAATCGCGCAAAGTCGGCTATAACCGCGAATGTAGTGTAAGCGAAGAAATACGGAAGGAAAGTATACGCACGCCTGCGTATTAATATCGCGAGGAGTGCTATCAACAGGAACGACGGAATGTAACTTAGGGCGCTCATGAAGCCGGGAACAGATTACCGCAACTGTTCCCGGCTAGCGAGCGTCATTTGCTAGGGCTTGGGATGCGACGTCGGTGTGTTAGGGGAGGTTGAAGGTGGGGGAATTAGACCACCTCCGTCGGCAAGTGCCACTGAAGCAAGCGACATCAGCAAAAGTACAACCGCGAGGGCCCGTTTCATATGCATTCTCCTTAGGTGGGGGATTCCCCGGAAACAGTGTAATTGGGGATGCAAGGCAGGCATGGTTAGAATGAAGGAACCTCGAACGAATTAGAAGGTTCGGTTAAAACGTGTAATAACCGGACTTAGTGAATGGTCTTAGTCTTGCGCGACATGTAATCCATCAGTAGATACTGGCCCAGCGTGTAGGGTGTAGTGAAGTAGGCCTTGCCGCGGCACATCTCGGTTACTTTCTGTACGAATTGCACTAATCCATAATCGGACGCGAGCATGAAGGTATTAATAAGTACCCCGGCGCGCTTGCACTTTGAAACTTCTTCGAGCGTCTGGCTGACGACCAGCGGGTCGAGGCCGAAGGCGTTTTTGTAGATGCGCCCGTCTTCGAGGGTGAGGGCGGAGGGTTTGCCGTCAGTGATCATGACGATCTGCTTCATGTCTTTGCGCTGGCGCTGCAGGATACGTTGCGCCATGCGCAGACCTTCACGCGTGTTCGTGTAATACGGTCCGACTTTGACGCGGGCCAACTGCGAGAGCGGAATTTCTTCGGCGGAGTCGTGGAAGAGAACGAGAGAGAGCGAGTCGCCGGGATACTGCGTGCGGATCAAATGCGAAAGAGCCATGGCGACTTTTTTCGCCGGAGTGAAGCGGTCTTCGCCGTAGAGAATCATCGAATGCGAGCAATCGAGCATGAGTACGGTGGCGCAGGATGACTGATACTCGCATTGATGGACTTGCAGATCGGAGTATTCGATGTTGAGCGGCAGCGCGAGGCCTTCACGCTGGATGGCGTTGGAGAGCGTAGCAGTGATGTCGAGATTGAGCGTGTCGCCGAACTCATAGGTTTTCGAAGCCCCGCTGGCCTCGATCCCGGTGGCGAGGTCGCGGGTGTCGTGGCGTCCGAAGCTGGATTTGCCGAGCGAGCCGAGCAGATTGCGCAGAGATTTGAAGCCGAGGAAGTCGAGGCTTTTGTCGGTGACTTCAAATTTTGCATGCGGTGCGTTTTCGCCGGTTTGGCCGCCCACGCTCGATTGGCGGGCAGGATCATGCGGTTGGTCGATCGAAATGTAATCTTCCTGCTGCATGCGCTCGATGAGTTTTTCGATCAACTCATCCATCTGGCCGTTCATGGCCATTTCGAGCATGCGTTCGCGCATTTCCTCGTCGAACTGATCGCTGTCTAACAAGGCTTGCTCAATGGCTCGTTTGAGATCGTCGAGGTTTTGCTCGCCCTCGGGCATCTCGTACCACATATCGCTCTGGAAGCCGCTTTGCAGCAGGTAGTCGGAGAGCGCGCCGAGCAAGTCTTCCATGCTCATTTCGCCGGCGGGGTCGGGAACGTATTTGGAGTAGCGGATGCGCTTCATGAGGGCTACCTGGCTTCTCGCTGCCAGCTCCTAGCTAGAACCGGTTTGGCTAGAAGCTAGTAGTTAGAAGCTGCTAATTAAATTGCCTTCGTTGCCGGTATGGCCGGTCTTCCGGCTCGAAGGCTTTCTCGCGGGCTGGCTCCGGTTTTTTTTCTCCAGCTTTGAATACTCGTTCTTCGTTGCGCCCGATGCGCTTGTGGGCGTGCAGGCCTTCGAGAATGAATTCGGCGGCGGAAACCTGTTGCTCGGGGCTTTCTTTTTGCGAGATGCCGAGGGGACCCAGCTTGTCGATCAGGCCCTGAATCTCTTTCAGGTTTCCGAGCGCCTCCGCAGCGGCAATCGAATCTGACAACTGAATCTCGCCGCCTAGATCGAACCATTGCACAATCTGTTGCACATTCGCTCCGGTGAAGTATTGGTCGTAAGTTTTGGCGATGGCGGCACGAATCAATTCGCGCGAAACGTGGTCCGCACCTTTCATCTCACCTTCGTATTCAAGTTCCAGCTTTCCGGTAATGGCGGGCAGTGCCGCATAAACGTCGCTGACGCGAGGCACAACAAGTTTTTCATTGTTGCTGATTGCACGGCGCTCGGCGTTCGAGATCACATTTTCCATTGCGGAAATTGGCAGGCGCTGGCTTACGCCGGAGCGCTTGTCAATTTTTTTATCTTCACGGGCAGCGAAGGCGATGCGCTCGATCACTTCCTGGATGTAGGCAGGGACGTTTAGTGCGTGGCCATTGCGGCGTATCCATGCTTCCTGCGCGGTAATGGTGATACCTTCTTCCACCGTTGCGGGATAGTGTGTGCGAATCTCAGAGCCGATGCGGTCTTTGAGCGGCGTGATGATTTTTCCTCGAGCGGTGTAGTCCTCGGGATTGGCGCTGAAGACGATGGCGACATCGAGCGGCAGACGGATGGGGTATCCCTTAATTTGTACATCGCCTTCCTGCATGATGTTGAACAGGCCGACCTGAATCTTTCCGGCGAGGTCGGGAAGTTCGTTGACTGCGAAGATGCCGCGATTAGCGCGGGGGAGCAGTCCGTAGTGTACGGTGAACTCGCTGGAAAGTTCGTGTCCGCCGCGGGCGGCTTTGATGGGATCGATGTCGCCGATAAGGTCGGCGATGGTGACGTCGGGCGTGGCGAGTTTCTCCACGTAGCGGTCGTCGGGTGTGAGATAGGCAATCGGCGTGGCATCGCCCAGGCGTGCAATCTCTTCGCGACAGCGGCGGCAGAGGGGCGCATAGGGGTTGTCGCGAATTTCGCAGCCCTCGACGTATGGCATCTGCGGATCGAGCAACGTAGTCAAAGCGCGCAGGATGCGGCTTTTGGCCTGACCGCGCAGGCCGAGCAGAATGAAATTGTGGCGCGACAAAACAGCGTTGACGATTTGCGGGACGACGGTGTCGTCGTAGCCGACGATGCCGGGGAAGATTCCGTCATCGTTCTGGCGCAAACGCGCCATCAAGTTCTCGCGGAGTTCGTCTTTCACATGGCGGGTGCGCAAACGTTCTTCGGAAAAGTCACTGCGGCGCAATTCGCCGAGCGTGCGAGGAAGACTCATTACAACCCCCGAGGAGAATGCTTTCCGAATTATACGCGGATCATCGAAAGCAGGTTTCCTGTGCTCAGCTTACGAAGAAGCTTGAAACACGGAGTGCACAGAGAAAATCCGCGAAGTGCGTTGAAAGTCCGCGGCGCGGTTGCGGAAGCCTGGAGCCGATTTAATGCACGTGCCCATTGCCGCCAGCTTTTTCTTTGGCGCGCGCGGCGCGGTGCAGGTTAGGAATAATTTTTTCAAGATATGCGATGAGCAAAGTCAGGCGCTCCGGTTCGGAACGAAGAGAGAGCAGCTTTTGTTTGAAATCGAGATCGAGCGGCAGGGAGCCGGCCAGATAAAAAGAAAGCATCGCCGGATCGGCGGCGGAAATATCCTGCCGAGCGCCCGCCATCGCTAAAAGTTCGGAGTGCAATTGCGTGGCCCGGTCGGTATCTTCCTGCGAGGGCATGGTGGGATCGTCTTCGATCATGAGAACGTCGGCACGAAGAAAAGAGCGCTCTTGGTCGACACGTACCAACTCGAAGCGCTTGCGGCCCTCGGTCACGATGTCGAGGCGGCCGTCCTCATATTCTTTTACTACGGTGACGACTTCCGCCGTGCATCCCACATCCGCAAGCCCTTGTTCGGCAGCCCGCACCACGCCGAAGGTGCGATTCTGGGCCAGGCATTCGCCGATCATTTCCTTGTAGCGTGGTTCGAAGATGTGCAGCGGCAAGGGAGTACCGGGGAACAGCACGACATCGAGCGGAAATAAGGGAATGAGGACGGCCAAGCAATCTCCGTGGGCGCGGAAAAAGCGCGCGAAAAATAAGCGGCTGCCTGATTGTAGCGCAGCGCTTGACTTCACAAGTTGCGCTGGCATAAAAGCGCGTATGGAACTTACGGAGAAAGTGGTGGTGGTCACGGGCGCTTCCATGGGTATCGGCGAGGCGATTGCGAAGATATTCGCCGATCACGGGGCGAGCGTGGTGATGTTGTCACGCGATGCCGGGCGAGTGGAAGCGGCGCGAGGCCGGGTAGGGCATCCGGAGCGCACTCTGGCGATGGCCTGCGACGTAAAGCATCGAGAAGATATTGATCGCGCGATCGGGCTGACGCTTCATCATTTTCAGCGAATCGATGTTTGGGTAAACAATGCCGGGCACGGGCTGCTCGACTCCGTCGCACAAATGGAGATGGCTGCGTTTCGGGAAATGTTCGAAACAAATTTTTTCGGTACGGTTGCGGGCATGCAGGCTGCGATTGCGGTGATGCGGCAGCAAGGAGGCGGTTCGATCATCAACATTTCGAGCGTGGCGGGGCATATCCCGATGCCTTTTCACGCCGGTTACAGCGCCACCAAGTTTGCCATGAACGCGATGGGCAAGGCGGCGCGAGTAGAGCTGAAGAAAGAAGGAATTCATGTGCTGACGGTTTGTCCCGGCTACGTGCAGACGGCGTTCAGTGAGAATGTAATTGTGGGCAATGAACGCAAAAAGGTGCGGCCGAATTCGGTGCGCGGGATTACCGCCGAGCGCGTGGCACGGGCGACTCTACAAGGGTATTTGAAGCAGAAAAGAGAGGTGATTGTGCCGTGGACAATGTATGTGCCACAGAAGATTTATCAGTTGTTCCCGGCGGTGGTGGAGTGGGCTATGGCGAAAATGGCGAAGTGAGCCGGCATTGGTTCAACATATAATCTGGGCCTATGGCCCTGCCTCGACCAGCGGATTGCCGTGCCGGAGATGATGCGCTGGCTCGCGGCGATTGGCAACAAGCTCGACTCGCCTATGAAGCCGCATTAGAGATTGGCGAATTTCCCGAGGCGCTTGAAGGATTGGGGAGCGCGGCATGGTGGCTTGATCTTGCCGACCTGGTATTCGTCTCCCGCGAGCGGGCCTATCGCTTATACCTGAATAGAAATGATCACGCGGCGGCAGCCCGTGTGGCGGTGTGGCTGGCTTGGGATTATTGGGCCTTCCGGGGTGAGAGCGCGGTTGCCAACGGTTGGCTGCAACGTGCCCGCCGCCTGTTGGAAAATCAGCCGATTTGCGCCGAGCGGGCGTGGCTCGAATTGCGGGAAGGATCGCTCTGCCTTCTTGAAGAGGGCGATACCGTTCGCGCACACGCGCTGGCTGCGGAGGGGATTCGCATCGCTCACGAAGCCGGCAATTTCGACCTTGAAATGCTGGGGCGGGCGGTGCAGGGGCTAACGCTGGTTGTGGCTGGAGATGTGCACCCAGGCATGCGGCTTCTGGATGAGGTGAATGCCGCGGTCATCGCGGGAGAGTTGAAGGATCCAGTTGCCATAGGCCTGTCATCTTGTTATTTGATCGCGGCGTGCGAGAAGGTGCGCGATTACGACCGGGCGCTGCAATGGTGCAAGCGGCTAAAGATTTTTTGCTCGCAATGGGGTATGCGGCCGCTTTTTGCCGTTTGCCGCACGCAGTACGCCTCGATTTGCTTATGGCGAGGCACATGGGATGAAGCGGAACTTGAGTTGATTGCGGCACGAACCGAACTGGCCGGAAGCCGTCCGGGCATGACTGGCGAGGCTATTGTGCGGATGGCGGAGTTGCGGCGTCGTCAGGGGAGGCTCGCGGAGGCGGCTGCGCTTTATGATGAAGTTCCCTCGGCTGGCATGGCATTGTTAGGCCGCGCTGAATTGGCGCTCGACCGGCGCGAGCCGCGTGCGGCGGCGGAGCAAGCGGAACGGTACCTTCGTCGCGTGCCGCCGCAGAATCGCATTGAACGCGCCACGGCTTTAGAGTTGCTGGTTCGTGCGTTTACCGACCTGCAACAGATGGAACGCGCGAAGGCAGCGCTGGCGGAGCTTTCCAGCATTGCTGCAATCGTCGCCACGATTCCGCTGCGGGCCGCCGCCAGCCATGCCTCGGGCTATGTTGCACTGGGGGAAGGAAAACCGGATGCAGCCCGGCAGTTTTTCGAAGACGCGGTCGACTTGTTCCTGCAGAGCGGAGCCCCTTTCGAAGTCGCGCGGGCCCGCAGCGAATTAGCTCGTGCTCTCGGCAAGCTTGGACGTGTCGAAGCATTGGAAGAGATTCGCACTGCTATCGAGTTGCTGCGAAAGTTGAGCGCCGAGGTGGAACTAGCGCGGGCCCTGAGTGTGCTCGATGAGCTAAGTTCCACGAAGGGGGTGGTCGACCGGGAATCACCCGCCGCCAGGAACGAAATTCTGAGCAAACGTGAAGTCGAAGTCCTGCGCCTGGTGTCCGAAGGCTTGAATAATCAGACCATTGCGGAACGGTTGTTTCTCAGCGATCACACGGTCCATCGACACCTGGCGAACATACTGAATAAGCTCGGTGTTTCTACGCGTGCGGCCGCGGTGGCGCAGGCGGCGCGGCGAGGCCTTCTCCCCTAGAGTTGAACTGGCCTGAACGGGCCATTCTTACCTGGCAATCAAAATGACCCGAAGGCGGGACGCGAGAACGGGCGTGGTTGCCTTATAGTCCTTTGGGTAAAAGTCAACGCAGCGAATCGCTGCAACCTTGGAGGCAACTATGAAGTGCAAATGTTTCATGATGGCAGGAGTCATGTTGTTATTCGCGGGATTTCTCAGCGGCGTACATGCACAAAGTCCCACTCACGTGATTCAGGGCGTTCAAGAAGCGCACTGGGGACCGGCGCCGCCAGTCCTTCCGGCGGGCGCGCAGATCGCTGTACTGGCGGGCGACCCCACATCGCATACCGCGTATACCATTCGCCTTAAATTTCCCGCAAACTACGCGATTCCGGCGCATTCTCATCCGACAGACGAGAACGTGGTTGTGGTTAGCGGCGCGTTGACCTTTGGAATGGGCGACATGCTGGATAAAAATGCAGCTGCAAACAAAACATTGCGCCCAGGCGGTTTTGCACTGATGCCGGCGAACATGAATCATTTCGCCTACACGACGGCGGAGGAAACGACAATCGTGCTTTATGGGCAAGGACCGGTAGAGTTCAAATATGTGAATCCAGCGGATGATCCTCGTATGGGGAAGTAGATTGAAATCATCGCGCTGGCTGCTCGGAAACCAAGCGCTGGGAAACCAAGGGTAGTGGCTTAATTGCCCTGAGGAAAATTCACGCTGTGGAAAGCGCGGGGGTTGCTGGATGATGCGCCCCGGTCTTACTCCCAAATGGAAGCCGTTTCCTATCAAGCTTAAAAAGCCGTATAGTTGGCCGCGCAAGGAGAAACGGTCTATGACAATCGCGGCTGGTTTCTGTTGTGAGGATGGCGTCGTGTTATGCGCTGATACCCAACTCACTATACCGGGAAGTCTCAAGTATCCCGAATCAAAGATTAGGATGTCTCCTGATCTACGGTCGTGCCCGGTGTATGCATTCTGTGATGACATGGATTATCAAAAACAATGCATTTTCCACTTCAATGAGGCCATTCGCGGTGCGGAGAGCAAACGAGAGCACGTCATCCGTGCCCTTGAACAGAAGGCCGTAGAACTGCACCAAACCTATTACGAACTGTACACCGATCCTAGTGAGAAGCTAAACGTGAATATGTTGCTTTCCTTGCAACTGGGTAATAAACAGAGATTGTTCAAAATCTACGGCCCTAAGGTCGCTCCGGTCGAAACTTTAGAGTGCATCGGAGCTGGAAATTATCTTGCTCGTGCTCTCGCCGGTACATACTGGACGAGCGATATTTCGATGCATCGAACTGGGATTATCTGTACTTACATCCTAGCGGATGTGAAGAAATACGTTGACGGCTGCGGTGGAGAATCTCACATCATCTGCCTTGGGGATAACGGCCTATGGTCGATGTTTCCTTCAGACGGCCTGTACTTCACAATTGAAGAGCTAGAAGCAGACTACGAATACTGGAAAACGCACACTCGTGAGTTAGCGTTAGATTATGCAGACTTCAAGGTTGGCGAATCCTCTTTCGAGCGCGATCTAGTGGAACTAACGGACGATCTTACGCGAGTTCGAGGCGATAGGATGCGCAGGTATGACGAGGTTGAAATGCTTAAAATGGAGGCAGACCTTGCGGAGTCGAGGCGACTACAAGAGAAAGTAAAGCCGCCCGAAGATGAAACTTAGTTCTTGGCGACTTTCGCCTTTGCCCACCGTGCCAGCAATTTCTATCTACGCACAAGGCCACATTCAGCCACTACCGAAACCAAACGTAGAAGCGCCATATTTGGTCCCAAACTGTTACAGCCGCCGCACATCCCGGTAGAAAATGCAATGCGTTTCCAAGTACCAGGAAACGAGAAATAAAATGATGAGGATGCTCGAGGTCCAACAAAAGACTTGAACCGGAAGGGTTGCGGTGATGCCGAAGCCGCCGGTTTTTGTGCCCGGCGTTGCTTGTTGAAAAATGATTCCGCCCAGGAGTGACAAGCCGGCCGCTAATGCCAGGAGCGCCAGGGAATCGCAGACGCGTTCGTTTATAGTCGCTGCTGGAACCAGAAAAGCGGTATGGAAGACGGCAAAAAGGCAGAGAATGCAGGCCATCAAAACAATCGGCTTGGCGAGCTCCAGCAACACGCCCAACTCCTACCTAAACCATTCTACCGCCGCTTAGGCGTGGAGAATTGTTACCCCAGCTCGGCGAGCATCGCTTCCATCTCCGACTGCGCGTGCAGGTTGCCGGTGCGGCGCGCGGAGGCGATGCCATCGGTGAGCATAGTCTTTGCATCGTCGGCGCGGCCGGCGCGAACCAGGGTTTGCGCAGCCATAAAGTAGCCGGGAGTGTAGTCGGGGCTTGCCTTCAGCAAAATCGAGAACTCGGCCAGGGCGCGGTCCAAGTCGCCTTGATTGGAGTATTCCATGGCCAGTCCATAGCGGGCGAAGGCGTCGGTGGGGTTCTGCGTGAGAATTTCGTTGAGTGCGGCGATTCGGTCCATGAGGTTACGCAGTGGTCAGAGGCTAGTTGCCAGGGTCCAGAACATGAGGTTACTACAAGTTGCAGATGCACTTTTGAATTGCCATGCGCAAAGATGAGATGGTTAGTGACAACGCGGAGCGGTTCTTCGTGATTACCGGCGGGCCCGGTTCGGGGAAGACTACGCTCATCGATTCGCTGCAACAGGCGGGCTATGCCCGCTCGATTGAGGCTGGACGCGGTGTGATTCGAGAGCAGATGGCAATTAGCGGCCGTGCTTTGCCATGGAGCGATCGAATGGCTTTTGCCGAGTCGATGCTGGTCTGGGAGATGCGTTCTTATCGCATGGCTCAGGAGTGGAGCGGATCGGGTTTCTTCGATCGCGGCGTGCCGGATGTTGTGGGATATCTGCGCGTGTCCGGTTTGCCGGTGCCGGATCATATGGATAAGGCGGCACGGAGCGTTCGATATAACAATCGTGTTTTTATTGCACCGCCCTGGAAAGAAATTTTTGCGCAGGATGGCGAGCGCAAGCAAAACTTCGATGAGGCGGTGCGGACTTATGACGCCATGATCGCAACTTATGCCGAATACGGCTACGAAACGATTGAGATTCCTCTTGCCACGGTGGAAGAGCGGGTGCGCTTCGTGGTGAATGAAGTCAGTACCGCCGGCAAATCTACTCAATTTCCAATCTGAAGTTATTTTCTATTTCTCCAGCCATTGGCTCTTGCTGCTTTGGGTAGGTAGAATGGGCAGTCCCTAAAAAATCTGGCGGTCAGGAGCCGATTCGGTGGCGTGTCCGTTTTTTATGCCGGTCGAGAAGTTGGAGAATGGTGCATGGCTGCATCCGCATCGGCTTCCACTGGGTTGCGGATGGAGCGGGCACTGCGGCGCGCCGGGGCATGAGGGCGAGTCGCCGTCCCAGGAAGAATTGCGGGATTTTTGCAACCTGGGATATGCCGAGTCCTGCGGGCGGCTGCCGCAAGAGCGGCCCTGGGATTCTGTCCGGTTTACGGCTCGAAGCGTTTTCGACGCGGAGAATGGAAGAGGGCAACGCGTTCAGCTTCGCTACGTGTGCGAGCGCAGGCACCGTCCGGCGGAGCACGGGTTTTTGGAATTTGATGTAGCGCAGGATCAATGGGTGAAATATCACGACAATGCCAGCGTGCAGAAGATGGCGGAATGCTTTCTCGCGGCGTACTTCGATAAAAGAAAAAGAGAAATGGAGCCGGTTGCGAGTTAGCGCGGCGCTGTTGTTGGCAAGCGAGAGAAAGAGGAACGACAAGCATGACGGAAGAGAAGCTAGCCCCGAGGCCGGTTCGCGATTCGCAATCGGAGATGATCGAACTGGTATTACCCAACGATGCAAACCCCCTGGGCGCGCTGCTGGGCGGCCGGTTAATGCACTGGATCGATCTTGCGGCCGCGCTGGCTTGCCACCGGCATGCGCATAGCCATGCGGTTACTGCGTCGGTGGATCACATCGATTTCCTGGTGCCGGTGAGAGTGGGAGAGGTTGTGATTTTGCGCTCGTCGGTGAACCGGGTGTTTCAAACTTCGATGGAGGCCGGCGTAAAAGTTTTCGTCGAAAGCTATCTTGCCGACACCATAAAACACGTCGCATCGGCGCATCTGACATTTGTCGCGGTCGATGGCAATGGAAACCGGGTGACAGTTGCGCCTGTAATTCCTGAAACCGATGAGGAGCGCCGACGCTACGACGATGCGGGACGGCGGCGCGAGATGCGGCGCGTGGAACGGGACCGGCGGCGCAAGTTGAAGCTGTAATCGATTAACTCATAACCTCCGGTGGATGAACCCGCGTCACACCGTAACATTTCGTTGACCGGGTATTCGGCGCAATCCCGAACTTTAATGGGATAGCGCTCTCCTCGTTCATCGCATACACCGATACTTTTCACGCCAAATTTATTTGACAAGCAAGCGACACAGGCTAATAATTCGAGTGCTCTAAGCTCTCCCCCGAGAC
>Ga0224568_1000094_pt1 | contig 16198 bp, 11 predicted proteins | sample CLU5metagenome_FD_182727 | JGI IMG/M metagenome (GOLD analysis project Ga0224568, IMG submission 182727) | Spruce litter microbial communities from Bohemian Forest, Czech Republic - CLU5 | ecosystem: Environmental > Terrestrial > Plant litter > Unclassified | place: Czech Republic: South... | reverse complement strand
GGCCGAACTGCCGATCGAAACGGTGCGCCCGGACAGCCACCCGCTGGACGAGCTGCACATGTCCTCGATCACCGTCGGGCAGATCATGAACCAGGCGGCACGCGAGCTCGGCGTAACCGCGCCGATGGTCACCTCCGCCTTCGCCACCGCGACGCTGGCGGACCTGGCCAAGGCACTGGACGAGCTGGCCGAGACCGCGCTGCCTGGCGAGGCCGACGTGGACCTGCCGCCGGAAGGCATCGGTCCTTGGGTGCGGGCGTTCTCGGTGGAGCTGGTCCAGACCGCTCGTGCGGCCAGGGCGACCGGGCAGAGCGACGGGACGTGGGAGATATTCTCTCCGCCTGGTCACCCGCTCAGCGAGCCGCTGAGCCGGGCACTGGACGCGGCCAGGCTCGGTGACGGCGTCGCGCTGCTGCTGCCTGCCGATTGCGGCGTCGAGCACGTCGCCCTGATGCTCTCGGCCGCACGTGCCGCGCTGGCCAGAACCGGACCGTGCCGCTTCGTCGCGGTGCAGGACCGGCGCGGCGCGGCGGGCATGGCCAAGACGCTGCACCTGGAAGCCCCGACGGTACCGGTAACCGTGATCACCTTGCCGCTGTCGGCCGCGATCAGCCCGGCTCACGCCGTGGAAATCGCGGACGCGATAACGGCCGACGTCGCATCGACCGACGGCTTCAGCGAGGTGCACTACGACCAGGCGGGCAACCGCCTGGTGCCGCTGCTGCGGCCGGTCAATGACCTGGCCGAGCAAGGCGCCGAACTGCCGCTCGGGCCCGGTGACGTGATCTTGGTCAGCGGCGGCGGCAAGGGCATCACCGCCGAATGCGCGCTGACGCTGGCGCGCGACACCGGTGCGGCCATCGTCCTGCTCGGCCGGTCCGACCCGGCGGCGGACGCGGAACTGGCCGCCAACCTGGGCCGGATGGAGGCGGCCGGGGCACGGTACGCCTACCTGCAAGCCGACGTCACCTCACCCGCGGCGGTGGCCGACGCGGTGGCCTCGGTCCGCGAGGAGCTGGGGCCGGTCACGGCCATCTTGCACGGCGCCGGGCGGAACGAGCCGGTGCCGCTCGCCAGCCTGGACGAGAACTCCTTCCACGCGACGATAGCCCCCAAGATCGGCGGGCTGGAGGCGCTGGTGGCCGCCGTGGACCCGGCGGCACTCAAGCTGGTCATCACGTTCGGCTCCATCATCGGCCGGGCCGGCTTGCGCGGCCAGGGCGACTACGCCACCGCCAACGACTGGATGACCGACCTGACCAAGCAGATACAGGAGGCCAACCCGCACACCCGGTGCGTGGCGCTGGAATGGTCGGTCTGGTCAGGTGCTGGCATGGGCGAGAAGCTCGGCGTGCTGGAGTCACTGATCAGAGAGGGGATCAGCCCGATCTCGCTCGATGTCGGCATCGACATCCTGCGCCGGGTGCTGGCCACGCCGACGGCACCGTCCAGCCTGGTGGTGATGAGCCGGGCAGGCGGTCTGCCGACCATCACGCTGGAGCCGAGCGAACTGCCACTGTCCCGGTTCATCGACCGGCCGCGGGTGCACTACCCCAGCATCGAGCTGATCGCCGACGCTGAGCTGTCCGCGGACCGCGATCCCTACCTGGTCGATCACCTGCTCGACGGCGACCTGCTGTTCCCCGCGGTACTGGGCATGGAAGCCATGTCGCAGGCGGCGGTGCTGGCTGGTCCCGAGGTGCCGGTCGTGCTGGAGAACCTGGAGTTCCTGCGCCCGATCGTGGTGCCGCCGGACGGGTCGACGACGATCAGGATCGCGGCGCTCAACCGCGGCGACAGCATCGATGTCGCCATCCGCAGCAGCGACACCGGATTCCAGGCGGACCACTTCCGCGCCACCATCCGGCACACGGGCACCCGTCCGTTTGCCGCGAACCGGCCGGACGCGGTCAGCGACGGGTCGCGGGTGCCGCTCGACGCCGCGGCCGACCTGTACGGCGGTGTCTTCTTCCAGGGCAAGCGGTTCCAGCGGGTGCAGGGCTACCGCAGGCTCGCCGCGACCTCGTGCGTGGTGGAGATCTCGGCCGGAACCGGTGATGACTGGTTCGGCTCGTACTTCTCCCGGTCCCTGATCCTGGGCGACCCGGGCGCACGCGACGCGTTCATGCACGGCATCCAGTGCTGTGTGCCGAACGCGACGCTGCTCCCGGCCGGGGTGGAGCGGATCTACCCGGCGGGCCCGGACGAGCTCACCGGGCAGGTCATCCTGTACGCGGCAGAACGGCAAAGGGACGGTGACACGTACACCTACGACCTGGATGTCTGCAACGAAGAGGGCAGGATCCTGGAACGCTGGGAAGGGCTGCGGCTGCAGGCGGTGCGCAAGAACGACGGCCGTGGGCCGTGGCTTCCCGCGCTGCTCGGGCCGTTCCTCGAGCGGCAGGCCGCGGAGCTCACCGGCAGCGATGTGCGGTGCGCGGTGGAGCCCGATCCGCCGTCGGGTGCGAACGGCCGTGAGGCCAGGCGCAGGCAGACCAAGGTCGCGGTGGAGCGGATGCTGCACCGGCCGGTGGTGATCACCCGCCGCGGTGACGGCAAACCGGAGATCGACGACGAAGGCATCGCCATCTCGGCCTCGCACGGGGCCGGCCTGACGCTGGCCGTGGCGGGCAGCGGCCAGGTGGGCTGCGATGTCGAATCGGTCTCCGCGCGGACTAAGGAGGACTGGCAGGGACTGCTCAGCGCCGAGCAGTTCGCTCTTGCCGAGCTGATCCAGGTGGAGCGGGCGGAGCAGCCAGCCGTCGCCGCCACCAGGGTGTGGAGCGCGGTGGAGTCCCTGCGCAAGGCAGGCCGGACGCTGTCCGGACCGATCACGCTCGCCGCTGGCGGCCCGGCAGGCTGGGTACAGCTTGAGTCCGGGCCGGCGAAGATCGCCACCTTCGTCACGTCAGTGCTGGACCAGCCGGACCCCGTGGTCTTCACGATCCTGACAGAAGAGGACGGAAATGGAACAGTATTACGAATACCGGCACGTGGTTGGCTTCGAGGAGACCAACCTCGTCGGCAACGTGTATTACGTCAACTACGTGCGCTGGCAGGGACGCTGCCGGGAGATGTTCCTGCTCGAGCACGCGCCCAGCGTGCTTGATGATCTGCGGGACGGCCTGAAGCTGTTCACCATCAGCGCGGAGTGCGAGTACCTGTCCGAGGCCACGGCCTTCGACGAGCTGGCGATCAGGATGCGGCTGGAAGAACTGACCCAGACCCAGATCGTGTTCGCCTTCGATTACATGCGCCTGCGCGATGGCAGGGAAGAGCACATCGCCAGGGGCCGGCAGCGGATCGCGTGCATGCGAGGCGCCAACGGGGCCACGGCCCCGACGAAGGTGCCTGATCCGCTGCGGCGCGCACTGGAGGGATACGTGATCAGGACGCCGCAACGCACGCCTGCCGTTGGCACCGGAGGCAGAGCGTGAGCGTCCCGGCCCCGAGCGGAACAGTCTCGGCCAGGACCGCGCTGCGAGCGGTCCTGGGGCGGTTCCCGACCGGTGTCACGGTCGTGACCGCCGGCCGGGAAACACCGTGCGGCATGACGGCGAACGCGTTCACCTCGGTGTCGCTTGAGCCGCCGCTGATCCTGGTCTGCGTAGACCGCAGCGCCGCCGTGTACAAGACCGTGCTCGCCTCGGGCAGCTTCGGCGTCTCGATGCTCGCCTCGGGCCAGGAGCAGATGGCGCGTTACTTCGCCGATCACTCCCGGCCGCGAGGCGCGGGCGAATTCAACACGATCGCCTGGTCGCCAGGCCCGGGCACCGGAGCACCCATCCTGGATGGCGCGCTTGCGTGGCTGGACTGCTCCCTGGTTACCTCCCACGACGGCGGTGACCACGAGATCTTCATCGGCTCGGTCCAGGCCAGCGGATTCCATCCGACCGAAGAGGCACTGGTTTTCTTCCGCGGTGATTTCCATCAGCCGCGGCTGATCAAGTCCAGGACCATCGAGGAGTCCGCATGACCGTCATGGAGCCCACCTCCGGGCCCGCACCGGTGCAGTCGGCGGAGCGCGGCCGGGATTATCCCGGCCCGCCCTTCCGCGCGGTGCCCGGCCTGCTGCGCAAGCTCTGGTTTGACCGTCTGGGCATGCTCACCGACGCGGCCGATGAGTTCGGCGACGTGGTCAAGTTCGCCATGGGACCCAAGACGCTGTATTTCTTCAACCACCCCGACCACGCCAAGCATGTGCTGGCGGACAAGCCGCTCAACTATCACAAGGGCCTCGGCCTGGCCGAGGCCCGCCAGCTGATGCTCGGCGACGGCCTGCTCACCAGCGAGGATGAAATCTGGAAGCAGCAGCGGCGGATCATCCAGCCGGCCTTCCGCCGGGACCGGCTGGCCGGGTTCACCGGTGTGGTGACCGACGCGGGGCTGGCGCTGACGGAGCGGCTCGGCGCGCACGTGGGGGAGACCATCGACGTCGCCGAGGAGATGACGCGGCTGACCATGAGCGTGCTGGGCAAGTCGCTGCTGTCCGCCGACCTATCACCGCTGCGCATGCTCGGGCCGGCCTTCGAGGTCGCGCAGGACCGGGCCATGTTCGAGATGGTCAGCCTCGGCGCGCTCCCGCTGTGGCTGCCGGTGCCGCGTAACCTCCGGTTCCGCAAGGCCAGGGGCCAGCTTGAGGACGCGGTGCAGGTGCTGGTGGCCGGCCGGGCGCACGCGGGCGGCCGGGACGGGTCAGACATGCTGTCCATGCTGGCCAACGCCTATGCCGACGACCCGGACGCGCGCAAGCGGTGGCGCATCATGCGGGACGAGCTCATCACGATCCTGCTGGCCGGGCACGAGACGACGGCGAGCACGCTGTCCTGGGCCTGGTACCTGCTCGCCACCCACCCGGAGGCGGCGGCGGCGATCCACGCCGAGGCGGTGCAGGTGCTCGGCGATCGCACGCCCGACCATGAGGACCTGGCCCGGCTGCCCTACACCACGACGGTGATCCAGGAGACCATGCGGCTGTACCCGCCGGTCTGGGGGCTGACCCGCAAATCGGTCGCCGCCGACGTGATCGACGGTTACCGGGTCCCGGCGGGCGCCGACGTGATGATCTCCCCGTACACACTGCACCGGCACCCGGGCTTTTGGCCGGAGCCGAACGAGTTCCGGCCGGAGCGGTTCGCGAGCTCGGCCACGCCGGTCTCGAACAGGTATGCCTACATCCCGTTCGGGGCCGGCCCGAGGGTCTGCGTCGGCAGCCATCTCGGCATGATGGAGGCGACCTTGATCGCGGCTATGGTCGCGCGTGACTTCCGGTTCGAGCTCCCGCCCGGTACCCGCGCCGAGCCAGAAGCCATGTTGTCGCTGCGAGTGCGCGGCGGGCTCCCGGTCCGGGTGCAGCGCGCGTGACCGCAGCGGCGACTCAGCGGCCAGCCACCGCCCAGGACATAGCGCCGGATCTGCTGCACAGCATCAGCCAGGAGCGCGAGGCAGTGCTGCTCGGTGACGATCTTGCCACCGAGCGGCAGCATGCCAAGGGCAAGCTGACCGCGAGGGAACGCCTCGACCTGCTCCTGGACCAGGGGTCCTTTACCGAGCTTGACCTGTTCCGGCAGCGTAACGGCAACCCCAGGACGGACGGAGTGGTGACCGGGACCGGGACGGTATACGGCCGCCGGGTCTTCGTCTACGCACAGGACTTCCGTATTCTCGGCGGATCGCTTGGCGAAGCCCATGCCGCGAAGATCCACAAGGTGATGGATCTGGCACTGGCCGCGGGCGCGCCGCTGATCGCCCTCAATGACAGCGGTGGCGCGCGGATCCAGGAAGGGGTAACGGCACTGGCCGGGTACGGCGGCATTTTTCGCCGCAACGTGCGCGCGTCCGGAGTGATACCCCAGATCAGCGTCATCCTGGGTCCGTGCGCCGGCGGTGCGGCTTACTCACCTGCCCTGACCGACTTCGTCTTCATGGTCCGCAGTACCTCATATATGTTCATCACCGGTCCCGATGTGGTCAAGGCGGTGACCGGTGAGTCGATTTCGCACGAGGACCTGGGCGGGGCCCGGGTGCACGCCAGGCAGTCAGGCGTGGCCACCTTCACTTACGATGACGAGGCCTCGTGCCTGGACGACGTCAGGTACCTGGTTTCGCTGCTGCCCGCCAACAGCCACGATCTCGCGCCCGCGGTAGCCGCTGATGACCCGCCTGACCGCAGCTGCCCGCGCCTGCTGGACATCGTGCCCGTCTCGCCGCGGCAGCCTTATGACATGCGTAAGGTGATCGCCGAGATCGCCGACCACCATGAGGTGCTGGAACTGCATGCCGAGTGGGCGCGGAGCATCGTGTGCGCGCTGGCCCGCTTCGGCGGCCGCACCGCGGGCATAATCGCGAACCAGCCGCTGGTCCGCGCGGGCGTGCTGGACATCGACTCCTCGCAGAAGGCGGCCAGGTTCGTCCAGTTCTGCGACGCGTTCAATATCCCGCTGGTCACGCTCGTCGACGTGCCCGGTTTCCTGCCCGGCGTGGGGCAGGAGCACCACGGCATCATCAGGCATGGCGCCAGGCTGCTGTACGCGTACTGCGATGCGACCGTGCCGCGGGTTCAGGTCATCTTGCGCAAGGCGTATGGCGGCGCCTACATCGTGATGGACTCCCGGTCCGTCGGCGCGGACCTGTCCTTCGCCTGGCCGACGAATGAGATTGCCGTCATGGGTGCAGAGGCCGCGGTAGGAGTACTGCACCGCAGGGAGATCCTCGCCGCCGCCGACCCGGATCAGCTCAGGGACCAGCGCGCCGCGGAGTACAAAGAGCAGCTCATGCACCCGCTCTACGCGGCCGAGCGCGGGCTGGTGGACGACGTGATCAATCCGGCCGACACCCGCGCGGTGATCTGCCGGGCGCTGGACGCGCTTAGCCACAAGCGCCCGGAGCTGGCGCCGCGTAAGCACGGCAACCCGCCTGCCTGACTCCGGCCGGCGCCGCCGCGGTGCGGCGGCCAGCTGGGCGGCACAATTTGGGCGGATGACCTGTTTACCCCGCCGCGGCCGGCCTACACTTACGGATATTGCTTTATGAAGCTGTCATAGGCATGGTCAAGGCGGACTCAAGCGGTGTCCGAGATGAGCTCGACCGGTATTCGAGCGCTTGATGCATAGCAACGGCTTTATAGCGTCCCTATAGGCGCGCTCAAGGCGGCCTCTAGCTGGATCCGAGATGCACACGACCAGCATGCGAGGGGCATGATGCATCGTAATCGTTAGAGTTTGATACAAAAACTCGACTCGGAAAATCTCCGCCCCGCACCGCCGCATTTCAGCCGTAGATGACACCTGTGCCACCTAAGGGAGAGCCAGCGAAATGAACAGCGCCCACGAACGCGCGATCAGGTTCCTATATGAGAGGTATAGCGAGCCGCTGTCTCTCGCAGATATCGCGAACAGTGCGATCGTAAGCCGGTTTCACTTCTGCCGTACCTTCCGTGATGCCACCGGCGTTACGCCCGGCAGGTACCTCTCCGCGATCCGGATCTACCAGGCGAAGCGCATGCTGCTGAATACCCGGATGAACGTCACCGAGATCGCGTTCGCTGTCGGGTACAACAGCCTCGGCTCGTTCAGCAACCACTTCACCGACAGCGTCGGCCTGGCACCTGGCCGGTTCCGCCGGGTAGCACAAAGCGGCGGATTCGAGATGCCGAGCCCGCGACGGTCATCATCGGTGCCGCAGCAGACGGTAACAGGAACTCTCATTTTCCCGCGCGGCTTCGCCTGCGGGCGGGTATACCTGGGCGCTTTCGATACCCCTATCGTCCAGCGTCGTCCCGTCGCCGCCGCCGTTATCGAGGCACCGGCCACGGCCGGACCCTGCTCATTTGAGCTGACGGGGGTGCCCCATGGGACGTGGTTCCTCCGTGCGGTGACAGTAGCGGACAACACGGACCCCGAGCCGTGGACGCGCCGGACGCTGCTCGTCGGCGGGACCGGCCCGATGCCGGTCGCCGCGGATACCCACATTTCCGCCGGGATTGAGCTGCGCACCAGGCGATCGACGGATCTGCCCATCCTGCTCGCCCTGCCCGATCTTGAGCCGCAGCCGGGCGACGTGACGCCAGATCAGGATGGATTTGCCCGCGCCCACGCGCTGAGAACCGCTTAGGTCATGGCGGGTACGGGCGGGCACCACACCGGGCGCGCCAGGTGTGGGCACCACAGCCGACAAGGTGAACTGGTCATCAGCATTTGCGCCGGTGGTCAACGTGCCGCCGACGGCCTCGAGCCGCTGAGCCAGGTTGTGCAGCCCCTGCCCGCCCGGCCTGGACTTGCCCGGTCGCCGTATCCCGTCGTTGACCACCGACAAGGTGACGATCTTGTCTTCCTGGCTCGCCTCGATAGCGCAGTTCCGCGCCGCGCTGTGCCGCAGGACATTGGTGACTGCCTCGCGGAGCACGATTGCCAGTACCGCGTCGACCTTGTCGTCAAGCACGCCACAGTCGATCGCGACCTTCGGCGTGATGCACGCCGAGGACAGCAGGGAGGCCGCCGATGCCGCCTCCCTGGCCAGCGAAATGCTGCTGTAGCCGCTAGCTATCAGCCGTACGTCGGCCGCCGCCTGCCGGGCGAGTTCAACCACCTCCGCCAGCTCATCCCTGGCCTGGGCTGGGTCGCTGCTGACGAGCTTCTTGGTGAGTTCGGCTTTGAGCGTGATGGCGGACAGGCTGTAGCCGAGGATGTCATGCAGATCCCGGGAGAAACGCTCGCGTTCCCGCACCGAGGTGAGCTGCGCGAGCTGCGCGCCCGCGCCATGCTCGCGCATCGAGACCAGGCGTAGCTGGTAGATGGCGAAGACGGTCAGCCCGCTGCTCAGGCTGCCGATCATCACGTAAGTGGCGTCACGGATGTCCAGCCCCACCCCGAGCGGCGCCACGAACATGGTGGCCATGATGAGCGCGAACAGCGCCCAGGAAGACCTGGCCCGGCGCAGCAGCAGGATGGAGCCCGCCAGGAAACCCGCCATCCCCGGCCAGGCCACGCCGATGGTGGCCAGCGGCAGGTAGGTGAGGACGGCCATCGCCAGCAGCATCCACCACCGGCGCGGTCCAGACCAGGTAGCGGCACCGCGCCAGGCAACGCACAGCTGCAAGCCGAACAGCGCCGCCGCGGTGGCCAGGGTCACCCCCAGAGCGAACCCATGCCGTATGGCCGGCACCGCGAAGATGCCCGCGAGCTGCATCGCGAATAGCCCGGATAGGACCAGATGCGAGCTGGCGCGCGGTCTCCAGACACTGCCCGGCGGCGGGCCGGCCGACGCAGCAGGTGCAGCAGGTGCTGTGCTGGCGCCATCTTCGCGGCCAGCTAGACCTTTTGACCCTGACGTGGGCTCGCTCCACAGCCAGCCAGGCCGCTGCTGGCGGCGAGGCATACCGTAACCCTTCAGTGTGCTTAGTCGTGTTCGTCGTCCGTGCTCTGGGCCACCCGGGCACGGTGCGCCTGGGAGCATGACCACTCTAATTTCATAGAGTAATAATGTCCTGTTAAGGACGGATGTAACTTTTCGAATTTCGCTGTTATACAAACAAGTTCTCAGTAAAGTCGCATGACTCTCTGTAGCGGAAGGTCAGCGGATACGAGTCATGCGGTCATCTTTTAGCGGTTCCCGGCGTGTCGTGTTGATCCCGGCGGGGTGTCTATGGTCAAGTGCGGCGTGTGTCCGATATACGTTCGGTGTCTGTTAATGCGCCGGCCTCGCACCGGAACCCTGTGTGTTAGAGCGGTCTGACCTCATGTACCGGCATTCCCGTGGCAGCCCGCGCGACCTGCGTGCAGCGCGTAAGAGGGCATGTGCCGAAAGGAGATTGCCCGTGCGTGGCAGCTTTACCGGCGGGCCCGCGTGGTTCCGGGGTGGCGCATGCGCTCGCTGAGGATACTTCTCGCCGAAGATGTCGCGATGGTGCGTGGCGCGCTCGTCGCACTTATCGAACTGGAACCCGATATGAAGGTGGTCGCCGCCATCGAACGCGGCGACTTTATCGTTTCCCAGGCGCTTGCTCACCGTCCCGATGTCGCGATCATCGACATTGACCTGCCTGGCCTCGACGGGCTGACCGCGGCCGCCCAGCTGCACGCTGAGCTGCCGTCCTGCCCGACCCTGGTGCTGACCAATCTGGGCCGGGCGGGTAATCTGCGCCGGGCGCTGGCCGCGCACGTGTCCGGGTTCCTGCTCAAGGATGCCCCACCCGAGCAGCTGGCCTGGGCGATCCGCAGTGTGGTGGCAGGCCGGCGCGTCATCGACCCGCACCTGGCCGTGTCCACCTGGGAGGGCGGCGAGAATCCGCTGTCCGCACGGGAACACGAGGTGCTCAGGGTCGCCGCGGGCGGCGCCGAGCCGGCCGAGATCGCCGCCGTGCTGCACCTGTCGGTGGGGACGGTGCGCAATTACCTCACCAATATCGTGACCAAGATGAATGCGCGTAACCGGGTGGACGCCGTCCGGGCCGCGCGTGAGGCCGGCTGGCTGCCTTAGCCTGCCCGATCGGCCGGTGCGCACCGCAATCGCGAGGTTGTGCGCCGATTCCGCTCGCCCACACGATGAGAAATGCGCGGTCCGCCGCGTCACCAGCGAGGGCTTGACGACAGGAGGAGATATGCCTACCACGCTCGGATCGGTACGCAGACGGCTGCTCACGCCTCAGCTCAGGGAGGTGACCTTCGCCAAGCGCGGCTTCCCGCCGGCACCGGCGGACGCGACCGCGAAGCTCGAGGCCATTCCGCAGGCCGTCATCTGCGGTTTCGAGTGGGGGATTGACGCACGGGACCAGTGGGAGGTGGAGCGCAGGCTGGACCTGGTGGACGCGGAGAACCGGGGCTTCGCCTACGAGGGCGCGACAATGGCCTTCACCATCTTGGACGCGATGGGACCCGGACGCGGGCACCGCACCCGGGATCTGCTGAAAGGCCCGGGGAGCCGGCATATCTTCCTCGCCTACATCGGGATGGGCTTCGCGATGTCGCACCTGCCCAGGCCGCTATGGAAGAAAGTCATGCCGGACCTGACCCCCGACCCGTATTACCCGGTGATGAGCTGGCTCGCGGTGGACGGCTTCGGCTTCGACAAGGCCTACTTCGACACCAAGCACTGGGTGGACGGGCAGAAGGTCCCCTCGCCTTACCGCTGGGAAGGCTCGCCTGATTACTTCCTGCGCGCGGTCGACCAGGGTATCGGGCGTGCGCTGTGGTTCATCAACGGCGGTCAGGCCGCGCAGGTCGCGGCCGCGGCGGGCCGTTTCGCCAGCCACCGGCAGCCGGACCTGTGGAGCGGCATCGGGCTGGCGTCGACGTTCGCCGGCGGGTCGGACGAGACGGGCCTGGCCGTGCTGCGACGGGAGGCGGGCGAGCACGCATCCCAGCTCGCGCTCGGGGTCGTATTCGCCGCCAAGGCACGCAACTACTCCGGCACGGTGCCAGAGCACACCCAGCTCGCGTGCTCGGTGCTGGCCGACATGTCAGTGGACAAGGCCGTCGCGCTGGCCGACAGCACCACCCCGACCGGGGCCGCTAGCGGCGCTGAGCCCGTCTACGAGCAGTGGCGGCAACGGATCCGCGCGCACTTCGAGCCCTGATAGCGGGCCGGGCGGGCCCGACCGGGCCGGTTGTTATGATGGCCGTACTTAGCGTCCGTTTTACAGCGGCAGTATCTGCCGCGGCGCGTACGGCTGGCCGGCCCGCTGCCGCCATTCGCCCGGGTAGCCGAGCGACACCTCCTCGAACCGCACACCGTCATACCAGGTAGTGCGCGGAATGTGGAGGTGGCCGTAGACGACGGCGTCGGCCCTGAACTGCCGGTGCCACCCGGCAGATCGCTCCGTCCCGCACCACTGCGCGAATTCGGGATGGCGCAGCACCCGGGTCGGGTCACGGACCAGCGGGAAGTGATTCATCAAGATGGTCCTCATGGCCGGGTCCAGGGCTTGCAGCCGCCCGCTGGTGATGTCGATCCTGGCCTGGCACCAGGCCTCCCGGCTCGGATAAGGATCGGGATGCAGCAGCACCTCATCGGTGCACATGATGCCGGCCTCAAGTGCCATCGCGATGGCCTCGCTCTTGTTCCGCGCGCCGGGCGGCAGGAACGTGTGGTCATAGAGCAGGAACAGCGGTGCGACGACAACCGGGCCGCCCGCCCCGTGCCAGACCGGGTAGGGGTCTTCAGGAGTCAGCACGCCCAGGTCGCGGCAGATGCCCACCAGATGGTGGTAGCGCTGGTCACCCCGCAACTGAACCGGGTCCTTGGGGTGGGTCCACAGCTCATGATTCCCCGGTGACCACAGCACGGTACCGAACCGTTCGCGCAGCGTGCCCAGCGCCCATTCGATGTCGGTGGAAATATCGGCGACATCGCCGGCCACCAGCAGCCAGTCAGCTGCCGATTCAGGCTTAAGACCCGCCACGATATCCCGGTTTTCCCGGTACGACACGTGCAGGTCGCTGACCGCGAACATCTTCCCCGTTGCTACCCCAGTATCTGACATCTATCAACCGTGGCATCCACCGATCCGGCAATTTTTCTCGCTGCTTGCTTTCTCCCATATGGAGCAACGGATAAGGCAGAACAAGAGAAGTTATCCCGGGTCAGGCGCAACACAATGCTTAGGAATAGGTGACATCGACCTGGCGGGAGGAAGATTGGATACCTCGGCAGAAAACGCCATCAGGGTCATGACCCTGGAGGCATTCGCGGACACATTTGTCCCAGGGGAAAAGCGTTCGCCTGACGATGTCGCGATCGCGGGTGCCGCGGAAGGCCCTGGCGCGGTCGTGGCTGGCGCGATCGAACTGCTCGAGCTGCCAGCTACCGGCGTGGCGGCCGGCCTGGACGACATCGTCAGCACCCTGAACGACCATGCCAGCGACTACGCGGCCGAGCACGACATAGCGCTCGATGACGCCGTGCCGCCGTTCGTCGGCCTTGATTACCAGCAGCGCAGCGCGCTCATGCGGGTGCTGACCGCGCCTGATCATCCGGAGAAAGAATTCTGGGTGCTCACCGCGATGTTCTGCTTCATGGCGTTCGACACCGGTGCCCATATGGACACGATCACCGCCATGGAAAACGGCCATCCCGGCCTGACGATGATGGGTTTCGCTAAACCCGATGCGGACGGGCTGTGGCGGTTTCCCGACTACAGCTACGGGCGTCAGCTGGCCCGCTCGCACCCTGGTACCACCCCGAACGGAGATCCTGCATGACAAGCGCGGAGCGCACTGACATCCTGGTGATCGGCAGCGGCTTCGGCGGCGCGATCACGGCTTACCACCTGGCCGCCGGCGGGGCCAAGGTGGTAATTCTCGAGCGCGGGCCCTGGGTGCCCAGCGATGAGTTCGACCAGGGCTTCGAGCTGGGCACTTCGAGCACGCGTATCTTCGACTTCGTCGCTGGCGACGGCATGAGCATACTCGGCGGCAACTGCGTCGGCGGCGGCAGCGTGGTGTACTTCGCCACGATGCCGCGCGCGCCGAGGTTCGCGTTCGAGCGCCAGGGCAGCATCGGGCGGCGGATGTGGCCGTCGGTCATCAACCGTGATGCCCTTGAGCCCTGGTATGACCGGGTTGCCGAGGCGCTGCCGCTCAGCCCGCAGACCTGGGACCAGGTGCCTTACCCTGGCGGCCTGTGGGCCGCGGCCTGCAACCACGCCGGGCGGACCGCCAACTTGCCTAACGTCGCGATCGACACCGCGCTGTGCACCAACTGCAACTGGATGATGGCCGGCTGCAAGTTCGACGCGAAACGGTCCTTGCTGCTGAACTACCTGCCCGCCGCCGTCGCGCACGGGGCGGAGATCAGGCCACTGCACGAGGTGCAGAAGATCACCAAGGTGGACGACTTCTACCGGGTGCACTACAACGTGATGGACGAGGTGGACTACCGGGAGACCACCAGTGGCGGCAGCATCGACGCCAAGATCGTGATCGTGGCGGCCGGCGCGGGTGCCACACCGGTCATCCTGCAGCGTTCGGAGCCTGAGCTGGGCAAGATGCCGCACGGCGTCGGCCGGTACTTCTCCGGCAACGGCGAGCGGCTCAACACCGCCGTGATCGACGAGGACAGGGCCCGCGAGGTGCTTGGGCTGTCCCGCCCGAACGGCAAGGCCTACGCGGCGAACCAGATCGGCCGCGGCCCGACCGTGGTGTGCTGGGACCACCTGGACGGCTCCCTGCCCGAGCACTCCCGGTTCGCGCTCGAGCAGCTCTACTTCCCGCCGGGCCTGGGCACCATCTTGGCGCAGGCGCCCGGCGTCGACGGCCCGGGCTGGTTCGGGCCGGAGAAGAAGGAGATGCTACGGCACTGGGAATCGTGGCTGACGATCTTCATCTTGTCGGAGGACAACAATGAGGGCGTGTTCGGGCCGCCGCCGCCCACCGGCAACGCCGTCCGTATCTCGCAGCAGATGCTGGGCCGTGGTGCCCTCTCCTACGAACCCACCAAGGAGACGCTGCGCGGCTGGGCTGAGGCGGACGCCGAGATCAAGAACATATTGGAGCGCGACGGCCTGGCCAAGGTGCGGCCATGGACGAACGACCTGGTAGGAGCGTACACAGTGCACCCTCTGTCATCGTGCCGGATCGGTGACGACCCGGCCACCTCCGCCCTGGATCACCGCCATGAGCTGCGCAACCATCCAGGCATCTTCGTCACCGATGGTTCCGCGGTGCCAGGTGCGCTCACCGTCAACCCGGCGCTGACCATTGCCGCGCTGGCCGAGCGCGCCATCCCCGGCATCGTGGCTGCCGCGCAGGAACGAGGCATAAACGTCAAGTACGGTGCGCCGGCGCCGGATGGCGCGAGGAGCGCGGCGCGTGCGGTCACGCCGCTGCTGCCGAGTCTGGTCGCGCGATGAAGAACGCGATCATGGCCAATGGGCTGAAACGATCACTGGCCCAGATCCGGTACGTGTCCCCGGTGCTGCCCGGTACCGCAAGCGGCCTGGTCGCGAGCGTCTACGCTCAGGCTGAGCAGGACTTCGGCATGGTGGCGCCACCGGTGGCCATGCACTCGCCGAACCCGGACGCGCTGGCCGGGTCCTGGGCGATGCTGCGGGAAACGCTGATCGTGACCGGCCAGGCGGACCGGGCCGAGAAGGAGGTGGTGGCGGCCGGGGTATCGGTGGCCAACACCTGCCCGTACTGCATCGCGGTGCACACCGCCGCCGCCCATGGCGTGGACTCCAGCCTGGACGTGGACGCGATCACGTCAGGGAACCTGTCCAGCCCGCTGCTGAAGGAGATATCCGGCTGGGCCAAGGCCAGCGGCCAGCGCGGGTCCATCCAGCCCCCGCCGCCAGGCAATTTCGCCGAGCTCGCCGGGGTGGCGGTCACGTTCCAGTACCTGAACCGCATGGTCACCATCTTCTTGCCGGATTCGCCGCTGCCGCCGATGACACCTAAGGCGATCGGCGGCTGGGTGATGAGCATGCTCGCGTCGGCCATGACCTCGTCCGCCGCTGAGCCCGGCGCGTCGCTGGCGAACCTGCCCGAGGCGGAGCTGCCGCCGGAGTTCTCCTGGGCGGCGGGCGACGCCAGGATCGCGACGGCACTGGCCGGCGCGGCAGCGGCCATCGACCGGGCCGCGGCGCAGGTGGTCACGGCGCCGGTGCGCGAACTGGTGACCAGCACGCTGAGCAGCTGGGACGGGGTAGCGCCCGGCCCGAGCAAGAGCTGGGTGGACGACGCGGTGGCCGGACTTGAGCCGGCCCAGCGCCCGGCCGGGCGGCTGGCGCTGCTCACCGCGCTGGCCCCGCACCAGGTGGTCAAGGCGGACGTGACCGGCTTCAAGTCGGCCACCAAGGCAGGGGACGACGCGGTGATCGGCCTCACCGCCTGGGCGAGCATGGCCGCGGCCCGCACGGTCGGCTCGTGGCTGCTCGAACACGCACCGGACTCAGCCGGACAGCCCTAACGCGGCGGCACGATGACGGGCGGTGGTGCCCGGCCTGCGGGCCGGCCCACCGCCCGTCGCTGTCCGGGCTAGCCGGCCAGGGCCAGGGGCCGGACATGATCGTGCCAGCCCGGCTCGGTGAGCCGGGCTGGCACAGATCAGCGGATGCGGCCGGGCTCAGCCGCGATAGCCGTTTTCTACGATGTGCTTGGCGCCGGCGGCGTACACGCCCGGGTCGTCAGGGGCGAAGGTGGCCAGACCGTCGACATACCGGTTCATCATGCAGAACGCGGCGGCTATCAGCACGCTGTCGTGG
>Ga0224568_1000093_pt1 | contig 16201 bp, 15 predicted proteins | sample CLU5metagenome_FD_182727 | JGI IMG/M metagenome (GOLD analysis project Ga0224568, IMG submission 182727) | Spruce litter microbial communities from Bohemian Forest, Czech Republic - CLU5 | ecosystem: Environmental > Terrestrial > Plant litter > Unclassified | place: Czech Republic: South... | reverse complement strand
AGGGGGGAGCGCCGCCTGGAACGGCGCGGGGCGGGAGCGGTGCCGTAGCCGATGAGAACGTTCCCGCTCGCCTCCTGGTCGGAGGTGGGGGCGGGCTGAGGTGGCTGCGGAGTTATGATTCCCGGTTCACGAAAGCCTGCCTGTGCCTCCGCGGCCACCGTGATCAGGGGCTGACCTACGGCTACCAGCGCGCCAGGTGCGGCGTGGATCTGGGTGACCGCGCCGGCGAACGGGACCGGCACCTCCACCGCGGCCTTGGCCGTCTCGACCTCAACGACCGCCTGATCGATGTGGACGTGGTCACCGACCTTGACGTGCCAGCTGATGATTTCCGCTTCGGTCAGCCCCTCGCCGAGGTCGGGCAGCAAGAAATCAGGCATTGCTAGCCGGCCCGTTGTCATCCCACTGGAGCCGGGCGATGCCATCGAGAATGCGGTCTACGTCAGGCAGGTGGTGCCGTTCCAGGTGTGGCGGCGGGTAGGGGATGTCGAAGCCGGTGATGCGCAGGATCGGCGCCTCAAGATAGTGGAAGCACTGTTCGGTCAGCCGGGCGGCCACCTCTGCTCCGTAACCGGCGAAACCCGGTGCCTCATGCACCACTATCGCGCGGCCGGTTCGGCGTACCGATTCGGTCAGCGTCGCATCATCGAACGGCGACAGCGAGCGAAGGTCGATGACCTCGACGTCCCACCCTTCGTGCACGGCGGCTTCGGCGCTCTCCAGCGCGGTGGCCACCATCGCGCCGTACGCGATGAGGGTGACGTCCTTGCCCGCGCGCCGGACCACCGCCCGGTCGATGGCCGGGCCGGCCGAGGTCAGGGCGGCCTGCTCCTTGGACCAGTAGCGGCGCTTGGGTTCGAGGAAAAGCACCGGGTCGGCACACTCGATCGACTGGCGCAGCAGGCGGTAAGCGTCCGACGGCGTGCCCGGGGTCACGACGCGCAATCCGGGGGTGTGCGTGTAATACGCCTCGGAGGAATCGCAGTGGTGTTCCACGCCGCCGATGCCGCCGCCGAACGGGATCCGGACCACGATAGGCAAGCTGACCAGTCCCCTGGTCCGGTTGCGCAGCTTGGCCAGGTGGCTGGTGATCTGCTCGAAAGCCGGGTAGGCGAAGGCGTCGAACTGCATCTCCACCACCGGGACCAGGCCGTTCATCGCCATGCCGATGGCAGTGCCGATGATGGCCGACTCGGCCAGCGGCGTGTCGAAGACACGCTGTTCGCCGAACCGGGCGGCGAGGCCGTCAGTGACCCGGAAGACCCCGCCTAGCGTGCCGACATCCTCACCGAAGACCAGCACGCGCTCGTCGGCGGCCAGGCTGTCGGCCAGCGCGGCATTGAGGGCGGCGGCCATTGTCACTGGGGCAGGGGTCACTGGGGCAGGGGCCTGGCGGGCAGCTGAGATGGCGGTCCCGGTCCGCGTCTGCTCGCCGGCGGACAGCAGGCCGGTCATCGTGCGGAATCCGCTATCTCGGCGAGCAGCGCGGCTCGCTGCCGTTCCAGCGACGCCGTGGGCTGGGCGTACACGTGCGCGAACAAGTCGGCAGGGTCAAGATCGGGATCTTTGCTCATCAGGTCACGGGTCCTTTCTGCCAGCTCCTCGGCCTGCGCGGCTATCTCCTGCGTGGCCTGCTCGCCGAGCACGCCTTCCTGGCTGAGGAACACCTCCAGCCTGGCGATCGGATCGCGGTCGAGCCAGGACTGGACCTCGGCATCCGGCCGGTAACGGGTGGCGTCGTCGGCGTTGGTGTGTGCTTCGATGCGGTAGGTGATCGCCTCGATCAGCGTCGGTCCCTGGCCAGCCGCGGCCCGGTCGAGGCCGGCCCGCACCGCGGCGTAGACGGCCGCGGCGTCGTTGCCGTCGATGAGCAGCGATGGAATGCCGTAGCCGACGCCCTTGGCGGCCAGCGTGGGCGCGGCGCTCTGCTTGGCCAGCGGCACGCTGATCGCATAGCCGTTGTTCTGCACGAAGAACACGACGGGCGCTTTCCATACGGCACTGAAGTTGAGTGCCTCATGGGTGTCGCCCTCGCTGGTGGCGCCATCGCCGAGCAGCGCAAGCGCGACCTCGTCCTGCCCCTTGAGCCGGGCGGCGTGGGCCAGTCCGACGGCATGCAATGTGCTGGTAGCCAGCGGCGTGCATTGCGGCGCGACGCGGTACTGGTACGGGTCGTAGCCGCAGTGCCAGTCGCCGCGCAGCAGCGTGAGCGCCTCAGCCGGGTCTACTCCGCGCGTCACGACCGCCACTGTGTCGCGGTAGGTGGGGAACAGCCAGTCCTGGTCGCGTAGCGCCAGGACGGGTCCGACCTGGCAGGCGTCCTGGCCGCGAGATGACGGGTACACAGCAAGGCGGCCCTGCTTGGTCAGCGTGGTCGCCTGCCGGTCGAAGCGCCGTCCGAGCACCATCAGGCGGTACAGCTCAAGCAGTATCTCCGGATCGGGCAGCGTCAGCCCGCCCGGATTCTGGCCCGGCTTGCCGTCAGGATCGATCAGCTGCAGCGGCGCCGCGCTCGGCAGTAGAGCGTCAGTTAGCGCCGCCGGGGTAAGGCCGGCCAGGGGCGTCACGGCAGTTCCCTTCAAGCTTTATCTGTCTTCCCGTTAAGATCCGTCTTCCGTCAAGCTCTCTTTTTCCAGATTTTGCGCCGCTGGCCCGCCATATATCCAGTATCTGACGTGAATACGAGAAATATTGCTTTGTGTGGGTGGGTACATTGGCCATATGGCATCAAGTGGCTCCTCCGCAGCTGGCCCGCCTGGACAAATGGCACAGCTGGACGAAACCGACCGGCAGATCATCGAGGCGCTGGTGGCCGACGGCCGGCTGTCCATGCGCGCGCTGGCCGCGCGGGTGCACCTGTCCCGGGCCAACACCTATACCCGCGTGGCCAGGCTGCAACGCGACGGCGTGATCACAGGGTTCGCCGCGGTCATCGACCCAGCGCGATTCGGCTACGGGCTATCGGCCTATGTCTACCTGGACATCGCCCAGCGGTCCTGGAAGTCGCTGCGGCGCAAGGTGCTGAGCATGCCGGAGGTCGATCACGTGGCGTTTATCTCCGGTGAGCACGACATCTTGCTCAGAGTCCGGACACATGACGCCGCGTCCCTGCGCGACGTCGTGCTTACCCGGCTACAGGAGATGCCAGAGATACGCGCGACCCAGACCGTGCTGATCTTCGAGGAACTAGTACCCGGTGGCGACCGCTCCCGGCCAGGGCAGCCTGCCTAGCTTTACTTGCTAGCCCCTACTTGCTAGCTCCTACTTGGCGCACCCGCAAGCCGTCGAACGCTACTGCGCACAGGGCGTCGGCCAGTGAACCCGAGCCGGCCAGGTGGTCCGGCGGCCGGTTGCCCGGCCGGTACCACTCGACGACCGAGTTGACCATCCCGAACAGCAGCCGGGCGGTGGTTCTCGGGTCGATGTCCGCGCGCACGTCACCATCGCGTTCGGCTTCCTGGACCAGATTCGCCACCAGGCGGTCAAACGAGCGGCGGCGTTCAATTGCCGCGCGCTCCACCGCCGTATTGCCGCGCACCCGCAGCAGCAGGGTCACGTAGGGGAGTTGTGCCTCGAGCACTGCCATGGTGCCGCGGACGAGCATCTCCAGCCGGTCGATGGCTGGCGCGTCCAGCGCGCGGGCGTGCTCCGCCGCCTGCGACCATCCGTCCAGCGCGCGGTCCAGAGCCATCCGGAGCAGCTCTTCCTTGCTGGAGACGTGATGGTAGATCGCGGACTTGGCGATGCCGAGGCGCTTGGACAGGTCGTCCATGCTCGCTCCGTCGTAGCCGCGCTCGTTGAACAAGTCGACGGCGACTCGCAGCACCGCCTCCAGGTCATAGCCGGGACGGCCGCGCCGGCGTGGCGGGCCGGCGGGTGCTGGCTCGGTGGGTGCTGGCCGCCAGGTCTGGTCAGTCGCCATACCGGTATCATAGAATACCGAATGGTCGGTAAGTAAATAGCAGGTTATGCAGACGACTCAGCGAGGGAAGTGAGCGCCGGTGGCGGTGCTGCGCAGTTACATAGGTGGCCGCTGGTTCGCGCCGGACAGCGGATCCCCGGTCTACGACGCGGTTACCGGGGAGCTGATCGCCGAGGTCTCCTCCGACGGCGTGGACTTCGAGGCCGCGCTGGCCCACGGGCGGTCGACCGGCGGCCCGGAGCTGCGGCAGCTGACTTTCCATGAGCGGGCCGGCCTGGCCAAGTCGCTGGGCCAGCTGCTCCGCGAGCACCGTGAGGAGCTCTACCAGCTTTCCTACCGGACCGGGGCAACGCTGGCGGACTCCAAGTTCGACATCGATGGCGGCATCGGCGTGCTGCTCGGCTACGCGAGCAAGGCCAAGCGCGAGCTGCCGAACGAGCGGGTGCTCGTCGAAGGCCCGGTAGAGCAGCTCGGCAAGGCCGGGAATTTCCTTGGCCAGCACCTGCTCACGCCGAGGCTCGGCGTGGCCGTCCAGATCAACGCGTTCAACTTCCCGGTCTGGGGACCGCTGGAAAAGCTGGCCCCGGCGCTGATCGCCGGCGTGCCCACGCTGATCAAGCCGGCCTCGCAGACCGGTTACCTGACCGTCCGCCTGGTCGAGCTGATCATCGAGTCCGGGCTGCTGCCTGAAGGCACGCTGCAGCTGGTCAGCGGCAGTGCCGGAGACCTGCTCGACCACCTGCAGGAGCAGGACCTGCTCAGCTTCACCGGTTCGGCCAGCACCGCGCACCGGCTGCGGTCGCACCCCAACGTGGTCGCACGGTCAGTGCGGTTCAACGGCGAGGCCGACTCGCTGAACATGTCCATCCTCGGCCCCGACGCGACTCCGGGCACGCCCGCGTTCGACCTGTACATCAAGCAGCTGGTCACGGAGATGACGGTCAAGGCCGGGCAGAAGTGCACGGCGGTCCGGCGCGCCCTGGTACCCGCCGGGTTGCTGGACGCGGTCAGCGAGGCAGCGGGTGAGCGACTGGCCGCGGTGGTCATCGGAGCTCCCGCCGACAAGTCCGTGCAGATGGGCGCCCTGGCCAGCCTTGAGCAGCGGGAAGAGGTGCGCCGCTCGCTCAAGGCCCTGGAAGAGGCCGGCCGGATCGTCTTCGGTGACCCTGAGCACGTCGAGGTCACCGGGGCAGACGCCACCCGCGGCGCGTTCATATCGCCGCTGCTAGTGCGAGCGCAGGATTCGCGCCGCCCCGAGGTGCACGAGGTCGAGGCGTTCGGCCCGGTCGCCACGCTGATCGGCTACCTGGACACCGCGGACGTCATCGACCTGGCCGCCCTGGGCAAGGGCAGCCTGGCCGGGTCCGTCGTCACCGAGGACCCGGAATTCGCCCGTGCGGTGATCATGGGCACCGCCCCGTGGCACGGGCGGCTGCTGGTGCTGGATTCCGATGCCGCGCCCGAGTCCACCGGGCACGGTTCGCCGCTGCCGATGCTCGTGCACGGCGGTCCCGGGCGTGCGGGCGGCGGCGAGGAAATGGGCGGTATGCGCGGCGTGCGCCACCACCTGCAGCGCACCGCGATCCAGGCCAGCCCGCGCATGCTGGCGGCGGCCACCGGACGATGGGTCAAGGGCGCGCCGCGCCAGGCGCAGGGAGCCCATCCGTTCACCAAGCCGCTGTCCGAACTGGCCATCGGCGACACCATCACCGGTGGCCCGCGCACCGTGACGATGGCGGACATCGAGCATTTCGCCGAGTTCACCGGGGACAAGTTTTACGCGCACATGGACGAGGAGGCCGCCGCGAAGAACCCGTTCTTCGGCGGCCGGGTGGCACACGGCTACCTCATCGTGTCGTTCGCGGCGGGCCTGTTCGTCCATCCTGACTTCGGGCCTGTGCTCGCCAACTACGGCATCGACAACCTTCGCTTCCTGACCCCGCTGAAGCCCGGTGACGCGATGAGCGTGACCTTGACCTGCAAGCAGATCAGCCCGCGGCCCGGTGATTACGGTGAGGTCCGGTGGGACGCTGAGGTCACCAACCAGGACGGCACCGTCGTGGCTACCTACGATGTGCTGACCATGGTCGCTAAGGAGTGGACCGCATGACGGATGTCAGTCAAAAGACGCCGATCAGCGAAAGCGATCTGCACGAGCATTTTGATCAGATCATCGCCAGGGATCGCCGGATCGAGCCGCGGGACTGGATGCCGGAGAAGTACCGGGCCACGGTGATCAGGCAGATCGCCCAGCATGCCCACTCGGAGATCATCGGCATGCAGCCGGAAGGCAACTGGATAACCCGGGCTCCGTCATTGCGCCGCAAGGCCATCTTGCTGGCCAAGGTGCAGGACGAGGCTGGTCACGGCATGTACCTGTACAGCGCGGCGGAAACCCTCGGCGCTGACCGCGCCGACATGACCGACAAACTGATCAACGGGCGGCAGAAATACTCCTCGATCTTCAACTACCCCACGCTGACCTACGCCGATGTGGGCGTGATCGGGTGGCTGGTGGACGGGGCCGCCATCTGCAATCAGGTGCCGCTGTGCCGGTCCTCCTACGGCCCTTACGCCAGGGCGATGGTGCGGATCTGCAAAGAGGAGTCATTTCACCAGCGGCAGGGCTATGAGCTGCTGATGACGATGATGCGCGGCACCGCGGCGCAGCGAGACATGGTGCAGGACGCGACCAACCGGTTCTGGTGGCCGTCGCTGATGATGTTCGGGCCGCCGGACGAAGCCTCGCCCAACACCGAGCAGTCCATGAAGTGGGGCATCAAGCGGCACACCAACGACGAACTGCGGCAACGGTTCGTGGATATGAGCGTGCCGCAGGCGGACAAGCTCGGCGTCACGCTGCCCGACCCGGACCTGAACTGGAACCAGGCCCGCGGCCGCTACGACTTCGGCGCGGTGGACTGGGACGAGTTCAAGGCCATCGTGGCCGGTAACGGCCCGTGCAACGCGCAGCGGGTGGCCCGGCGCAAAGCAGCACACGACGAGGGCGCCTGGGTACGGGAGGCAGCCCTGGCGCACGCCGCCAAGGCCCAAGGCGCACAGTCGCGGGCCGTCGCGGACCGCGAGGCGGAGGTGCAGGCCGGATGAGCGACTTCTCGGCCGAGGGAGGCCATGGCGCGGTGCCCATCAGTCCCGGGCCAGTCAGCGACGTGCCGATCCAGCCGGATCCCAAGCAGGTCCGGGGCGACTGGCCGCTGTATGAGGTCTTCCTGCGCGGCAAGCGGGGGCTGAACCACGTGCACGTCGGCAGCCTGCACGCCGCCGATCCGCAGATGGCGCTGCATCACGCCCGTGACCTGTACACACGGCGGAACGAGGGAGTGAGCATCTGGGTGGTCGCGGCCAGCGACATCACCGCGTCGAGCCCGGATGAGAAGGACCCGTTCTTCGCTCCCGCTGGCGACAAGGTCTACCGGCATCCGACCTTCTACCAGATCCCCGATGACGTCCCGCACATGTGAGCGGAGCCAGGTATGAGCACCGAGCATGACAGCACCGAGCATGACAACGCTGGGCATGACAGCGCTGGGCAGGACAACCCTTACGACCTGCTCGGCGATGACCATGATGACGGTCACCGCTGGGCGTTCGGCACTGGCTTCACCGATCCGCTCGAAGGCGTCGATACCACCGTGCGGGCCGATGTCGACCGGGATGCGCTGGCCCGCTATTGCCTGGCGCTTGGCGACGACGCGCTGATCTACAGCCACCGGCTGCAGCAGTGGGTCACCCGGATGCCCGAGCTGGAAGAGGAGACCGCGATTGCGAACATCGCGCTCGACCTGCTCGGCCAGGCCCGGATGCTGCTGGCCAGGGCGGGCGGCATTCTGGGCCGGACCGAGGACCAGCTGGCGTTCTTCCGGGAGGACAAGGACTTCCGCAACGTCCGCCTTGCCGAATATGAGGACCGCGATTTCGCCGAGCTGGTCGGCCGCCTGCTGATCTTCTCAACCTGGCGGCTGGCGCTGTTCGAAGCGCTGTCCAGCTCCCCGGACCCGGTGCTGGCCGCCATCGCTGTCAAGGGAGTGAAGGAACTCACCTACCACCGCGACTATGCTGCTCGGTGGGTGGTGCGGCTCGGCGACGGGACCCCGCTGTCACACGAGCGGATGCAGAACGCGCTTACCGCCATCTGGCCACTGTTCGGCGAGCTTTTCGTGCCAGAAAAGGACGCCCAGACCGCCGTTCCGCCCGGCACCGCGGCCCTGGCCGGTGCGGTGGACGCCGTGATCGACACCGTCCTGGCCACCGCCTGCCTGGATCGGCCGGGCGGGGTGGCCCTGGCCGGAGTCAGCGGCCGGGCCGGGCGAGACGGCGTACATACCGAGGCGATGGGATACATCCTGGCCGAATTGCAGTCGCTGGCCCGGGCCCACCCGGACGCGACATGGTGACACAGCCGGCGGCGGCCTCGGCCCAGGCTCGCGAGCTGGCGGCCTACGCGGCGGCCGCGGCCACACCGGATCCGGAGCTGCCCATGCTGACCGTGGCCGATCTTGGCATCCTGCGCGCGGTAACGGTGACCGGCGAACAGGTCGTGGTCACGATCACCCCGACTTACAGCGGCTGCCCGGCGATGCGGGAAATCAGCGCGGACATAAGCGGGCGGCTAAACCGGGCGGGCTACCGCGACGCCGCGGTCCGGCTGCAGCTCGCTCCGGCCTGGAGCAGCGACTGGATCACCGCGGCGGGCCGGCTCAAGCTGGCCGAGGCCGGTATCGCGCCGCCAGCGGCGGCGCCACGCCACAGTGGCCCGATTCCGCTGACGCTGGGCCGGGCGCCTGGGCCGGCCTGCCCGCGGTGTGGTTCGGCACAGACCCAGCACACGGCGGAGTTCAGCGCCACCGCGTGCAGGTCACTGCATCGCTGCCAGGAGTGCGGCGAGCCGTTCGAGGCGGTCAAGGCACTATGAGCAGCAGAACCGATTTCCATCCGCTCGTCGTGCAGCGGGTTGAGCCGCTCACCGATGACTCCGCGGCGATCACCTTCACCGTTCCCGGCGAGCTGGCCGAGGTATTCACCTTCGCTGCCGGGCAGAGCCTGACCATCCGGCGGGGCGAGGAACGACGCTCGTATTCGATCTGTGCCCCGGTTGGCGCGTCACCGCGGATCGGGGTCCGTGAAGTGGCCGGCGGCGCGGTGTCCAGCTGGCTCGTGCGCGAGCTCAAGCCCGGCGACACCCTCGAGGTCCAGGCGCCGAGCGGCACCTTCACTCCTGACCTGCAGCACCCCGGTGAGCACGTGCTGATCGCGGCCGGATCCGGCATCACGCCAATGATGTCGATCGCCGCCTCGGTGCTGGCCGCCAGCACCACCTCGACGGTCACCCTGCTGTACGGGAACCGGCGCAGCGACACGGTCATGTTCGCCGACGAGGTCGCCGACATCAAGGACGCCTACCCGGCCCGGATGCGCATCATCCACGTCCTGTCCCGCGAGCCGCAGGAGGTGGACCTGTACAGCGGGCGCCTTGACCGCGGCCGGCTCGCCGAACTGCTGCCGGTGACCGTCAACGTGGCCGGCGTCGCGCACTGGTGGCTGTGCGGGCCGTTCGGCATGGTCGCCGACGCCATGGACGTGCTAGCCGGCCTGGGTGTGGCAGCTGGCCGGGTGCACCGGGAGCTGTTCTGGGTGGGGGATGACCCGCCGGCCATGGCCATCCACGAAGAACCCGCCGTCGGCGCGGGGGCCAGCCTGACCGTGATCCTGGACGGACGCTCATCCACGCTGACCCTGCCGGCCGGCACGGCGGTCCTGGACGGCGCGCAGAAGGTACGCCCGGACCTGCCGTTCGCCTGCAAGGGCGGCGTGTGCGGCACCTGCCGGGCCAAGCTGGTCAGCGGCGAGGCGACCATGCGCCGCAACTATGCCCTGGAGCAGGCCGAGATCGACGCCGGTTACATCCTCACCTGCCAGGCGCGGCCCGTATCGGACGAGATCACCGTCGACTACGACGCCTAGCTGGAGCCATTACTGAGGGTGTTAGGTGACCCAGGGCCCGAGCACGGGCCGGCTGAACACCTGCCCTGCGACCAGTGTAGGCGGGACGTGCCGAATATTGGCCTGGGCAAAATATCGAAAAAAGAGGCGACCATAATTGGATTACATAAAGCGCTACATGATAAAATCGATATAAGAGCTTGGTCCGGCACGGGGGAGCGGGTGGGAGAGGGGGTGATGATACGGATGGCTTCAGTGGCAGGATTCTCGAGTGAGAGCGAGGCGCTGCGGGCGTGCCTGTCCGGGATGAGGTTCCTGGCCAGGTCGGACGCCTCCGCGCTGACCGCTGACACGGCCGGGGACCTGCTGCGGCAGCTGGAACGACTCGACGCGGTGGAGGCAGTGGCTCGGGGCGGCCTGCTCGGCCGGTTTGATGCCGAGCGGGGGTGCGAGATAGACGGGCAGCGGGGTGTCCAGGGGTGGCTGCGATCGCAGACCCGGGTCACCAGGGGTGAAGCGAGGGCGCACCTGAGGCTGGTGACGATGTGCAAGCAGCATCCGGTGTTCATGGACGCGCTAGTGGATGGTCACCTGACCGTCTCTGTGGCACGCCGGGTCGGTGCGTTGACCGGGAAGATCGAGGAAGACCTGATCCGCGCTGATGTGGACCGGTTGCTCGTGACCGCCGCCACCGCCGGGGCCGAGGAGAAGGACCTGGTGGTGATCGCCGTCGCGTACCTAGAGCGGCTGGCGCCGCCAGATCCCGATCAGCCGTTCCGGGACCGGGATCTGCACCTGGACCTGACCTTCGAGGGGGCGGGGGTGCTGCGAGGTGAGCTGACCCCGGAATGCGCCGCGATGCTACAGGCCGCGCTGGTCAGGCTAGCTAGGAAGCGGGGAAAGGAAGACACCCGGCTGCAGGGCGAGCGAAATCACGACGCGCTGCAGGAGATGCTGCGGCGTCTGCTGGGCAGTGACCTGCTGCCCAAGGTCAACGGGCATCCGGTGCAGGCAACAGTGCACATGTGGCTGGCCGACCTGGTGGATCTGGATGACGGGTCGGTGCTGCAGCAGCAGTGGACAGCGCGGTACGCGGCGCGGTGGGCGGCGGCCAGGGTGCACGCCGCTGAAGGCCTGGGCGATGGCGGCGCGTGGGTTCATGGCCCGGCCGCGAAGGCCGCGACGTGTGACGCGTCCCTGTTCCCGGTCGTGTGCGGGGAGCCGGACGTGAACGCGATCGACGAACTGCTCGAGATCGCGGTCCGGCTCGACAGCTACCTCCGCGACAGCACCACCAGCACCGGCATGGACAGGGCGAGCGCGGCGGACGCGGACCCTGAGCGGGCAGCCACGGTCCTCGGCTTGGTTCAGGACCTGATCGGCGCGGCTGTTGCGATGATGTCGGGTGAGCCAGGGCTGGCGTCTTTTCTGCGGCGGGGAATGCTGGGACCGCTGGGCCTGGGCGGGCGGTCGCTCCCGCTGGATGTTGGCGATACCGATGACGTGCCTTGGTGGATCCGGCAGGCGGTCCATGCCAGGGACGGGTACTGCCAGTTCCCGACCGGATGCGATCAGCCCGCGAAGGCCTGCCACCAGCATCACGTCGTGCCTAGGGGCGAGCATGGTCCCACAAAGCTCACTAACCTCGGCGATTTCTGCGACTTCCACCACCTGATCGCCATTCACACATGGGGCTGGAAGATCCGGTACCGGGGTGACGGCACCTGGCAGGCGACCGGTCCGGACGGCGCCGTGTACAACAGCCGAGGACGGCCACCGCCATCTCGGCCCGGATGACCAATCGGGGCGCCATCGGATCTGTTCATTCCGGCCATCTCTGCTATCGCCGATGCCTGTGCGGGTGCCGTCAGCGGGTGCCACATCGGCGCACAGGTATGGCGGCGAGATTTTCCTTTAGACTTCGCTGTCCTGGCCAGGCCTGCTTGCGCCCTGATATGCCGGAAGGGCATGCATTGCTATATTCACGACGTGAACGCGGTGGCCGGCGGCTGGGAGACCTGGCACTGGGATGAGTCGCTGTATGCCGGAGCGGCCGGGTACTACCAGCGGGGACGGCGGCCGAGCGAGACATACCCAACGCCACCTGGGTCCAGCGCCGAGCCGAGTCGCTGCCGGGCGGCCTGGGCAGTTCCGCGTGGTGACGTTGGCGGGTCGGCCCGGGGAGCGGGTCGGCCTCGGGAAAATCGGTACGGGGGAAGGGAGTTGATCGCGATGCCGCCCGATCAGCGAGCCACTGATCAGCGGGAGCCTGATCGGCGAGAGATCGAGCTGGTACGGGAGCGCTTGCGTGCTGAGCAGGGCGAGTTCGTCCCGCATCGGGCGCTGCCGATCCTGGACGAGGTCATCGCGACTGTGCTGTCCCAGCACACCTCCGGCGGCAACTCATCGCGTGCGTTCGCGCAGCTCAAGGAGCGGTTCCCGACCTGGGAACAGGTGCTGGACGCGGCACCGGAGCAGGTCGTCGTCGCCATCAGGTGCGGCGGCATGGCGGAGCAGAAGACCCGTCGCATCCAGCAGTTGCTAGCGATCATCGAGGACCGGGAGCACTGCCTGGACCTGGACCGGCTGAACGGACTCGACGACGCGGCGATCGATGACTACCTCACCTCGCTGCCCGGGGTGGGCGCCAAGACCGCCGCCTGCGTGCTTGTCTTCGCCATGGGGCGAGCTGCCTTTCCGGTCGATACCCACGTGCACCGGATCGCGACGCGACTCGGCTGGGTCCCGCGCGGCACAACCGCTGAGCGTACCTACCGGATCCTTAACCCGCTCATCCCGCCAGCGTCCAGGTACGAGCTGCATGTGCAGTTCATCAGGCACGGCCGGACGGTGTGCACGGCGCGGCAGCCCGGCTGCGAGGCCTGCGTGCTGCGTGACCTGTGCCCGTATCCGGGCCGGACGGTTACTCCTTGATGGCGCCTTCGCCGGTACGTAGGATGTACTTCTGGAAGATGAAGAACACGATTGCCACCGGAATGGTCATCGCGAGCGCCGCGGCGAGCTGAAGCGGGTACTGGGACCCGGCGCCCAGCTCACCGCTGACCAGGCGCCCGACACCGGTGGTGAGGGTGTCCAGTGACGGCGACTCGTGCGCCACCAAGATCGTGGAGAAGTTGTTCCATGATCCCTGGAAAGACAAGATCGTCAGCGTCATCAGCTGCGGTCGGGCCATCGGCAGTACCACCGACCAGAAGGTACGGAAAATGCCCGCGCCGTCGATCTTGGCCGCTTCCTCGATGCTGGGATGCACGGACAGGAAGAACTGCCGCATGATGAACACGCCGGCCGCGTCGGTCATCAGCGGCAAGATCATGCCCGGATAGGTGTTGAACAGGTTCAGCTGCTTGAGCACGAGGAACGTCGGGATAAGCAGCACCACCCCTGGTACCGCCATGATCGCGAGGATCGCGGCGAACAGGCCGCCCCGGCCGCGGAACCGGAGCCGGGCCAGGGCGTACCCCGCCATCGAGTCGAACAGCACCCGGCCGAGGGTGACGAAAACCGTCACTATGACGGAGTTGGCCAGCCAGCGCAGGAAGTCCTCCTGTTCCAGCTCGCGGAACGCGGACAGCACCCAGTGCTGCGGGAACGGGTTGAGCGGATGCGCGGCCGCGTCGGTCTCGGTCTTGAACGCGGTGCCGATGTCGAGCAGGAACGGATAGATGTACAGCACCGCGAAGAACAGCAGTGCCAGGTACAACAGCACCCGGCCCAGGATCCGGCGGCGCCGCATTATGCGTTCCTCCGCTCGGAGATAATCAGCCGCTGCACGATGGTCAGCACCACGATGATCGCGAACAAGATGAACGCGATCGCCGCGCCCTGGCCCCACTGCTGGTTGCCGAACGAGGTGAGGTAACTCAGGAATGCCGGTGTCAGCGTGGTGCCGGCCGGATTGCCCTGGCTGATCAGGTAGATCTGGTCGAACACCTGCCAGGTGCCGATCAGGCCGAGGGTGAGCACCAGGAACATGGTCGGCCGCAGCTGCGGCAGGGTGACCCGGCGGAACCGCTGCCAGGAGTTCGCGCCGTCCACAATCGCGGCTTCGCTCAGGTCAGCCGGGATGGCGTAGATGGCGGGCAGGAAGATCAGCATGAACGTGCCCGATGTCGTCCAGATGGCCAGCGCCATGATGGCGACCATGGCCACGCTCGGCCCGGCCAGCCAGTCCCACCAGGACACGCCGAGGAAGCCGTGACCGGCCAGCGCGGACGGCGCCGTCGTCACGCCTAGCCCGGACAGCACCATGTGCAGCACGCCATTCGGGTCGGCGAACCAGTTCGGGCCGTGCGCGCCGAACCCGTTGATGATCGCGTTGATCACGCCGGAGGAGCCGAAAATGAACAAGAACAGGATCGACACCGCGACCGAGCTGGTGATGGACGGGAAATAGTAGGCGGTGCGGAAGAACCCGCGCCCGGCCAGCCGCTGCCTGCTCACGATCACGGCCAGGCCGAGCGCCAGCGCGGTCTGGATCGGCACCACCAAGATGACGTAGTACAGGTTGTTGCGAATGCTCTCGCCGAGTTGCTGCTGCGGCAGACCGGGCGTGCTGAGCAGGGCGCTGTAGTTCTTTATGCCGACCGCGTGCACGTTGGCGGAGAACGGGCTGCCGATACCGGTCCAGTTGCTGATGCTGACCCAGGCCGCCATCAGGATCGGCGCGACCAGGAACACCACCAGCAAGGCGATGACCGGTGCCGACATCAGCCAGGCGGCGGCCGTCTCCTGGCGGCGAGCCTTGCCCGGCAGCCGCCACCGGGGGAACCGGTGCCGGCCGGCCGGGCCTGGCTGGCCGGCCGGGCCTGGCTGGCCGGCCGGCTCGGGTTGGCCGGCGGGCTCAGCTTGGCCGGCCGGCTCAGCTTGGCCGGCCGGTTCCAGCGCGCTCATTTGTCCTGGGTGACGACGGCCTGCAGGTTCTGTTGCGCGGCCTTGAGAATGCTCGCGGGGGAGTTGCTAGCGAGCTGGGCGAGCGCGGAGTCGAAGGCCGATAGCGCCTGGGTGGCGCCGGCGATCGCGATGTCCGGGTGCGCGTAGGCAAGCTCCTGCACGAACGTCGCATACTGCGGGTACACCTGCACGTACTGCGCCTGCGCGGACTTCAGCGACGGGATGACGCCGAAAGCCTTGGAGAAGGTCATCTCCTGCTGTTGCGTGGTCAGGAACTTCACGAAGTCGATGGCACCGGCCAGGTTCTTGGACTGCTTCGGCACGCCCCAGCAGTTGGTGAAGGACAGCGTCGCGTGGGTGCCGGACGGGCCGGTCGGCAGCGGGACGACCTCGAACTTGACGTTCGGGTAGTCCGTCTGCAGTTCGCCGTTCTCCCAGTTGCCGATGATGTCCATCGCGGCCTTGTTCTCACCGAACGCCTGGCCGCTGAAGCCCGCGCTCAGCTGCGACGGGAACTTCATGATGCCCTGGGTGAGCATGCTCTTGAGGAAGGTGAGCGCCTGGACGTTCTGGGTGCTATCCAGCTGGACCGAGGTGCCTGCCTGGTTGGTGACAGTACCGCCGTTCTGATAAAAGAATTCGTCGATGCCCGAGTGGTCCTGATCGATGGTTAGCCCGGTGCGGCCGCTGGTGGTGAGCGTCTTCGCGTCGGCCTCGAGCTGGTTCCAGTTGGACGGCGGCGTGCCGAGTCCGGCCTGCTTCCAGTCGGCGGTGTTGATGTACAGGGCCAGCGTCGAGGCGTCCTTCGGCTCGCAGATGAACGAGGTCTTGTAGGTGAAGGCCTGCTGCAGCGCGGTCGCGAAGCCGCCGGAGTTCGCCATGGTGGACGGGTACGGGTCGAGGACGCCGTCCTTGGCGTAGCTCTGCATGGTTAGCGGGTCAAGGTAGAACACATCAGGCGGCTGGCCGCCGGCGAAGCCCTGCGCCACCTGCTGGGTGAGGTTAGAGGCGGCGATCACCTGCACCGGGATGCCGCTCTGCTTGGTGAACGCCTTGGCGGCCGCCTGCACCGCGTTGGTTTCCGCGGTGCCGCTTGAGCCGAACATCAAGGTCAGCTGTGTCTTGGTTGCTTTGCCTGGGGAGGCGGTACCGGTTGACGCGGAGCTGAAGCCGCTACTGGAGGAACAGGCCGCGGTGAGTGCCGCGAGACCGGCGGCCACGACGGCGATAGCGATCTTGGATCTCATGGAGTTCTCTTCTCGGGAGTCCGTCCGGTGGGGGGTCAGGGTGCTGAGCCGCGGATGACGAGCTGCGGTTCGAGTAGCACGCGATGGGTGCGCTGGCCGGCAGCGCGGGTGGTGGTGGCGGATTTGCGGGTGGTCACAGATTTACGGGCGGGGGAGAGCA
>Ga0224568_1000092_pt1 | contig 16333 bp, 13 predicted proteins | sample CLU5metagenome_FD_182727 | JGI IMG/M metagenome (GOLD analysis project Ga0224568, IMG submission 182727) | Spruce litter microbial communities from Bohemian Forest, Czech Republic - CLU5 | ecosystem: Environmental > Terrestrial > Plant litter > Unclassified | place: Czech Republic: South... | reverse complement strand
ATCGGAGCACAACTACATTCTCCAGGACGTTTTACTTAAGGCGCCGCATTAGCCCGGAGCGCCGAACGCCGCGGCGGCTTGTATCCTCGCTACGGACTCTGATTGTCAAAGGTGCCAATTTATCGCAGTGCAACGCGATAAAATCTCCTCATGCCGGAAAAATCCCTTACCCCCGACGAGAAACTGCAACAGGAATTTAACCGCTGGGCCGCGGCTGGCGAAGGCCCCAAGATGGAGAATCACCATCTCGACATCACGGCGAAGACGATTCGCAAAATGGCGCTGCGTCCGGGCGAGCGCGTGCTCGATCTTGGCTGCGGTTCGGGGTGGGCTACGCGGCTGCTAGCGCGGCTGGTGGGCGAAGGGCCGGATGGATTTGGTCAAGTGGTTGGGCTTGATGTTTCCGACGAGATGATTCGCGAGGCACGTACTGCTTCCAAGGATTTTGAGAATGTGCTTTACGTCTGGGGATCGGCGCAGCAGATTCCGTGGGAAGAAAATTTCTTCGACAAAGTTTTGTCAGTGGAGTCGTTCTACTACTACGCTGATCAGGATCGGGCGTTGATGGAATTATTTCGCGTAATGGCGCCGCGCGGGAAATTATTCATCCTGATCAATCTATACAAAGATAATCAGTACTCTTTGCAGTGGGTGGATAAGTTGAAAGTGGCGGTGCATGTGCGGTCAGCGGCGGAATATATAGAACTGCTGAAAAAACATGCGTTCGAAAATGTCGAGGCGATTCGCGTTCCCGATGACACGCCTACGCCTGACGACTATAAGACGAAATCATTCCATAGTCTGGACGATCTGCGGGCGTTTAAACGTGAGGGCGCATTGTTGCTGATGGCGACGAAGCCTGATTTGCGTACGCCTGCGCCGGGATATACGATTTACTAAATTCTTGAAGTTAGTCCGCAGGGCTGAAGCCCGGTATTCTTGCGCCCTTGGCATCAGCGCGCGGCTAAAGCCACGCCCTTTCAAAATTAGATTTCGCTGTCGTCCTCGTCCTTGTCACGATCTCCCATGTCTTTCGCGGGGCTCAGGGCGCGGCCATCAGAGGCGTGGTGAATTTCAATCCTTCCGTTCACGTTTTCCAATTTAATGCGAGAGCCGCCGCTGCCCAGCTCGCCGCGCAGGTCGTGCCCGACGAATTGATGATGGTTCACGTGCAGGCCGAAATCATTCTCGATTCCGCCGGAAACCGTGCTGGCTTCGATCTCGGCCTTTGAATCGGAAGGAATCGTCAACTCCACTGAGCCGTTTACCGAATTGAGTTCCACGGTTGAGCGGGGAAGTTGATCGAACCTGGCGTCCAGCCGTCCATTGATCGTGGAAAGCTCGGCGCGGCCTGACAAATTCTGCGCTACCAGTTTGCCGTTAATGCATGAGGCATGCACTTCTCCGCTCACGCCGTTCACATCCAGTTCGCCGTTGATCAACTTGATTTCGTCCAGCCGCGCGTTGCGCGGCACCGTCAGCGTGTACTCCACCTCTGCCGGATTGTTGTGCGATCCCCAATTAAAAGTATTGTCGTGACCGGGGTACTTGGTGCGGATGGAAAGATATTCCTTGCCCGAGTCGACCTCGATTTGCGCCTCATCCAGCCGCTCTTTCGAATAGGCGTACTTTACCGCGTCCACTTTCACTACATTTTGGTCCCAGGTGGAAATGTGAACCGCGCCGTTGATGTTGTCGAGTTCCACTCGCCCGTCAGCCGCGAGCGAGTAGGTCTGATGAAACTCCTCTGTGAGGGTTCCGTGATGGTCGGAAGCCTTCGCGGCCGGGGTGGAGAGCAGCATTGCGCAAAAAGTCAAAACGAATGCCGATCGAGCCTGTAGTTCTTGTCGACGGTCCATGGGATTTTCTCCGTTTCCAATCTTTAGACGGGGAGATTGGCAATTGGTGAGAAGGGCGCATACGTTTCCCTCCGCACAATAGAGGTACGAATTTGCGCCGGACTATGTTCCGGCTGTTTCAGAGGTTTTTTGCGGGTTTTTCTTGCCGGCTTCGGTGAGCAGATAGACGCCTAGAATGGTGATTTCCGGCTCTATGGGATGGCGATAGCGCTGGCCGGGGTAAACAAGGTAATAGATGGCCGGATACAGCAAAATGAGCCAGAACAGCAGCCATGCGCCCGGTTTGCGCTGGCGTAGGGCGCGCCCTAACCCCCAGAACATGAGTACGGAAGATGCCAGAAAAAGTGAATTCTTCGTCTCCGCAAGCCACCAGATTTTTTCGAGGCGCGGCGGTCCGGCCCAGAAGTAGATGAAGCGCTTGAGGCAGAGTACGGCGAAGCGCGGGTAATCGGCTTTGATGTAATCGAGAGACTGGCGTTTCTTATGTTCGATGTAGGCAATCTCGCCCATGGCGGTGTACTGGCGCATGGCGAAGACGTCTTGCGTGGGATGCAGATATTGCATCCACGTGCCGTCCGCGCCCGTGCCGTTGCCCAGGCTCAGTTCTGCGCCAAGATTGTCACGAATAAAGATGAATTTGCCGAAGGTTTGATAGTTGCGCACGGTCCACGGAGTGACGCAGGCGATGAAAATTAAAGATGCAAGTGCGATGCCGGCTAATGACGGCTTGCGGCGCTTGGCGCGGTGATACCACGCCCACAGTCCCGAGGCAGGCAGAAAAGCGATCAATACTGTGCTATTGAGCGCGGCAATGCCCCAGAGCAGTCCAAACTCGATCCAGGGTATCAGGCCGTCACGGTCTTCCATGGTCATCGCGAGCCAAAAAATCATGGCTAACAGCAACGCGGAGAAACTTGTCTCCCATACCCAGCGAGTACACCAGTACATGACATAAGGAAGCAGCGCCCACGTCCACGCCGCGCCAACCGCCACTTTCTCGGAAAAAATTCTGCGCGAAATGAGGAAAATCGGGATGCAGGTGAGCGCGGAAAAAATGCTGTTGATAGTGAGCAGGACAAATGCAGATGCTCTTGAATAGATGCCGAAGAAGTGGAAGACACCAGCAGTTAGATAAGGATAGAGCGGGGGCTCCCACGCAGTTGGCCCGGTAGGTGTGCCAAAGGGGTCGCTGAAGCCCCGACCGGAGGCGATGGCTGCACCGATGCGCCCCATCTCCCAGCCGAAGCCAAAATTATTTTCCGCGGGCTTGAATTTGTAGGTATGGCCGACGATGATCCAGCCCACGCGGAGAAACAGCGCGATGGCCACCATCCAGAATTGTGAGATGCGGATACGGGCCCAAATATCGAGGAACTGGGTGGAGATGCCTTGGTGGCGCGCAGCCACGACAGGTTTCGAATCCATGGATGACTCTATTTGTAGCCGACCGAAGCGTGCCGGGGCAACTCTGCGATTTACGCCGGAAGTCATTGACACCTGACCGGCGTATCCCTACACTGGCCTGCTTCCTGCGATTTGCCAGATGGTTGAACGTATAATCGTTTAGAACCGGGGTGAGCCTCATGAGCTGGCTGCAAAATAAGTTCGAAAAAAATTTCATGATCAGCACGGTGGACTACGTCTTCAACTGGGCGCGGAAGTCCGCCGTGTGGCCGATGACGTTTGGCTTGGCGTGCTGCGCCATCGAGATGATCGCTTCTTCGACAGCGCGCTTCGATATAGCGCGCTTCGGGTCGGAAGTATTTCGCCCCAGCCCGCGGCAGAGCGACTTGATGATCGTCGCCGGCACGGTGACCCTGAAGATGGCGCCCGTGGTGAAGCGAATTTACGATCAGATGCCCGACCCGAAGTGGGTGATCTCGATGGGCGCGTGCTCGTCGGTGGGTGGGCCATTTAATACCTATGCCGTACTTCAGGGGGTCGACAAAATCGTTCCTACCGATGTCTATGTCACCGGCTGCCCACCGCGTCCCGAGAATCTTTTCTACGCATTGCTCAAGCTGCAAGACAAAATCGATACCATGACGCTGGCCAAGAGGCCGACGGAAGTGCGCCTCGATCCAAACATGATGGAAAACTTCAAGCGCCAGGTAATGATCGCGCAGACGCTGCAACCGAAGTAGCTGTCAGTCATGAGCCGTAAGCTTTCAGCGAAACGGCACTGTCATCCTAAGCGAAGTCCGAGCGACAGCGAGGCGAAGTCGAAGGATCCCTATAGCAATACCTGAACCATGTCTTTCACCAAATTAGCGAACGTCTCCGACCTCCCGCCCGCCGACGAAGCCAAAGAATTTCCCTGCGGCGATAAAACCATCTGCATAGCCAACGTGAACGGCACCTTCAGTGCCATGGACAACGTCTGCCTGCACCGCGGCGGTCCATTGGGGCAGGGAATGATCGAAGGTGGCAAAGTTGTGTGTCCCTGGCATGGCTGGGCGTGGGATCCGAAGACGGGCGTGGCCGAGCAGAATCCCGGCGCAAAAGTCGCTGTGTATCCGTTGAGGATAGAGAACGGAGACGTGCTGGTCGAGATCTAGCCAGGATGGATACTTTTCTTCTGAAATGCAATGCAAGTGAAATGCTTCCGTTCCTTCCTCATACGTTTGCTCCGTTATCTCAACGGACGAACGCTTTCTCCATTTCCAGCTGAGGCAGGACAGGCCCTACAACGACACTTTCCGGTGAGAATGGCAGTCTGACTACACGAGAAGCCGCAAGAATTTCCCCGGCTGATTCTCATATCCGGGAAACACTTCATTCAAATTCTTATTTCCCAGATGCCGCGCCACGGCCTCCCCGAGCACTTGCCGGAAATCCGTAGTCAGCGCCAGATCGCGGCCTTCATAAAGCTGTGATTGATCCAGCCCCGGCCAGCGTCCGTAAACCTTGCCACCCTTCACCGGACCGCCGAGCACGAACATCACGTTAGCGTGACCGTGGTCGGTGCCCCGGTTGCCGTTTTCGCGGGCGGTGCGGCCGAATTCCGACATCGTGACTATTACCGTGTCTTCGCCGAGGTCGCCTAGATCGGTCCAGAACGCGGAGAGCGATTGCGAGAAGTCACGCAGCACATTAGCGATCTGGCCTTCAGTTGCCCCTTCGTTCACGTGATGATCCCAGCCGCCGATATCGGCAAATGCGACCTGCACGCCGAGGTTTGCCTTGATGAGCTGCGCGAGCTGCCGCATGCTGTCGCCGAAGCGGCCTTTGGGATAATCGGCGCCCGGCCCGGGTTTGTACTTCGACGGATCGGCGGACTTCAGCATCTTGACCGCGTCAAATGTTTCTTCGCCGGTGCCGTGGAGCACAGCGTCGGACGAGTGATCGTACATGGCCTCGAACGCGGTCGCGGCTGACGAAGGTTTCGGATTGCGGCCGCCGATGGAAAAATCGTTGATGTTGTTCATAGCGATGGCCGGCTCAATGCCGCTCAGGATGCGCGGAATGGACGGGCCCATGGCGATGGCTTCGAAAGGCGTTTTCTGAGACGGTTGCGGCAGATTGCGCAGGGTACGGTTGAGCCATCCGTCTTCGGTAGATTTGATTCCCGGGGTGCCGGATTCCATGAAATCCTGCGCGTCGAAGTGAGAGCGGTTGGGATCGGGCGAGCCGGCGGCGTGCACAATCGCTAACTGGCGCTGCTGCCAGAGCGGCTGGAACGACGCGAGCGAGGGATGCAGTCCGAAGAAGCCATCGAGATCGAGCACCGCTTTGCGAGGAATGTTGATGCTGGGGCGCATCGCGTAATACTGCGGCTCGCCATGGGGGACTACGATGTTCAATCCGTCGGCCGCTCCGCGCTGAAAAATTACAACCAGGCGCTTGGTGCGCGTCCCCGGCAGAGCCGCTCCCCATGCGGCGCGCGAGAGAAAGCTAGGTACTGCCGCTGTGCCGACGACGGCAAGCGCACTGTTGCGAAGAAAAACCCGGCGAGTGATGGGCATAAGAAAACAGCTCCTAGCTGCTAGCTTCGAGCTCATTCGCTTCCGCAGTTTGCTAGAAGCTAATGGCTGGCAGTTTTACCTTCTCTGAAACTCTGGCGAACCTAACAGCAGGCCTGCGATCGTGTTCACATCTGAAGAACGGGGTTGATCTGCCGGCTTGCGCGGCGCGTTTTTATTCCCTTGCTTCGGTTGTGCGCTGCTCGTTGCTGCCGAATCGATTTGCGCCGTGATCGAATCGTGCGTCTGCTTTGATACATCGCCTGCCAGCAGGCTTGTTTCCAGCGTCGATAGCGCAAGGTTGGAATCGGGCGGTGCGCTCGGCAAATTACCTCCGGCCAACTGCGCTACATCTACCTTTACGCCTTTGATCTTGCCGCTGGTCAGCGCCAGAGCGAAGTTCATGCGATTAAGCAACGCCGACGAACTCACCCAGGTTTCTGCCTTCATGGAATATCCCGTGGGCGGTTGGGCGCCGTAGAGCGGCATGCCCATGTTGTTGAGTTGGCGGGTAAGCGGCAATGCATCTTGTACATCCGCGCCGGTGGCGCGTACCGCCGAGGCCACGAATTCAAAGGGTGTTTTTACTTTGTCGCGATAAGTTCCATCATCCCAAAATTCTGGAGAGTGGAAGAGGGTGCTGAGCACCTCGCGAATGTCGCCTTTCTTTTTCAAAAATGTTTTCGCCATACGATCGACCAACGCGGGAGGCGGATCGTCCGATACGAAACGTTCTGCAAGCTTGAGCGAAACGAAATGCGCGGTATGCGGATCGGTTGCCAGCCGATGCAGAACTTCCAAACCTTCGCTTTCGCCCTTGGGCTTGATCTTTCGTCCCAGCACGAATTTGGGCCCCGGCTCGTGCATGCGCGGATCGAATTTGAACTCGCCGCCCTGATACGGCTTTTCGATGGTCCATCCGGTGAAGACTTTCGCGACTTCGGTTACGTCGCGCTGCGAGTAGCCGCCGTTCACGCTCAGCGTGTGCAGTTCCAGTAATTCACGCCCGTAGTTTTCATTGAGGCCGCTGGGGCGTTTGCCTTGATTGGGGCGTGGCCGCTGATAAGGGCGGTTATATGGTCCGGGATGCGCTGGAATACCCAGCGCCTGCGAAGAATCCGGGCCAACGCTAAGCCAGTTATCCAGATAAAACAACATGGCTGGACTTTTTGCCGTGGCCACCAACAAATCTTCAAATTTTCCCAGCGCACGAGGGCGAATCACATCCCGCTCGTAGCTGGTGAGGAGCAGGCGGTCGACTCCTTTGTCGACAAAAACATTGAAGTGGTTAAACCAGAAATCGGTCATCACTTCTTCAAGCTGGCGCTCGCTGTAGATGGCGCGCAGAAGCTTGGCCTGGGCGAGTTCGCTGGTGACCACGCCTCCGGGGTTATTTACGGCAAGCAAAGTTTCTTTTTGCCTGGGAGTCAGGCCTTCCAGAAATTCCTGTCCTTTGCCGCCGCGCAAAGAATCGGCAAGCGAAAGATGCGCATCCGCGGACATGGCAAGAATTTTCTTGAAACGCTGGTCTGGCGGCAGGTTCGGCAGTTGCTGAACTTCCAAGTCGGAATAAAGCTGGTCTTCGCGGCGCTTTTGTTCCGCTTCCTCCTCGGGAGTGAGCTTGGCTGGAATTGCATCGTTGTCCGGAGTATTTTTCGTGACAGCCGGGTCGGGTTTTTCATTGCCTGTGTTGCCGGGACTCATGGCGTTATTCATCGCAGAGGCATCTGCGGATGCGTTTGCGCCCTCGGCTGTGCTCGGCGTCATCGGCGTGCCATCGGTGCGACTTGAGGCATTTTCAGTTGCAGGATTCGCGATCGTAGCGGTCGCCTGCAAGCGGTCTTTGTCTTTATCTTTTTTATCTTTGCGCTCCTGCTGGCGCTCGATCTGAACTTCATACACCATGCGCAGCGCCGCATCGGAGGGCATGGACTTCTTGCCGTTCATCACCTGATTGATTTCCTGGCCGTCAGGAAAGTCCTGCGCGATTTCCCTGGTGCTCATGTGAAGCGTGCGGAAGGGTTCGAGCCGCGCATCGAGAGCGCTGTCGTCGATTCTCTCTGGATGCAATTGTTGATCGATCCACTTGTCCACACCGATCGTCATCACATGTTGAATATCTCCCGGCCGCGGGCCGAATGTCAGGCGATTCAACGCATGGAGGGCGCGCTTTTGTTCGCCGGCACCGGAGGGAGCAACATCTTTATCTTTTTTTCTGGCTAGCAAAGATGGGGCCGCGCAGGCGAGGCTAGCCGCCAGCAGTAAAGTCGCAAACTTCGCGCGCCCTTTGAACATGAAAAACTCCGGACCGTAAACACGGCGACCCTCATATTATGAACCCCGGAGGCGCGAAAAGTTGCTGGCGAAAGGGGTTACCAAAGGCGCTGAAATTAGCCGGACAGAAGCGGTCTAAGGCGCGGCTAAAGGCTTAAAACTAAGTCAGATATGTTTTATTGCGCGAAACTTTATGTTGCAGCGTCGCGGCCAAGTGATCGATGTCGGTAGGAGCGATGTTCACGGCCAAATGTTCAGCCAGAAGAGGAGTTCGATTGCTGCCCACCGCATCGCGCCGCACCTGGATCATTAAGGCCTGCACAACGTTCGGATCGTATTTTTGCGGCGTCATGCGCACCAGATCGCTCAGCGCGTTGCCCAGCGAAAGCGGTTCGCGGTAAGGGCGCGCACTGGTCATGGCGTCGAATGTATCGGCGAGCGCCATGATGCGGACTGGCATGGGCATCTCGTCGTTTACCAAAGCGTCAGGATAACCGGAGCCGTCGCTGCGCTCATGGTGCCAGCGCACCGATTCATGAATTTTAGGCCAGGGGAATTGCACGCCGGTTACGATCTGATGACCAACCACGGTGTGATCCGCCATTTCGCGAAACTCTTCCGGATTGAGCGCCGAGGGCTTGCTGAACAACCGGCGATCGACGGCCACCTTGCCGATGTCATGCAGATATCCCGCACTACGCAATGCTGCGACTTCGCTGGCGTCTACACCTAGAGCCTCGCCAATGGCGGCGGCGTAACGGCCTACGCGAAGGGAGTGGCCATGAATGTTTACGTCCTTGACATCGATGGCGGTGGCGAAGGCTTCCAGAGCGCTGTCGTAGAAACCATGCAGAGATGCCATCAGCCGCAGATTCTCGTTCACCCGCTGTGCCAGAGTTTGGCTCAATGCATGATTATGTACGGCCAACCCAATGTAGTTGCACAGCAGGCCCATGGCATCCAGTTCCGCTTCCAGATAAGGCGCGTCCGCGGGGCGACCGCCAAGGGCTACGATGCCGGCTAACTTTCCGCCAGCTCTAAGCGGGGCAATGCATTTGAACAGCTCGGGCGCGACGTTGCCATTGGAGCTGAGAAATACCGAATAGGTGGAAGCATTGAGAACAATAGGCCCTCGCGCAGCGGTGAGGGCGTGAACATGTTTGGGCAAAAGAGGAATGAACGCTGGCTCGGGCAGCATGTCGAAGCCCTTGCCCGCAACCGAGGTAAGCATGGTGGGCTTATCGTGGAAGATGAAAAGCGCACCTTCACGCGCGCCCGCAGCTTCCATTACAGCGGAGAGCATGTGGCTCGAGGTTTCGCTGAATTCGCGCTCTCCAGTTAACTCTGGTCCGAGATCGGAGAGCGCTTCAACGGTGCGCAACAGCCTGCGGAAATTATTGGTCTCCACGGCCAAGACGATGTGGTGCTGAATGCAAGCACCAGACGAGCGTAACACGCGCAGAACAGTGCGGCGACACAGTGTTTATGAGTGCATAATGACGAATCGGATTCTGGCCTATATGGGTGAGTCATGGCCCGAATGGGGGATATTTCAGAAGTGATCGCGCAGGTTTGCGAATCGTTCTACGGTGAGCAGGAGCTGCGGCGGAGAAGCGGAATCTACTTCCGCGTGCTCGAGTACCCACGTGTCGCCGTGCGGAATGAAGACCGCGTTCAAACCCGCAGCCAGCGCGGGATTGATGTCGGACTTCGGGCTGTTGCCGATCATCCACGTGGAGCCGTGCGTCAATTCGTACTTCTCCACAATTGCCTCGTAAGTCGCAGGATCTTTTTCGGCCACAATCTCGGTTGCGGCAAAATAATCTTTCAAGCCTGAGCGTTCGATCTTTCCCATCTGCTCGACGATCGCGCCTTTGGTGACCATAATCAGGTGATGACGGCCTGCGAGATATTGCAGCGTAGCAGGAACTTCGGGCAGAGTTTCGATGGGATGATCGGCAATAGTATGCGCGAAGCTGTTGATTTGCGCGTGCATTTCGGGCGTGACCGGCTGCACGCTCAACCGCTCAAAAGTTTCCACCAGCGAATGCATAAAGCTATGCAATCCATAGCCATGCTTCACGATGCTTTCGCGCTCCACGTCGTTCAGAACGCCGCGGACTTGCGCGGGAGTAAATTCGTGATGATTGAGAAAAGATATGAAGCGGGCGATGACGCGCTCAAAGTAGACATTATTTTCCCAGAGGGTGTCGTCGGCGTCGATAAGAAGGGTTTGCGCCTCGATATTCTTGGACGTGCCGGACAAATGCGGAATACTCCTCGGAAGACTTTCTATGCCACCCAGTCCACGCGTGCCTCAGGCCCGATGATTCCCGCCTTGTGCCCCATGTCGAGCAGGCGCACCACGCTTTCGCGCCCTTCTGTCCCATAGTCGAGCGTACGCTCGTTCACATACATGCCGACAAACTTGTCAGCGGTTTGAGTGTCGAGATCGCGGGCAAACTGCATGGCATAAGACAACGCTTCTTCGCGATGGTCGAGAGCGTACTGAATGCTGTCGCGCAAAGCGCTGGTGACCGATGACATCAGTTCCGGGCCCAGAGCGCGTCGGATGGCGTTGCCTCCGAGCGGCAGAGGCAGCCCGGTCATTTTCTGCCACCAGCGGCCAAGGTCGACAATGCGGTGCAAGCCGGCCTTGTCATAGGTTAGCTGGCCTTCATGAATGATGAGTCCCGCTTCGTATTTGCCTTCGAGTACCTGCGGAATGATCTGATCAAACGGCACGACTTCAGTCTCCACTCCGGGAGCAAAAAGTTGCAACGCGAGATATGCGGTAGTAAGCGTGCCGGGGATGGCGATGCGTTTTTCTTTAATCTCGCTCTGGGTGAACGGGCGCGGCGAAACGATCATCGGCCCATAACCTTCGCCCACGCTGCCGCCACAGGACATCAGCGCGTATAAATCCTGAATATAAGGATAGGCGTGAAATGAAATCGCAGTCACGTCGTAAACGCCTTCGCGCGCCTTCTGGTTCAAGGTCTCGATATCGCACAACGTATGGTTAAAGCGCAATCCCGGGACGCGCACTTTGTTGGTGGCGAGGCCGTAAAACATGAATGCATCGTCGGAATCGGGGCTGTGTGCGACGGAAATTTCGCGCACTCCGCTCTCGTTTGCGCGGGACTGTTTTATTTCTTGTTCTGAAACTACTGTCATTCTGAACTCCAAGCCGGGAAAACTTTAATTTTTAACTTCTTTACGCGACCATTGCGCTGCAATCCCCGCAGCTATCATCACCTTGATAATCTCGGCGAATATGAACCAATAAAGGCCCCAGCGGAATGCTTGTATTACCGAGTGCGTCAAAATTGCAAGCCAGGTCAGCCCTCCCATGAAGAGTGCAATTTCGCCAAGAAATCCGGCCACAGCCGCGCGAGCGAAGCTTTTGCGGCCACGTTCCATTACATATCCGACAAGCCATGCGACCAGAGGATAGGCCAACAAAAAGCCGCCAGTCGAGCCGAGTAACTGCGCGATCCCTCCCGGGCCTGCGGGACTGAAAACCGGCATGCCGACGGCGCCCTCCACCAGATAAAGCGCAAGCGCCGCAAAACCGCCGCGGCTGCCGAGCATCAAGCCAACCAGCAGCACCGCGAAATTTTGAACCGTCAGCGGCACGGGCGTGAACGGCAACGGGATCGTGATGCGCGCACACAATGCCACGAACAAGGTCGCGCCTACCAGCAGAGCAAGCTGCCGAGGTGCTTCGAAAGCACGTTCCTGCTGTGAGCTTAATGTTTGAGTCGCCGTCTTTTCCATGAATTTCTCCCCGAAATTTTCAAGCAAAACATTAATGCTCCACGCCTCCTGCGGGACGCTTGGCTTCGCTCGCGTTTCCTTCCTGAGCGGCATGAGCAGCCTGCAAGTGGCGGCGTAAGCGGATATATAAGGCGATCGCAACGCACACTACGGCGAGTGTACTCACGCCCAGGATCAGGAACCACCAGATCATCCGCACAGCCGACTAGGATAACAGATGATGCGATGGAAATAGGTCAATGTAACAAGGATTCAGCGGAAAGGCCACTCGGTTTGGTGGTCTTGGCGAATTCAACTCGCCTTCGCTGCTGCTCTCTTTTCATGCATGGATTCGATACGCTTCAGCGTGAATTTGAGTCTTTCCCGCCCGTACTTTGTGCTGGTTATGATCTTTTCGATATTGCCGAACACTTCCGGGTCGCCCAGTTTTTCGCGGATTTCCTTGAGATAGGGATGAACCTTGGCAAGAATAAAGTACATCTCGCCGCTATTGGCAGGAAGGAGAAACAGATCAGCGTTGAGGGCTCCATTCAGCGCGAACGCAGCCGCCATGCTCCAGTAGCTGCCCACCTGGCGCAGCCAGTTGTTTTCCTGTGATCCCATGTTGCCAGCGATTTTTAAAAAGTCGTCCGCATTGAGCGGCCAGAATTCGGTGAGCCACCAGTTACGCGCCTTGCGTAATTCAGCTTCGCGGCGTAGTTCGTAGAGGTGGAGAATAAGTTGAGCATCCATGGGAGTCGGCTTCTTAGGCATTGGGGAACCTCATTGGGAAATTGAGTATTTGGGGAATTGAGTAATTGAGTAATTGTAACTCGGGAATGGGCTGTGCTTTTCAATTCCCCAATTACCGAATTTCCCAACTACTCAATCGTTTATCCGCTGGTTGCAGCGGCTTCCGCGACAGGCGCGGCCCGCTCATAGTCGCATTCTTTGTTCGGGCAGGCGATTACTGGTCCGGCCTTCAAATTCTTTTCGACCAGATATTCACTGCCGCAAGTCGGGCACTTTTCAGGAATCGGCTTGTGCGCGGACGTGAACTTGCACTTGGGGTAATTTCCGCAACCATAGAAAGTATTGCCCTTGCGCGCGCGCTTCTCCACGAGTTCGCCGTCTTTGCATTCGGGGCACTTAACGCCAATAAAATTCTGCTTCACGTATTTGCATTCGGGATACCCGCTGCATGCCGTAAACTCCCCGAAACGTCCGTGGCGGATCATCATATTGCGTCCACACTTGGGGCAAGGCTCATCGAGCGGGATATCGGGAACTTTCTTGCCCTGATCCAGCCGCCTGGTGGTCTTGCAATCGGGATAACCCGTGCAGGCCATGAATTGCCCGAAGCGACCGCGCTTGAGCACCATCACCCGGCCGCAGTTCTCGCAATATTCTTCTGCCGCGCCGGTGTCCTGCACATCGGCCGAATCGAGGTCTGGCAGGTTGATCGGATTTTCTTTGGTGAAGGTGCAGCTGTTTTTATCTTCTTTATCGTAGGTGCTGCACGCATAAAATGATCCGTGCTTGCCCCACTTGATCACCAGCGGCGATCCACAGCGCTCACACTTCTCGTCTGTGGGTTTTTCCATCCGCTTGATGTTCTCCATATGCTTTTCGGCATATTTGAGATCTTTCTGGAATTTCTTGTAGAACTCGGCGAGAGCGTCGGTCCACTTCTCTTTGCCTTCTTCGATTTCGTCGAGCTCTTCTTCCAGCTTCGCGGTGTACTGCAAATCAAAAATGTCGCGGAAGTTTTCCACGAGCAGATCGGTGACCACGAATCCGATCTCAGTCGGTGTGAACTTGCCGCCGATTTTCTGTGCGTACTGGCGCTCCTGAATAGTGGTAAGAATCGCCGCATAGGTCGAAGGGCGCCCGATGCCACGCTCTTCCAGTTCCTTCACCAACGAAGCTTCGTTGAATCGAGGCGGTGGCTCGGTGAAGTGCTGTTCCGGTTTTAGTTCTTTTAGCGTGAGCTTCTGGCCAGCTTCCATCGGAGGGAGTTTGTGCTTTAGCTCTTCGTCTTCTTCGTCCTTGCCGTCTTTGGCTTCTTCGTAAACCTTCAGGAAGCCGTCGAATTTAAGCACGGACCCAGTTACACGGAACCAGAAGACATCGGCGCCACTCTTTGTTTTTGCGTCGATGTCGACCGTGGTTTGGTCGAAGACTGCCGGATTGATCTGCGAAGCTACGAAACGCTGCCAGATGAGCTTATAGACCTTGAATTCATCTTCTTTCAAATATTGCTTAATCTCGCCGGGATGCCGCATCGCCGAGGTCGGGCGAATAGCTTCGTGCGCACCCTGCGAATCCTTCTTCTCCTTATATGTATTGGGCTGCTCAGGCAGATACTGCGTGCCATATTCCGCGCCGATGTACTCGCGCACTTCGGTAATCGCCTCAGGAGCCACGCGAGTCGAATCAGTACGCATATAAGTAATGAGGCCGACCGAACCCTCTTCACCGCCCATCTCCACACCTTCATAAAGGCGCTGCGCAATCATCATGGTGCGCTTCACGCTGAAGCGAAGTTTGCGGGAGGAATCCTGCTGCAGCTTGCTGGTCGTAAAAGGAGGCGCTGCATTGCGGCGGCGTTCTTTCTTGTCGGCCGAGCGAACGACCCAGTCGGCTTTTTCGAGGGCTGCACGGATTTTTTCCGCATCCTCGCCGTTCGTGACCTCGACCTTCTCTTCACCTTTGCCGAGAAAACGCGCGTCGAATGCGGGCGGTTTGCTGGCGGCAAGGTTGGCGTCAATGGTCCAGTATTCAACTTTTTGGAATGCCTTGATTTCGCGCTCGCGCTCGACGATCAACCGCAGGGCAACGGTCTGCACACGTCCGGCGGAAAGGCCGCGGCGAACTTTGTCCCAGAGCAGCGGGGAGACTTGATATCCCACCAGACGGTCGAGTACGCGGCGTGCTTGCTGGGCGTCTACCAGATTCTGGTCGATGGCGCGGGGATGCTCGAACGCCGCCTGCACTGCGCGCTTGGTGATTTCGTTGAACGTAACCCGCTGAATGCGCGGCGGGGCATCGGTTTCTTCTTTTTTCTTTTTCTTGCCCTTACTTTTTTTCGAGTCTCCGTTGGTATCCAGTTCAAAGGCAAGATGCGCCGCGATGGCCTCGCCTTCGCGGTCCGGGTCAGGCGCCAGATAGATCGCGTCCATTGGCCCGGCCAACTTCTTCAGTTTGGCCAGAACTTTTTCTTTCCCGGGGATGACGACGTAATCGGTTTCGAAATCGTCCTCAATATCCACCCCGAGCGTGCTCTTGGGCAGATCTTTTACGTGGCCCAGCGAGGCCTCGACAGTAAATCCCTTTCCCAGATATTTCTGGATGGTCTTCGCCTTGGCCGGCGATTCGACAATGACTAAACTTTTAAGCAATGTATCCTCTGTTCAAATGAATTCGTTTTGAAGCTAGCACGAATGGGCGGAAAGCAACAAGTTACTCCGAGGAAGCATAAGCCACTTTCGAAAGCTGAAAGCTGACGGCTGTGAGCTGATAGCTTCTTAGAAGCTTTTCACAAAATTCTTTCCCGGCATCTGCCTTACTTTGCCGTTCAGCTCCAGCTCGAACAGGGCTGCGAAAATCTCTGAGGACGACATTTCTTTTTCCAGATGTTCCACTAATTCATCGATGTGTGTGGCTTCATCGGCTTTCAGCAGGCTCAGGATTCGCTGCTCGTGCGGGGGAAGCCCGCCGTCCGGAAATAGAGATGCCGACGAATGCTCGGTGGATTCAGGCGAGGCCGGAGGCGTCAGCGCAAGTTTCACTTCCGGCGGCAAATCTTCCCACACGTCTTCCCATGTCGCAACCAGCTTTGCGCCCTGCTTTATCAACGTGTTCGGGCCCCAGGAATTTTTGTTGGTAACGTTGCCGGGAACCGCAAACACGTCGCGATTTTGCTCGAGCGCGCAGCGTGCCGTAATGCGCGTACCGGAGTACTCAGCCGCTTCCACCACCAGCACGCCCGCAGACATTCCGCTCAGAATTCGGTTGCGAATCGGAAAATTTTGAGGGAAGGCCGAGGTTCCAAGCGGGAACTCTGAAATGAGCGCACCACCCAGCGCCAAAATTTGCTCCGCCAAACGCGAGTTTTCTTTGGGATAAATTACATCGACACCCGTGCCGAACACGGCGATGGTTTTGCCTTTAGCCGCAATCGCTCCTCGATGGCCGGCGGTGTCGACTCCGCGTGCCATGCCGCTGATGATTACCAATCCTTGCACCGCCAGATCACAGGCCAGCCGCTCAGCCATGCCAGAACCGTAGGGCGTAGGATGGCGCGTGCCTACCATGGCAATGCCGGGCAGTTTCAGTATCTCGGGATCGCCGCGAACGTAGAGAACCGACGGCGGGTCGTAGATTTCTTTCAGGCGCGATGGGTAACGGGGATCTTCTGTGGTGACTAATGTTGCGGATTCCGAAGCGGCCCGCGCAATTTCTTCACGCGCCAACTCG
>Ga0224568_1000091_pt1 | contig 16364 bp, 15 predicted proteins | sample CLU5metagenome_FD_182727 | JGI IMG/M metagenome (GOLD analysis project Ga0224568, IMG submission 182727) | Spruce litter microbial communities from Bohemian Forest, Czech Republic - CLU5 | ecosystem: Environmental > Terrestrial > Plant litter > Unclassified | place: Czech Republic: South... | reverse complement strand
GTCGAGCTGGGAGACGGCGCTTGACGACGTCCGGGCCCACGGCGGCGTGCCCTACCCGATCCCGGCCGGGGCGTCCGACCATCCGCTCGGCGGCCTGGGCTTCGCCGGCTGGGCGGAGGAAGTGCGGCAGCAGGAAAGCGAGCTCGGCGTCTTCTTCGACACCATCATCGTGTGCAGCGTCACCGGGTCCACGCACGCGGGCATGATCGCCGGTTTCGCCGGCCAGGACCGGCCGCGTCGGGTGCTCGGCATCGACGCGTCCGCCACGATCGAGCAGACCCGGGCGCAGGTCGCCAAGATCGCGCGGGACACGGCCGCGCGGATCGGGCTCGGCCGCGACCTGCGCGATGACGAGATCACCGTGCTGGACGGGTGGGCGGGCGACGCGTACGGCATCCCGGTCCAGTCGACCCTGGACGCGATCCGGCTGACCGGCAGGCTGGAGGGGATGATCCTGGACCCGGTTTACGAAGGCAAGTCGATGGCCGGCCTGATCGACCTGATCCAGGCCGGCCAGATCGGCAGCGACTCGACCGTGCTGTACGCGCACCTGGGCGGTCAGCCGGCGCTTAACGCCTACAGCGCCCTGTTCCGCGACTAGCCCTGTTCCGCGACTGGCCCTGTTAGCGACTGGCCCTGTTCCGCTACTGGTCCTGTTCCGCTACTAGCGGGTCGCGCACGGCGCGGCGAGGTCATATCCGAGCCTGGGCGGTCCAGGCCGGCGCAAACAGGGCTACGCGTCCCGCCGCCTGAGCACCCAGAAGGCGGCGGCGAGCAGGACGGCGGCCAGGGCCAGGTAGATGCCGGTCTCAATGCCCTGGAAGGCCCAGAACCTGCTGGCCGGCTGGTAGGTCACGTACCCCCGGTAGCCGTGCGCCGTCAGGCAGGACAGGACGGTCCCCGGGCTGGCCTGAGGTCGGCAGACGGCGGGGATCGGCACGCCGTTGAAGTTGAAGCTGCTGGCGGCGGCCGCCGGGAGCTTGCCGTTCGTAACGACGTAGCCCTGGCTGACGCCCAGGTAGGGTCCGGTAGGCAGGAAAGGCGTCGTGAGCTTGTAGTACACGGTGACCGGGGTCAGGTAGTGCGGCCGGAGCAACTGCGCGATCGGCACGCGCAGCGCGACGAAGCCGGCCAGCGTGACGGCCATGGCCGGGATGGTGCGCCGCAGCAGTGTGCCGGCGCAGATGCCCAAGGCCATCGCGAAAATCGCGTAGCCGACCGGGACGATGTCGGTGATGTCGAACCTGTTCGCCGCGAAGGCGTTGGCCTGCATCGCGGCGTTCGGTCCTGACCACCAGGTGACCAGGGCCGAGACCGCTCCCGCGAGGACCGCCGCGGCGAGGATCAGCCATCCGGCCCCGACCGCCAGCCAGCGGCGCCTGGTGATGCCCTGCGTCCAGGAGAACTGGTTCGTGCCAGTCTCCAGCTCGCGTGCCACCATCGGGGCGCCCCAGAACAGCCCGGGCAGCAGCGGCACCGCGCTGGTCGCGACGACGAGGAAGCCGACCACGCTGTTGGCCAGGGTCAGTGAGCCGTCCAGGTTTGCGCACGAGTTGTCCCTCGTGCACTCGGTGAGGGCCGAGTGCCAGGTCTGCGCCGCGTGCAGGCCGGTAATCAGCAGCAGGACGGTCAGTGCGGCGAGCAGTGCGGCGGACAGCGCGCCCTGGTTACGGTACAGCCGCCAGGTGACCCAGGTCATCGGTCTCCTCCTACCTTCGACAGCCGGGCTTGGCCGGTGCCGGTGCCGGTGCCGGCCTGGTCCTGGCTCATGTAGCCGAGCAAGATCTCCTCCAGGTTCGGTTCCTCGACGGCCCAGGCGGGATCGATCACCGGGCCGTTCAGCCTGACCAGCAGCGTGGTCTGCCGCGCGGTGATCTCCTGCTGCACGATGGTGTGGGTCCGCGCGATCGCCGTGGTGTCCTTGCGCGGGCCAACGAGGATCCGGTGCTCGGCGAGGAGCGTCTCGATGTCCCCGCATAGCTGTACCTGCGATGACGCCAGCAGGATCAAGTGATCGCAGACCCGCTCGATGTCGGCGATCAGGTGCGAGGACAACATGATGGTCAGATCGCCGTCCGCTGCCGCCTCAGCTAGCGCCGCGAGGAAGTTCCTCCTGGCCAGCGGGTCGAGCGCGGCGAGCGGTTCGTCCAGCAGCAGCAGCCTTGGCTGCTTGGCGAGCGTGAGCGCGAGCGCGACCTGGGCACGCTGGCCCCCGGACAGCGTGCTTACCGGCCGGTCCAGCGGTATTTTCAGGCCGGCCAGCCTGGCGCGCACCGACTCACCATCCCAGCGCTGATTGACGTGCGCGCCCAGCTTGATGTGGTCATGGGCGGTCAACCGCCGGTACAGCGGGATCTCCTGGGCCAGGAAGCCGATCTCGGCCAGGTAGGCGGGGTCCTGGCGGGGCGTGCCGCCAAGGACGGCGGCCTGTCCCGAGGTCGGCGTGGCCAGCCCGGTCAGCAGCCGGAGCAGCGTGGTCTTGCCGGCGCCGTTCGGCCCGACGAGCGCGGATATCCGACCCTGCGGGACGCTGACCGTGCAGTCGCTCAGAGCGGTGACCTGCCGGTACCGCTTGGTCAGCGCGTTGGTCTCGACAGCGACTGTCATGCGATGTCCTCCTCGGCTTGCGCCTGCAGCGTGAGCTTCAGCAGCGACTCGATCGACTCGTCGTCGAGCCCGGCGGCGCGGGCCTCGTGCACCCACGCCGCCAGCCCGCGGCCTAGCCGCGCGTGCGTGCCCGGCGGGGGACCCGGCGGCCGTCCCCGGACGAACGTGCCATGCCCGGTGCGCGCCTCAACCAGGCCCTCGCGCTCCAGATCGCGGTAGGCCTTCAGCACTGTGTTGGGGTTGATCGCCGTCGCCGCGACCACCTCGCGCACGCTCGGGAGCTGGTCGCCCATGGTGAGCACGCCCATCCGCAGCGCCTGCCGCACCTGCTGCGCGATCTGCTGATAGGGCGGCACCGCGGATCGCCCGTCCACCCGGAACCTGATCATTTCAACGCTCCAGTGTCTTAGGTAGCTAATACACTATTGCATCATCATGGCCGCGTTGTAAAGCGATCGGGGTGCTGGCGCTACTACAGCCAGTGCAATGGCAGCCGGGCGTGGATCGCGGTGTAGCGGCCGCTGGCGTGCAGCTCGATCCAGTCGGTGCGCGGGTTCAGCGGCGGTACCACCTGGGTGCGCTGGAGCGCTTCCGCGTCGGTCACCACAGTGCGGTCGGACCGGGTCGCATGCCAGTGGCCGTCGCTGTCCAGAATCCAGATCACCGGTACGTCGGCGGGCATCAGGACGCCGCTGAGGTAGGTGTACAGGATGGTGCTTTCCGGATAGTTGTGCACACCGAGGACGGCGAGGGTGACACCGTCCAGGCTGGGAAACACGGCGCTGACCACCGCGCGGCTGGCGCCGTAGATCGGCCCGTCGCGGCAGGCGAGCACGTCGGCCCACGGCCGCGGTAGGTCAGCGGCGGGTGACTGGCGCGGCGCGGTGAGCTGGCCGGCGGCGGACCGATGTGGCTCGGTGGGCTGACCGGCGGTCAGCCGTCGCAGCGTGGTGAGCTGGCCGGGGAGCGGGCTGGCGGCCGGCAGCGCGCCGCTCGCCCGTAGCGCCGCGATGATGTCATCCAGCGCGTCCGGCGCGATCTTGGCCGACCTGGAGCTGGCCCGGCCGTCGCCGTCGTCGGCTAGCAAATCGGTGGCGAGGGCGGTGAGTAGCTGCTCGGCTGGGCTGAGCGTGTTCGGCTCGACGGTGAAGTCAGGGTTAGCTAGGGGCCGGCCCAGATCCAGCCATACCGGCGCTTGCCCCGCCGCCACGGTGAGGTCCAGCCAGCGCGGGCCGGGGCGCGGGTGCGGGTGCAGGTCGAGGACCCACTCCCCGGCCGGGCTGCCGCTGCTGGTGTAGGCGACGTCATACCTCGCCCCCCGGTCATCGGCCGCGGTGAAATCCTGGACGTCGGGCTGGGCCGAGAACGGCAGCGGGCCGCCTGCCGCCGCCCGCCCGGAGGTGGCGATCAGCGCGCCGGAGGCGGTCTCGGCATAGGACAGGATGGCCAGGTCCACTTTGCCGACGCGGATCACCTGCCCGACCGGGACGACGGTCAGCGCGAGCGGAGCGGGCGGGTGGAAGGCGGCCAGCCGCCGGGTCGCCGAATTACGGCTGGGATGACCGAAGTAGTAGCGGGCGCCGTGCCGGCGCAGGGTGAGGTTCAGCTGGAACTCGTCCAGGATCTGGTCGGCGGTGTCCTCGTCCAGGACGGCGGCGTCGGTTAGCGCGTCCGCGATCGCGATCACCCGGGCCGGGTCGGGGGCGGGCTGGCGCAGCTCCGCCTCGGCCAGGATTCTCAGGTAACGCTCTGCCCCTTCACGGTCCATCTGCTCATTCTGTCCATCTGCTTAGGGTCGCGTACCGGTGTCGCTGGACGGAGCGGCGCGGCTAGCCGCGGGTGCGGGCGACCAGCGCGTAGTAGTAGCAGCTTTCCGGGTTGGCCAGCTGTGGGTCGGCCGGTTCCGGCCGCCATTGCGGGGTCCAGACCAGGCCGGGCTCGATGATGTCCATCCCGGCGGTCAGCGCGAGCACCTCGTCCCTGGTGCGGGGGCGCAGCTGAGTGGTCGCCTGCTGGTAGAGCGCGACCACGTCGTCGGCTCGCGGTTCGGCGTCGGCGGTGGCGTGGGTCAGCGCGACATAGCTGCCGGGCGGGAACGCTTCGGTGAGCTTCCTGATGATCCCGGCCGGGTCATCCTGGTCGGCCAGGAAGTGCAGCATCGAGACGAACAAGATGGCGACGGGCCGGGCGAAATCTATGAGCTCACGGGTGAGCTGGTCGTTGAGTATTCCCTGCGGGTCACGCATGTCGTGGCCGACGATGGCGACCCCTTCTTGCCCGTAGACCAGGTTCCGCACGTGGGTGAGCACCACCGGATCGTGGTCCACGTAGACGACGTGCGCGGCGGAGTCGGCTGCTCGTGCCACCTGATGCACATTGCCGACAGTGGGCAGACCGGAACCGATGTCGATGAACTGGTCGATGCCCGCATTCACCAGATAACGCACGACGCGCCCGACGAACGCTCGGTTAACCCGCGCGGCTGTGCGAACGTAGGGCAGGATTTCGATTAGTTCTTCTGCCGCTTCCCGGTCAGCGGGGAAGTTGTCCTTCCCGCCAAGCAGGTAATCGTAAATCCGCGCTGAACTGGGGATATCTGGCCTGAATACGGTTTGCCAGTTACTATCGGTCATGACCATTTCGCCTACGCCTCCTGAAGGCTGCGGCCATTATTGCATCGGCGGCGGCCGGTCAAAGTCGTAATGGCGCTATGCGGCGAATAGCAGGTACTGGCGCGGGTGCACGATAAGCCCGGGTCGCCGGGGCTCACCCGGATCGCCGGGGTTCAGCTGGGCCAGCGGGGTTCACCTGGCCAGCGGGGTTCAGCCCCCTGGGGAACGCGGTCTTCCCCTGGGGGCATCCCCCGGGAGGCTACGGCACCAGGATGGCCCGGCCACGGACCCGGCCGGCGTCCAGATCCGCGAACGCGTCCGTCGCCGCGCTCAGCGGATATGTTCTGGTGTGCAGGGTGACCCGGCCAGCCTGGGCCAGTGACATCAGCTCGGCGAGATCGTTGTAGGTGCCGACGATGTTGCCGATGACGTTCCGTTCGGTGGAGATGATGTCCAGCGTGGGGATGCGCAATTCGCCGCCGTAGCCGATGACGAAGTACGAGCCGCCGGGGCGGGTCATCTCCCAGCCGTCCATCTCGGCGCCCTGCTCGGCGACGAAGTCGAACACCACCTCGGCGCCCTGCCCGCCGGTCAGGTCGGCCACCGCGGCCCGCTGGCCGCCGTCGGCCACCACGGTGTGCGTCGCGCCCAGCTGCTCGGCCAGCTTCAGCGCGTCCGGGTTGCGGTCCACCACGACGATCGTGGTGGCGGTGAGCGCGGCCAGGCACTGCACGCCGATATGGCCGAGCCCGCCCGCGCCGATCACCACAGCGGTGGTGCCTGGATACAGCAGCGGGATCGCCTTGCGTACCGCGTGATAGGCGGTGATGCCGGCGTCGGCCAGCGCGGCCACGTCGGCGGGCTGCGTCGCCGGGTCCAGCTTGACGCAGGCCCGGGCCGAGGTCCGCAGGTACTCGGCCATCCCGCCGTCGGTGGACAGCCCGGGGAACGAGCTGGCCACGCAGTGCATGTCGTCGCCGGCCCGGCAGGCCCGGCACAGCCCGCAAGTCGGTGTGGGATGCAAGATGACCGTGTCGCCCACGGCCACGTTGGTCACCGCGGACCCGACCTCGTGCACCCAGCCCGCATTCTCGTGACCGAGGATGTACGGCAGCGGGGTCTGCATCCGCTCGTCCCACTGGCCCTGGATGATGTGCAGGTCGGTGCGGCACACGCCGGCGCCGCCGATTTTCACGATGACGTCGAGCGGGCCGGTGATGGCCGGCTCGGGCACGTCGTCGATCACCGGCTGGCTGTGAAACTCGTGCAGCCGAACGGCCTTCATTGGTTCTCCTCAGCAGACGGGTACCGGTGCCGGAGCATCCCGGAGCAGATGCTGGTGTTCGCGTCGATGCCGACCCGGGTTACCCGGGCCCGGCGCAGGTGCAGCGGCACCGCGTCCGGCGCGACGGCCGCCCCGGTGACCGGGTCGATAACCAGCGGGTCGTCGTCACCGGAGGGGAGGCCGAGTTCGGCGCGCCGCTGCCGCAGCCGCTCCCGTTCCGGTGATGGCGGCGCGTTGCCCAGCGTCATCGCGGACAACGCGCCGGCTTGGGTGTCCGGCAGCGACCGGCAGACCTGGTCGGTGCCGGCCAGCACGGCCTTGCGCAGGAAGTCGGCGCGCAGCGAGTCGAGCTCGGCGCGCGCCTCGCCGGCGAACGCCCGGACGAACCCGGCCCGCGCCGCCACCCCGCTGTTGATCGCGTCGGCGGCGAAGTGGTCCTCGAGCACGATCTGGGTGTCCCGCACGCCGGGCACCGCGCTGACCGCGTCGTAGGCGTCGGCGACCATAAGGAAGGCGAAGTTAGGCGCGCAGAAGTACGTCGGCAGCCGCAGCCGCACCCGCACGTCGCCGTCCGCCGAGACGGTGCACGACGCGACGAAGCCGAGTGAGGTGATCGGCTGGTTCAGCTCCGGGTCGCGCACCGTGTCGAGGGATAGATTTACCTGTTCCGTGCCTACCTGCTCGCTGGTGCCAATCATGTGTCGGAGACCAGCTGGGCGTCGTCGCGGGCGCCGGGGGTGCCCGCGTCGGCGGGCAGCTGATACTCGGCGGGCACCTCGATGTCGTACAGGCGGGCCGCGTTCAGGCCGAGGATCTTCTTCTTGGTCGCGGTGGTCACCGCGGGGTAGTCCGAGTACTCGTCCCGGTCCGGGTAATCCCAGTCGACGAAGCCCTCGATCTGCCACTTCGGCTCCCAGATGCCGTAGTCGCTGCCGAACGTCATCTTGTCCTCGCCGACCCAGAACAGCAGTTCGCCGATGACCTTGGCGAAGAACTTGGGCCGCGCGTACATCAGCCCGCCGATGACCACGGACAGGCCCGCGTAGACGTTGGGTTCCTGCGTCGCCATGAAGCAGAAGTCCTCGATCCGGGGCAGGCCCACGTGCTCCACGATGAAGTTCAGGGCGGGGAAGTCAGTCGCGGCGTGGTCGACGTCGGTCACGTCGAACGCGTCCTTGTCCAGCGGCCAGATGGTCGGGCCCTTGTGCACGTGCACGTTCTTGATGCCCAGTTCCTGTGCCACCTCCAGGAAGCGGTACGCCTCGGGATCGCTCAGCTTGTAGCCGCGCGAGCCGTTGTTCCACTCGGCGGTGTACAGCTTTACGCCCTTGCTGCCGTAGCGGTCCACGTTGCGGCGGAACTCCGCCAGCCCCTCGTCACCGTCGCGCGGGTCGAACCGGGTGTTGGCGATGAACTTGCCCGGGTGCTTCTCGCCCAGCGCCGCGTTGCGCTCGGTGGTGTTGAAGCCCTCCTTGTACCACTCCTTGAGGTAGGTGGGCTGGAACACGGCGACGTCGACGTGACCGTCCTCGAAGACGTCCTTCATCAGGTCATCTTCTGAGTACTTCTGGAAGTGCTCGATGCTCCAGTGCGTCTCGGGCGGGCCGAGCCCCTGGTAGGCGTGGAAGCACTCGATCCAGCCCTTGGCGTACTGCTCGGCGCCAGGCACCCAGTTGTCCGGCGCCGCGTTCCAGTAGTGCATGTGACTGTCGACGATGAAGTACTTTTCTCCGTTGTGCTCGTACATGGTGGCTCCTACTGACAGTCGAATGCGCGCGGGTGGTGACGAGGTCGTTGGCGGGCTGCCCGAGCCGTCCGGTAGGGGCCGTCCGGGTGGAGCCGTCCATGGCCTGAGAAAACTTCTATTTGCCGGCGAATGCGGTCTCAATATGAGACAGGCCCTGCATGTGGCTGGGTTACGGTGGTGTATACGCGAAGTTAAGCCTCCGAGTAGCGAGGGGGGCACGATGGCAGCAATGACGGCTCCGGATCGGATAGCGAAGGCGAGGGAACGATTCCTCGCCGCCGAACCGCTGGACCGGGAGGCGGTCCGCCGGCCGATCCTGGCGTCCTGGATGCGGTCCAGGCACTGGCGTGTCGCCGCCGATCACATCGACCTGCGCTATGTCAGGGAACCGGACTCTGAGGCAGCACTGATCCGCGCGGCAGACCCGGTGTTGCGGCGGCTGCACGAGCAGCTGGACGGGCAGCCGATCAGCATCATCCTCACCGACGCGCACGCAATGGTGCTGTCCAGGCGGACCGCCGATCATGATCTGGAGCGCTACCTGGAGAGCGTGATGCTCGCGCCCGGCTTCAGCTACACCGAGGAACTGGTCGGAACCAACGGCATCGGCATGGCGCTTGAGGTCGGCGGGCCGGCCCACGTCTTCGGGCACGAGCATTACGCGGAACGGCTGGAGGGCCTGGCCTGCGCGGCCGTGCCGGTGCACGATCCGGTCACCGGCAAGACCGTCGGCCTGATCGACCTGACCTGCTGGCGGCGTAACGCCGACATGCTGCTGCTGTCACTGGCTCAGTCAACGGCCGAGCAGGTCAGGCAGCGGCTGGCCACGGCGAGCTGCGGCCACGACGTGCAGCTGCTCGAGGAGTACGTACGGGCGTGCAAGCGCAGCGGCGGGATCGTCATGGCCCTGGGCAACGACGTGGTGATGATGAACGACCACGCCCGCAGCCTGCTTGACCACAGCGACCAGGAGACGCTGATCGAGCGCGCCACCCAGCTGCTCAGCGCGGGCCGGGCAGGCGCGGTCACCGTCGAGCTGCCCAGCGGCATGACGGCGCGGATGTCCTGCCGCCGGGTCGGTGACGGCCGGGTCGGTGACGGCCGGGTTGGTGACGGCGGGCGCCCCGCGGACGGGGTGGTCCAGGTGCGGCTGCTGGCGGTGGATGCGGCTGGCCCGGCGGGTCCGTCCCAGACCGCGGCTGCGCCCCCGCCCGCGGGCGGGGGCGCGGTTGCGGTTCCGGCTGCGGCTGGGCCTAAGCCCGCGGTTGGCGTTCCGCCCGCGGTCGCGGTGCAGCCCGCGGCGGCGCAGGCGGCTAGGACGGCGAGATACTTGCCCGGGCTGGCCGGGGGTGGCGTGCTCTGGCTGCGCGCCTGCCGCGCGACCGAGGCAGCCTTCGAGTCAGGGGAATGGCTGGCCCTGGCGGGTGAGGCGGGCGTGGGCAAGCTGGCCGTCACCAGGGCGGTGCAGCAGCGGCACAATCCAGCGGCGCCGTTCCACGTGCTGGACGCGGACGAAGCCAGCGCCGATCCGGACTGGATCGTGCGGGCCAGGACTGAGCTGGCGAACCAGACCGGGCTGCTGGTCGTCCGGCACGTCGACGCGCTGGCCGGCGGCCAGCTGGGCGGCCCCCAGGTGGGCGCGCTGGCCGACGCGCTGCGCCGGGTTTCGACGCGGGTTTCCGCGCTTGGCGGTGAGCCTGCGCTGCGGGTCGCGGTCACGTTGCGCGGTGACCCGGCCGGGCCGGACCGCGGTCAGGCCGACGCCGGCCTGACCGAACTGCTGCGGTTCTTCCCGCGCACGGTGGAAGTCCCGCCGCTGCGGCATCACATCGAAGACCTGGCCGAGCTGGTGCCGATGCTGCTGGCCAGGCTCAGCCAAGGCCGGGTGAGCTGCTCGCCGGAGGCCATGCAGCTGCTGATGCGGTACAGCTGGCCGGGCAATGTGCGCCAGCTCTGGGAGGTGCTCAAGCAGGTCGTCCAGTCCCGCCGGTCGGGCACGGTCAAGCCGAAGGACCTGCCGCCGGAATGCTGGACGGTGAGCCGGCGGCTGCTTAACCCGCTGGAGTCGCTGGAACGGGACGCGATCGTGGCCAGCCTGCTCGACCACGACGGCAACAAGGTCAAGGCGGCCGAGGCGCTCGGCATGTCGAGGGCGACCATCTACCGCAAGATCCACGAGTACGGGATCGTGACCGCCGCGAAGTAACGGGTGCCGCTGAGTCAGCTCGGGCCGGTGGGATCAGCCGCGGCCGGCGGCGGCGAGGTGGCGCCAGATGAGCGCCGACACCTGGTCGATGGTGTCGATGCCGTACGTCTGCGACGGGTTGCCGGTGCTCAGCACCGCGATCAGGTAATCCCGGCCGGCTCCGGACACCCAGCCGATGCTGTTTATCTGCCAGTCGGTGTCTGCCGCGGTCAGCGGCAGCCAGCCGTTCTTCAGCGCGATCCGCACCCCCGCGGGGACGCCGCCGGACACCCCCCAGGCCTGATCCGGGGTGACCTCCTCCATCAGGTGCAGGGCGTATTTCCGCTCCGCCGCGGTCAGGGCTGGGCCGGTCGGGGCTGGGCCGGTCAGGACTGGGCCAGTCGGGGCTGGGCCGGGCGATACCAGCTGGCGCAGCAGCTTGAGCTGGTCCAGCGGCGTGGTCGTGGTCAGGCCCCAGCCCGGCCAGGGGAAGCCGGCGCACCGCACGCACGCGGACGGCGTGGTGCCGGTCAGGCCGGCCCGGGCGTTGAACGCGCGGATACCGGCCGCGCCGCCGGCCGCATCCCACAGCGCGGTCGCGGCATCGTTGTCGCTGTCCTCGATCATCTGCTGGGCGAGTGCGGTCTGCACGGAGTTGAGTCCGGCGGGCCGCTGGTGCAGCAGCGTTTCCAGGATGTCGACCTTGACGATGCTGGCCTCGGCCTGGGCGCGGCTGGCGTGACCGGCGGTCCAGGTCTGCTGGGTGCTGAGGTCATAAACGGCCACACCGACCGTGCCGAGCCGGCCGACCAGGTAGGCGGCCGCCGGGCCGAGCGGGTCGGGGCGCTTGGCCGGTGCCGGAGCCGGGACGGCCGCGGCTGGGCCGGCGGTGCGCGTGCTCGGCGCTGTGCTCGCGTGCGGCGCTGTGCTCGCGTTGGACACGGTGCCCGCGTGCGGCGCTGTGCTCGCGTTGGACACGGTGCTCGCGTTGGACACGGTGTGCGCGAGCGCCGTTATGTCCGCGGGTGATCGTGTGCTGGCGGACGTCTTGCCGGTTATCCGCCCGGTGGTGACCACCAGCACGCCGCCGATGAGCACCGCGCAGGCCAGCGCCGCGACCAGGACAACATGCCGCAATCGGGTCGGGGCGGGCCGGGCGTGGTTGCTCATCTGGTCAGCTTAGGGAGCTGCCGGGCGGCGGGCGGGTGAGTTGGGCTAATGGGCGGGCTGCTGGTCGGCTGGCTGGCGGGTGTAGCGGTGCTTGACGCCGCGCGGGAAATAGTCCGGGTCGCCCGCGGGCAGCAGCGTGACGACGGGCTGCTGGTAGGCGGCGGGTACGTAGTGGGCGAACTCGCTGTTGAGGAGCAGCAGCTGACCGAGGATGGCGTCGGCGGCCAGCTCGGTGCGGCCGGTGTTGTCCTGGCTGGTGTTGTCGTGGCCAGGTTCTTCGCCGGGGGCCAGCTCGACCGCGACGGCCAGGTGCCGGTTCCGGTCGGCGTCCTCGGCCACTTCGAGCACGAACTTCCCGGTTACCCAGCCGCTCACCCGCGGCTGCTCCAGCCCGGCGGCGATGTTCTCCGGGTACACGTTCGCGCCGAAGAACGAGACCGCGAAGCGGGTCCGGCCGAAGACATAGACGAAGGGCAGCGCCGGGGAGCCGGCCACTAGGTCAGCATCGGCGCCGAGATCAAGACCGTGGTCAGCGCAGAACGAGAGCAGCTGCTCGTATCCGAGCACGCCGCCCTCGTCGGCGATGTGATAGCGCACCAGCGGCACGCCGCCATCAGCGGAGAACGCGAGCGTGCCGTCATCCAGCGCCTCGAAGTACCGGTCCGCCGGGTCGTACTGGACCAGCGTCGGCAGTCGCCGCTGGCCGGTCAGCACCTGGGCCAGGTCCGGGTCGCTGGCCAGGAAACGACGGATAGTTATGGTCAACGGGGTTTCGCAGCCCAGCACCCCCGCGTCCGCGGTGCCGTACAGCGCGGCCGAATCATGCGCGGGCCTGGTCATGCCCGCCCGCGACCCGACCAGGTCGCGCCAGTCCTCACTGAACACCTCGCCGGCCATGACCAGCTTGATGCGCATCGGCGTCCAGTCCACGCCGCTGGCCAGCCCGGTGTCGATCACGTCCTTGAGGAACGGCGGATAGCCGAGCAGCACGGTCTGGTCGAAGGCGGGCGCCAGCTCCGGCACCACCCGCAGGATCTCCGCCTTGTCGTTGCCGGCCGCGACGACCGTGATCGGGTAGCCGCGTCCGGCCAGGTGCTGGCAGCAGGAGGTGGTGTACAGGCCGCCCACCCAGGTGCCGAGCGGGAAGCAGATCACGGCCAGCGTCGCTTTGTCCGCGGCGCCGAAACTGTGCCGGAAGATCTGCTCGAACCGCGCGGTCGCGGCCTGCTCATCGGCGGCCGTCCGCGGCCAGTAGGTGGGCTTGCCGGTGGAGCCGGACGACACGGCGATCGTGTCGGCGGCGGCCAGCCGCCCGTCCCGGCAGCGCCGCGGCAGCGGATACCTGGTGTGGTAGTTCTCCTTGGTCATCAGCGGGATATCGGCCAGCGCGCGGACCGAGTCCGGATCCACCCCGTGCGAGCGGAGGAAATCCTGGTAGGCAGGCACGGTCGCGGCGGTGCGGCGGAACAGGTCGAGCATGTCCGGCATCACGGCACCCGCAGCACGACAAAGCGGCCCCTGGCCTGGGCGGTGCCCGGATCGGCCCAGTCGGCGGTGACGTGTCCCAGCGTGCCGGCCATCAGCCCGGGGCCGGCCGGGCGGAGCACGCGGTTCACCCGGAGCATCACCGGGCCGGGCGCGGCGGCGGGCCGCACGGTGATGTCGGTGCTGCGCTGTTCGTCCGCGATGGCGGTGATCTCGATCGGCAGCGCGCCGGTGTTGCCGGAGATGCTCCTGGTCACGGACGGATCGGTGGTGTCAGAGATGCTCTGAGCCTGCGGCTCGGCCTCACCTAGCAGCAGCGCGAACAGCTGGGTGATCAGGACCGGATCGCGGGTGCCGTCATAGACCCACCGTTTGCCCAGCACGCCGTGCTCTGTCGTGCCGATGAGCGCGTCGCCGGCGCCGGCCAGCGCTGTGGCGCGGTAGCTGAGCGGTACGTGGTAGGTCACCGGCTCATCGCCGGAGTCGTCGGTGGCGGCCAGGAACTCCAGCCCGACCTCCCCGTCGGGGTCGTCGAGCCGGAACCCGCCGGCCCTGGTCAGCGCGGGCGCCGACGGGCCGCCAAGGAACCAGGCGCGGCCGGGCAGCCACGGGGTGAGCAGCTCCAGCTTGTTCGGTGTCAGCGTGGTCCGGTGAATGATCGACATGCAGCCATCCTGCCGCAACGGCCACTGCGCCACGAGCGCCCGGTGACTAAGTTAGGGCGGGCAGCCGTCGTTCCTGCCGAACCAGACCGAGGCGGTATGGGCGGTGGCCGATCACCGGGGGATGCCGACGGCAAGGATATAAGGGCTGCCCGTCTTGAGTACCAGGCAAAGCGGCTCCTGGCCAGTGCGCTGAATACCCATCGGCCCATGCCCGTTGGCCCGGCGCCTTGCCCCGGCCATGCCGGTCCTAGCGCGCTGGCTAATCCATCAGGGCTTGGGTGCCCAGGACGGTAAGCAGGGCCAGGCGGTCGGCGTCCGCGGAGCCGGGCTCGGCGGTGAAGATCATAATGCGCAGATCACTGCCCGCCACGGTGAGGATGTCGCAGTCCAGGGTGAGCTCGCCCACCTGCGGGTGATCGATGGTCTTGCGGGACGACTGCTGGCGGTCGACGGCGCCGGAATCCCAGAGCTCGGTGAACCGCGGGCTGTGCGCGCGCAGGTCCGCGACCAGCCGCCGCAGCCGCTGATCGGCCGGGTACCTGGCGGCGGTGGCGCGCAGGTCGGCGACCAGCCTGGCCTGGAACGCGCTGCGTTCGGCGTGGGTGACCCGGATCCGGCTGGTATTCGGCTCGACCAGGTTGGTCCACACCCGGTTGCGCTCGTTGCCGCGATAGCCGGACTGGTCGCCCATCAGCGCCGCGTACGGCTGATTGGCCAGCAGCAGCGTCCAGGTCGCGTCGTACACCGCGACCGGGGTCCCGGTCAGCCGGTCCAGCAGCCGCTGCACACTCGGGGTGATGTACTCGGGCACGACGTCAGGGCCGGGGGCGGCTAGGCCGGCCGTGCTGTAGAGGTAAGTGCGTTCGGTCGGGGAGACCCGAAGTGCCCGGGCCAGGGCCTCGACGACCTGGGCCGACGGGCTGGACGCGCGGCCCTGCTCGAGCCGGGTTATGTAGTCCACCGAGATGCCCGCCAGCAGCGCCAGCTCCTCCCGGCGCAGCCCCGCCGCGCGCCGGTGACCGCCGGCGGCCAGCCCCGCGTCAGCCGGGGTCAGGCGATCGCGCCAGTGCCGCACCGCCTGACCGAACTCGCCCGCTGCCATACTCACCAGTATGAACCAGAGCCGGACGGCGGTCCTGGTACTGCTAGTGCCAGCCAGGCTTTGCGGCCCGTTCTATACGCGCGCCGGTGAGAGCTGGGCGGGTGCGTGCTGATCACCGTGCCGGGGCTGGCGGCCGGTCCTGGTCTGGCGGCCGGTCCTGGTCTGGCGGCGGCGAGGTGGGGTACTGGGTGATGGCTTCCGCTCGCGGGCGGGGCATTGCGCCGCGGGCGCTGAACGCGGTGTGCGAGTGGGTGTTCGGCTTGCCCTGGGACAGGCTGGGGCACCTGCACGTCAGGACTCGCTGACTGGCTGGGCGGTCAGCGCACTGGCATTACCTCGGCGTCCGCGGCGTGCAGCAGCTCACCGCAGTGAGAGCAGCGGATTTCGGCGACCGTGATGTGGTCGCACTGGCGGTGACGGATCAGGGCCGGCGGTCCTTCCGCCAGCATCGTCCACTTGTCGCCCCAGGCGCTGATGGCGAGCAGGATGTCGCACAGCTGCCAGCCTTTGTCGGTCAGCAGGTAGTCGAACCGCTCTGGCCGCTGGGCATAGGCGCGCCTGACCACGATCTCGTCGCTGACCAGCCGGTTAAGGCGCAGAGCGAGGACTTTGCGTGACACGCCGAGATGGGAATGCAGGGCGTCGAACCGGGTGACGCCGATGAACAGGTCACGCAAGATCAGCGCGGTCCACGGCTCGCCCAGCACGGCCATGGTGCGGGCGATCGAGCAGTCATAGGTCTCGAATGATGTTCGCGGCGGCATCCGCTAAGCATAGGTTGCTTGGAGATACCCGCTGGTGTACCTTCAGTCTCTTCAAGAGACTATGGAGGTCGTTTCGTGCCGGACGTGCCATCGGATGCGGAGTTCCTGGCCTACAACCAGGGCGTCATCAACGAGTTCCGCGCCAATCACGGCGTGGTCAGCCAGCCGCCGTTCCCGATCCTGCTGCTGACCACGACCGGGGCGCGAACAGGACGTCCCGCCACGGTGCCAGTCGGGTTCGCGGTCGACGACGCGGGACGGGTGTTCGTGGTGGCCTCGAAGGCGGGCGCGCCGCGGCATCCGGCCTGGTACCACAACCTGCGGGCCAACCCGGCGGTGACGGTGGAACTCGGCGACGGGTCCTATCCGGCCACGGCCGTCGTGACCGAGGGGGAGGAACGCGACCGGCTGTACGGCACGGTCTCCGCCGCCGGCGCCGAATACGAGAAGAACACCGACCGGGTCTTCCCCGTCATCGTGCTTGACGGCGTGCCCGCCCCGGCCTGACCGACTCAGCTGGCCGTGGCCGTGGCCGTGGCCTGGCTGTGCTGCTGGCTGTGCTGCTGGCGCGGCAGTTACGGCACGAGCGCGGCGTGAGCTTGTGCCCAGATCGCGCTGTTGCGCGCGACGAGCAGCCCCGGCCGGGAATGCTGTCCGGGCAGGTAGGGGGCGCCGTCGAGGCGCTGGGCCTTACCACCGGCCTCGCGGACGAACAGGACGCCAGGTGCGTGGTCCCAGGGCA
>Ga0224568_1000090_pt1 | contig 16390 bp, 9 predicted proteins | sample CLU5metagenome_FD_182727 | JGI IMG/M metagenome (GOLD analysis project Ga0224568, IMG submission 182727) | Spruce litter microbial communities from Bohemian Forest, Czech Republic - CLU5 | ecosystem: Environmental > Terrestrial > Plant litter > Unclassified | place: Czech Republic: South Bohemian... | reverse complement strand
CTTCGACACGCGCCTGTTCGATGCGCACACCGTCGACCAGCTATGGCAGTCCTTCACCGCGCTGCTCGGCGCCGTGCTGGACCATCCGGACCTGGCCCTGCGGCAGATTCCGCACCTGACGGAGGCTGAGCAGCGCCGCGTCCTCGCCATCGGTGCGCATGACTTCGACTTCGACGCCTCGCTGAAGATCCACCTGGCGCTCGAGCGGTTCGCCCGCACGAACCCGGACCGCGTCTGCCTCGTGGCCGGGTCCGAGCGGCGGACATACGCCGAACTGAACACCCGGGCCAACCGGTTCGCCCGCTCGTTCCGTACCGAGCTGGGAGTGGGCCCAGAAGAGGTCGTGGCCCTGGTCATGGACCGTTCGATCCTGATGGTCGAGGCGATCCTCGCGCTGTGGAAGTGCGGCGCCGCCTACCTGCCGGTCGACCCGGGCTATCCGCCCTCCTACATACGGTCGATGGTGGAGTCGTCACAGGTCCGCGTCATCGCCGTGGACCCGGCACGCATGACGCCCGGGCTGCGCACCCAGATTGGCGACGAGCGCACCGTGGTCGAACTGACTGACTCGGCCGGCCCGGACCTCGACGCCGGCGACCTCGACGCCGCTGACCTGGACGCCGCAACCGCTGACTCGGCACTGTCCTACGTCATCTACACCTCGGGCTCAACAGGTGTGCCGAAGGGCGTGCTGGTCGAACACATCGGGATGCTCAACCACCTGCACTCCAAGATCAACGACCTGTCGTTGACCGAGCGCAGCGTAGTGGCGCAGAACGCGTCGAACAGCTTCGACATCTCCGTGTGGCAGATGTTCGCGGCTCCGTACGTCGGCGGCAGGACAGTGATCTACCAGGCCTCGCTGCAGCTCGACCCGGTGCGCTTGGGCGAGTGCCTCGACGCGGACGGAATCACTGTCCTGGAGGTCGTCCCTTCCTACCTCGACACGATGCTCGATGCCTGGGAACGCGCCGGGCGCCACTTCGGCCAGCACACTCTCGCCCAGCTGCTGGTGACCGGCGAGGCGGTGCTGCCCCGCTCGGTCAACCACTGGCTGGCGCGCTACCCGCACATCCCGGTCGTCAACGCCTACGGCCCGACCGAGGCATCCGACGACGTCACGCACCACGTGCTGGCCGAACCCGTGACCACGGACACCGTGCCGCTGGGCGTACCGATCCACAACACCCGGATCTACGTGCTGGATGAGCAGCTGCGGGTTTGCCCGCAGGGGATGAAGGGCGAGATCTATGTCTCGGGCATCGGGGTAAGCCGTGGGTACCTCAACGATCCCGGGCAGAGCGCCAGAGTATTCCTGCGCGACCCCTTCCGGCCGGAGCTGCGCATGTACCGCACCGGCGACGTCGGACGCTGGACCGAGGCGGGCACGCTGCAGTACCTGGGACGCAGGGACAGCCAGGTCAAGGTACGAGGCTTCCGGATCGACCTCAGCGAGATCGAGCGCCGCGTCGGTGCCTGCCCAGGTGTGAAGGCGGCCGCGGTCCTGACCCGCGCCGATGCCAGGGACCGGCTGTGCGCGTACGTCGTGCTGGAGCCCGGCACCACGGTCGCCGGGTGCCGTGCCGTGCTGCACGGTGAACTGCCCCGCCACATGGTCCCGGCCGACTTCGCCGAGATCGACGCGCTGCCGCTGACGTCCAACGGCAAGATCGACCGCAAGGCTCTGGCCCGCATCGATCTTTCCCGGCCCAGCGCCGCCGGCGTCGGCCAGCCGCGCACGGAGTCCGAGCGCGCCCTGGTCGGGATCTGGCGCGAGGTGCTCGGCGCCGAAGAGGTCGCCATCCACGATGAGTTCTTCGAGATCGGCGGCAACTCCCTGCGCGCCGTACAGATCCTGTCCCGCATCCGCAGTCAGCTGGGCGTGACCCTGGACCTGGAGGTGCTGTTCGCACAGCCGACCATCGCCGCGCTGGCCACGGCTCTTGAGCAGGCCACGGCTCTTGAGCAGATGGCAGGCCAGGTGAGCGGCGACGAAGCAATCCCGCGCCTGGGCGGCCCGGGCACTTACCCGGTCGCGCACACACAGAACCTGCTGCTCGCCATGGAGGATACCTACGACCGGCCGGACGGGTTCAACCGCAACGACCTGTACGAGCTGCACGGCGACGTCGATGCGGCGGCACTGGAACTCAGCTTCGCCCGGCTCGTCGAGCGGCACGAGACGCTGCGGACGACGTTCGCGAACGACGGCGACCGATGGACGCAGATCGTGCACGCGCCGGGAGCGCTGCCGCTGCCGTTCGCGTTCCACGACTTCTCTGGATGGCCGGCTGCCGACGCCCACGCCTTCGCCGAAGACCGGATCCGGACGGCCTTCGCGGTGACCGAGGAGCCGTTGCTGCGCGTCGACCTGCTGCGCACGGATGCGCGCTGGCTGCTGGTGACCTCCATGCATCAGCTCGTGTCGGACGGGCGGACGGTGGACGTGCTGGTCGAGGAGTGGCTGCGGCTGTACGACGCCGAGGTAACGGGCCGCGACGCGGAACTCCCGCCGCTGGCGGTGCAGTACAAGGACACGGCACAGTGGCGTAACTCCCGGATGGCCGGTGAACGGATGCGGGAGCACCGCGAGTTCTGGCTTCAGGAGCTGGCGGGTGCCAGCAGCGCCGTACCGCTCGCCACGGACAGGCCGCGCCCGGCCCGCACCGCGTTCGCCGCTGGCCGACTGCGCCGCCCCGTGCCGGTCCTCGCCTCCCGCCTCGCGGGCCTGGCGGGCAGCCATGGGGTGACGGAGTTCGTCGTCGCCAAGGCGGCGGTCAGCCTGCTGCTGCTGGCCGAGACCGGCGGCAGCGACGTCACCGTCGGCACATACACCCGAGGCCGCAACCGTCTCGATTTCGAGCACCAGCTGGGCAACTACATCAACACCGTTCCGCTGCGCACGCGACTGCGGCCCGAGGAGACGGTCGCCTCCGTCCTGCGCACCGCGCAGCACGATGCGCTGCGCGCCCTCCAGCACGAGGAGTACCCGTACGAATGGACGATGCGGGATCTGGGCTGGGACAGGGGCCCAGACCGCAGTCCCCTCTTCGACGTGATGGTGGCCGTGGACATTGCCGAGGCGCCGGAGCCGTCCAGCGCGGACGGGCACCTGGTGGAGTTCCGTCGGCTGGAGGTGTCCCGCCGCGCCAAGGAGGCCGACCTGCAGTTCGTGTTCGACCGTACTCCCGACGCCGGGATGGAGATCGCGGTGACGTACAACTCCGAGGTCTTCGACGCCGCCCGGGTCGAGCGCCTGGCCGGGCGGCTGGAGGAGATCATCGCGGGTCTCGCCGAGAACCTGCCGCTGACCGAGATCCTCGGCAGGGAGCCCGGCTCTACCTCCATCTCGCCTAAGTGATCTGACGAAAGGTGCACACATGATGAACCTCGAACCCGTCGAGGAGTTGGTTTCCAGTGCAGACAGTCGATACTTCTGGTGCGATCGCAATACCTTTCCCGCCGTCGATAGCAGCCCTAGGAAGAAGAATGTCTGGTACGTAGCACTGCCTCTTACTACTGCTCATCGCGGCAGCCACTCAGGTGGCGGGGCGCTTCTGGCCGAGGCAGGCGACCAATCACGCTACGCGAACGAAGGGACGGTCTATCCCCACGCATCATTGATCGAGATGATTACATACCAGGATATATTCTTCCCCTCACATACGTGGGAGTATATCGATGTAAGCCACGTAGGATGGACGGCTATACAAGAGCGCCTCGCTTCCGACCCGCCCGATGTCGTGGCGATGAGCGTATATTCCGCCACCGCGACATGGAGCCTTATACTTGCCGCCGAGCTTAAACGAGTAAAGCCCGATGCCGTGGTGATACTCGGCAATGACCACGCGGGTATTCTGCACCGAGAGATCCTCACTGGTAATTACGGATCTCGTATTATCGACTTCGTAAGTACGGGGAACAACGGCCCCTTCACCATGATGGCCCTTCTGGCCGTGATCGACGGGAAGCTCTCCATCGAGAGGGTGCCGTCGATCGCCTATCGGAAAGATGGGCAGGTAGTAAATCAGTCGGCACCTACCTATCCGCTGAATCTTCGGATCCTCCCGGACTACAAACTGATCGAGCGGGAGCTTGAGTCGTATTACGATCCCGCCTTTGCCGTCTGGTATTCTGCGCACTACGAACTGAAGAGAATGGTCACTTTCCCCATCGACGGCGGCTGTAACTGGGGAAAGCGGCCTACTCGGCGATGCCGGCACTGCTCCATCCAAGGCCTAACTCCTAAGGCCGCCGACACCGCATCGATTGTTGCTTCCATGGAGACCCTAGTAGGTGATCTGAAAGCAAACATATATGCTGCGGGCGACTCAACTCTAGGGATGTCAAAGAGCCAGTGGGGTGGTGAATTCACTCTCCTCGACGACTTGGCCCTGGCCTGTAGTGAATCGAAAATTCTGCAGGACAAAAGATTCTTGCTTGCCTATGGTCTGGTCTATGAGTTCCTGACCTCGGCCGAGCTTTGCAAGGGTTTTGTCCGCACCTGGAATGTGGGCCTGGAGTCTTTTGATCCACAGCTGCTGAAGGGGAATTCGAAGGGCATCAACAAGGGCCCTGACAGAATATACGAGGCGCTGGAACTGGCAAAGAGCCTCGACTATAAGCTGTACCTTTCCGGCATCCTGGGCCTCCCCGGCACGACAATGCGCCAGCTAAAGGAGGAGGTAGCTAACTGGCTGGCAATCGCGGAGGCGTACGCCGGCCAGGTGACAACCATCTCGGTGGCCGCTCCAGCCATCATACCCGGATCGCGGATGTACTTCGATTCCTACAATTCGGATCCGAGGGTCAGGGAGTGGCACGGCGAATTGCTGCATACCCGGCGGCTGTCTGAGATCTACATTGAGCAGAACACCGAGGTGACGCTTAAGGACGTCGAGGCCGCCCTCAATGAACTCGGCAAAGGAGTCATAGCGTTGGATAATTCCGGCGCGAACATTAAGTTTGGTGGTTACATGATGGGCGGTGTGGACGAAACGGAAGCCAGGGAAATGAACCTTCTTAATAATGCGATGAAGTTCCTCTAGAGAGGCGTTCCCGTTCCAATGGCGCAAGTTCACATCCCCCACCGCGGCAGGGAGAGCGGCAGGGAGAGAAGCGATGACGTCGCGGCGCGCCGTGGCGGCGGCCGGGTGACCCGTGCGGACAGCACGGCAACGCGCCTGCTGCGTCAGGAGATCAGGCCCTTCAGGTCCGTCGTGGCTGCCGCCCTCGGGGTGCTGACCGTCAGCGTCCTCGCCACGCTGGCTGGCCCGCTGCTCGTCCAGCTCTTCGTCGACCGCGCCACCGCGGGTACCACAACGTCGGCGCTGGTGAACATCGCGCTGGCCTATCTGGCCGTCGCTCTGTTCGGCGCGGCCACCGGCATCGGGGCCGGCTACCTGGCCGCGCGCAGCGCCTGGCAGATCGCGGACAGCCTGCGCGTCCGGCTGCTGCGCCGGGCAGCCGTCGAACGTCCGGTACTCGAGGTGGAGAGCCGTCCCGTGGGCGAGGTGCTGGAGAAGGTGGAGGGCAACTGCGACATCGTCGGGCGGGCCATCAGCGAGTCCGGCTTCCAGCTGATCGGCAACATCGCGGTCGTCGTCGGCACGCTCACCGTCATGGCCGTCGTGGTGCCCGACGCAGGAGCTGGCATCGCGGTACTCATCGTCGCGGTATGCCTGCTACTCACCCGGCTCGCCCGACGTGCCGTGGGCCGCTGGGAACTGGCCCGTGAGCAGCAGGCCGAGCTCTTCGGGTTCGTCGGTGACTCCCTGGCCGCGCGCGAGGACCTGTTGCCGCTGGGCAGGTCTGGCTGGGCCACGGCCACCATCGCGGACAAGCTGACCCGGCTGCTGCGCACCGAGGGCCGCGCATACATCGGCGGCCGGGCGTTCTGGCCGCTAACCCAGCTCTTCTCCGCCATCGCGTTCGGGCTCGGCTTCGGCTTCGGCCTGCGTGCCCTGGGCCACGGCTCCATGTCCATCGGCACGCTGATGACGATCTACCTCTACGTGAACCTGTTGCAGACTCCGGTGGAGGACATGTCCTCCCAGTGGGGCGACTTGCAGAAGACCATGGCCATCCTCGGCACGGCTGCCCGCACCCTGGCTGAACCGGCCGCCGACGGGGGCGCGGACAGGCTGCCGCCCGGCGCCCTCCCCGACGGACCGCTCGACGTGGCCTTCGACCACGTCAGCTTCGGCTACGGCGACGTCCCGGTGGTCCGCGACGTGTCCTTCACCGTCGCGGCCGGGCGAAGCCTCGGCATCGTCGGGCAAACCGGCGCCGGCAAGAGCACCCTGATCAACCTGCTATGCGGGCTCGCCTCCCCCGATGAGGGTCACGTGCGGATCGGTGGAGTCGACGTCGACCGCATCGACTCCACCGAGTTCGCCACCCGGCTTACCGTCCTCAGCCAGCGCGCGCACATTTTCGCCGATTCCGTCCGTGACAACGTCACCCTCTTCGACGACTCGGTCACCGACGACCGGATCTGGCACGTCCTGGAACAGCTCAACGCAGCTGACTGGATCCGCGTGCTGCCCGGCGGGCTCGACACCGTCATCGGCGCAGCCGGGCGCGCCCTTTCCGAAGGAGAAATGCAGGTCATCGCCTGCGCCCGCGCTCTGATCCGTCCGGTCGGCCTGCTCCTCGTCGACGAGGGGGTTTCCAAGCTCGACCCGGAAGCGGAGCGGACCTGGTCGGCTCTGCTCGACACCGTGATGCAGCAGCGCACGGTCATCATGGTCGAGCACCGCCAGAGCGCCCTGAACGGCGTCGACCGGGTCGTCGAGATGGCAGCTGGTCAGATCACCTACGTCAACCGCCCCCGCGAAGGAGTCGCCAGGTGACCCCTCACACTGCCGTCCCCCCGCCCGGGGAGCACGAACCTCCCCTCGGATCACAGCCGTTCAACCGGTTCCTGATGCACGCGGCCCGCCAGGTGAAGGGCCTCTACCTCGCCGTCGTCATGACCTGGACCGTGATCTACGGTCTCCCGCTCGTCATCGGCCTCGCCGTCTCCCAGCTCATCGACCGTGCCGGGGACGGCCGCGTCGACTCCGCGACGTGGTGGCTGCTCGTGCTCATCGTCGTCCTGATGGCGCTGCGGGCCGCCGTCCTGTGGGGCGGTCTGCAGCTGACCTTCGTGCTGATCTTCAAGACCAGCGCCTGGCTCAAGCTCCGGGTCCTGCGCGGCCTGCTCAGCCGCCCCGCCGCCCGCGACAAGGCCGTGAGTAACGGCGAGACGATCAACCGGCTGCGCGACGACACGGAGGAAATCGGCGGCCTGCTGGAGTGGACCACCGACGTCTTCTACCGGTCGCTGCTGCTTGTCATCGCAATCACCGTGCTCGCCAGCACCGACCTGGTCATGACCATTCCGCTGCTGCTGCTGTTCGGCGGGCTGTTCGCCTCGATCTTCCTGAAGAACCGGGTGGCGGCCCTGCAGACGCAGATCCGCGTGCAGCAAGGCCGCATCGGCGGCGCCATCACGGACACCTTGACCGGAATCAGGGACCTGCGCCTGTCCGGCGCCATCACCGGCGCAATGGCCCGGCTGGAGCAGGGCTTCGCCGGGCGGCGACGACTCCAGCAGCATTACCAGATCTTCAGCGACCTGCTCTCCAACCTGTTCCAGAACCTGGTCATGATCGGCATCGCCGTGGTCCTGCTGACCGCGAGCGTGCAGATCACGGCGGGCCACTTCACCATCGGCGAGCTGGTGCTCTTCATCACCTATTCCAGCTGGCTGGGCCAGCAGATGTCCTTCTACGGCAAGGTCTTCGCTCGCTATCAGGGTGGCAAGGTGTCCTACCGGCGCCTGGCCGAGACGAGCAGCGGTGTCGAACCCGCCCCAGCGGCAGCTGCCCTCGTGCAGCCGCTGCGCGAACTGAGCGTCACCAGCCTTACCCGCGCGGCCCCGGACGGCGGCCCCGCCCCCGATCCGGTCAGCTTCACCGCCCGCCCCGGCGAACTTGTGGCGATCGTAGGGGCGATCGGCGCCGGCAAGAGCACCGTCGTTCGCGCCATGCTTGCCCTGCAGCCCGACGCGGCGGGAGAGATCCGCTGGAACGGCACCGCCGTCACCGGTGACCGGGACCGGCTGCGCGCACCGCACATCAGCTACGCCCGTCAGTCGCCCCGCTTCGTCGCCGGCACCGTCCGCGACAACCTGCGGCTCGGCGACGACTCCATCACCGAGGAGTGCATGAACCGGGCGCTGACCGCGGTCCACCTGAACCCCGGTGCCCCGGAACTGCCCGAGGGGCTCGACACCTGCATCGACTCGGGCGAGGCCAGCCGGCTCTCCGGCGGTCAGCGGCAGCGCCTCGCCCTGGCCCGCATGTTGTGCCGTCCGGCCGAGGTCTACGTCGTTGATGACTGCGACTCCTCACTGGACAGCTCCACCGCACGCGACATCTGGCAGGGCATGACCCGTGACTGGCCCGGCGCCTGGGTGGTGGTCTCCCACAACCCAGACCTGCTCGCCCTCGCAGACACCGTCGTGCGGGTCACCCGCCGCGCCGAACCATCCGTCGTCACCACCGGGCGAATGAGCAGTTAATGGCCATCATCGGGTCACCGCACGAACTGAATAACTCCGATCTCTACGTCGATCTCGCCCCCGTGCTGGGGCGTGCGCTCTACGTCAAGTGCGAAGGCTTCAACTTCGGCGGCTCCATCAAGATGAAGGCGGCGGTCGCCATGGTCGCCGACGCCGAGCAGGACGGCGTCATCCGCGAGGACACCATCTTGATCGAGTCCTCGTCCGGCAACCTCGGCGTCGCGCTGAGCATCATCGCCGCATGGAAGGGAATCCCCTTCACCTGCGTGACCGACCGGCGGTGCAACGACCTCACCGCGTCCGCCATGCGGGCGCTCGGCACCAGGCTGGTGGTGGTCGACGAACCGGACACCGCAGGCGGATATCTCAAAGCCCGGCTCGACCTGGTCCGCCGCTACTGCGACGAGGACGAGCGCTACCTCTGGTTGAACCAGTACAGCAACGAGGCCAACTGGCTGGCCCACTACAAGGACACGGCGCGAGGCATCCTCAAACATTTCCCCAACCTCGACGTCCTGTTCGTCGGCGTCGGTACCGCGGGCACCGCGATGGGCTGCTTGCGCTACTTTCGCGATATCGGCAGCACCGCCCGCGTCGTCGCGGTGGACTCAGTCGGGTCCGTCAGTTTCGGTTCACCCCCGGCGGATCGCCTGATACCGGGGGTCGGCGCGGGCGTCATGCCGCCGCTGCTCGAACCGGATGCCTTCGACGACGTGGTGCTGGTCCCCGAGGAGGCCGCACTCAGGATGTGCCGCACCCTGTCGGCACGGGGCCTGCTGTTCGGCGGCTCCACCGGAACCGTCGTCGACGGCGCCCGCGTCTGGCTCGAACTCAACGACCCTCAGCGGACCCTGCGCACGGTGTGCATCTCCCCTGACATGGGAGACCGCTACCTCGACACCGTCTACGACGACGCCTGGGTCCTGCAGCACTTCGGGCCGGAGGCGCTCGCCCCCGTGCCCCGTTCGTAACAACGGCCCCGGCCCCAGCCCCAGAGGGGAACACCTTCATGTTCGAGTTCGATCTAGTGCCCGGACCGGTGGTCCGCGAGATCCTGACCGGCAACCGCCCCGCGGTGCTGGACCGCGTGCGGCAGACCTACCTGGACCATGAAGCCGGCCAGTCGGTCAACCCCGACAGCTACTTCCTGCGCTTCCCCGCCAAGCCCGACGCGCGCATCATCGCCCTGCCGTCCTTCCTCGGCTCGGACGTGCAGCTGGCCGGCCTCAAGTGGATCTCCAGCTTTCCGTCCAACACGGCCAGGTCCATACCGCGCGCGTCAGCCCTGCTGATCCTGAATGACTACGAGACCGGCTACCCGATCGCCTGCCTGGAGGCGGCTCAGATCAGCGCTGCCCGTACTGCCGCCTCCGCGGCCCTGGCGGCTACCGCGCTACGGCCGGGCGGCTACCACGGCACACGCGTGGCCGTGATCGGCGCGGGCATCATCGCCCGCAACGTGTGCGAGTACCTCCAGGCAGCCGGGTGCGCACCTGACGCGTACGTGGTGCACGACCTGCAGCCCGAATCCGGGCAGGCACTCGTCCGCCATCTGAACGATGTACTCGGGGAGAAGGCCGGCTTCACCGCAGACCTCGACACCGCACTGGCAGCCGACACCGTCGTCTTCACCACCACTGCCGCAAGGCCCTACGTCCGCACGCCGTTCAAGCCCGGCCAGCTGGCACTGAACCTGTCCCTACGCGACCTGGCCCCGGAGGTGATCGTTGCGGCGTCAAATGTCTTCGACGATGTCGAGCATTGCCTGAAGGCCAGCACCTCTGCGCACCTGGCCGAGCAGGCCAGCGGCGGACGAGAGTTCGTCACGGGCACCCTGGCCGGGGTACTCAACGGCGAGGTGAGCATGCCGGACAACCAGCCGGTGGTCTTCTCGCCGTTCGGTCTGGGCGTCCTCGACCTGGCGCTCGGGGCTTTCGTGCACCAGCGGGCCCGCGCCGCGGGGACGGCGCTGGCGGTGCCTGACTTCTTCGCGGAGACGCAGCGCTGGTGAACCACGAACCCGCATTCGCCCGGGTCAGGCCACCGGCTCGTACAGGAACGGCTGGGTGGAGGTGACCACCTGGAAGCCGCGCTTCCTGAGGATGGGCTCCGAAGTGGGCAGAGCGTCAGTGAAGACCAGCGCGCGGCCCCGCTCGTGCGCCTCTGCCAGTCTGGCCGCAACCACGGCGCCGAAGAGCCCCCGGTTCCGGTACGCCGTCTTGGTTCGGCCGCCGGCCAGCTCTGCATGGGCGCCCCCCTCGCGGAAATAGATCCGCCCGCACGAGACCGGCTCGCCGTCTACGTAGGCGATATGCACGCTCATCGTGTCGGGCGCCGCCAGCAAGACGGCGGCCAGCTGCAGCTTCTCTTCCGCTGAGTTCTTGCGGCCGATCTCGCGGGCAATCTCAGCGTAATCGGCCAGGCCAGCCTCGTCCTGGACGCGGCGGACAACGCAGCCGGGAGCGCCCGACGGCGCCAGAGTCGTCTCGTTCACCGCCCGCACCAGGACCTGTTCCAGGTCGTCGGCCGCAAAGCCCGCGGTGAGCAGCCGCCGGTCCAGGTCGGCGGGAGCGTCGTGGCCGTAGAGCTTCCACTCCAAGGTGCCGCCGCGCTCCCTGGCCAGAGCCATCTCCTGCCCGATAACGTCGTCGGCGTCCTCAGCGCAGAGCCGCGAGAACACGATCCGGCACTCCGAACCCTCGGCCGCCAGCTCTCGGACCACGCCACCGCGCCCGGCCGGTTCCCCCAGGGCCCGGCGCTCGGCGTCGAGCTCCGCCAGGATCTCTGCATTCACGCACTGGCTCACTTGGGCCGCCACCTCCTGGTTCACGACCTCGGTGATCGGCCGTTCCGCCATCATCCCAGCTGAAGAACTACCGTCGCGAACGCCTGCCTGCCGCGCATTCACGAAGAACGCAGCGCCTCTTGCAGGCTCTGGCTGTACTGGTGGTGGACCTGCGCGGACGTGGCGGCGATTGTCTTGCCGACAATGCGTGCCCTGCTGATCAGCAGCGGCACCCGCCAGGCTGGCGCAAGCTCGGTGATGGTACGGATCGCGACATCGGCGGCATGCTCGGGCTGGGCCGCCCTGGCCAGGTGCATGGCCTGGTCAAGCATAATCAGCGGCCGGTCAACCGCGTCACCCGCCGGATAGGCCGACAATGCCTGGGTCAGTGCCGGCGACGCCGCTTGGTCACCGATAGCGGTGAGGACCCCCGAGGTGTACATCAGCATCGCGCGGTGCGGGAACCCGAAAAAGACCTCGTCTGCCTGCGCCGTCGTGAGGCCCGCCGCGATCCGCGTGGCAGTGCTGAGCGCGTCGCGCGCCTTGGCGGGCTCGCCCGCTTCCGCATGCGCCCGAGCGACCAGGCCGGTGAGCTGGGCCGCCCCGGCGCACCGGTGCGGCCCGAGCTTTCCCGCCGTCCGGCTGGCGATGTGCAGTACCCGGTCCGGGTTGGCTGGATACGTCGCGGTCATCGCCTGTGCCATCGCGACCCAGTACTCGGTGCTTGGGTCACCGCTCAGGCCGGCCAGCCGGCCGGCCGTATGCAGCCAGTCCCTGGCGGCCCGGTCGTCCCTCAGATCGGTATGCAGTGCACCGGTCAGCCCGGTCAGCCGGGCGGCCACCTTGGCCAGCTCGCGTTGCTGGGGATAGTGGCTGACCAGGTCGGCCAGATCGGATAGGTCGGGGGTGAGCCGTTCGAGCAGGACAGCGGGCGGCACTTTGCCGTAGGCGGCCACATGCTGGCTGGCGATCTGTGCCCACATTTCGGTATCGGCGGCGGGCAGGACATGACGCAGGTCGGTGTCCATCCGGCGGCGAATCTGATCAAGCTGGAAAAGAACAGGCGCCGCGGCCACGGTCAGGAATCTACGTCGGTCCACCTCGCGCTCCTCCTGTTGCCCGGCCGGAGCCGGCCGGTGATCTTCCGCGGCGATGTTCGGCAAGGTACCGATGAGCCCGAGCCTGGCCGGGTCCGTCCGGTACCAGGACGCGAGCAGTTCCTGGTAAAAGGCACCTGGTTTGTCATGCCCGTTTTCCCACCGGGAGATCTGCTGACACGATGGTGTCGATGGACCGCACGGGGCTCCAGCGTCCTTCGCGAGCTGACGGACCGATTCGGCCAATTCGGCCTGAGTGAGCCCGGCCGCCAGCCGCCAGGCCATTAATAGTGTCGGGGTCCGCGCATTCTCATAAACGCGCCGTGCTAGTTGCCATGGTGTCCATCCGCATATGGCGGCTTGTTCCCGGAGATCCGTAACGACCTTTCCGCGATCCCGGCCGATCACGCTTTGGAACCTGTCATCCCTGCTATCGGCCATACCGGCGCGGTGACGTTGCGGGAAGGTATAACTGGGGTCATTCTGGAACCTGCCTAATAGCAATGACACACGAATATGACCCCGTATTTATGATCATGCCCGTGCTGACGCCGGAGGCGGGCAAGCGGTACCGGCTTGGCCACATCCCTGACGTGGGGAGTCGTCACGATGCAGCGCTTCCACCCAGAGAACGTAACACTCAGGTCGCAAGCCGTAAAGCGGTAGTGATGTTGCGAGAAGCCGCAACACGAGGATTGCCAGTATTTGCCAATACCGTCAGGCAATTCTCCGCTGGAAATTGCAGGTAGTGCGAGACGCGCCAAGAACCGATGTCCGGCCGACCAGCCGGCGTACCTAGCTCGACACGCAGAAAGGAGGAGACCATGACGAAGATGTCCATCCGTAAGGCTGGCCCGATTCGGCTGACCAGCGCCGCAAGTTATTACTCTTGCGCCGCCGTCTGCGCGGCGTTCTAGCAGCACCCGAGGTCCGGGCTGGGCATCAGCATCCGCTCGAGCCCAGCCCGGACCGAACTAACGCGCAATCGCGGCAAGAGGTACTCATGAGCGTAACCACTTCGGGTGACTCAGTGATTCGCCTGTACACGCTGACAATGGTGCCGCAGGACGACGGCGTCATGATCGGCCGGCCGGACACCGGCTCGTACGCGCTATTCCCCGAGGAAGGCGCACAAGCACTCCGCCTGCTCGACTCCGGGGTACCGGTCTCCGGCGTGGCCACCTGGTATGAGCAGGAATGCGGCTCGTCTCTGGACGTCGACGATTTTCTCGCCACGCTGGACGACCTCGGGTTCGTCCTGCCAGCAGGTGCGGACAGACCACCCGCGGCGACGATCAGGTGGCAGCGTCTGGCGCGGTGCGTGTTCTCCTGGCCGGCCTGGCTGTGCTACAGCGCGCTGGTGCTGGGGGCGATTGTCGCGATCGTGCGCGATCCGGCCCTCGAACCCTCCTACCACCTGCTGTTCTTCACTCAGTACATCTCGCTGATCCCGCTCACCCTCACCGCGCTGCAGATCCCCTGCATTCTCCTGCACGAGTCCTTCCACGCGCTGGGTGGACGCCGGCTCGGCCTGCCGTCCACGATGCGGCTGGGCCGCCGCCTCTACTACCTCGTCGTGGAAACCCGGCTGAGCGCGCTGTTCAGCGTGCCGAGCAAGAAGCGCTACCTGCCCTTCCTGGCCGGGATGATGATCGACGCCGTGGTGATCTCGGTGCTGACCCTGGTGGCGGCGGCTCTGCGCGGTCATGACATCCCGGCCTGGTGTCCCGCGCTCTGCCTGGCGGTGGCCTTCACCTGCGTTTTCCGGCTCGTATGGCAGTTCATGCTGTACCTGGAAACCGACCTCTACTATGTCGTAGCCACCGCTCTGCGCTGCTCAGACCTGCAGAACGCCACCAGGTATCACCTACGGACACAGTTCAGGCGCGTGCTGCGCCGTCCGCCACCGCAGGCCGCCGGTGACTGGTCCGACCGGGACCTGGCGATGGCGCGCCGGTATGCGCCTTTCCTCGTGGCCGGCTACGGCTTTTCCCTGGCCAGCCTCGCCTGGGTGGGGGTTCCGTCCGCCCTGCACTTCTGGTCACTGGTGATCGACCGGTTTAAGACCTCGCACGGTTCGATCCTCGGCTTCGCCGACGTATCGGTCTTCATCGCGCTGGCATTGCTGCAATTTGGCCTGACCCTCTACGTCGTGGTGCGGGACCGGCGCGCCCGGGCCCGGCAGAACTCAACCCAGGGAGCATTGACATGACCACATCACCGGCCAAGCATCGCTGGGCAGTGCTGGACCCGGATGCCTCGGCAGCGGACGAACTCGCCGCGCCGCAAGCGCCCCACTTCGACCTGCGGTCTCACCGTCAGCTGCGCGGCCCCTACACCGCGGGCGGCGCACTACTGCGCGGCGTCGTCCCCGAACTGCTCGGGCAGCACGGTGATTTGCTGACGGCTAGGTCGATCGAGATCGCCGCCGTCGCGCCAGAGCTGACCCCGCTGGTCCCGCCACGGCCCCGGACACTCACCGAAGGCGCCAGCCAGGTCGAGCGCACCCGGTTTTACTCGGCGGCTCGGACCAGGCGCCTCGCCAATGGCATCGCCGAACTGCTCACGGACTGGGCTCGCGCCCTGCACCCTGGCGGAGTGGTCATTGCGTTCCGTGAGCTGGATGAGGCCGACCAGACCGACATCGAACTGGTCCGCCTGCTGCTGCGTCGCTGCGACCCGGCACTGGTGACCTTGGTGGTGGACACCGATGACGCCTCCACCGAAGCTCTAGGGGGAGCCCTCGCTGACCATGCCCAGCGGGTGCGGCGGCTGCCGCCGTCCGGCCCGCCCGCGCCGGACGCCGACCTCGCCCAGGCGTTCATCGACTCTGACGGCACCACCAGGGACCGGGCCAGCCAGCGCGCCTATGCCAGCCTGCCGCCGCAGGAACGGGCTCGTCGTCATACCGCTCGCGCTGAGGCGCTGGCCGCCCTCGACGAGCCGTCGCTGCGTCTCGGCGCGATCCCTTACCACCTTGAGCACGGCGCTGACCCGGCCAACGCGGGGGGCGCGGCCGTGCTAACAGCCCACAACGAATGCTATGACCGCGGGTTCTACGACGCGGCGCTGGATCTCGCGATGCGCGGGCGGCAGATCATCTCTGTCGCCGAGCGACCGGACTGGTACTGGAATCTGACCCAGCGGGCCTGCTCGTGTCTTTGCTACCTGGAACGGTGCGATGAAGCGTTCGACCTGCTGGCCTCCATCCGGCGCGATTGCGCGGAGCCCAATGCCCTGATGAACAGCTGCTACCAGATGGCCATGATCTACACTCGCCATCTGCCCAAGGCCGATCACGATCACGATAAGGCGCAGGAGTGGGCCAACATCGCCATCGCGATCGCCGACCGCCATCCCGAGCAGAAGATGCGGGTGTTCTACGGGGCCTTCATGCGCAACGCACGTGCTCTCGTCGAGCTGCACCGGCGTAACGTCGCCACCGCCATGTCACTGGTAAACAAGGCAATCGAGATGACCGACGGCGAGCTGGACCGGGACGAGCACCAGCTGCACCGCTCCGTGCTGGTGTATAACCGGGCGCAGCTGCTCGCCTCCTCCGGCGATCACGCCGCCGCCTTGCTGGCCTACGACGAGGTGATCGGCCGGGACCCGGACTACGGCGACTATTACTTCGAGCGCGCCACAGAACGCCGCGCGGTCGGTGACTACCCCGGGGCCATGGCGGACTACGACAGCGCGATCCGGCTGAGCTTGCCGTTCCACGAGGCGCATTTCAACCGGGCGGATCTGCTAAGGGAACTGGGCGATGAGGACGGCGCGCTGCGGGACCTGGACTATGCCGCTGAGCTCAACCCCTCGAACATGGACTCGCTCATCCACCGTGCCGACCTGCTCCTGGCGCTGGGCGATCTGGAGCGTGCTCGCGCCGACATCAATATGGGCCTGTCCATAGACCCGCTGGACGTCCACCTGCTG
>Ga0224568_1000089_pt1 | contig 16423 bp, 14 predicted proteins | sample CLU5metagenome_FD_182727 | JGI IMG/M metagenome (GOLD analysis project Ga0224568, IMG submission 182727) | Spruce litter microbial communities from Bohemian Forest, Czech Republic - CLU5 | ecosystem: Environmental > Terrestrial > Plant litter > Unclassified | place: Czech Republic: South... | reverse complement strand
TTGGTGCCGGCGTAGGACCTGGTCGGGCCCGCGGCGAGCCGGTCAAGCAGCGCGTCCGAGCCGGCCCTGAAGCCGTCGTCAGGATAGACGCGGTTGATCAGGCCCCAGTCCACCGCCTGCGCCGCGGACAGCCGCTCACCCAGCAGGGCGAGCTCGGCGGCACGGGCGAACCCGATACGGGACGGGACCAGCAGCGATGAACCGCCGTCCGGCACCAGGGCGATGTTGACGAAGGCGAGGGAGAAGTACGCCGATTCGGCGGCAACGACCAGGTCCGCCGCCAGCGCCAGGGACAGCCCGATGCCGGCGGCGGCGCCGTTGACAGCGGCGATGACCGGCTTGGGCATGAGCCGGATTCCGTTGATGATCGGGTGATACCGCTCGGTCAGCACCTGGTGCGGGTCGAAGGTCCCGGACCTGACCCTCGCCAGGCCCTCCTTGAGGTCGGCGCCAGAGGAGAACGCCCGGCCTGCCCCGATCACCATGACCGCGCGCACGTCGTCATCGGCGGCCGCGGTGTTCACGGCGTCGAGCAGGTCCAGGGAGAACTGGTCGCTCCACGCGTTCATGCTGGCGGGGCGGTTCAGCTCGATCGTCGCCGCCGCGCCGCGACGGTAGAGGTTGACCGTGTCGTAGGTGCGGGAAAGCTCATCATCAGCCACCCGGGCATGGTAACGGAGAGACAACAGTGACAGCTAGACGGCGGCGGCCGGTATCCTCGCCGCCGGCCCTGCGGATAGGTATAGCGGATACGTATATGTGCCGATGCCGGGGACGGCTGCCCGCGCCCACACTGATCCGGTGATCTCCTCGTCTGACCTGGTACCGGGGGGGCTTACCGGGCGGGCAGCGCAGACGACGGCGATCCGCCACGCGGTGGCCCGGTCTCGGCTGGTGACCGTGACCGGGCTGCCCGGTGTCGGCAAGTCCGCCACCGCTGTCACCGCCGCGCTGGCGCTGACCGGCAGCTTCGCCGACGGTGTCGCGCTGATCAGGCTGGACGCCCTGGCCGACGAAGCGCTGCTGCCGCACACGATCGCGGCCGCCTTGCTGCTGCCCGACATGTTCGGCGCCAGCCCGCTGACCGCGCTGACCGAGCAGCTGGCCAGCAGCCGCCTGCTGCTCGTGCTTGACACCTGCGAGCATCTGCTCGGCGCGTGCGCCGCTACCGCGTCGGCCCTCACCGAGCAGTGCCCGGGCGTCCGCGTGCTGGCCACGAGCAGGGAGCCGCTGCGGGTACCCGGCGAGGACACGCTGGACATCGCGCCGCTACCCGCGCCCGACGCGGTCGCCTTGTTCAGCGAGCGCGCCACCCAGTACAGCGCCGCCCAGTACGACGCCGGCCAGCACAAGAGTGATCAGCACAACAGCGATCAGGACCAGGCCACGGTGCGGCCGTTGCGCCTGGAACAGGCGCAGGCGGTGTGCGCGCGGCTGGACGGGCTGCCGCTCGCCCTGGCCATGGCCGCCCGCCAGCTCGCCACCGGATCGCTGGACGAGCTGGCGACCAGCCTGGACAGCGGCTATGAATTCCTGTCCGACCCGGACACGCCGCTGGCACGGCACCGCACGATGACCGCGGCTATCGGCTGGAGCCATCAGCTGTGCACGCCGGCCGAGCGGCTGCTGTGGGCCAGGCTGGCGGTCTTCGACCAGGCTTTCTCTGTCCAGGACTGCCTGCAGGTGTGCACGTCGTCGCAGCTCAGCGAAGACACCGTCAAAGTCGGTGTGCCGATGCTGGCCGAGCGGTCGCTGCTGCTCGGCCAGGCCGGCCGCCAGGGCGGCGGACCACCCAGGTACCTCATGCCGCGGGTTATCCGTGCCTACGGGCTGGGCATGCTGTGCCGCCTCGCGGAGGAAGAACAGATGCAGCGCAGGTACCGGCGCTGGCGCGACGGCCAGCGCCGGGATCAGAGCTGAGGCTGGCCGTTCCGCCCAGGACGTTAAGTTTTCACAATTGCGTGAACGGATTGTCGTCAGCCGATTACCATTGCGCTGAGGAATCTGGAGCGAACTCACAGTGATCTTTCCGGCTCTCGCCTGCGAGCTGCGCGTGCATGCGCGCCGAATACCACTGGCTGCCGACGCCGGCGGCGACATCCACGATGCGCTGGTCACGCCGTTCGGAGTACGGCTGCTGATCGGCGACGTCATGGGATCAGGGCTGCCCGCGAGCGAAACCGGCAGCCAGGTGCTGGCGGCGTGGCGAGAACTTGCCATGGTCGAGGCCAGCCTGCCCGGCATCGCGGTGCGGCTGCACACACTGATCTCGCGATCCGAGCACCCGGAACGATTCGTCACGGCACTGCTGACCGGGTTCGGCTGCGGCGGGGCCGACATGGTCTGCTGCGGGCATCCGCCGCCGCTGCTGCTGCGCGGCGGCACCGCGTCGTTCGTGGAGACGTTCCCCGCACCGCCGCTCGGCCTGCTCGACCTTGCCGACGGGTGGTGCACGGAATTCACCGTGCCGTTCGGCTCCGGCGACAAGCTACTCATGTACACCGACGGGGTGACCGAGGCGCGCGACAGTCGCGGTGTTTACTTCCCGCTCGCCGAGCACGCCGTCACGGCCCTGACGGCCGGCCCCGGCCCCCAGCCCGGCCAGGGACCGCGGCCCGCTCCGGACCGGCCGACCGGTCCGGAGCGGCAAACCGACGCGGACCGGCTGCTCGACGACGTGCTGGACGGCCTGCGCGCGCACGTCGGGGGCCAGCAGAGCGACGACATCCTGCTCTTGCTCGCCGCTAGGTAACGGCCACGCCGTGGTACGTTCGTACCGCTGTGGCTTTGTGTATCCCGGTTCCGGCGAGGTCAGCATGACACCTGCATTAACACGGCACCGCCCATGGGGACCACCTGCCGGGGCCGGACGATGACGGCTATCACGGCGCCCGCGGGCCAGCTGCCCGTGGAGATAACCGGGTTCGTCGGACGCCAGCGGGAACTGGCCTCGCTCGCGCTGCTGCTCGGCACCGCGCGGCTGGTGACGGTCACCGGTCCTGGCGGGGTCGGCAAGACCAGGCTCGCGCTGCGCGCGGCCGCCAATGTGACCGGCTTCGCTGACGGCATCTGCCTGGCCGAGCTGTCCGGCCTGCGCGACCCGGAACTGCTGCCGCATACCGTAGCCGCCTGCCTGGGGATACCCGAGCAGGCCGCGCGGTCACGGCTGGACGCCGTGCTCGACTACCTGCGCGACCGTGAGCTGCTGCTGATCCTCGACACCTGCGAGCACCTGGTCGACGCCTGCGCCATGCTCGCCGACGTGCTGCTCCGCGCGACCACGTCGGTCACCGTACTGGCCACCAGCCGCCAGCCCCTGGATGTGCCAGGTGAGCACACCATGTCGCTGGATCCGCTGCCGGTGCCAGATCCGGACTCAGACTTCGACCTGAAGCTGGCGGGCCGCGGCGACGCGGTCGAGCTGTTCGTCCAGCGCGCGGTCGCCGTTCAGCCGAACTTCGCCATCACCGACGCGAACCGGCTGGAGGTGATCGGGCTGTGCCGGCGCCTGGACGGAGTGCCGCTCGCGCTCGAACTGGCCACCATGCGGCTACGCGCCCTTTCCCTGTCTCAGCTGGCGGGCCGGCTGGAGGACCGGTTCCAGCTGCTCACCGGAGGGCGGCGGGCGGTGCTGCCGCACCACCAGACGCTGCGCACCGCCACCGAGTGGAGTTACGACCTGTGCACGCCGTCGGAACAGCTGCTCTGGGCGCGCCTGTCCGTATTCGCCGGGACCTTCGACGTCGAGGCGGCCGAGGAGGTGTGTTCAGGCGCCGGGCTGGCCAGCCAGGACGTGCTGGCTAACCTGGTCGGGCTGGTTGACAAGTCGGTGGTACTGCGGGTGGAGAACGGCCAGACCCGGTACCGGCTGCTGGACACGCTGCGCGAGTTCGGTGTCGAGAAGCTGGGCCGCGGCACCGATGCCGCCAGGGAACGGCATATCGCCAGGTACCTCCGCCTGGCCGACTACTTCGGCTTGCGCGCGCTCGATGATGACCAGATCGTCCGCTTCCGCCAGCTCCGCGCCGAGCACGATGAGCTGCGCGCCGCCCTCGACTACGCCTTCGCCCTGCCCGGCCAGGACAAGCAAGCCGCGTTGATCGCCACGTCGCTGTTCGGCTACTGGCAGATGGCCGGGCTTATCCGCGAGGGCGGCTACTGGCTGGGCAAGGTTCTGGACAGGTTTCCCGAGCCCTGTACCGAACGGGCCAGGGCGCTCATCTTCGACGGGAGCCTGGCCATCTTCCGCGGCCAGACCAGCACCGCGGTTACCTCAGTACAAGAGGGCATCCGCCTCGCCGAGCTCGTCGGCGACACGGTCAGCACCGGCATCGGCTACATGTACCTGTGCCTCGCGCTGCTCACCTCGGGCCGGTATGACGAGGCGCTGGCCGCCGGGGCCATCGCCGAGGAACACGCGACCACCACCCGTAACCGGGCCACGCTGGTGTTCATCGACTTCGAGATGTGCTACCTGCATGTGCTGGCCGGCCGGCTGGACGAGGGACTGGCCCGCTGTGAGCAGGGGCTGGCCCGGCTCGGCCCGGACAGCAAGGAGCTGTGGATCCGCGGTTTCCTGCACCTGCTCAAGGGCATGGCGCTGTGGCTGCGCGGTGATCACCAGGCGAGCCTGCAGGCATTTACCATCGGCCTGGCCATGAAGCATGAGGTACGCGACCTGCCGGGCACCGGCTACGCACTGGAGGGCATGGCCACGCTCGCCGCCGAGCAGGGCCACTGCGTGCGGGTGGCCTGGCTGCTCGGCGCGGCGGGCGAGCTGTGGCGGCTGGTCGGCAGCCGGCTCGGCGGTGACCCGTTCCTCGAGGCCCAGCACCAGCACACCGAGCAGGTCGCCAGGCAGGCGCTCGGCGAGGCGTTCGAGGTGCCGTTCCGCCGGGGCGCGGCCGCCCCGCTGGATCAGGTGGTAGCGGCCGCGATCGCGGGCGCCGACGAGCTAGATTCCGGTGAGCCGGGTTCCGGCGAGCTGACGGCCGGCGGCACCAGGGGCAGACAGGCGGCCGCGTCCCAGCTGACCGGCCGGGAACGGGAGATCGCCGAGCTGGTCGCGCAGGGCCTGTCCAACCGGACGATCGCGACCCAGCTGGTCATCTCCAAGCGGACGGTGGACGCGCACATCGATCACATCTACGGCAAGCTGGGCGTCTCCTCCAGGGTGCAGCTCGCCAACTGGCTCGGCTCCTCACACAGCTGAGCGCAGCACAGGCAGCACTGCTAGTGATGCCATAACAACAGTGGTGCATCCCCGCAGCCGCGCGCGCTCCTGCGGCCGAGTAGATTTCCGGTGGAACACAAACCGGGAGGAGACATGATGGCGGTGCCGCCACTCAAGCAGCGCAAGGCCTGGCAAGCGCTCTCGCAGCACTATGAGGAGATCAAGGGCCATCACCTGCGCGACGAGTTCGCGGCAGATCCGGGCCGGGGCGAACGGATGACGGCACAGGCCTGCGGCATCTACCTCGACTATTCCAAGAACCGGATCACCGACCAGACCATCGCGCTGCTGCTGGAACTGGCCGAGGAATCCCAGGTAGCCGAGCACCGGGACGCCATGTTCCGCGGCGAGCACATCAACGTCTCCGAGGACCGGGCCGTGCTGCACGTAGCGCTGCGCATGCCAGGTACCTCCTCGGTCATCGTGGATGGGGAAAACGCGGTGCGCGAGGTGCACGAGGTGCTCTCGCGCATGGTGGAGTTCTCGCTCAAGGTCAGGTCGGGCCAGTGGCTCGGGCACACCGGCAAGCCGGTCAAGAACGTGGTCAACATCGGCATCGGCGGCTCCGACCTAGGGCCGGTGATGGCCTATGAGGCGCTCAAGCACTACAGCACCCGCGACCTCACCTTCCGGTTCGTGTCCAACGTGGACTCCACCGACTTCGCCGAGGCGACCCGCGACCTGGACCCGGCCCAGACGCTGTTCATCATCTCGTCCAAGACCTTCGGCACGCTGGAGACGCTGACCAACGCCAAGTCCGCCAGGGACTGGGTGGTCGGCGCGCTCGGTTCCGACGACGCCGTGGCCAAGCACTTCGTGGCCGTCTCCACCAACGCCGAGCGAGTGGAAGAATTCGGCATCGATACCGACAACATGTTCGGATTCTGGGACTGGGTCGGCGGCCGCTACTCGATGGACTCGGCGATCGGGCTGTCCACCATGGTGGCGCTCGGGCCGGATCAGTTCGGCGACCTGCTGGCCGGCTTCCACGACATGGACGAGCACTTCCGCACCGCACCGCTGCATCAGAACCTGCCGGTGCTGATGGGCCTGCTGGCGCTCTGGTACCGGGACTTCTTCGGCGCGCAGACGGTCGGCGTGATGCCCTACGAGCAGTACCTGAAGCGGTTCCCCGCCTACCTGCAGCAGCTCACCATGGAGTCCAACGGCAAGCACGTCACGCTGGCCGGCGAGCACGTCGACTACGACACCGGCGCCGTGTACTGGGGCGAACCGGGCACCAACGGGCAGCACAGCTTCTATCAGCTGATTCACCAGGGCACCCAGCTGATACCCGTCGATCTGATCGGCTTCGCGAATACGCTGAACCCGATCAGGGACCACCACGACATCCTGTCTTCCAACGTGTTCGCGCAGGCCCAGGGGCTCGCCTTCGGCAAGACGCTGGACGAAGTGCTGGCCGAGGGAACCTCGGACAAGATCGCACCGCACCGGGTGATGGAGGGCAACCGCCCGTCCAATGTGCTGCTCGCCGACATCCTCACCCCGCGCCTGCTCGGCTCACTGGTCGCGCTGTACGAGCACAGCGTCTTCACCCAGGGCGCCATCTGGGACATAGATTCGTTCGACCAGTGGGGGGTGGAGCTGGGCAAGGTCCTGGCGGTCAAGATAATCCCGCAGCTGACGAGCACAGAAGAACCAGAACTTGACCATGATTCGTCCACGAACGCACTGATCCGCCGCTACCGATCCTTGAAAAAATAAGCACAGCAAGGGGCGTAACAGATAATGCCAACAGATAAGCCCACACAGCTAGGCATGATCGGGCTCGGCCGGATGGGGGCGAACCTGGTCCGTAGGCTGATGCGCGACGGCCACCGGTGCGTCGCCTTCGACGTGAACGCGGACGCCGTTAAGGCGCTGGAAGCCGAAGGTGCCCAGGGCGCGACCAGCCTGGCCGAATTCGTGTCCAAGCTGGAAAAGCCGCGCAATATCTGGATCATGGTGCCGGCCGGCATCGTCGAGTCCACGCTTGACGAGCTGGTCCCGCTGCTGGACGCGGACGATGTCGTGATCGACGGCGGCAACAGCTATTACCGCGATGACATCACCAGGGCGAAGGCGCTGAAGGAAAAGGGCCTGCACTACGTGGACGTCGGCACCAGCGGCGGCGTATGGGGCCTGGATCGCGGCTACTGCCTGATGATCGGCGGCGATGACACCGCCGTGCAGCGGCTGCGGCCGCTGTTCCTGACCATCGCTCCCGGCCGCGGCTCGGTGGACCTCACTCCCGGGCTGCGCCCTGGCGGCACGGCCGAGCAGGGCTACCTGCACTGCGGCCCGTCCGGCGCCGGGCACTTCGTCAAGATGGTGCACAACGGCGTTGAGTACGGCATGATGGCCGCGATCGCCGAGGGCCTGTCCATCATCAAGCACGCGGACGCCGGCCTGCACCAGGAGGAGATCGACGCGGAGACCGCGCCGCTGCGCAACCCCGAGGCCTACCAGTACGACATCGACGTCGCTGACGTCGCCGAGGTCTGGCGCCGTGGTTCGGTGGTGAGCTCCTGGCTGGTCGACCTGACCGCCGCCGCGTTCGCCAAGTCGCCGGACCTGGATGACTTCAGCGGTCACGTCTCCGACTCCGGCGAGGGCCGGTGGACGGTGCTCGCCGCGATCGACACCGGCGTGCCCGCCTCCGTCATCGCCGCCTCGCTGTACGAGCGGTTCGAGTCCCGTGACAACGGCGCGTTCACCGGCAAGATCTTGTCCGCGATGCGGTCGGAGTTCGGCGGCCACGCGGAAAAGAAAGCGTGACCATGACGGCGAAGAGCGGTCACCCCCGGCCGGACAATCACGTCATCGTGCTGTTCGGTGCTACCGGAGATCTCGCCAAGCGCAAGCTGCTGCCCGGGCTTTACCACCTGTACCGGGCGGGCCTGCTGCCGAAGGGCTTCCGCATCATCGGCTCCTCCCCGCACGCGTTCGCCTGCAGCGACGAGGCATTCCGCGCGCACGCCAAGGAGGCGGTCACCGAGTTCTGCAACACCAAGCCGGACGACAAGTGGCCTGACTTCGAAAGCCAGCTGTCCTTCGCGGTAGCCGAGCCGGGCAACTACGACGACCTGGTCAGCAAAGTCGAGCAGGCGGAGAAGGCCATCGGCGGCTCGGTGCGGCGGCTGTTCCACCTGGCCATCCCGCCGGTCGCGTTCTCCTCGGTGGTGGCGATGCTCGGCGAGTCCGGGCTGGCAAGCGCCAGCTCGCACGTGATCATCGAGAAGCCGTTCGGCACCGACCTGGCGTCGGCCCGGCAGCTGAACGCCGACGTGCACAAGGTGTTCGGTGAGGATCAGATCTTCCGCATCGACCACTTCCTCGGTAAGGAATCGGTCGACAACATCCTCGCGTTCCGGTTCGCGAACGGCCTGTTCGAGCCGGTATGGAACCGCTCGCACATCCAGTACGTGCAGATCGACGTCCCTGAGACGCTGTCGGTCGAGGGCCGCGGCGCGTTCTACGACGCGACCGGCGCGTACCGGGACATGGTGGTGACCCACCTGTTCCAGGTACTCGCGTTCGTCGCCATGGAACCGCCGGTGTCGCTGTCCGCCAAGCACCTGCGCGACGAGAAGGAGAAGGTGTTCGAGGCGCTGCGGCCGCTGGACACCAGGCACGTGGTGCGCGGGCAGTACTCCGGGTACCTGGATGTGCCGGACGTGAAGGCCGGGTCCGACACCGAGACGATGATCGCGGTGCGGGCCGAGGTGGAAAACTGGCGCTGGCACGGGGTGCCGTTCTTCCTGCGTTCCGGCAAGTGCCTGGGCGCATCCCGGCAGCTGGTGACGCTCGGCTTCCGCGAGCCGCCGCTGCGCATGTTCCGCACGCACCGCAAGGACATCCCGAGCGGACGGCTGAACGAGATCGTCATCGACTTCGCCGATCCCGGCTCGATCAAGACCGAGTTCCTGGCCAAGATCCCCGGCCCCGAGCTCGCGCTCAGCAATGCCGAGATGGTCTTCGACTATAAGGACTCGTTCGCCGCCGCCAACGCGCTGGAGGGCTACGAACGGCTGATCCTGCTCGCCATGATCGGTGACCAGTCCCTGTTCACCCGGTCGGACGGTGTCGAGCGGGTGTGGGAGATTTCCGCGCCGCTGCTCGAGCACCCGCCGGCGGTAGAACCGTACGACCCCGGCAGCTGGGGGCCGGCGTCGGTGACCAAGCTCATCGCGCCTTATCACTGGCACCTGCCCGGCTGATTCCGCTAATCGCGGCCGGGAGACGCCAGCGACAAGGCGCCTCCCGGCCGCGAGCAGAACCGGAATTGCGGGCTGATCCGGAATTGCGGGCCCTCGCGCGGGGCTGAGCGACCAGCACAGTTGCGCCATGGCGCGGGAACCAGGTACTGGCACGCGGTCAGGTAAGCCTGGCTCGGGTATGCGGGGTCGTAATGCTCGGCCATCAGCTCGCGCGAATGCGTCTGGACCAGCGCGAAGCCGCAGTTGGCCACTTTAAATGAACGCGGTCAGGCCGGCCCGGTGCGGCTGCCTGCTGATGGCGTGTCACATTCCGCCGAGCCACTCCGTCATCTGGTTGTCAACAGCGCAGATCAGCCAGAGCAGACTCAAGGAGATCCTGATGGAAGCACGGCTCAGCTATACCGGCAACGCGACCGTGATGAAGCTGATTAAGCACATCAACTCGGGCGCTGCTGCCCTGTCCGGCTCAGGCCTGCCGGCCGCGACGCAGGAGCTGGTGAAGATCAGGGCCAGCCAGATAAACGGCTGCGCCGCCTGCACCGACATGCACACCAAGGATGCCGCGCAGGCCGGCGAGACCCAGCTGCGGCTGAACCTGATCGCGGTCTGGCGGGAAGCCACCGTCTTTACCGAGGCCGAGCGGGCCGCGCTTGAGCTCACCGAGCAGGGCACCAGGATCGCCGACGCGGCCGGCGGCGTCAGCGACGATGCCTGGCAGCAGGCGGCCAAGCATTACGACCAGGAGCAGCTCACCGCCCTGGTGTGCCTGATCGCCATCATCAACTTCTACAACCGGCTGAACGTCATCACCCGTCAGCCGGCCGGGGACTACGTGCCCGGCCAGTGGGGGTAGCACGAGCGCCATTGGCCGCACGCCGGTGTCAGACAGGGCCGGCGGCAGACATGGCCGGCCGCGCGGGGGCCGGCCAGCGCCGACTCGATGGATACGTTCGCGATGCCTACCAGTTCATGCTCGCCGCAGCAGTTAAAACGATCATGTATTCGAATGATATGTGCTACAGTTAGGCTTAGCAGAAGAAAGGATCAACGGGAGGTGATGTCATGGCCCGGCCCTGCAGCCCGGCAACGGCGGATCCGATCGATGACGCTACCTGGACCTGGATGACTATGTCGCTGGCCCGGGCCCTGGAGTCCGCACCCGGCTGGCTGGACCCGGAGTCGCACCCGCCCGACCCTGAGGATGAGGAATGCTGGGCCGGGGATCCGCGCGAGGTCCTCGCCCCAGCCGGGATGCATCAGGATCCTGCTGGCGGATTCGGCCAAGGCCAGCCGTACGACACCGCGGACCCCGAACTCGGCCTGGCCGCGCTCGCCGACCAGGCGGCCGGCCCCCGGCGCGGCTTTACCGGTGTCGGTGATGATGAGCTGATGGGCCTGATCGGCGCCAGGTCACGACTCTCGGCCCGCCAGTCGTGGGAACTGCTGACGGCGCTGGCCGAGCTGATCCGCCGTCGTCCTGGCCCGTACTGCCCGCTGGAAGGCCCGGCGCGGATGCCCCGGGTGTGGGCTGAGGGCACCGCCGCGGAGGTGTCGCTGCAACTGGCGGTCACCCAGCGGGCCGCCACCACGCTACTGGGCGCTGGCCTGGGACCTGGCGGTGAAGCTACCCCGCACTAGTGCGGCGTTGCGGAACGGAATTCTTGATCAAGACAAGACTGCCACGGTCGCGGGCTGGTGCGCGGACCTCGACCCGACCCGAGCCCAGGCGGCGGAGGACCTGCTGTTCACCCAGAACCCGGATCTGGGCACGATGACGTGGACGATGATCCGTGACCGGATCGCCCGCGCGGTGCTGACCATCGACCCGGACGCCGCGCGCAAGCGGCGGCAGCGCGGCGAGCGTGACAGCTGCGTCGAGATGGGTCTGGAGCAGTCGGGGAACATCCGGATCTCCGCGCGTGAGCTGCCATCAGCGGCGGCGCTGGCCCTGGATCAGAAGCTGACCCAGCGGGCGCGGGAGCTGAAGAAAGCCGGGATCAAAGCCAGCATGGGCCGGCTCCGCGTCCTGGCCTACCTGGAGAGGTGGGGCATCTCTAACCCCTTCACCGATACAGACGACCACCAGGACACGGCTCCTACCAGCGGCGGCAGCAGCACCGGCACCGGCACCGGCACCGGCACCGGCACCGGCACCGGCACCGGCACCGGGGATGATGCGCTGGCCGGGTGGCTGCATCTGACTGTGCCCGCGGGAACCGTCTTCGACCAGGGCGGCCAGGCTGGGCAGCTGAGCACGCACGGTCCCGTGGACGCCGACCTGGCCCGGACCCTGGCCGACGCGATAGCCAGGAATGAGCGAAGCACGATCTGCGTCACCGCCACCAGCCCGGACGGGAGGCCAGTAGCCCACGCCTGCGCCGCACCCGCTCGCGGCGACCCCACCCGAAGACCCGGACCTGACCCGCCCGGCACCAGGCCGGCCACCCATCCGCCGCCGGATCCTGCCCTGGCACCAGTGCGGACCGCCGGATCAGGCCAGGCAGCTCACGGCTACGGCAACTGGCGGCTTCGTTACGCCGGCCGCGAGCTTCTCCTGAACTTCGAGCCCCTCACCGGTGATTGCGATCACCGGCATCAGTCATCTGGCCACGACCCCGGCAAGCGGCTCAGGCACCTGACCGCGATCCTGCACCAGGACTGCACCTTCGGTACCTGCCGCACCCCCGAACACCGAGCCGACTACGAGCACGCCACCCCCTGGCCGCTTGGTCGCACATGTTTGTGCAACGGCCACCCTTGCTGTCGCGTCCATCACCGCAATAAGCAGCAGCCCGGCTGGCACGTCACCGGCACCGGCCAGCCCGGATACCTCACCTGGACCATGCCCTCCGGACGTACCTATACCAGCCGACCCACCAGCTACCCCGTATAACCAGGCCGCCGGCGACCGTTCTGAGCCCGCCACCGACGACCCGCGACCGTCACGCCGAACGGCCCGCCTAGCTGGCGCTGCTGTCCTGCCCTACCGGGCACTGTGCTCGATCGTGGCGATGATGTCGTCCAGGTCGGCGTCGAACTCCTCGTCCCACGACCACGGCGCGTCCAGCAGCGGGCCCAGGCGCACGATGGCCGCGAGACCGGACGCCGGGTCCGCGGCCCGCCGGGCGCGGTCGTTGGCGGCGAACCTGCCGCCGGTCTCCGAGATCGAGTACCCGATGATAAACGTGCTGATCATGCGCTCAACCCTGGCCACCTGTGCCGCCGCCACTCCTGCGTCGAGCAGTAGCTGATAGATCGCGTCGATGACCACGACCGCCTCCAGGGACTGGGCCGGCCTGGTGAAGACCAGTGGCGCGACGGCGGGGTGGCGGTGTGCCGCTGTCCGCGCCGAGCGGGCGAATTCCCGCGCCCGGTCCCGCCACGGGCTTGCCTGGTCCGGGATGGCGATCTCCCGGAGCAGCCGGCCGAGCAGCCCGTCCAGCAGGTCATCCTTGCTCTGCACATGCGGATAGAGCGCCATGGCGGTGACGCCGAGCCGGCCGGCCACCGCTCGCATGGTGACCGCGGCCAGCCCCTTCTCGTCCGCGAGCGCGAGCGCGGCGTCGAGGATCTCGCTGCGACGATCGGTCATGGGTCCCCTTTCCTGGCTATACAGCTTCTTGCCTAGCTCGCGCTGACTCTATACATTGTAGATCTATACGTTGTAGACCACATAGTTCAGGGGCCAATCGATGCACAGCGAATGCATGACCACGGGCCTGGTGGCAGCGGGCCTGGTCAAGACATACCAAGGCACCCGGGCGCTGGACGGGTTCACGCTGACCGTGGCGCCCGGCGAGATCGTCGGGCTGACCGGCAGGAACGGCGCCGGCAAGACCACGTTCGTAGAGGTAGTGACCGGGCTGGTCCGGCCCGATGCTGGCCAGGTACGGATCTGCGGGGTGGATGCGCTGGCCAGGCCGCGCGCCGCGCGGGCGCTGATCGGGGTCTCACCGCAGGAACTGGCGCTCTACCCGGCCGCGACCGTGGCCGAGCATCTGCGGCTGTTCGGCGCGCTGGCCGGCCTGCGGCGAGCGGCACTGCGCCAGGCCGCGGCCGACATTGCGGAGCAGATGCAGCTGACCGACGTACTCGCCAAGCCCACCGGGCTGCTGTCCGGCGGACAGCGCAAGCGGACCCAGGCGGCGACCGCGATGATCACGCAGCGTCCGCTGCTGCTGCTGGACGAGCCGACTGTGGGCGCGGATCCGGACAGCAGGTCGAGCCTGCTCGCGGTGGTCAAGGCGCGCGCCGAAGCGGGCGCGGCTGTCCTCTACACCACTCACTACCTGCCCGAACTCGCCGAGCTCGGGGCACGGACGGTAATCGCGGACAAGGGAAGGATCCTGGATGCGGCTTGACCTGAGCGGGCGCGGCGCGGCCCTGGCCCGGCACAACACGATGCTCATGCTGCGCGAACCGGGCCCGGTGATCAGCCGGCTCGTCCAGCCGCTGGTGCTGATCACGCTGATGCGCCCGCTGTATCTGACCGCGATGCACGGCAGCGGCGGCACCATCCAGGTAGTCACCGGCATGCTGGTGATGTTCTCGCTGCTGGCACTGTCGATAGTCGGCGCGGGCATCTTCGCCGAACGCGGCTGGCGTACCTGGGACCGGCTGCGAGCGACGCCGGCCCGGACCACCGAGCTGCTGATCGGCAAGGCGGCGCCCGCGCTCGCGCTGCTGATCGCGCAGCAGGCGGTCGTGCTCGGCTTCGGCGCCGCCGTGTTCGGGCTGCGGGTTCCCGATCCCTGGCTGCTCGCGCTGGCGGTGGGCGCGTGGGCGCTCGCGCTGCTCAGCCTCGGCGCCACGCTCGGCGCGGTCGCGCGCAGCCAGAGCGAGCTCAACGTCGCTTATGACATCGGCGGCATCCTGCTTTCCGCGATGGGCGGTGCGCTGGTGCCGCTAGCCGAACTGCCCCGCTGGGCCCACGCCATTGCGCCGTTCTCCCCCGGCTACTGGGCCATGTCGGCGCTGCGCGGCGCGCTGACCGGTCAGGTCGCGGGCACGCTGCGCGCATCGGCGGTGCTCGCCGCCATCGCGCTGGCGGCAGGCGCGCTAGCGACCTGGCGGGTCAGCCGTGGCTGGAGCCGGTCCCGGCTGATGTAGCCGGGCGGCCAGCGGTGAGCCCGCACGCGCCGGCCAGCCAGTGCTCGTTGTCCTGCTCCAGGACGGCGTAGGCGCTGGCCTCGCCGGGGAACGACTCGATCTCCGGGACGCCGAGCGGGCCGGCCGGGTCGACCTCGGTGCGGTAGACGTAGCTGGCATTACCCTGCAAGACGGCCCGCCAGTCACGCAGCGATACCTGGGCGACCCCGCCTGCGTTATGGATGATGACTGGTTCGTCCTGCCCGGCCCGGCCGAGCCTGGAGTACACGGCGCGGGCGGCCACCATGCCGGAACCGCAGGAGGCGGTCAGGCCGGCGCCGCGCTCGTAGGTGCGCACGAAGATCTCGCCGGGGGTGACCGCGAGCAGGACGGAAAGGTTGGCGCCGGCCGGGAACAGATCGCGGCGGGTGGCAATCCTCTGGCCCATGGCGATCAGGCCGGACTCGTCGTAGCTGTCCGTGAACGCGATCAGGTGCGGATTGGGCACGCTGACGGCGGAGAAGGCCAGGGCCGGGTCAAGATCGGGGAACTTGGCCTCGATCTCGCCGAATTCGACCCGCGGGTGCTCAAGCTGGATCTGCTGCACACCTTGCGGCGTCACCGGACCGCGGCTCACCGCGTAGGTCAGGTCGCCGGAGCGGATCACCGCCCGGTCCGTGCCGCGCAGGTCAAGGATGACCCGGCCCAGGCAGCGCATCCCGTTGCCGCAGAACTCGGCGGACGACCCGTCCGGATTGAAGAACCACGCCGTCGGGACGTCGCGGCCGGCGTCGTAGAGGTAGGCACCGTCACTGCCAAGCGGACCGCCGCGATCGCACAGGGCGCGGATGAATGCCCGCAGGTCAGCGTCGGTGGAGAAGTCGGCGGGGGTCAGCGGGATGACGAAGATGTCGTTCCGTGAACCGTGCGCCTTGAGGATCTGTGCCATGACCCGGTCCAGCGTATGCGAGTTCAGGAGGCGAGATGGGCGGGTGGCGCGAAGGCGGGATAGGTGGAGAAGCGAGTGCCGTCGCAGTAGTCGCGCAGCGCGACCCTGGCCCGGTCCAGCATGTTCGTCGGCAGCTCGCCGAACGGGAACCAGAGCAGGTCCTCAGTCGGCTCACCAGCCCACGCCGAGGCGTCGAGGAAGAACGCGATGCGGCCGCCGCCGCTGACGTCGTGCATGACGTGCGCCAGCGTCACCTGTCCGGGGGTGACCCCGATACCGTGTCCGGCCGCGATGCGGATCGCGGTCTCGACGATCGTCTCGCGCTCGGCCAGCTGGCCCGATGGCGGCTCGTACGCACCGTCGCCGTACCCGGTGTTGGCGCGCTGACCGAGCAGGATGCTCCCGTCGCGAGACAGCAACAGGTAGACATCCACCACGACCCGGCGGCGCGTACCCGTAGTGGAACTCTCGCTCATTGTAATCGCCTCTGCCCCAGCCCCACCCTGCCCAGGCCCCTGCCCTATGCGTATCGGTTTCGTACGCACTGCCCAAGAAGAAGCAACGTACCCCCCAGGGGGTGTGGATCGCCATGTGGGTAAGGCCCCGCTGCCTGTGGACTACGGGTGCGCGCGGCCCGGCTGGTTGTGGATATCGCGGACCGCCAAGCCCGGACGGGCAGGCATCGCCGACTTGTGGAGAGCCGCATGTGCATGTGGATGGAGCACGGCTAAAGTCGCCGGATAATTTCCGGTCACGACCGGCCGGGGCGGTGGCGGCGGCGGCGGTCTGCAAGCGCGCGGCCAGCACGGCGCAGCGGGTGCGCAGTTCTGCTGGGGCAAGAGGGGTAAAAGGGATGCCGAGTTCAGCGAGGTGCAGGGCGATGGCGTCCAGGTGGTCGGAGCCGGATATAAGCAGGCAATGATGCTGGACTAC
>Ga0224568_1000088_pt1 | contig 16462 bp, 17 predicted proteins | sample CLU5metagenome_FD_182727 | JGI IMG/M metagenome (GOLD analysis project Ga0224568, IMG submission 182727) | Spruce litter microbial communities from Bohemian Forest, Czech Republic - CLU5 | ecosystem: Environmental > Terrestrial > Plant litter > Unclassified | place: Czech Republic: South... | reverse complement strand
TCCTCGAATTTACTCTCAGCGGAACGGCTGCTACTCCCAGCGGAACAGCTTGCCGGCCGCCAGCGCCAGTCCGGCCGTCCATGCCGCCAGCGTGACCAGCTCCAGCGCGGTGGGGAAACGGCCTTGCGCGGAGTTCGCCATCGCTGACACCGCCGCACCCAGCGGGGTGGCATGGCTGATGTGCTGGAGCACCTTCGGCATCTCCGGGATCGGGATCCACAGCCCGGCGAAGAACATCATCAGGTACCACAGCAGGGCGCCGAATCCCTGCGCGGTCCGCGCCGTCGGTGCGACCGAGGCGATGACCAGGCCGAGGGAAAGCAGCGCGGCGGCCGCCAGGATCACGGTGAGGATGAACCCGCCCACCTGACTCGGGAACGGCACGCTGAACCCGATCCTGGCGATCACCAGCAGCAGCACCGTCGTCACCACGACGACGCCGGACGCGGCTCCGAGCTGGGCGCCGAGCACACGGAATGGCCCGATGGGCGTGGTGCGCAGGCGGCGCAGCACGCCGCGCTCGCGGTAACCGGCCAGGACCAGTGGCACGGCGGTGAGCGAGAGCATCGCGATGGCGAAGACGACCATGATCATCGTGAAGTAGTCGATGAACGGGCGCCCGCTGAAGTCCGGGCTCGGCTTCTTCAGCGCCGGGATGCTGCCCAAGATGATGATCAGGGCGACCGGGATCCCGATCATGAGGATGAACCGGACCCGTTCCCTGGCCAGTAGCTTGACCTCGGTGAGGGTGAGCTGCCACAGAGCGGATCTCTGGGCCGATCCCCGGGCTGGCCCCTGAGCTGGCCCCTGAGCTGGCGACTGGGCCGGCCCGGTGGCGGTGGATACGGAAAACGCTGACATTGTCTGACTCCTTTAGCTTGCCCGGCCTGATGACCGGTTCAGTGCTGACGGCCGGTGAGCTTGAGGAACGCGTCCTCCAGGCTGGCCTGCTCAACCCGCAGGTGCTTGGCCACGATCTGCTGACGGGCCAGCACCGAGGTGACCGCGTTCAGCGCGTTGCCAGTGCCGGTGACCACAACGACATCGCCCCTGCGGGTGACGTTGGTGACATCGGGCAGGCTGGTCAGCAGCGCGTCGTCGAAGTCCACCGACGGCGTGAACTGGATCCGCTGCTCGTCCCCGGCCCGGTCGGCCAGGTTGGCAGGGGTGTCGACGACCACGACGCGGCCGGAATCAATCAGCGCCACCCGGTCGCAGAGCCGCTCGGCTTCCTCCATGAAGTGGGTGACGAGCACGACCGTGACCCCCCGGTCACGGATGCCCTCGATCAGGTCCCACGTGTCCCGCCTGGCCTGCGGGTCCAAGCCGGTGGTGAGCTCGTCAAGCACGGCCACCCGCGGGCTGCCGAGCAGGGCCAGCGCAATCGACAGCCGCTGCTGCTGGCCGCCGGACAGCTTGGCGAACTTGGTCTTTGCCTTGTCCGCCAGGCCGAGCACCTCCAGCAGCCCGCGCCAGTCGGCCGGGTTGCGGTAGAAGGCGCTGTACAGGCTGAGTGCCTCCGCGACCTCCAGCCTGGCGGGCAGCTGGCTGTCCTGCAGCTGGACGCCGAGCAGCTGGGTGAGCTCGGCCCGGTCGCGCTGGGGGTCAAGCCCGAGCACGCTGATCGTTCCGCTGCCGGGAGTCCGCAGCCCCTCGATGCATTCCACGGTGGTCGTCTTGCCGGCGCCGTTCGGGCCGAGGATCCCGAAGATCTCACCCTCTTGCACGGTGAGGGAGACGTCCTCGACCGCGACCGTGTCCCCGTAAGCCTTGTGCAGGTTGCGTACCTCGATGACATTTCGCATGGGTTAAGCCTGTTCGCGACGCCCCCGTCCGCGCATCGCCCACCAGGCCAGACTCGCCGGGCATCGGCTGAACCTGGCAATGCGACGGGCGGCGGCCGCCATCAACCGATCGGCTGATCGCACTCTCAGCAGCCGGCGTTAAGGTGGCCTGGTGACCGACTTGTCCTGGCTCGGACCGCCGATCAACGTGACGGAGCTGTTCGGCAGGCAGCATGACGCGTTCCTGTCCCTGCTACAGGACCTCACCGACGACGACTGGTCCCGGCCCACTGCGTGCCCAGGCTGGTCGGTCAAGGACATCGCCGCGCACGTGCTCGGCGATCATCTCGGGCGGCTCGCCCGGCACCGCGACCAGTACCACCAAGGCCCAGCGCCTCAGCCGGGCGAGACCTTGCCCGTGTTCCTGGACCGGATCAACGCCGAGTGGGTGACCGCGGCGCGGCGGCTGAGCCCGCAGCTGCTCATCAGCCTGCTGTCACAGGCGGGTTCGCAGGTAGCGGAGTTCTGGCTCAGCGTGGATCCCGATGCGCTCGGTGAGGCAGTGAGCTGGGCCGGACCTGATCCGGCGCCGGTGTGGCTGGATGCCGCGCGCGACTTCTCCGAGTACTGGGTGCACCAGCAGCAGATCTGCGACGCGACCGGGCACCACGGCCGCACCGAACCCGGGTTCCAGGCGCCGGTGCTGGACACGTTCATGCGTGCGCTCCCGCACACCCTGCGCGACATCGATGCCCCGGCCGGCACGGCCGTCCTGATGACGGTAACCGGACCGTGCGGAGGCAACTGGACCTGTGTCCGTGACACTGTGCGCTGGCGCCTTCACCGGAGGCCGGACAGAAAGCCGGGCAACGGACCGGACAAGGCGCCGGCGGCGGCTGTCGAACTCGACGCGGACACCGCCTGGCGGCTGTGCACGCGCGGGATCAGCCCGCAGCAGGCGGCCGTCCGCGCGCGCATCGACGGAGAACAGGCGCTGGCCGCCGCGGCGCTGCGCATCGTGTCGATTATCTGGACCGACCCCGCTGACCAGCCGGGTTCGTGACCTGCTGGCCGGGACCGGGTGTGACATTATCGGAGGCTATGGCGCTGGCATTGAATGCGGCGGTACGCCGCCTGCTTGATGACCCGAACCCGGCCGTGCTCGCCACCCTCAACGCGGACGGCAGCCCGCAGACGTCGGTGATCTGGGTTGGCCGCGAGGGCAACGAGCTGGTCATCTCATCGGCCGCGGGACGCCGCAAGGACGTGAACATCCGCCGCGACCCCAGGGTGAGCCTGTCCGTCTACGACCAGCACGACAGCGAGCTGTACGCCGAGATCCGGGGCCGTGCCACGATTACCGAAGACATCGGCCGCGCGCTCGCGGTCCGCCTCGCCGAACAGTACGCAGGACCAGGCGCTGGCCAGGAGTACCTGACGCAGCCGCCGCGGATCGTGCGCGTGGTCATCCGGATCGTGCCTGACCACGTCACCGGCAGCGCGACAGCCTGACCAGCCCGTTCGCCAAGGTGTGACGCGACAGCGGCCGGACGGCAACTAGGGACGTGACAGAGAAAACAGCAGGAACGAGGCCGGCCGCGGGAACGGCCGCCGAGTTCGAGCGGCTCTACCGCGCGAACGTGGATGCGGTCACGGCATACTTCGCCCGGCGCACCGCGGAACCGCAACTGGTCGCGGACCTCACCGCGGACACGTTCGTGGAAGTGATCACCCACTTCGGGTCGTTCGACCCGGGCAAAGGCACCGCAAGGGCCTGGGTGTTCGGCATCGCCAGGCATGTGTACGCCGCGCACTGCGAGGCACACAGCCGCCAGCAGCACCGGCTGCGACGGCTGGCGGGGCGCCGCGACCTGGACCACGACCAGGTCGGTGAACTGCTCGAACGGATCGACGCCGAACGGGCGGGGCGGGCTCTGCTCACCGAGCTGGCGGCGCTACCAGAACGGGATCGCGCGGTCATCGAGCTCGTGGATATCGCGGGACTAACGCCGAAGGAAGCAGCAGCCGCGCTCCGGCTCGCACCGGGCACGGTGCGGATGCGGCTGCTACGGGCCCGGGCCCGGCTACGCGGGCAAGCAGCCACAGAACACACGGCAGCTACCAATCACAGCAGGGGTGAAGGACATGACTAAATTCTCCGACCAGCTATTCGATGACCTGATCGCCGAACACGGGGCCGCGCTGGCACACGCCACGCGGCCGGCCGCCAAGACGCATCCGGCCAGGCGCCCGGCACTGCTGATGGCCGGTGCGGGCGGCCTTGCCGTCGCGGCCACCGCCGGGGTCCTGGCCGCCGGCGGCGGTACTGCGGCCTACGCGGTGACTCCGCATGCCAACGGCACGGTCACCCTGTCGGTCTACCAGGAATCCGGAGTGGCCCAGGCCAATGCCCGGCTGCGTCAGCTCGGCGAGGCCGACGTGGTGATCGTGCCGACCGGGTCCGGCTGCCCGAGCCTGTCCTCGCTGCCTAATCCATCCGGCTCAGGCCAGGTCAGCGGCCATATCGCGATGCAGACAAGCATGTCCAAGGACGGCGGCTCGCTCACCGTGGACGCGCACGGCATCCCGGCCGGCGACATCCTCGTGGTGGCGGCGCAGACTAGCAACGGGGTGTCCCTGACCGGGGGCAGGCTGACCACGGCGCCGGCACCGACCTGCGTGAGCCTGCCCGCCACGCCGCCACCTGGCGGCACGGTGTCCGGATCCAGTGGGGGCACCGGCCAGGGGACGAACAGCAACGGCTAGACACCGGACGGGGGACGTCAGTGGCCGCACGCAGCGTGCGGCCACTGACGACGTCGCACACAGCAGGCACGCGGAACAGTCATCTGACGCTAGCGAGCGGCCGGCCCGCGCTGGACCATCAGAGCGTGAATGCCGACGACAGTGCCCGGATCCGCGATCTGCTCGCGAGCAACCGCACCCTGCTGGCCTGGGTCCGTACCTCCATCTCGTTCTCCGGCCTGGGCTTCGCGGTGGCCAAGTTCGGCCTCAAGCCAGACCAGGCGCGGCTGTCAGCCGGCCTGGGCATGGTCCTGGTCGTCGTCGCCCTGGTGATCGCCCTCATCGGCTACCTGCAGCACAGCCAGCTGCTCGAACTGGAGAAAGCACCGCCAGGCTCACCTCAGCCGGACCGCTGGCCGGGCGTGGTAGCGGCCAGCTGCTGTATGGGAGTCTGCGTGGTGCTCATCCCCTACCTGGCAGTCACGGCAGCCTGAGGCGCGTTAGGCGGGACTGGTGAGAGGCTAGCCAGGTGGAGACTGAGGAGATCGTATTTCCCGGGGCCGGGGTGCAGCTGAGTGGGTCCGTAACCTGCCCGGACGCGGCTACGGCCTGCCCTGGCGTGGTCCTGCTCGGCGGCTCGGGGCCGTCAGACCGGCATAACGACGGGTTCTTCGACGCCCTGCGGACGCATCTGGCCAGCGCGGGAGTGGCAGTGCTCGCCTACGACAAGCGCGGCGCGGGCCAGTCCGCCGGCGCATGGGCGACGGCCACGGTCGATGACCTGGCGCACGACGCCGCCGCTGCCGTAGCGGCGCTGCAGGCACATCCCAGGGTCGCCGCAGGCGCCGTCGGGGTCCTGGGCCACAGCGAAGGCGGGTGGGTGGCCCTTCGCTTGTGCGCCCGCATGGGCACACCGCGGCACCTGATCGTGAATTCCTGCCCGGCGGTATCGTTCGCTGAATCCGAGGCGTCCGCCCTCACCACGGCGGGTGCCGATCCGGGCGCCGCGGCAGCGCTGCTGCAGCAGCTGACCGCGGCCGCGCGGAACGGCTGCGGCTACCAGCAAGGGCAGCAGATCATTGCCGCTTACCAGCACGAACCCTGGTATCCGCTGCTGAGCGCGGGCGGCTTCACCCTGGACAGCACCACCTGGGCGCAGCTGACCGCCTGGGGTGACTACGACCCCTTTGATGACCTCATCCAGCTGAAGACCCCGACCTTGGCCATCTTCGGGGAGAACGACCCGCTGGTGCCGGTCCGCACCAGCGTTGAGCGTTACCAGGACACGGCAGCCCGCGCCGCACGGTCCCAGCAAACCCTCGTCTTTCCCGGCGCCGGCCACCGGCTGCAAGTCAGCACAGGTCTCGCTCCGGGATACCTGACACGGCTGAGCACATGGTGCCAGGAACAGGGAACCGCCGCCGCGCCCAAACAAACCTAAAACGAACCGCATAGCCTGGCTGAGCGTTACTTCTCCCCCGTTCAGCTGAACCGCAGCGGGCCGTGGTCCAGCCGGGGCAGCACGTACCGGGCGAACAGGTCGGCCTCGGCCGCGTGCGGGTAGCCGGACAAGATGAACGCCTCGATGCCCAGGTCGGCGTAGGCACGCAGCTTGGCGAGCACCTGATCGGGATCACCGACGATCGCCGCGCCGGCCCCGGACCGGGCCTGGCCGATGCCGGTCCACAGCCCTTCTTCCGCGTAGCCGTCGGGATCGGCGCCCTCGCGCAGGTCGTTCTGCCGCCGGGTACCTGCCGACGTGGTGTCCAGTGAGCGGGCCCGGATGGACTGCCCCGCGGCGGGTGACAGCCGCGAGATCAGCCGCCGCGCCGCCGCCCGTGCCTCTGCTTCGGTGGCGCGGACGATGACATGGGAGCGGAATCCGTACCGTAGTGCCCGGCCGTGCCTGGCCGCACGCGCGCGCATGTCGTCCAGTACGGCCGCGACCCCGGCCAGGGTGTCCGGCCACATCAAGAACACGTCGGCGGCCTGTGCCGCCACCTCTCTGGCCTGCTCCGATAGCCCGCCGAAGTAAAACGGCGGGCACTGGCCGCGCTCCGCGCACAGCCGCGGCGGGTCCACCGCCAGGTTCAGGAACTCGCCGTGGATCTCCGCTGGCCTGCCGCTGAGCAGGTCCCGCAGCACCTGCAGGTATTCCAGCGTGCGCCGGTAGCGCGCCGCCGAGTCCAGCTCCTGACCGGGCAGGCCGGACGAGATGATGTTGACAGTCAGCCGCCCGTCCAGCATCTGGTCGATGCAGGCGAGCTGGCGGGCCAGCTGCGGCGGCCACATCTCCCCCATCCGGACCGCGAGCAGCACCCGCATCCGCGCCAGCAGCGGCGCGATCCCGGCGGCGAATGCGACCGAGTCGATCCCCATCGTGTATCCCGAGGGCAGCAGCAGGTTGTCATACCCGGCTTGCTCGGCGGTCAGCGCGATGTTGCGGCAGTGCGGCCAGCTGGACTGCAGTGACGGCTCAGACACGCCGAGGAACTCATAGTCGTCATCGCACAGCGCCGCGAACCAGGACACCTCTATCCCCATAGGGAAAGTATCAAGCACCCGACTGCGGTGCGCCCGGTGTTGCACCTGCAGGCTCACTGCTCGCGGCTGCGGGGCTGGCGGGCGCGTGGGCCAGCCCGGGGATGTAGTCGCTGACCGCGACGGCGAGGACCACCGCGGCCGCGCACGCGGCCAGCCCCAGTTCGGGGATGCTGCTGGCCGCCAACGCGAGCAGGGCGAGCAGGGCGATGCCGGCCACCCGGCTGGGCGGGACAGTGCGCCACACCACCAGCTTGAACGCGACCAGGCCGGCCAGGAACAGCGCGGGGCCGCCGAGGATCATCGCGGCGGACGCGGTCGTGGCCACCGCGTGCGGGTGGGAAAGCACCTTCTCATCCGCAGCCGCGGTGACGATGATGCCTGCCACCATCACCGGGTGCACGAAATGGTAGGCGGAGCGGCCCAGGCGGCCCGGGTCGTCGGAGTTCTCGATGATCTCGGCCGCGGCGCCGGCGCTGCGGTCGAAGTACAGCCACCACATCGCCACCGAGCCGATGAACGCGACGCCGAACGAGGTGAGGGTGGCGGCGGTAGCTGACTTCTGCTGCGACAGCGTCGAGCCGATGATGACGATCGACTCGCCAAGCGCGATGAGGATGAAGGCCTGGCACCGCTCGGCGAAATGGCCGCCCTCGATCGTCCAGTCCGAGGTGTGCGACCTGCCCAGGCCTGGCGCGGCGAAGCCGACCAGGCCGCCGGTGAAGTCGACGGCCGCCGTCGCCAGCCACAGCAGCTCACGGAGGTGGCCGTGGGCGAAACCGCCGCCCACGGCCAGTGCCCCGCTGACCACGCACCAGGCCAGGATGCGCTCGAAGTTCGCCCGCAGCGCCTGTCCGCGCAGCACGATCACCATGAACACGCTGCGGCCAATCTGCATGAGCGCGTAACTGCCGCCCACCCACAGCCCCAGGTCGGTGAACGCCCGCGGCAGCGCCGCCGACATGGCCAGGCTGACCAGCATCAGCGCGACGAGCAGCAGTCGCACCGCCATCTGGTCGGGGTCCAGCCAGTTGGTCACCCAGGTCGTGTACGACCAGGCCTGCCAGACCAGCGCCAGCAGCAGCGCGGTCTGCAGCGCGCCGGCGATGCTCGGGTTACCCAGCAGGTGGTGGGACAGCTGGGTAACCGCGAACACGTACACCAGATCGAAGAACAGCTCGATGTTGGTGACCCGCTGGCCCGCTGACCGGTCCCGCAGCAATGTAGCCACGGCCGGAATTTACCATCCTCTACCAGGCGTAATGCTCAGGTGCTGACTTGTAGCCGGGGAACAGCTCGTCGAGCTGGCTCAGCGTGTCGTCATCAAGGGTGAGTTCCACGGCGCGCAGCGAGTCTTCCAGGTGCCCGAGCGTGCGCGGCCCGATGATCGGCGCGGTCACGCCGTCCTGGGCGAGCAGCCAGGCCAGCGCGACGTTGGCCGGCTCTTCGCCGAGCTTGTCGCACAGGTCCTCGTACGCCTCGATCCGGCCGCGGTTCTCCTCGACCTCCTGCTTGGCCCGGCCCGCGAGCCTGCGCCGGCCGTCCCGCTCCTTGCGCAGCACGCCGCCGAGCAGGCCGCCGTGCAGCGGCGACCACGGGATGACGCCGACGCCGTACTCGATCGCGGCCGGCAACACCTCGAGCTCGACCTCGCGGACGAGCAGGTTGTAGATGGACTGCTCGCTGACCAGGCCGAGGAAACCGCGCGCCGCCGCGTTGTCGTTGGCCTGGGCGATGTGCCAGCCAGCGAAGTTGGACGACCCGACATAGATGACCTTGCCCTGGGTGACCAGGACCTCCATCGCCTGCCAGATCTCATCCCACGGGGTGTCCCGGTCGATGTGGTGCATCTGGTACAGGTCGATGTGGTCGGTCTTGAGCCGGCGCAGCGACGCCTCGCAGGACCGCCGGATATTCAGCGCGGACAGCTTGTCCTCATTTGGCCATTCGCTCATCGCCCCGTACAGCTTGGTGGCCAGGACGGTGCGCTCGCGCCGGCCGCCGCCGGACTCGAACCAGTCGCCGATGATCTCCTCGGTCCAGCCCGCGTGCGCCTGGTCACTGGTGGCCACCTGCCCGGGCGGGCTCGCCATGCCGCCGTACCGGTTGGCCGTGTCGAAGAAGTTGATGCCGAGCTCGTGTGCCCGGTCCATGATCGTGTGAGCGTCGTCGGGGGCGGTCAGCGGACCGAAGTTCATCGTGCCGAGGCACAGGCGGCTGACCGAAAGGCCGGAACGGCCCAGGTGGGTGTATTCCATGCCCCCAGTCTTTCAAAGACTGGTTCGCATAACTAACGGTGGTGCGTCCTGCGCCGCTCAGGCCCTCCCGTCCCGGTGCGCGGCGACCCGTTCCCTGGTGCCGCACCTGGCCGAGCAGTACCGCCGCTCGCTGCCCCGGCCGATGTTCACGAACGGCCGGCCGCAAGAGGGCGAGGCACAGATCCCGGCCGGCGGCTGCTGCCGTTCGGCGAGCAGGATCGCCAGCGCCAGGCACGATGAGGTGAGGAACCACTCCCCCCAGGGCGCGTCGTCGTCGCTGTCGACGTGCAGGTGCCAGCCGGTGTGCCCGTCGTGGCTGGTCAGCCGCGGCACCTGCGCCCGGCCCGCGAGCAGCGTGTTGATACGGTCCGCGGCCTGGCTCACGTCCCGCGCCCTGAACACCGGGTACAGCAGCTCAGCGGCCGCACGCAGCTCAGCGAGGTCGGCGGCCGAGATGCCGGTCAGCTCCGGTTCGCCGTTCGCGCGCAGCACCTGCACCAGCCGGGCCCGCTGGTCACCGTCCTCGCGCAGTACGTCGCGGTCCTCGCGCAGTACATCGAGCATGGCGGCGGCGCGCTCGGCGGCCGCGTAGACGGCCCGGCCGAGCTCGGCGAATTGAGGTGACGTCACCACGCCGCCCATTGTAACGTCTTAACATGAAATCCCGTTACTTCGCCGGTGCGGTGCTGGCCAGGGCCGGCGATGAGATGACGGGTCCGGCGGTGCTGCTGCTGGCATTCGCGGTCACCGGGGCGGCCGTGATGGGTTCGGTGCTGATGGCGTGCCTGACCGTCGCGGCGGCCGTCGGCGGCCCGGCCTTCGGCGCGGTGCTTGACCGCAGCGCGCGGCCCGAGCGCGCGCTCGCCTGCACGCTGGCCGGTTACGCGGCGGGCATCCTCGCGGTGGCGGCCGCGATCGGCCGGGTGCCGCTGATCCTGGCCGTGGTGTGCGCCCTGGCCGCCGGGACGCTGGCCCCCGCCGTCGCGGGCGGCTGGACCGCACAGCTGCCCATGGTGGTGCCCGCCGACGCACTGCCGCGCGCCTCCGCGCTGGACGCGATGAGCTTCAGCGCCGCAAGCCTGGCCGGCCCGGCCCTGGCCGCCCTGGTCACGCTCTGGCTGGGCGCACGCGCCGCCGTGACGATCGCCGCCTGCCTGGTCGCGGCGGCCGTCCCTGCGGCCCTGTACCTGGTCCGGTCCCGGTCGGCCCATATCCGGCCAGCCCAGACCCAGCCAGCCCAGACCCAGCCAGTCCCCCGAGGGACGGCCAGGGCCGGGCTGGGCCACGAGGTCATCGCCGGGCTGGCCGCGATCGCGGCCAGGCCCGCCCTGCTCCGGGCGACGGTGACGTCGGCCGTGTCCTACGTGGGCATCGGCATGCTGCTGGTGTGCTGCCCGCTGCTCGGCGCGCACCGGCTGGGCGGCTCGGCCCGCGGGGCGTTGCTGATCAGCGCGCTGTCGGCCACATCGCTAGTGGTGAACGGCCTGCTGGCACGGCGCAGGTGGCGTCACCCGCCGGACGTCAGGGTGCTGGTCAGCACGCTGATCATCGGGGTGAGCCTGGTCATGGTCGCGCTGGCGCCTGGCTGGTTCACCATGGCGGCGGTGGCGGTGGACGGAGCCGGTGAGGGCCCGCAGCTGACCGCGCTGTTCGCGGTGCGGCACCGCGAAGCCCCCCAAGAGCTGCGCGGCCGCATCTTCACCACGGCCGCCAGCTTGAAGATCGGCGGCATGGCCGCGGGCTCCGCGCTGGCGGGACCGCTGGCAGGCTGGTCGCTGACCGGCTGCCTGCTGATCGCGGCCGGCTTCGAGGCGTGCGCGGCCGGCACCTACCTGATGATCAGGACCGGGCAGCGCGCCACCCGGCCGCAGGCTGATATTGTGGGCACATGACTTTCGTGGCGTCGTGGTGGTGGGCCGGCTAGGACGGCTGTTATCACCATGCGCCCGCGCGGGCCGTCCAGACATGGACGGCCCTTTTTTAATGCCGCAGGGAGGTTCTGATGGACACGCTGGAAGCAGCCAGACGGCGGTCGGCCGAGCTGGAGGAACTGATCGCCAAGGACGCGAGCCAGTTCCGCATCCTGACCGGTGACCGGCCGACCGGGCCGCTGCACCTGGGCCACTATTTCGGTTCGCTGCTGAACCGGGTGCGCCTGCAAGATGCCGGCGCGGAAGTGTTCGTGCTGGTCGCGGACTACCAGGTGCTGACCGACCGGGACACGGCGTCCCGCCTGGATGAGTACGTGACCGGGCTGGTGCTGGACTACCTGGCGATCGGGATCGACCCGGTGCGCACCACGATCTTCGCGCATTCGGCGATCCCGGCGCTGAACCAGCTGCTGCTGCCGTTTCTCAGCCTGGTCACCGTGCCGGAGCTGAACAGGAACCCGACGGTCAAGGACGAGATCGTGCACTCGCGGCAGGCCGCGGTGAGCGGGCTGATGCTCACCTACCCGGTGCACCAGGCCGCCGACATCTTGTTCTGCAAGGCCAACCTGGTGCCCGTCGGGCAAGATCAGCTGCCGCACCTGGAGATCACCCGGGTGATCGCGCGCCGGTTCGCCGAGCGGTACGGCCCGGTGTTCCCGGTGCCGGACGCGCTGCTGTCGGACGCGCCGCTGCTGCTCGGCACCGACGGCGCCAAGATGAGCAAGTCGCGGGCCAACTCCATCGCGCTGTCCGCGTCGCCGGACGACACGGCCGCGACCATCAGGGCCGCGAAGACCGATCCGGTGCGGGAGATCAGCTATGACCCTGAGCACCGGCCCGAGGTGTCGAATCTGCTGCTGCTGGCCGCCCTGTGCCTGAACCGCCCACCCGAGGACATCGCGGCCGGCCTGCACGGCGCGGCCGGGCTCAAGGCGATGGTCACCGAGGCGGTGAACGAGCTGCTCGCACCGATACGGGCCCGCCGGGCGGAGCTGGCCGCCGATCCCGGTTACGTGCGTTCGGTACTGCGGGCCGGCAACGAGCGGGCGAACGAGATCGCCGGGCAGACGCTGGCACAGGTCCGCGCGGACATGGGCATGACCTACTGAGACGGTCCTGGGCCAGCCCAGCGGGCCGCGGCCTACGGGGCGGGCTCGGACACCGCGGTGAGCTGCGCGGCCAGGCCGGCCGGCAGGGCCAGCTCGAAGCCGGCCAGGACCTGGCCGAGCTGGTCCTGCGTGCGCGGGCCGATGATGACCGACGTGATACCCGGCCGCGCGGCGGTCCAGGCCAGGGCCACCGCCGCGGGCGACGCCCCGATGTTTACGGCGACCGCCCGTACCTGCTCCGCGATGGCCAGGTTGCGGTCACTGACCATCCCGTCCGCCCACTGGCGTGCCGCTGGCGCCGGCATCGCGCGCAGCATGCCCAGCCGGGTACCCGGCTCCGGCTCATCCCCTGGCCGGTACCGCCCGGCCAGCACCCCGCCGGCCAGCGGACTGTACCCAGCGACACCGAGGCCGTGCCGCTCGCAGACTGGCAGGATTTCCGCCTCGACGCCGCGGCAGGCCAGTGAGTACTGCGGCTGCAGCGCGATGAACGGGGTACCGCCGCGGCGGTCCGCGGCCCATTGCGACTCCACGATCTGCGCGGCGCTGTAGTTGGAGCAGCCCAGGTAGCGCACCTTGCCGGCGGCGACGAAGCCGTCCAGGGTGGCCATCGTCTCCTGCACCGGGGTGTGCGGGTCCGGCTGGTGGCAGTAATACAGGTCGATGTAGTCCGTGCCCAGCCGGCGCAGGCTCGCTTCCAGGGCGCGGGTCAGGTGCACCCGGGACAGGCCGCGGTTGTTGGGGCCCGCGCCTTGCGGCATGAAGGCCTTGGTGGCCAGCACCACACCGTCCCGGCGCCCGCGCAGGGCCCGGCCGGTGACCTGCTCGGATTCCCCGCCGTTGTACACGTCGGCGGTGTCGATGAAGTTTCCGCCCGCGGCCAGGTAGGCGTGCATGATCCGGGTCGCGTCCGCTTCGCCGGTGACGGCCAGGCCGCCTGCCCGACTCCCGTCCGTGCAGAAGTTCATCGTGCCCAGGCAGGCACGGGATACCTTGAGACCGGACCTGCCCATGGCGACGTATTCCATCGTGCCTGCCCTCCAGCCGTGTGCGGGCTATATTTGGAACCTTCGTTCCGCTTGATCAGGGGACGACGATACGGAACAGATGTTCCGCTTGTCAATGGAGTGTCCATGCGTGCAGACGCGGCGCGGAACCGGGGCCGTGTGCTCGAGGCCGCGGAGCTGGTGCTGACCCGCGACGGTCTCGACGCGCCCATGCGCGCCATCGCCACCGCGGCCGGGGTCGGCGTCGGCACGATCTACCGGCAGTACCCCACCAAGGAAGCGCTCTACCAGGCGATCATGGCGGACCGGATGGAGCGCCTGGTCGCCCAGGCGGCATCGCTCGGCGCCCAGGCCGATGCCGGGGCGGCGGACGCGGGTACGGTCTTCTTCGCGTTCTTCGACAGCATCGTGACCGACGCGACCACCAAGAAGATCTTCGCCGACGCGCTGGCCGACGCTGGCATCGACGCCAAGGCAGCGGCCGGTCAGGCCGCGGGGCTGGATGTGCTGTCGGCCATCGAATCACTGCTGGTCCGCGCACAGCAGTCGGGCGCGGTCCGGGCCGATATCGGCATGCCCGAGGTGCTTGGCCTGCTGTCCGGCGCCTGCCTGGCCGCCAAGCAGCAGCGCTGGGACTCACAGCGGCGGGCCCGCACGCTGGGCGTCGTTTTCGACGGGCTGCGCGGATGACCGGTTCGCTGACGGCCTGGCTGCGCCAGGCCGGCCTGCCCCGAGGGGCCCTGGTCGCCCTGGTGGTAGCGCCCGGCGGCTCGACGGCGGTCGCGGCGCTCTCGTCGGCGGACGTGTGGACCGGCGACGCGGACGAAGTCGGCGCGGCTGACGCCGCGTACCGGCCGCGCTGGGTGATCTGGTCCGGTGTGACGGCCGGGACACTGGCCAGCCGCGGGATACGGCTGGCGACCTGCTGGGATGTGGCGGCGGTGCACCGGCTGCTGTTCGGCGGCTGGCGGGCCGATGCCGGCCTGGCCTGGGCGCGCATGCACGGGCTGGCGGCGCCGGACCCGAGCCCGGGGCCGCCGGACCTGTTCGACCTGTCCGATGACTCCGCGGAACCCGTCGGCGAGGACGGCCTGCTGCGCCAGTCGTGGATAGGTGGCGGCTGGGCGGATGGGGGTACGGACCGGCTGAGCCGCTGGGCGGCGCTCGCGGTCCGGCTGGCCGGCCTGCAGCGGGCCGAGCTGTCCCGGCGCGAGGGCAGGCTGTCGCCGCTGGCGATCGCCGCGTCCGAGTCGACGGCCGAACTGCTCTGTGCCGAGCTGGCCCAGGACGGGCTGCCGGTCAGCAGGGACCGGATCGAGCAGCTGCTGACCTCGATCATCGGGCCGCGGCCGCGCAGCGACGCGGAGGCACTGCGGCTGCGCACGGACCGCGATGCCCGGGTGCTGGCACTGGCGCCTGCCGGGATGACCTGCGACCTGCGCAGCACCGCGCAGGTGCTGCGGCTGCTGCAGATGACCGGCGTGGACGTGCCGGACACCAGGGCGCACCGGCTCAAGCCGCTTCGCGGGCAGCACCCGCTGGTGGACGCGCTGCTGGAGTGGCGCAAGGCGGAGCGGATCGCCACCACCTACGGCTACTCCTGGCTGGACGCGTGCCTGGGCGCGGACGGGCGGCTGCGCGGCGCCTGGACCGGCTGCGACGGGGCGGCCGGGCGGATGACCGCGTCGGCCGGCCTGCATAACATGCCCGCCGTGCTGCGGGCCGCGGTCGTGGCCGAGCCAGGGCACGTGTTCGTCCGCGCCGACCTGGGGCAGATCGAGCCGAGGGTGCTGGCGGCGGTCTCCGCCGACGCCGGGCTCACCCTGGCCACGACGGCGGAGGACCTGTATGCGCCGGTCGCGGCGGCGCTGGGGGTGGACCGGCCGACCGCGAAGGTTGCCGTGCTCGGCGCGATGTACGGGCAGACGACCGGGCACGGAGCCGTGGCCGGGCGGCGGCTGCGTTCGGCCTACCCGGTGGCGATGGAGTACCTGGACGCCGGCGACCGCGCCGCGCAGGCGGGCAAGGACCTGCGCACCTATGGCGGGCGGCTGGTGCCGATGCGCGCCGCGGCGGGTGAGTCGCCGGCCCAGGCCGCGGGCAGGGGCAGATACGGCCGCAACGCGCTGGTCCAGGGGGCCGCCGCTGAGTTCTTCAAGATGTGGGCGGTGACGGTGCGGGCCCGGCTGGCACCTGGCGCGCAGATCGTCCTGTGCCTGCATGACGAGCTGCTCGTGCACACGCCGGCCTCGGCCGGCCAGCAGATGGCCGAGCTGGTCGACGCGTGCCTGCGGGAGACGGCGGCGCGCTGGGCGCCGGGCAGCGAGGTCCGGTTCATCTCCGACACCCGGGTGATGTCAGCCTGGTCCGATGCCAAGGACACCAAGGACACCGGGGAGGTGCCCGCCACCGCCTGAACCGACCACCGCCTGAACCGGGCACCGAGGTGCCGCCCGCGGCCGGGCGGCACCGTGTACCGCCGGCTACTTGCCCGGCGGGTTCGCGTTGGTCCAGTAACCGGCCTTGAACAGCTCGTAGGAGAACATTCCACCAAGCGGTGACCAGGACTGGCCTGGCGGCAGCGCGGTGTAGCGGAGTTCCTCGGCCACCGGAATCCAGGTCGCGGGGTTGACGATGAGGATCTGCTGCACGGCGCAGGAGGCGAACGTCGGCGCGGGTCCTGATCCGGCCTTGGTGATGGCGATCTCGTTACCGCAGCCGGACCAGTGCCCGGTCACAGCCAGGCCGGTCCCCCGCTGGCCAGCCACGTCGCTGACCTGCCCGAGGTCGCGCACCCCTGGCTGGCTGGCCAGCACCTGGTACAGGGCGTGCCGGACCGCCGCGCTGACCGGCAGGGTCATCAGTCCGGGCAGCGTAGAGCTTAGGTATGAGGCGAAGCTGCCGTCCCATTTGTCGCTCTTCTCCTGCTTGATCAGGCGCTGCTTGAGCGCCGCCGGGCTGGCCGGCAGCGCCAGCAGCTGCCGCGCGGAATACGGCCGGCCGAACACGAAGAAGCCCCCGATTCCGTAGCCGACCGCGCCGGCCACCAGCTTGCCCGCGCCCGCCTTGAGCGGGTATGAGAAGCCG
>Ga0224568_1000087_pt1 | contig 16574 bp, 13 predicted proteins | sample CLU5metagenome_FD_182727 | JGI IMG/M metagenome (GOLD analysis project Ga0224568, IMG submission 182727) | Spruce litter microbial communities from Bohemian Forest, Czech Republic - CLU5 | ecosystem: Environmental > Terrestrial > Plant litter > Unclassified | place: Czech Republic: South... | reverse complement strand
CACCGTCAGATTCAAAGTCTGCATTGTCATAACGTACTGTTGTGCTTCCCTCGCCAGCCGCGCCGGTACGGGAGTTTGAGTTCACCGTCGGCGGCATGACCTGCGCCGCCTGCGCGGCCCGCGTGCAGAAAAAGCTCAACAAGCTGGACGGCGTCACGGCCACCGTCAGCTTCGCCACCGAGCGGGCCCGGGTGAGCGTCTCACCCGGCATCACGCCGCGGTCACTGGCCGGCGTGATCGAGTCGGCCGGGTACACCGCCGAGCTCGCCAGGGTGCCCGAGGACACTGACCGGACGGTCCGCGCGCTCAAGCGCCGACTGATTCTGGCGCTGGTGTTCTTCATCCCGCTGACCGATGCCTCGATTGTGCTCTCGCTATTTAGCTGGGCCAGGTTCCCCGGCTGGCAGTGGGTGCTGGTGGCGCTGGCCGTCCCGGTGGCGACGTGGGCAGCGTGGCCGTTCCACCGCGCCGCACTGAAAAACGCCGTACACCGCGGCACCACCATGGACACGCTTGTCTCGATGGGCATCCTCGCCGCGTGCGGCTGGTCCGCCTACGCGATGTTCTTCCTGGACCGGGGCCGCGCGCACAACCTCAACAGCGGCGGTATCTACCTGGAGGTCGCCGCTTCGGTGACCACGTTCTTGCTAGCAGGGCGCCTGTATGAGGCCAGAGCCCGGCGGACGGCCGGGCAGGCCATGCGGCTGCTGGCCCAGGCCAGCGCCAAGGACGTGTGCGTGCTGACCGATGACGGGGCCGAGCTGTTCATCCCGGCCGCCCAGCTCGAGGCCGGGCAGCGGTTCGTCGTCCGCCCGGGGGAGCGGATCGCCGCGGACGGCATGGTGATGTCGGGCCAGTCCGCCGTGGACCGGTCGATGATGACCGGCGAGTCCGTGCCCGTCGACGCGGTGCAAGGCAGCCAGGTGAGCGGCGGCACCATCGCGCTGACCGGCCAGCTGATCGTGCGCGCAGAGAAGGTCGGCAAGGACACCCAGCTCGCGCACCTCATCGCGATGGTGGAGCGGGCTGCGGCCGACAAGGCGGGCCTGCAGCGGCTGGCCGACCGCGTGTGCGCGGTGTTCGTGCCCTGCGTGCTGCTGGCATCGGCGCTGACCCTGGCCGGCTGGCTGCTGGCTGGCAGCCACGCGGAGCACGCGTTCAGCGCGGCGCTGGCCGTGCTGATCATCGCGTGCCCGTGTGCGCTCGGCCTGGCCACGCCCGCCGCGATGGTCGTTGCCTCCGGCCGCGGTGCCCAGCTCGGCATCTTCATCAAGGGATACCAGGCACTGGAGTCCTGCCGCCGGATCGACACCGTCGTGCTGGACAAGACCGGCACGGTCAGCACCGGCCAGATGGCCGTCGCCGAAGTCTGGACGGTGCCCGGCGTCACCCGCGAGCAGCTGCTCGGCTACGCAGCCGCGGTCGAGCGGGCCTCCGAGCACGCCGTCGCTCGCGCGATCGCGGCGGCCGGGGATGCCGCCGGGCTCGGTCCGGTCCAGGGCTTCCGCGCGCTGCCCGGCCTAGGCGCCCGCGGCGTGGTGGCTGGCCGCGACGTCACCATCGGCAGGCCGGAGCTTTTCGAGCAGGTGCCCGAGCTTCCCCCCTGGCGCGGCACGTACGTGCTGGTGGCCTGGGACGGGCAGATCCGCGGCGCGATCGCCGTCACCGACGCCGTCAAGCCGTCCGCCGCCGCGGCCGTCGCCGCACTGCACCGCCTCGGGCTGCGCACGATCCTGCTGACGGGTGACAACCAGGCCGCGGCCGCAGCCGTGGCGGCGGCAGTCGGCATTGACGACGTCATCAGCGGGGCGCTGCCCGGGGATAAGGCGGCGCTGATCACCGAACTTCAGCGCACCGGGTGTGCCGCGATGATGGTCGGAGACGGGGTGAACGATGGGCCGGCGCTCGCCCGCGCCCAGCTGGGTGCGGCGCTCGGCTCAGGAACTGACCTGGCGATCTGTGCGGCGGACCTGATTTTGCTGCGCGATGACCTGGGCGCGGTGCCCGACGCGATCATCCTCGCCCGCGCCACGTACCGCACCATCCGCGCGAATCTGGCCTGGGCTTTCTGCTACAACCTGCTGGCCATTCCGGTCGCGGCGCTCGGGCTGGCGAACCCGGTGATTGCCGCCGCGGCCATGACGGCGTCGTCGGCCTTCGTGGTGTGGAACAGCCTGCGGCTGCGGTCAGCGGTGCGGTCAGCTGAGCCGGGTCAAGGGGAGGGCCGTGCGGCGGGTAAGACACCCGTCGCACGGATCAGGCGGTCAGCCGGTCGCGGAGCCTGCGCATGACGATGGTGCGTTCAGCGCGGTCCAGCTTGTCGATGTAGAGTTCCCCGCGCAGGTGATCGGTCTCGTGCTGCAGGCAGCGAGCCAGCTCGCCGCGCCCGGACACAGTGACCGGCTCTCCGCGCAGGTCAACACCGGTAACCACGGCGCGTTCTGCCCGGTCGCGAACCGCGCTGATGCCCGGGATGCTCAGGCATGCCTCCACTCCCGGCTGCTCGCCGGACAGCTCGGCCAGGACCGGATTGATGACGTAGCCCAGGTTGCCGTCGACGTTATAGGAGAAGACGGCCAGGCTGGAGCCGATCTGGTTCGCGGCCAGGCCCGCACGGCCAGGTTCCTGCACGGTATCTAGCAGGTCGGTCACCAGCCGCCCCAGCGCGTCATCGAAGCGTTCCACCTGGTCGCACGCCGTGCGCAGGACAGGATCGCCGATCAGCCGGATGGGGCGGACGGTCACGACGCCGCCTTAGTGATGGGGGTGACGTCGCGGCCGGCACTGAGCTGACTGGCGCGGCTCAGCACCAGCTGGTGCCAGGCCAGTTCGGCCTCGATCCGCAGCCGGGTGTGCTCGAGTACCAGGTCATCGGCTACTGCCTGGTCCGGCCAGGTGCGATCGCCGTGCTGCGCGAACTGTGCGGACTGCACGGTAAGCGCGCGGATCCTGTCCTGGATGTACCCGCGCAGCAGGCCGGCGTCGAGATCGTCGCTCATGACCAGGGCCAGGTCCACCGGGTCCGGCCGCAGCCCGGCGTCCTGCAGCGCTTCGGCCCGCAGCGTCCGCAGCTCCCGCTGGCCTTCCGCGGTGATCGCGTACACCGTCCGTGCGGGCAGGTTGCCTGACTGCTCCGTGCGCACGGCCTCGATCAGCCCCTCGGCGGCGAGCCGGTGCAACGCGCCGTACAGCGAGCCAGGCCGTACGTCCGACCACAGGTCCGCGCGGTCCATCCGGGCATCGCGCCGGATCTGGTGACCGTACATCGGACCGTGCTTGGCCAGCGCTCCGAGCACGAACAAGCGCGTTGGATTCATTTGAGCAGTAAAGCACGACTACTCAAATACGACTAGTCGCGCCGAAGCGAGATCCCCGCCACTGGCCTGCCCGCAAATCCGGCTGGCCTGGATGCTCGATGCTAGGGGTCGCTCAGGTTGCGGGCAGGCGCGTAGCATGCGCGGATGTCATGGGTGAATCTGCGTCGCTCTGTCCGCGCGGTCGTTCTGGACGAGCAGGACCGCATCCTGCTGTGCCGCTTGGTCATTGCGAGGTCATCAGGGGCGATCGTTGTGTGGGCGGCACCGGCGGCGGCATCGAGGCCGGCGAGGCTGCCCTCGCCGCGCTTGGCCGGGAGCTGCGCGAAGAGGCAGGACTCATCATCGACGAGCACCCGCCGCACGTCTGGCACCAGGAAGTCATCGACCCAGGGCACGCGCCGGGCTATGACGGCGTGGTCAACGACTATTTCCTGATCCGTACCGCATCGTTCCGTCCCCGCGGTGCGATGTCGCACGACGAGCTCGCCGCCGAGAACATCGACGGCTTCCGCTGGTGGCACCTGCCGGACATTGCCGGCTACCGCGGTTCGGACCTGTTCTCGCCGCGCGACCTGGCCACGCCGCTGGCGGCGCTGATCGCCAGCGGTATCCCGGCGGTGCCGGTGCCGCTAGGCCTGTGAGTAGCCCTGTGAGCCAGGGCTAGTGCTGTGTCGCGGCTGGCCAGGTGGCGACCGCGGCACGGGCGAACGTGGCGCCGTCCGCGTTCAGGATTTCCTGTCCGCGCTGCGGCAGGTCTTCGATGACGCCGCCGAGCCGGCGCAGCACGTCCCGGGTATCCCAGGCCGAGCGGGCGGCGTCTGCCGGGTCCAGCCAGGTGCCGTTGCTCAGCCGCCAGCCCATGCCCGCCAGCATCCGCGCGACAAGTTCGGCCGGATGACGTTCGGGCCGGGCGGCTACCGCGAGCAGCCAGATGAGCCCGGCCTGCATCGCGCACCGGTCCGATGTCTTCAGCGGCATCCGCTCCGCGAGATGCCACCACAGCCCGACGGGATCGGATCGGAACTTGCGGCCGGCGGTGGTGGGCAGCAGCATCCCGTGCAGCTTGCGCAGCAGGCCCATCTTGGTCGCGGTCTCCCGCAGCAACAGCACCGGGAGCGTCTGGACCTCACGGTTCCCCGCGCCGATCCACTCCTGGGACAGGGCCAGTGCCTTGACCGCGGCCTGGACGTGGACAGGGGGCAGGTATCCCGCCGCGGTCAGCCGGATGCCGTCATCGCCGACGTGATCTAGCAGCCAGGTGTAGGGCCGCACCATCCGGGCGGCCGTGCCCGGGTCAACGTCGGGCTTGGCGTCTAGCGCCGCACCGATCAGCCAGCGCAGTTCGCGGCGGGCGAAGTCGCTCTGTACCGCGCCGAGCAGGCCGTCCAGGGCCGCGGGCAGTTCCGCCGGTGGATTTCTCCGTTCCGCCTGCGGGCCGGGCGGGAAACGCTCGGCGAACACGGCGTTGACCGCATCGACCTGGAACGGCGCCGGCCCGTGGCTCACGGCGTCGAACTGCCCGCCGTAGTTTTCCTCGAATTCGGCACGCGCGTCGCGGTGGTCCGGGTGGTCCGCGTCCGCGGCGGCGCTGACCAGCTCATACCCTTCCAGCCCGCCGCAGTCTTCTGGCGGGGCGCCGCGCTCACCGCCCAGGCAGACGGCCCGCGGCGCGGTGCCGTCGCGCGGCAGCGTGCCCTCCAGTTCGATGACGTGATCCCAGCTGTCGCCGAAGTCGTAGAGGTAAAACAACGTGTCGCCCGGATCTACCAGCACCTCGTCCAGGCGTACGTCCTCCTCGGGTACCCCCGGTCCAGCGTCTTCCAGCTCGAACGGGCACAGGTAATACTCCGTCTGCGGGCTGTAGTAGTCCGGGCCTGAGCCGAACTGGTGCAGATGGCTGTCAGTCCAGCCGAACGCCGCCTGCATGGCGTCGTGCACCTCGTCGAGGAACAGATCGGAGGCAAGGTCAAGGCGCCGCCACAGCGCCGGGTCGGTCCCGGCGAGCGCGGCGCGGACGCGGTACGTGACGACGGTGTCCCGCCGGGGGCGGCGACGGGACGGCGGGACGGCCGGAGCCGATACATCGACATCGGGACCGGTCGGAACGCTGACGAGATGTTTGCGGCGCGCCATGGCGAAAGGCTACCGGCCGAGCCGCACCGACTTCGTTGATGCGGTCAGCTGTACAGCTGGCTCAGGTCGATCAGGCGCAGGTTGCCGCGCCGTGCCGCCCGCAGGTCAGCGGCGAATCCGGCACGGAGTAACAGGTCAGCATCGTGTCCCGGGTATCGCCGAAGTGCAGTTCGCTCAAGCATGCTCAGGCAGTTTCCGGCATCGCGATCAGGGCCGGAGTTGTTACGCGCGGCAGTCAGCCCGCCAGGCTGGCCAGGAAGCGCTGCGTCTGGGCGTCTACCGAGTAAAGGACGCTCCCCATCATCGCGCGGGTAAGCAGGACCTTATAGGTATTGCGGATCAGCCGGTCTGCCTGTGCATCGGTCACGCCCCGCTTGAGTAGCGCCGGGTCCTTGCTAGCCGACCTGACGGTGATCAGGTGGCCGTCGCGGAAGATCAGGTCGGGGCCGAAGATCACGCCGTTCCAGTCATACTCGAAGCCTTGCGCGGTGTAGACGCAGCCGACTTGGCCGAAGCCGCCGTCGAGAGTCGCCCACAGTGCGCTGGGCGGCGCGTCGCCAACCGCGCGGTCCTGCTTGGCGTTCCACGGCCTGGACCAGTCGCCGATAACGACGTCCGGGATCAGCCGGTCACCGTCTGGATTGCTCCATCTCCAGCAGTAGCCGGCCGTCATCCGGGCTGAATGCCCGGCGTCGAGCCGGTTCCGCAGCACGACCTCCAGCTCGTTCGGCGAGGCAGCGACCCACACCTCGAAATGGTCGTCACCGGTCCAGCTGACCGGGTGCCTCCCGTCCAGCCCAAGCAGGGCGAGTACCCAGTCCTCGTACTTACGGCTGCCGCCGCAGCGGAACTGCGCATCAAGCTGCACGTGCTGCACGGCCAGGCCCTTGGCGGCCGCGTGCCGTGCGATCTCCTCGACGGTCCCAATTTCACCGGGCCGCACTACCTGGTGCTCGTCCAGCAGGAACACCGGCACCCGGGCCGCATCTAGCAGCTCATCGACCTGGGGGCGCCCGGTCCGCTGCCCAGCGGGAGTGAACCGGTTGGCGGACACTTCCCGGATCCGGTGGGCTTCATCGCAGATCAGCACGTCCAGGCCGTTCCGCCGGGCGTCGGTAAAGTTGTTGAAGTACTTGAACATGCTTTTGACCTGTACAGACCCCTTGCCGACATGGCGGCGCATGGTCTGGGTGAAGGACTGCGAACCAGTCGCGTGCAGCACCGGCCGGTCCAGTCTGGACAGCTCGCCGAGCAGAGCCAGTGCAATCACGCTCTTGCCGCTGCCGGGACCGCCAGTCACGATGACAACGGACTTGGAATCCTGCTGGTGGGCGTGGTCGACGGCATGCAGGACCAGTTCGAAAGCAAGCCGCTGCTCGGCCACAAGCACGAACTGCTGCTGGTCTTTGATCTCGGCAGCGGCCACTTTCAGCAGCTGGCGCGACGGCCTTATATCGCTGGACAGAAACCGGTCCGCCGCACCCGCGCCTGACCCGGGCGCGAAACGATCCCGCAGGTAATCAACCAATGCGCCCTTCGTAGTCTGCGTGAAAAGCCTGCTCTGGTCGTCGTGGACCTGCTCATAGAGATCCGAGACGTCAGCTTTGGCGGCATTGTGCAGATAGGCCACACCATGCAGGGCATGCGGATTATCCCGCAGCACGCTTACGTAGTCGGCGAGATAGGCGCAGTATCCCTTGGCCTGGAGCGCCGGATGAAGCTTCGGGCCATGCATGTGTTCGACCAGCACCAGGCTCGGATCGTCCTCGAAAAGCTCGGCGTGACTCCACTGCTTCAGCTCGACCACCAGGTACGCGTCAGCGCCGGTGCGGCGGTCCTGCCCGGCCACTATTACATCAACCCGCTGGCTGGACAGAGGCAGCTGGTATTCGATGAGCATCTCTAGCTCGCCCAACCCGGCCTGTACCAGATCCTGGGCCAAGGCGGGAAGGCTCCGATCCCAGGACCTGTGCTCGGCGGGCGACGTCCCGATCCCGGCGCTCATCCGCAAGTGCTCGGCCAGCAATTCGCTCAACTGCCGCTCCATCGGCGACACGAGCATCCCGGCAGTCCGACGGAACACCGTCACCGGCAGACCCCCCACGCAGCACGAATTCTCGTGCGGATGGGGGCATGTCCTGCGATCAGCGGGTCAGCTGATTCGGCGGAAGCCCGTCGGACCGCAATTACTTAATCGCCCGGATACTATCGGTCCTTAGCAGGATCAGTGTCCTGGCCGGGCGAGCCGGCAGGCTGAGCGGCATCTGCCCGGCAGCTCAGAGTCTGGTTGGGAAACCATTCGAGAATCCCTCAGACAGTCTGGATTTAAGCATTCCTTAAATATCGGGCGGCACGCTCCGAACATGCATCCCAGCAGCTCAGCCTGTAGGACGGCCGTTCACGCGGGTCGGGTCTGCCAGGACCTGGGCAGCGGGAACGGTGATGGCAACTGGGCCAGGGCCGGCTTGCTCATCGCCGCGGCACAGTGAGCGAGGTCGTCGCCCCTGCGGCAGCGCAGTCCGATGGCGGCACCCCTGGAACCAGGTCCCGCCCGCATATTGTCGCGTTCGACCTGGTCCGCCTGCTGATCATCGCGTTCGTAGTGGGCGTGCATACGCTGTCCAACGCGGGCGGCAAGGTCAATGGCCTGCTCGGTGCGGTCATCACCGTCTTCCATACCAGCCGTGAGCTGTTCTTCGTGCTCACCGCCTTCGTGCTCGTCTACAACTACGGCAAGCGGCCGCGGATCAAGTGGCCGTCGTTCTGGTGGCGTCGCTACAAGCTGGTACTGCCGGCCTACGTCGCCTGGACCGCTATCTACTTCATCGCGGACAGATCAGCTCTGCATCCCCTGGGCCACGCCCTCGCTCACTTCTGGTACGACCTGCATACGGGTAACGCGCGGTATCACATGTACTTCCTGCTCGTCACGATGCAGATGTACCTGCTGTTCCCGCCGGTGCGCTGGCTGCTGCGCAAGACAGAGCGGCATCACCGCGCGCTTTTCTTCGTCGTCCTCATCTACCAGCTCGTACTGACATACGCGGTGCACGAGCACTGGTCCGGGCCGGGCTTGCTGGGCAGCTGGCTGAACAATCCCACCCTCTGGCTGCCGAGCTATACGCTGTACGTAATCGGCGGCGGACTCGCCGCCTGGCACTTCGACCGGCTAGCCGCCTTTACCCGGCGGCACATCCGGCTAGCCTTCCTGGCGGCCGGAGCCGCCCTGTGCGCGGGTATCGGCACCTACTGCGCTGAACTGATGCTCGGCCAGACACCGGTCGTGGCGAGCGCCGTGTTCCAGCCCGTGGTCGTCGTCGAGACGCTCGCTTACGCCTGGGCGATGCTGGCGGCGGGGTTCTGGTGGACGGACGCGGGCGCCCCCGGGCGGCGGCTGGCCGCGGTCGGCGCCGACTGCTCCTTCGGTATCTACCTGGTACATCCGCTTATCTTGCAGGCGCTGATGCTGGCTGCTGAGCACATCGGGGCGCTGCAAGCGGTGCGGCGCGCCCCGGAGGTAGCCGAGCTGCTTGTGCTGCTGGCCTTCGTCCCGGTTATCTACGCCCTGGCCTGGATGGTTACCTTCCTGCTGCGCCGGACACCGCTCAGTCTGGTCCTGGCCGGGCGATCGCAGGTGAAGCGGCCGGAACCGCGGCACGCGCACGAGCGTCTGCGTGCGCTGCTCACCTGCATCGCGCTGCTGGCCGCGATGATCGCCGGGGCCGGCCTGTGGGAAGCGCATGGCGCCGGGGCAGCGGCATCCGAACCCAAGGCAGTCAAACCGGTGATCGCGAAATTGAGCGTGCAGAAAGTAAGCAGCGGCACGCAGACCTACGATGCGTTCGCGCTGAACCAGACGGTGTACCAGACCAAGGTGGACGGGCGGGCACGGCAATGGCTGCAGCTCACCCCGCGGGCAGGGCTGACCGGCTCGGCGCCCATCATCATCGTCTTGTCCGGTATCAGTGCGACGGCCCAGGACGAGGTCACCAGGGACGATCTGGTCGGCTACGACGCCGAACTCATCTACCCGGTGTCGCTGTACAAGTCGTGGAACGCCGGCGGATGCTGCGGCAAGGCGGGCAAGAACGATGTCAACGATGTCGCTTTCATGCAGACGCTGGTCGCCGCGGTGGACCCGGGGCACACGCGCCCGGTCATGCTCGTCGGATACAGCAACGGCGGACGGCTCACCTACCGGATTGCCTGCACCGATCCTGGGCTGGCCGATTCCTACGTAGTGGTCAAGGCCGATCCCCAGCCAGGGTGCGTGGTCCGCAAGCCGGTTACGATCATGCAGATCGCGGCCAAAGATGACGGTGCCGTGCCCTACCAGCCCGGCGATAAGGGCAGAGAGTCGCCGCCTGCGACGGTTGAGGTGGCGCGGCTGCGATCGGTCGACGGGGCCACCGGGACTGCCGGCGTGCTGACCAGGGACGGGCTTACCCTGTCGACCTGGCGCGGCAAGAACGGCACCACGGTGGAGTTCGCGGTCTACAGTTCCGGCAAGCACGGCTTCCCGCAGGCGTCCGGCGATAGGCCGTCGGCCGCGGCGCTCATCTGGTCGTTCGCCACCGGCGCCGCCGTCCCGTAGTGTCCGCCCTGTGACATAGCAGTATCGGGATATGGACCTGCGCGAGCCAAACCGACGTAACATGGGGCGAGTGTGACCCCACGCACCCGCTGGCGAAACGATGCTGACCATCGAACTGTCCGACCATCCGGGTGACATGCTGACCGCCGCCAGGCAGCGGCGACAGGATACGGACGCGCACACGCGGACTAAGCACGACCGCCAGCTCAAGCAGCTCCGCCGGGACCGCGACGCCGCACGCAGAAGACGGCAGTGGCTCGCCTGGCTACGGCTGGCCGTCCAGATACGCAAGCACAAACGCGGCCGCCCGCTGCTGCAGAGCGTCCCCTCCGACAAAGAGGAGATCCTCCGGGCCGGCGTGGCGGGGGAGCAGCTGCTGGCCAGGGAACTAGGCCAGCAGCTCAACGACGACTGGACCTTGCTGCACGGGTACCGCAACGCGCGCGGCGAGATCGATCACCTGCTGATCGGCCCCAAGGGCCTGTGGGCCATCGAAGTGAAGAACATCAACGCCACGGTCCGCATCGATCGTGATATCTGGCTGGCCGACAAGTACGACAGGTACGGCAACGCGGTCGACCATTACGTGATCGCCGACCAGCGCGGGCGCTCGCCGAGCATGCAGCTCAACCAGCCAGCGGACGCGCTGCGCGGCTTCCTGGAGCAGCGCGGCCAGCCAGGTGAGGTCAACCGGGTGGTGGTCCTGGTCCACCCCAGGTCACGGCTCGGCCAGCACGCCGAACTGACAGCGCGCGTGGTGGTCGGCGCCAAGGACCTGCTCAGGCTCATCGGGGCCGCTAGAACCGTCCTGGACCAGCCGCAGCGCAGCACCCTGCAGAACCTCATCCAGCAAGACCATAAGTTCCATGACAAGCAGAAGGCGCGCCGCAGGTAACAGCGCGGCCAGGTTCTCCGCGTGCACTTCCCACGCGGTCGCGAGCCGCTCAGCCGCCAGTGCCAGCGTGTCCAGCTGTGACGCGAACGAGAGCCGGATGAACCCGCGGTGCCGGCCGCACACGCACGCCCGCGCTCCGGGCAGCACGGTGACGCCGTGCCGCGACGCGACCGCGGCGAAGCTGGCGGCGTCCAGGACCGGCAGCGACACCCACAAGGACAACCCGGCCGCTGGCACCTCGGGCACCCGCCAGGCAGGCAGCTGCGTGCTGATCAACGCGCACAGGTGATCGCGCCGCTCGCGCAGCGCGGCACGCAGTCCGGTCAGCCAGTCCGCGTCGATGCCCGCGAGCAGCGAAGCGGCCGTCAGCTGCGACAGCGCCGACGTGGCCAGGTTCAGGCCGGCCTTAACCGCCAGCAAGGAAGAGCGGAATGAAGGCGAGGAGGTCCGGATCCAGCCGATCCGCAGCCCGCCCCAGAACAGCTTGGATACCGACCCGACCGCGACCACGTCCGGGCTCAGCGCGGCCAGCGGTGCCGGGGCCGATGACGAGGAAAGGCACAGGTCGCCAAGCGCCAGGTCCTCGACCACCGTAACCCGGCCCTCATCGGCGACGGCCGCCATGGCTTGGCGCCACAGCGGCGGCAGCACCGTGCCGCACGGGTTGTGCCCGGTCGGCATCACGTACCCGACTGACCCGGCGGGCGCGCGGGCGAACAGCCGGGCCTCAGCGGGCCCCGGCACCGCCATCACCCGGCCCGGTCCGAACGCATTGACCAGTCCTGGGTACACCGGGCAGCTCGCGATCACCCGCCCGGGCCGCAGCACCCGGCTGATCAGCCACAGCGCCTCCTGCGCGCCGGCCGTGACGACGACCTGCCCGGCTGAGGTGGGCAGCCGCTGGAATTGGGTCAGGTGGTCCGCGATCGCTGACCGCAGCAGCGGCAGGCCGGCCGGATCCAGCCCGTCCCCGTCCAGCGACGCCCACCCGGCATCCAGCGAGACCGGCGGCAGGTGCCGCAGGTCGCCAGGATAGGAAAGGGACAGGTCGATACCGGACACGCTCTGCCTGAGCAGCGGCCCAACCGCGCGCCCGCCGCGAGCGGCCCAAGACGGCCGCCCCACGACGAACGTCCCCGACCCCACCTGCCGCCGCAGGACACCCGCCGATACCAGCTGATCGAAGCATGCGACCACCGTCCCCCTGGACACACCCACGGCCGGCGCGAGCACCCGCTCAGCGGGGACACGAGTGCCGGCCGTCAGCGTCCCCGACGTGACGCTGTCCAGCAGGCAGCCGGACAACCGCTGATAGCGCGGCCCGGAACGGCTCCGCCAGCCGTCGAACACCATCGAAGCCCACCACGCCAGATCCTGGTCCATTGGTCAATATTGGCTCTGTTATCTGGCTCGGGCAACAGGCCACGATGAACACCATGGAGCCTGCCCCGACCCTGGCCCGCCGACTCTGGCACGCGATCGAGCCGATCCATGGCGCGTCCTACTTCGCGCCCAACGTCGCCGAGGCCCTGCGCAAGACCGGCCTGCGCGGTTACTGGATGGGATACTTCGCCGGCCGGGTCGCCCCGCTCGGTCCGGTTCCGTCCGCCGCGGTGACCGCGGTCTGCTACGGGTTCGCGCCCAAGATGGTCGAGCGTGCCATCCCGGACGCGTGGACATTCGCCGATCCCAAGACGGTGCTCGAGGCCCGCATCGAAGCCGCGGCGGACGTGCTGCGCGCGGAAGCGATACCCGACGAGCTACCCGAGCTGCTCTGGCAGGCCATCGGGGCCTGCCGGTTCGACGGCCGCCCGCTCGCCGCCGCCTGGGCGCGGCTGCCCCGGCCGCCGGATCTGTTCGCGGCTACCTGGCTGGCGACGACGATCCTGCGCGAGCACCGCGGCGACGGGCACGTGATCGCCGCGGTCAGCCACGGCCTGCGCGGGCTTGATGCCGCGCTTACGCACGTCGCGACCGGTGCCATCAGCCGGGAAATGATCCAGCCCAGCCGTGGCTGGACCGACGAGGACTGGCTATCCTCCAAGCGCCGGCTGCAGGCCAGAGGCTTGCTCGATCGCGATGGACGGCTGACCAAGACCGGCGGGGCGCTCCGCCGAGACATCGAGGATGTGACCGACCGGCTGGCCGCGGGTCCGGTCGAGCGCCTCGGCGAGACCGGCGTCGAGGAGGTCATCGAACTGGCCGCCGCCCTTAGCCGGCGCCTCATCGACACCGGTGTCGTCCCGGTGCCGAACCCTGTCGGCTCGCCGCGCCCGTGAGCCGCCGGCCCGAGAGCCGCCGGCCCGTGCAGATCCGGCCTATCACCGACGGTGACCTGTTCGAGCTGACCGAGATGCTTGCCCGGTGCTCGAGGCAGACCGTCTACCGGCGTTTCCACGGATTCGTCCGCGCCTTCCCTGAGCCGTATTTCACCGACGCGCTGAAGCGCGATCCACACCATTTCGCCCTTGTCGCGCAGGAGTCCTCCCAGATCGTGGCGATGGCCAGCAGCGTCACACTCGACGACGGGAGCTGCGAGATCGGCATTCTGGTCCAGGACGACTACCAGCGCCAGGGCATCGGCACCCGGCTGCTGGAGACGCTGCTCGCCCAGGCCGGGCCGCGCATAGTGCGCGCGACGGTCCAGCACGACCAGACCTGGATCATCTCGATGCTGGTCCGCTACCAGAACATCAGGTTCGCCTTTTCGTAATTAACTATTTCTCGCCTAGCTGGTCTGCCCGGCGTCGGCCGGCACGTCACGTGAGTCCTGCTCCCGCATCACGTCGGCCAGCCGCTGCCGGAGTGCGTGCCCTGTTCCGGGCGTGGGAAGTGGCGCGCACCGATGGCGAGCTGGAAGAGATGGTGCAGGCCAGGATGGCGCGGCAGGCGATCTTCGATCGGGCCGACGCGCCGAAGTTCTGGGCGGTGATCGATGAGACCGTGCTGCACCGGCAGGTAGGCGGCGCGAAGGTGATGCGCGATCAGGTCCTCAGGCTGTCCGAGATGGCAGGTCGTCCCGGCGTGTCCATCCATATCATTCCGGCCGATGCCGGAGCCCATATTGGGCTGCTCGGGGCGTTCGCCATCGCGACCGGCGAAGGGGACGGGGCCGGTATCGTCTACATGGAATCACCGGATGAGGGGCAGACCCCGTGGAGCGTCCAAAGAGATACTTGTGAAGGTGGCTGAGGGGCATGGGCAGCAGTAGTGTCCGCTGGCGTAAGTCCAGCTTCAGCGGCGGTAACGGCGGCGGCTGTGTGGAGGTAGCGGACCACGACGGCCTGATCCTGGTCAGGGACACCAAGGACGGCGGGAACGGGCCCGGTGCACCGCTACACGCATTCGGAGTGGGCCGCGTTCGTGGCCGGAGTGCGCAACGGGGAGTTCGACCTGAACGAGTCCGGCAACCTCCCGTAGCCGGGCAGGCCGGCCGCGGACAGGGGCACCTGCGGGCTTGCCGCGGGTCCGGTGCCGCGCTCCGCTGTGCGCGATTCGATCAGCTGATGGCACGCAGCGCCGTCACCGTGCTGGCGAGGGCAAGGTCGGCGGCGGCCTGGTCGAGCGCGGCAGCCAGCTCAGCACGGTAAGTGGGTGCGGCAGCCGTTAGCCGCCCGCGGCCGGATTCGGTGATGAACGCGTAGACGCCGCGGCGATCGTCTGCGCACACGCACCGCTCGGTCAGCCCGGCCTGCTCAAGCCGGTCGGCTAGGCGGCTGACCGAGCTCTCGTTCAGCCCGAGCGTTTGCGCGAGCTCGGTGATCCGCAGTCCGCCCTGGTCAGCGACCGCGAGGCTGGCGAGGGCGTGGTAGTCGGACAGGCCAAGTCCGTGCTGGCGCGAGATGATCTAGACCTGCCGCCGTTCCGCGACATCAGGCACCGGGACGAGCCGGCCGATCCTCTGGTCAAGACGCTCGAGCTGTCGGCCGGCTACCTGGACGCGACTTCGCGGGGCGCGCTGCTGGGCACAGGCGGCTGGCCAGGAGAGGTACTCAACGACGCGGACGCCGTGCAGCGGGCGGGAAAGTATTTCGACTACCCTGCGGGATGAGTGATAGCAAGGGGGAATGGTGGCAGCAGCAAACGACGACTGGGTAGCGCGCACAGCGGATGAAGTTATTGCCTTGGCCAGCGAGCGGTATCCGGGTGAGTCGCCGACGTGCGCGAGCGGGATCAGCCCGTCCGGCAACGTCCACCTGGGCAACCTGCGCGAGCTGATGACGCCGCACCTGGTCGCGGACGAGATCAGGCGGATGGGCCGTCCGTGCCGGCACATCTTGTCCTGGGACGACTACGACAGGTTCCGGCGCGTCCCGCAGGGTCTCGGGCTGCCGGATGCGTTCAGCGAGCACATCGGCCGCCCGCTCAGCTCCGTACCCGATCCGGCCGGTGACTGCCACCCCAGCTGGGCCGAGCACTTCAAGACACCGCTGCGCGAAGCGCTGGACAAGCTCGGCGTCCGGGTCACCGAGATCAGCCAGCGGCAGATGTACGCGTCCGGCGCGTACACGGAGCAGATCATCACCGCGATGCGCCGCCGGGCCGAGATCGGCGCGGTGATCCGGCGCTTTCAGACCAAGCGGACCGAGGTAGACGAGGAAGAACGGCAGGCCGAGTACTACCCGTTCAAGCCGTACTGCGCGGACTGCGGCCGGGACAACACGACCGTTACCGGCTTTGACGATGACAGCACCGAGGTCACCTACACCTGCAGCTGCGACCCCGGTGTCCGGCACGGGCCGACGCCCATCGCGGCGGTGGCCGGCAAGCTGGTGTGGAAGGTCGACTGGCCGATGCGCTGGGCCTACGAGCACGTCACGTTCGAGCCGGCCGGCGTCGATCACTCCTCGCCCGGCTCGAGCTACAGCGTCGGCGAGCACCTGGTTGAGGAAATCTTCGGCGGCAAGATGCCGCTGCACTTCCAGTACTCGTTCGTCGGCACCTCCGGCCAGGCGAAGATGAGCAGTTCGGCTGGCGGGGCGCCGACGCCGCTGGACGCACTGGAGATCTTCGAGGCGCCGCTGCTGCGCTGGCTCTATGCCAGGAAGCGGCCGAGCGAGTCCATCACGCTGGCATTCGGCGATGAGGTAGGGCGCATCTACGACGAGTGGGACGCGCTTACCCGCAAAGTCGCGGACGGGACAGCGCCGCCGGCCCAGGCAGCGGTCTACACCCGGTCGGCCACCACGGCCGAGGGCAACCTGCCGCAGACCGAGCGACCGTTCTCGTTCCGCACGCTTGCCTCGGTTTCCGATATCACGGCGGGTGACCAGGAGCAGGAACTGCGCATCTTGCGGGAGCTGACACCGCAGGCGCCCATCACGGCGCTGGAGATGGCCAGGCCGCGGCTGGACTGCGCGCAGGCGTGGGTGACCGAGTATGTCGCGGCGGAAGACCGGACACGGGTGCGGGAGGAGCCGGACACCGGGCTGCTCGGCTCGCTGGACGAGCAGGACCGCCAGGCGCTCAAGCTGCTGGCCGACGGCATGGACAGCGACTGGTCGCTCGATGGCCTGACCACGCTGCTGTACGGGGTGCCGAAGCTGATCCGCGGGCTGCCCATCAGCACCCCGCCTACCCCTGAGCTGAAGGTGGCGCAGCGGGCCTGGTTCGTGTTGCTGTACCAGCTGCTGAT